>SXGU01063916.1_pt1 | contig 44050 bp, 43 predicted proteins | sample 3174531 | NCBI WGS metagenome assembly SXGU01 (sample SAMN11356863, study PRJNA531348) | freshwater metagenome | isolation source: freshwater sample F1-140 | place: China: Fuxian Lake, Yuxi | collected 2017-12-25 | reverse complement strand
GCTCAACTTACCGGCTGACCACACCCCGACCATGTTTGTCGTGGTGGGCAAAGCCTTAAAAGAAGCATCGCCACGCGGCGGTCAATTGGCCATGGACGAAGTGGTCGTTTATAACCAATTTTAATAACCTAGGAATTAGGGGTTAACCCCCAGTCCCTAGCCCCTAAAAAGAGAAAGCAACAATGTTAATCAGCAACAACATCACTGTGCAATTTGGCGCCAAGCCATTGTTTGAAAACGTATCGGTCAAATTCGGCGACAACAACCGCTACGGTTTAATCGGCGCCAACGGTTGCGGCAAGTCTACCTACATGAAAGTGTTGGCTGGCGTCTTGACGCCCAGCGCCGGCAACGTGTCTATAGACAGCCACGAACGCATGGCTTTTTTACGCCAAGACCAATTTGCTTACGAAGACCAGCGCGTGCTGGACGTGGTGATGATGGGCCACGAACAAATGTGGAAGGCCAACCAAGAAAAAAATGCCATCTACGCCAATTTAGAAGCCACGGAAGAAGACTACATGCGCGCCGCTGAATTAGAGGGCGTGTTTGCCGAATACGATGGCTACACGGCCGAAGCACGTGCCGGCGAATTGCTATTGGGCGTGGGCATCCCCATAGAACAGCACAACGGCTTAATGAGTGCCGTGGCACCCGGTTGGAAATTACGCGTGCTGTTAGTGCAAGCGCTGTTCTCCAACCCAGACATATTGCTCCTCGATGAGCCTACCAACAACTTGGACATCAACACCATACGTTGGCTAGAAGACGTGCTGAATAACCGTGACTGCACCATGATCATCATTTCGCACGATAGGCACTTTTTAAACCAAGTCTGCACCCACACCTGCGACATGGACTACGGCAAGATTGCCGTTTATCCTGGCAATTACGACGACTACATGGAAGCGAGCACCGCTGCCCGCGCCCAACAAGCCAAAGACAACGCCAAGGCCAAACAGCAAGTGGCCGACTTGCAAGACTTCGTGCGCCGTTTCTCGGCCAACGCGTCTAAAGCCAAACAAGCCACCAGTCGCGCCAAGCAAATCGATAAAATTAAGATAGAAGAATTCAAACCGTCGTCCCGCCAATACCCCTTCATACGCTTTGAATACGACGATCGCGAAAAACTGTACCGCAATGCCGTGGAAATCAAGAAACTTAGCCATGGTTTTGACAAACCGCTGTTTAACGACGTCAGCATGATGTTTGAAGCCGGCGAAAAAGTCGCCATTATTGGTGAAAACGGCATCGGTAAAACCACCTTTTTACGCTGCCTAGCCGGTGACTTACAGCCTAAACACGGTGAAGTGAAATGGGCAGAAAAGGCCAATATAGGCTATTTTGCCCAGGACCACGAATACGAATTTGAGCAAGGTGAAAGCTTATTTGAGTGGATGTCACGCTTCAGACAAGTGGGCGATGATGACCAAGTGGTACGCAGCATGTTAGGACGCTTACTGTTTGGTGGCGACGACACGAAGAAATCCGTTAAAGTCTTATCCGGTGGCGAAAAAGGCCGCATGCTCTACGGCAAAATGATGTTGGGTCGCACCAACGTCATGCTCATGGACGAACCGACCAACCACATGGACATGGAATCCATCGAGGCGCTCAATACCGCCTTGGATAAATACAAGGGCACGCTGTTTTTTGTCAGCCATGACCGCGAATTTGTTAGCTCCATCGCCACTCGCATCATCGAAATTAAAGCCGATGGCATTGTCGACTTCACCGGTAACTACGAAGACTACTTGGCCAGCCAAGGCGTGGAATAAACTGGCATAAACGTCCGTTAAAATCTTCACCCAATAAAAAACCCAGCTTAAAAGCTGAGTTTTTTATTGTAAAAGCATATGAACGCTTTTGTCAGCTAATTACGCCTTATTGGTGCCAGCGCGTTTACGCTCGTTTTCAGTTAAATGACGTTTACGTATGCGTATGGTTTTTGGCGTAATTTCAACCAATTCATCGTCATCGATAAATTCAACCGCGGATTCCAAGGACAAGGCGATAGGCGTAATCAAACGCACCGCTTCATCGGTACCGGATGAGCGCACGTTGGTCAACTGCTTGCCTTTAATCGGGTTCACCACCAAGTCATTGTCACGGCTGTGCACGCCTATGATCATGCCCTCGTACAATTTATCGCCTGGCACTGAGAACATTTTTCCTCGGTCTTGCAATTTCCATAGTGCGTAAGCCACCGCCTCGCCTTTTTCTGCAGAAATCAATACGCCATTACGGCGACCTGGCATGTCGGCTTTAACCGGTGCGTATTCATCGAACACGTGACCCATTAAACCGGTACCGCGTGTCATGGTTAAGAACTCGCCTTGGAAACCAATCAAACCACGGGCTGGAATCTTGTATTCCAAACGGGTACGGCCGTTACCATCGGATTCCATGTTTTGCATTTCACCACGGCGGCGGCCCAATTCTTCCATGGCAGTGCCTTGATGATCGTCTTCCAAATCGACGGTTAGAATTTCATACGGCTCGCATTTTTCACCGTTAATTTCACGGAACACCACTTTAGGCTTACCCACGGCCATTTCAAAACCTTCACGGCGCATGGTTTCTAACAGAATAGTTAGGTGCAATTCACCACGACCGGATACGCGGAACACGTCGGCGTCTTCGGTTTCTTCCACGCGTAAAGCCACGTTGACTAATAACTCTTTGGTTAAGCGGTCACGGATTTGACGCGACGTGACAAACTTGCCTTCGGTGCCGGCCAATGGCGAAGTGTTCACCATAAAGTCCATGCTCAAAGTAGGTTCGTCCACGCCTAAATGCGGCAAGCCCACTGGGTTCTCACGGTCGCAAATGGTGAAGCCTATGCCGATGTCATCTAGGCCTGAAACGATGACGATGTCACCGGCTTCGGCCTGCTCCACTGGCACGCGCTCTAAACCCTGGAAGCCCAACACTTGGTTGATTTTACCCATGGTCACTTGCTTGTCACCATTCATGATGGTCACCGCTTGACCGGTTTTGACCTTACCGTTACTAACGCGACCCACACCCAAGCGACCGGTGTAAGTAGAATAATCCAACGCAGAAATTTGCATTTGCAAAGGAGCGTTGCTGTCACCTGCTGGTGGCGACACGTGTTTAAGGATGGTGTCAAACAAGGCACGCATATTGTCTGACGGGGTTTTCATGTCTAACATGGCGTAGCCATTGATGGCAGAGGCATACACAATAGGGAAATCCAACTGATCGTCGTTGGCGCCTAAATTGGCAAACAAATCAAAGGTTTGGTTGATTACCCAATCGGTACGGGAACCTGGACGGTCCACTTTATTGATCACGACTATGGGTTTTAAACCCAAAGCCAAGGCTTTCTTGGTCACGAAGCGGGTTTGTGGCATAGGGCCTTCCACCGCGTCCACCAATAACACCACGCCATCGACCATGCCCAATACACGCTCAACCTCGCCGCCAAAGTCGGCATGGCCCGGGGTGTCCACGATATTGATGCGTGTACCCTCGTAAACCAAGGCGGTGTTCTTAGCCAAAATAGTAATGCCGCGCTCTTTCTCTAAATCGTTAGAGTCCATGACGCGTTCTACCACCGCATGGTGGGCAGCAAACGTGCCGGCTTGTTGCAATAATTTGTCTACCATGGTGGTTTTACCGTGGTCAACGTGGGCGATGATGGCGACGTTTCTTAAATTTCTGCTGCTTGGGGTGCTTGACATAGTGTGGAGCCAGTATTGAAAGGCGGCGATTCTAACACACTTAAGCGCTAATTAATTTGCCATTCTTAATTATTAATTTGACATTCCCAATTAAATGGTTATACTGCGCGCTTCATTCGCATTACTGGCTTTTTGGTAATGCTTGAATCATTGCCCTGACCCTTCTGTTGCTCGTGAACTTTTGTAGCAACTATCAAGAAATCAACACCCTTGATTTTTACTGGTTAGCGGCTGTGCCCGTGCGCTGGTAAAGATTGTATTAGCTTGTGGTAATCAAAATTAAGGCCTTGTATTAAGGCTGACAAACGGATTATTCGCACCCAATATTTTCTGCGTTTATATTGCCCTTGTGGCATAAGCTAAATGGCTTATGTGCAAAGGATATGCCCGTTTTTACTTAGCGCCCTTTTGTTTTATTTACTATTTGTTATCGCTTATGGGCGATAAACTAGAAAGGGTCTACTTTGTCTTTTGCATCATTAAATCTTGATAACGCCTTACTTCGTGCCATTGAAGAATCTGGCTACACTACCCCTACCGCCATTCAAGCGCAGGCCATCCCTGTCGTGACCGCAGGTCATGACTTGATGGCCTCTGCACAAACCGGCACCGGCAAAACCGCGGCCTTTATGTTGCCTGCTTTAAACTTGCTGGCCACCCCACACGAACTCAAAAGCCGTGGCCCACGTATTTTGGTCTTGGTGCCTACCCGTGAACTGGCCACCCAAGTGAACGATGCCGCGCGCAAGTACGGTAAATTCATCCGTGCCCGCACCGTGAGCATCGTCGGTGGCATGGCCTACCCATTACAAAACAAATTGCTGTCACAACCCTTGGATATTTTAGTGGCTACCCCAGGTCGCTTGCTAGACCACATGGAGCGCGGCCGCATAGACTTATCCCGTTTGCAGATGTTGGTATTAGATGAAGCAGACCGTATGCTGGACATGGGTTTCTTACCGGATGTGGAGCGCATTTGTGAGCAACTAACGGCTGAGCGTCAAACACTGTTGTTCTCTGCCACCTTAGACGGTGACATTGCCCGCATCGCCAAACAAATTCTTAAAAATCCAAAAACCATACAAATCGCCACGCAAAAAGAAAAACACGCCAACATTGAGCAACGTTTGCACTACGTGGATGACATGACGCATAAAAACAAATTGCTAGAGCATTTGTTGATTGCTCCGGAAGTGAATCAAGCCATCATTTTTACGTCAACCAAACGCCATTGCGACGTATTGGCCGAAGACTTGTACGCGGCTGGCCACAAAACAGCGGCCTTGCATGGCGACATGACCCAAGGCGCGCGTAACCGCACTTTAACCAAGTTGCGTCAAGGCGATGTCAAAGTGTTGGTGGCCACCGATGTCGCCGCACGCGGCATTGATGTGCATGGCATCAGCCACGTGATCAACTACGATTTGCCAAAATTTGCCGAAGATTACGTGCACCGTATTGGTCGTACTGGCCGCGCTGGCAATACCGGCATTGCCATTTCATTTGCCTCTAATATAGACAGACACATCTTGCGTAAAATTGAACAATTCACCGGCAACCGTATGGCGCCTTCTGCGATTGAAGGTTTTGAACCTAAACGTGCCATGAAAATGGACGGCCCAGGCAATGGCCGTGGCGACCGCGGCGATATTCGCCGTGATGCGCACAAACCAGGTGGTGGTCGTGGCTTTAAACCGCGTGATGAACGCGGCAGCTTTAACGACCGTGGCCCACGCACAGAACGCAACGCGGGTTTCCAAGCACGCGATGGCGCGAGCTTTAACCGTGATAATAGCCGCGATGAAAACCGTAGCAACCGCGATTTTACCGCACGCCCAAGCAACGGCAACACAGCCGACCGCGCAGACAAATCTGCTGGCGACGCTGTACGCAACTTTGCTGATCGTGCCAACAGCGGCAACCGTAACGATCGCCCACAAAGCAACCGCGCCGCGGTCGGCGCACCTAATCGCAGCTTTGGCGACAGCATTGCTTTTGGCAAGAAGCCTTACTCACGCGATGGCGCAAGTGCGACACGTGGTGACCGTGATAGCCGTGGCAACCGTCAGGATGCCAATCGCGGTGACAACCGAGTATTAGGTGCTCGTTACGAAGGTCGCAACGAGGCTAGCCGTACTGATCGTTCAGCCGCTCCGCAACGTCGCGACAGCGCCAGAGCAGACAATCGTCCAGCTCGCACTAACAACGATACACGCAACTTTGGCCAGGCCAATGCGGGCAGCAACGCACCACGTCGCCCGCGTAGTTTTGCTTAAATTAGGGACTAGGGACTAGGGACTAGGGATTGGGAATCAGCCCCTAGATCCTAGATCCTGAATCCTAGCCCCTAAATACAGAGACACGCAATGACAGAAACTGTAACAATTGACAGTAAGCCTTTAACCCAGCCTAGCTTTGACAACTTAGGTCTGGCGCCGGCATTACTTAAAGCGCTGACCGATTCAGGCTACACCACGCCCACGCCCATTCAGGCACAAGCCATACCCTTGGCTTTAGCCGGTGGCGACTTAATGGCTGGGGCGCAAACGGGTACCGGTAAAACCGCGGCTTTTTCATTGCCTTTACTGCAAAAATTACTGCCGCTGGCTAATCACGGCGCCTCCCCAGCGAAACACCCGGTTAGGGCCTTGATCTTAACGCCCACCCGCGAGCTGGCGATACAGGTAGAAGAAAGCATCAAGGCTTACGCCAAGCACACGGCACTGCGCTCATTGGTGGTGTTCGGTGGTGTGGACATTAAAACGCAAACGCCGCATCTAAAAACCGGTGTGGAAATTTTAGTGGCCACCCCAGGTCGCTTACTTGATCACATAGAACAAAAAACCTTGCAGCTCAATCAAGTGCAGATTTTAGTGTTGGACGAAGCCGATCGTATGTTGGACATGGGCTTTATGCCTGATTTAAAACGCATACTGGCCTTGTTGCCCAAGCACAGGCAAAACCTGATGTTCTCGGCGACGTTTTCTAACGAGATTAAAAAATTAGCCGACGACTTTTTAACGAAACCGCAACTCATAGAAGTGGCGCGCAGCAATGCCACCAACGATAACGTCACGCAAAAAGTCTATTCGGTGGCGCAAAGCGATAAAGAAGCCTTGCTGGTACAGCTCTTAAAAAACAGCGACTCGCAACAAGTGCTGATTTTCACTAAAACCAAACTCACCGCCAGTCGTTTAAGCCGTAGCTTGGCACGGGTAGGCATTGCCGCCGACGCCATCCACGGCGACAAGTCGCAACAAGAGCGCATTAAAGCCTTAGACGCCTTTAAATCAGGCGCCGCCACGGTATTGGTGGCCACCGACGTCGCTGCACGCGGTTTAGACATAGACCAATTACCCATGGTGATTAACTATGAAATTCCTAGCGCCCCAGAAGACTACGTGCACCGCATAGGCCGTACTGGTCGGGCCGGCGCATTGGGCGTGGCCATCTCTTTTGTCAGCCCAGAAGAAGACAAATACTTGGTGGAAATTGAAAAACTGATTAAGCGCCAAATCAACAAAGAAAGCATAGTGATTGATCGCAGCAGCGCTAGAACACGTAGCCACACCAGCAGACCAACGCCAGCCAGCCCACAGCATGACGCCACAGCCAGCAGGCGTAACGTCGTTAAAAAGAAAAGTAGCGATCCTTGGTTTGATCAGCCTTACGAAGCGGTGCTGGCCAAAAAACCCAGCCCTATCAAGCCTATCCCTAGCGGCAAAAAACTCCCGGTGGCAGCCCTGCTGGGTGGCTTAGCCTACAGCAAATAAGGCCTTCATTGGCTGGCGGCCTTTAACCATAAGTGCCGCCGGTAAATTTCTTAATATCCCGCAGTTGCCGCTTAGTCGGCCGACCTGCTCCGCGCTCACGTTGTGCATATTCGGCCTGACCCGTGACTTTGGCGTTTTCACGTTTAGCCAAACTGGCCGGCGTTTCGCGGTATAACAAGGCTGCCTCTGGTGCGCCTTTGCGTAGCTGGGATAAGGCCAACAGCTCCACTTCAATTTCAAAATCGCGCGTGCGGATATGAATAAGTTGACCTGGGCGCAATTCTTTAGCCGGTTTCACCCTATCACCATCCAAGTGCACTGTGCCGGTTTCTATGGCAGCGCTGCTTAAACTACGGGTTTTAAAAAACCGCGCCGCCCATAACCATTTATCTAAGCGGCATTTACTCTCGACTTCCATGCTCATGCGGCTTAGCGACTTAACGTGACCACTCAAGCAAGGTGGTTTTTGGTAAATTCTGCTCCAACACCAATTTAAATGAAACCAGCGTTTCCGCCGCCAATGCGCTCACTTCAGCCAAGCTATGACCAGTTAAATGCAATATACCTTCGGCCACATTGTTCATGGTTTTAATGTGGAATTGCCCTTGGGCCACCGCTTCCACCACTTCATCCGCCAACATTAAGTGACGCATATTGCGGCCGGGGATGAGCACCCCTTGCTGGCCATCCAAACCGATTTCTTTGCAAACCCTAAAATAGCCTTCTATCTTTTCATTCAAGCCGCCTACCGGCAACACTTCACCGTGTTGATTTAAGGCGCCGGTAACGGCTATGCCTTGCTTAATGGCTAATTTAGATAAAGCCGACAACAACACGAACAACTCAGCGCAGGAGGCCGAATCGCCATCAACGCCGTTGTATTCTTGCTCAAACACCAAAGACGCGGTCATGTTGAGCGGATTGAGTTTGGCAAAATTGGTATGCAGCCAACTTTGCAATATCATCACGCCCTTGTCGTGGGTGGGGCCACTCATCAGCACTTCGCGGTCTATGGTTAACACATCACGGCGACCGGCGTAGCAATTGGCCGAGATGCGTATGGGTGAACCAAAGCTGGCGTCGGCTAAATCAATGTGGGTCAAACCATTAATTTGGCCAACCGCTTCGCCTTGCACGGTAATCATCAGCTCATTGTCTATAATCGAATCACGCATATGGCCTTCAATGTAGCCATGCCGCGCATAACGGCGACTGATGGCCGCTTTAACGTCTTCCACATCCACCAATTTGGCCTCGCGCAAACCTGCCGCGGCGGCACTTTCTAACATCAATTTTTCCAGTACGGCAAATTCGGTGCTTAAGCGCGTTTGGTCTTCTTCCAACCTATGCATGGCTTGCAATAGCGCCACAACGGCCGCGGCGGTAAAGTGGCTGCAATTAAATTGCCGGCATTTTTGGGCGATAAAGGCCGCATAAGCCGCGTAATTTTCCGCGCTGGCTTTGACTTTTTCGGCAAACTCAATTTTGATGGGAAAGTAATTAAAGAAATCGGAGCACTCGTCTATCAGCAAATAATAGTCTTCACGGGTGGCGACCAACACCAACTTGACCGAAACCGGTATGGTCGCTTGTGCGCTCACAAAGCCCCCGCCTTGGCCACCACTGCTGGATAAATCCTCAATTTGCAAGGTGCCATTGCGTAAAAAACGGTGCAATTTTTCTAAAATTTGTGCGCCGTTGGCTTCATCGGCCAAAATGTCGCGCAAATTGAGGAGCAAGGTGCCACCATCCGCACGCAATAAATTACCGGCGCGCAAACGCATAAAATCAGGCGCGGCGCTCGACTCTGCAGCACTTTCTATGCCGCCAAATAAGGATTGCAAACTGGGGTCGTTATCGTATATGACCGGTGCATAGAGGTTGGCTTGCCCATCGGTCAGCGACCCAACATGATGATCCACCAACAGATTAACGCGATAACGGCTAAAGAAACTTTCACTGAGCAAGCTCTCTAAATTGCTGTCGCCATCGCCTGTGGCACTGGGCTGCCAAGCCTCCAAATAGTCTAAGATGTCTTTTTGCATCCAGTCGAAATAAGCCGTCAAGGTTTTATTGTCAGCAATGTAAGCCACACTGCTCTTGATGCTGGCACCTTGCGCCGCTAAAAATGCCAGGATGGCCGTCGAGGCATGGTCTTTGATGCGCGCCTCGAGCAAATTGGGCAAGTCCTTGGCCAGATGCCGTACAAACTGATCTAAAGCGTGTTTTAATTGCCCACCCACCCCTGCCGGCATTTTTAAAAACAAGGGCTTACCGTTGCTATCAAAGGGGTAGATGGCGACCAAATCATTAGGCCTTGCTTGCTTTAGCGCGGCTTCATGCATGGCGCTAAGCATCAAGGTGCTGCGTCCTGTACCCGGCTCACCCAGCGCCAGCAGATTAAAGCCGGGCTGACGGATAGCCAAGCCAAACTCAGCCGCCTTTTTTGCCTCGGATTGCGCCACCCAAGCCTGATGTTGCGCACTGCCTTGCTGGGCACCAAGCAATTGTGAGGTGTCGGAAAATTTAAATTGCGCCGGGGCAATGTTAAGGGTTAATTGTTGCGGGGTTAAATATTGTGACATATCGCCTGACTATTTTAATTGAAGCCCATTTTAACTGTTTTTTGCGGCATGCATGGCCTTATCTAGGCAGCATGCTGGCCGCAAGCCATGTTAAGCCGCGCGGATTACTTAAGCCAGCGCTGACGCGCCTCATCATCGCTGTCTTTGGCGTCCAGCCAACGTTCGCCACTGGCGCTCGACTCTTTTTTCCAAAAAGGCGCTTGCGTCTTTAAGTAATCCATAATGAATTCACAGGCTTTAAAAGCCTCCGCTCTATGCCTACTTGCCACCACCACCAAAACTATTTGATCCGTGGCTTGCAAAGTGCCCACCCTATGAATCACCGTGGCATCAAAGATATCCCAGCGCTCAGCGGCCTCATGGGCTATGGCTTGCAAGGCTTTTTCTGTCATGCCAGGATAGTGCTCTAAGCTTAATTGGGCGACCGCATCGCCTTCGTTTAAATCGCGCACCAAGCCGACAAAACTCACCAGCGCGCCGACGTCTGTTCGCGCCTGACGCAAGTGCTGCATTTCTAAAGCGACATCAAAATCCTCAGTTTGAACGGCAATTTTCATCACAGCTCAGCGCTTAACCACCGGTCACCGGTGGAAAAAAAGCCACCTCATCGCCGTCCACTATGCGGGCATGATCATCGACCAATTGATGATTAATAGCACCCCTAACCTTGAAGTTGCCCAGCAACATTTGCTGCCACACGTCACCGCGTTTTGCCAGCAGGCCTTTGAGTTGGATTAGGCTCATCTCGCTGTCCGCAAGGTCTAAATCTTCAGCGGAAAATTTCAGCGTTTCTTTTAATCTTGCAAAGTAAAGTATTTTTATTTTCATAGTGTTAAATGCTTTTATTAATCTTCTTTATCATCAACTGCATCCAGCACCACGCCGGGCTGATGCACCAACTCCACGCGCTCTATTTTAGCAAAACGTTGGGTAATTTTTTGACTGGAGATGTGCACATCCTGGGCATTTTCGTGGGCTTGACGGATGTTGTCGGCGAGTTTTTTCATGCGCTGATCGAATCGACCGAAATCTTTACTGAGCTTGCCCAACTCTTCTTTAATGACATGCACTTGCTTACGCGTTTCCACGTCTTTTAGCACCGCCCGCGCGGTATTCAATACCGCCATTAAGGTGGTGGGTGAGACCAGCCAAACGCGCTTATTCATGGCATAGTCAATGACGTCTTGGTGGTAAGCATGCAATTCTGCAAACACCGCCTCAGCTGGGATAAACATCACGGCACCGTCGGACGTCACATTGGGAATGATGTATTTTTTGGCAATGTCATCGACATGCTTTTTCACGTCCAGCTTAAATTGTTTCCCTGCCAACGCCTGTTCAGCCTCGGATGACTTGGCATCAAACATACGGTGGTAATTTTCTAAGGGGAACTTACTGTCCACCGCCACCGTGCCGGTCGGTTCGGGTAAAAATAAAGCACAATCGGCGCGCGTGCCATTTTCAAAGCCATGCTGCATGGCAAAGGAATTGGCCGGCAACACATTGCGCACCAATGCTTCCAATTGCACCTCGCCAAAGGCGCCGCGCGAACGCTTATCGCCCAACAGTTCTTGCAGACTCACGACATTGCTGGTTAAGCCGTCAATTTTCTTTTGCGCTTCGTCTATGGTGGCCAAACGCGCCATCACATCGACAAAGGTTTGATTGGTTTTTTTAAAGCCCTCGTCCAAGCGCTCCGACACTTTGCCACCTATCTGCTCCAAGCGCCCATCGACCGCTTTGCTTAAGTTTTCTATGCTCAGCGTAAGCGTGGTGGTAGCTTTTAACATGGTGTCGTTAATCAGCGCTTGCTGTGCCTTACCCTGCTCACTTAAGGTGGTGTGCAATTTTTCCAACACGCTTTCACGGGTGAGCGCCAAATCACCGCTTTGCGCCAATTGCAAGGCCTGCATGGCGTCACGGGTGCTTTGCAGCTCGGTCGCAACGCTGGCACGCAGGCGTTCACTGGTTTCATGCGAGGCAGCACCCAAACGGTCACCCAGTTTATTAAGCCCATCATTAAAATCAAGCAACATGGCCCTGTGCTTTTCTTCCAACTGCTGCAAAATCAAGGCTTGCTGATTGCCGGCACGCGCGTGCGCTATTTGCTTGAGCAAGAGCAATAAAATCAGCACCAGCAAGATTAAAACAATTATTTGTATCATGAGGAAAGATTATACCTGATGGGGCTTTAGCCCGCTTTTACAAATGCGGCTAAAGCCATGTAGAACTAAACCAGATCTCGGCCACGCAACTCCGACTTAATGTAGGCATAATAAATAGGCGCCGCCACGATGCCGGCTATGCCAAAAGCCGCTTCCATACACAGCATGGCGATTAACAATTCCCAAGCATTGGCGCGAATCTGACTGCCGACAATGCGGGCATTTAAGAAATACTCTAATTTGTGTATGGCGATTAAATAAAGCAAAGAACCGACCGCCACCAATAGAGATTGGCTTAGGCTAACAATGACTATCATGGTGTTGGAGATCAAATTGCCCACCACTGGAATGAGGCCCACCACAAAGGTAATGGCTATCATGGTTTTAATCAGGGGCAGATGAACGCCCATCAAAGGCAAGACCAAAGCCAAATAGGTGGCGGTAAAAACCGTGTTGATTGCTGAAATACGCAGTTGGGCAAAAACCACCCGTCTAAAGGCATCGCTAAACAACTCACCGCGGCAGGCTAAGGCGCGGGCAAAGGGTTTAAAGTTGTCCATGGCCACTGCATCGCGTACCGCTAAAATGCCGCCTATGATCATGCCGATTAATATATGCGCGGTGGCCCTGCCAGCTTCCTTGCCGACCACTTGCAATTCATCGGCATGACTGCGCAACCACTCTGAAGCTTGCTCTTTAAAGGCGATGGCGTCGGCAGGCAAATGTTCAAATAACCAAGCTGGCAATATCTTGCGACTATCCTCTATGATTTGCGCCATTTTTGCCAGCAACACGGTCAGACTGCCCGAGTCTGACCTAAAAAAAGCCATCAAACCGGCTCCGGCAAAAGCCAACAGACTGACGATAATAACCACCAAAATCGCCACCGCCCATAATTTAGAAATATGACTGGGCTTGTTGCTGGGCAATCGACGCGCCAGCATAGGCGTGATAATGTGCACCAACTCATACACCAACAAACCGGCTAGCACGGCCGGCAACAGGCTAAATTTGAGTACGAAAAACAGGGCAAAAGCGGTCAAAAACCAAGCGGCTATTTCGTAGACAGTAGGCGCAGCTACTTTTGTTATTTTAGTCATAAATTAAACCTTAAAAACTTCCCGCAACAATAACACAAGCCAATTTATTTGTTGCTTTAATGTGGCCTTATTCGGCATAAGGCTTGAAGCGATTTAAAAAATTAGCCGCCTCACTCACCGGTAAATTCAGCAACAAGTCCACCTGCTCAGCAAACGTTTTACTGACTATACTGCCCTGGCATTTAGCCAAAGCACTCAGCATCCCATCCATTTGCTTGTAAGTAATGCTGAGTCGGTATTGCTTCATTTCAACAAAATCCATGGTCTTGGCATTGTCCAGCGCCAACTTGGCCGTACCGCCGTAGGCTCTAGCCAAACCACCGGTGCCTAAATTAATGCCGCCGTAATAACGAATCACCGCCACGCAGGTATTGATCAAGTCGCGCCCTTCCATGAGCTTTAATAGCGGCATGCCTGCCGTGCCAGAAGGCTCGCCAGCGTCAGAGAATCTGGGCACAATCGCCTGTTCGATTTTAAGCCTATAGGCATAAGCTAAGTGGTGTGCCGTTGGATGCTTAGCGGCAAAGGCATGTAGAGCGGCCGCCACCTCACGCTCGTCGTCGGTGGCCAGCGCCATGGCAATGAAACGGGATTTAGTTAAGGTTTGTTCAGCAAAACCGGCTTCCACTATGCGTATCAATTAACTTAACCCAGTAATGTCACCGGCCTGATTCACGCCTATGCGTTCACTGGCAGGTTGTTTAGGCAAGCCCGGCATGGTCATGATGTCACCACAAATGGCCACCACGAATTCCGCCCCACGCGATAAGCGTAATTCGCGTACGCTCAATACGTGCCCACTGGGGGCGCCACGCAAACTGGGATCCGCCGAAAAAGAATACTGCGTTTTTGCGATGCACACCGGGAAATGCCCGTGGTTCTTTTCTAAGCCGGCTAAGCTTACCTGCGCCTTAGGGCTAAATTCAACATGACTGGCACCGTATATTTTTTGCGCAATGGTGGCTATTTTATCGGCTAAAGACAGGTCGTCCGGATACAACAGCTTACATGGCCGGGCGGCATTTTCTTCTATCCGCTCCAATACCGCACTGGCCAAATCCGTTGCGCCTGCCGCACCTTGCGCCCAATGCTTACAAAGCACGGCTTGCGCCCCCAGTTTAGCCACTTCCGCCTGCAAACAAGCGATTTCTGCAGCGCTGTCAGTGGCAAAATAGTTGATGGCCACCAGCACCGGCAAATTAAATGCCTGCTGTAGGTTGTTTAAGTGTTTCGCTAAATTGGCCATACCGGCTTTTAAGGCGCTTAAATTCTCTTGATTCAAATCGGCCACTTCCACCCCGCCGTGGTATTTAAGCGCGCGCACCGTCGCCACCAACACCGCAATGGCTGGCTGCAAGCCGGTTTTTCTGCATTTTATATCAATGAATTTTTCTGCCCCTAAATCGGCGCCGACGCCGGCTTCGGTCACCACAAAATCGGCTAACTTCAAAGCCGCTTGGGTGGCCACCACCGAATTACAGCCATGCGCAATGTTGGCAAACGGGCCACCGTGCACTAACGCCGGGCTATGTGCCAGCGTTTGCACCAAGGTCGGTTGAAACGCATTTTTTAATAAAGCCGTCATCGCGCCAGCGGCTTGCAAATCGCTGGCCAGCACCGGCTGTTGCTGCTTGTTTAAACCTATCTGGATATTGCCCAAACGCCATTGCAAGTCAGCCAAAGAGCTTGCCAAACAAAATACCGCCATCACTTCGCTGGCCACGGTAATGTCAAAGCCGGTTTGCCTGCTGTACGGTTTAAAACTGCTGGTCTGGCTGTCTTTGCTTTGGCCAATTAGGCTAATGTCACGCAAGGCCCTGTCATTCATGTCCAAGCAACGGCGCCATGTAATGCTGTCCGGGTCGATGTTTAAGGCATTGCCTTGATAAATATGGTTGTCAATTAAAGCGGCCAATAAATTATTGGCGCTGCCTATGGCGTGAAAGTCCCCGGTAAAATGCAAATTGATGTCTTCCATGGGCAGCACTTGCGAATAGCCCCCACCGGTCGCCCCACCTTTAAGACCAAATACCGGCCCTAACGACGGTTCGCGCATACAAACCATGGCTTGGCGCTGCCCACCGACAAACAACCGATTTAAGGCATCGGCCAAACCTATGGTGGTGGTGGTTTTGCCCTCACCGGCCGGGGTTGGGCTAATGGCTGTGACCAAGATTAATTTGCCGTCCGTCTTGGCTTTAATTCTTTGCAGGCAAGGCTCAGTCAACTTGGCCATGTACGGACCATAGTGCAACAGGTCTTCCGCTTGCAAGTGCAATTTGCCCGCCACCTCGGCTATGGGCTGCACTTTAGCGGCTTGGGCTATGGCTATGTCCGTCAGCATGGCCATCAAAAGTCCCCCTTACTGGCTCGGTATATCAAATTCAATAAACTGCTCTCAAGCTCTAGTGCGGCTTGCTGTGCACGCAAACTAGGGTGTTTAATGCTGTTTAAATCGTAAGTGGGTCTAGCCAGCGCGATGTATAAACGCATGGTTTGCTTGGCATCGGATTTTTCATAAATAGCGATGCGGCATGGGGCAAAAACCAGAAATTCCGGATGATCTAAAAAAATCTCCGTGCCCAAGCTTAAATTGCAAAAACTCTGCACCTCCTTCATGCCTTGCGGGTCGATGCCACGATTTTTGATGTGTTCGGTGATGGAAAAATTAGCTGGATTAACAAAATTCATGCCGAGCGCCAGGCTTTTTAAGCTGTCCACCACGTCTTGGTAGCTTAAGCCTTCGCGCACCGGCAACTCATAAATGGCCGTGCTGGTGTCTACAGCCGGCATGCCCACTTGCACTTTGCCAGACAGCGCCAGCTTGTTAGACTTAGGCTGCACCACACTGCAAGCGACCAGCAGACTCACCATCAAAAAAACCACTGCCGATAGCCGCATAAAACCCTTTGCTGTTAATTGCGCACGAGTGCTAATTATGCACCTATTTTAAGGGCGGCATTCACCGCTTGTTGATTAAATTGCGGCGCCAGCAATTCAATAAAGCCATACATATAACTGCGCAAAAAAGCATCTTTACGCACCCCCAAATACGTCGTGCTGTCAGCGAATAAATGGCTGACATCCACTTTTACCAAATTGGCATCGCGCTCAATATCGTAAGCCATATTGGCCAATAAGCCCACGCCCAGGCCTAAGCTAACGTAGGTTTTAATCACGTCCGCATCGATGGCGGTCAACACCACATTGGGCGACAAGCCGGCATCGCTGAAGGTTTTGGACACCAAAGACCCACCCGTAAAACCAAAATCGTAAGTAATCAAGGGATAGGATGCCAATTTTTTCAGGGTGAGTGGCGCATCCAATAACAGGGGGTGGCCCTGTGGCACCACCACACAACGATTCCATTGGTAACAAGGCAAACACAAGACATTGTCCAAATCACTGATGTACTCCGTCGCAATGCCCATGTCGGCATCGCCACTGGCCACTTGTTCAGCCACTTGTTTAGGATTGCCCTGATGCAGGTTTAATTTAACCTGTGGGTACTTAGTCATAAAGGCCTTCACGGCCGCAGGCAAAGTATAGCGCGCTTGCGTGTGCGTGGTGGCGATGGTCAAGGTGCCGGTTTCGATGTGGGCAAACTCATCGCCCACCCGCTTAATGTTGTCCACCTGCTGCATCACTTTAGCGGCCAAGGACAGTATTTGCTGCCCAGGCTCAGTGATGCCGGTTAAGCGCTTGCCGTTGCGCTGAAAAATCTGCAAGCCTATCTCTTCTTCAAGCAATTGAATTTGTTTACTCACCCCAGGCTGCGAGGTGTACAACACTTCCGCGGCATTGGTAATGTTGAGGTCTTGGCGCGCCACTTCATTGAGGTAGCGCAATTGTTGTAGCTTCATATTTTTCCGTCCCCATTGAATCTAAAGGCGTCCAATATAACTAAAAATTATACGTATAGAATAACATATTCTAAAACAAGCGATTTATAACTGCTATAGTGCGCAACTAAAATTTAAATCCCCCTTAATTAACGGACACTGCTCATGGAATTTGCTTACATCGTCGCTGGCTTCTTGGTAGGTCTATTGGTGGGCTTAACCGGCGTCGGTGGCGGCTCATTGATGACGCCGATACTGGTGTTGTTTTTTCACGTCAAACCAGCCTTTGCCGTTGGCACGGACTTGCTGTATGCCGCGGTCACCAAAAGTGCCGGCATTTTCGCCCACGGCAAGCTAGGTAACATCGATTGGAAGATAGTACGGCTATTAGCTTACGGCAGCGTCCCCGCCTCCATCATCACCACGCTCAGCTTAAGGCACGTAGACATCGCCTCGGATGCCGCCGTCAACAGCATTAAATTTTGGTTAGGCATCGCCTTGCTCATCACCTCGATGTCGGTACTTTTCCGCAACCAGTTAACCAAGCTATCGAAAAAAGAACACCTGATCAAACCCAAATGGGCGCCTTATTTAACTTTGCTATTGGGCTTGATTTTAGGCTTTTTAGTCACCCTAACCTCAGTGGGTGCTGGCGCATTGGGGGTGACGGCCTTATTAATCATTTACCCTAACCGCGCCATCACTACCATCATAGGCTCGGACATTGCCCATGCCGTGCCGTTAACCTTGGTGGCAGGCTTGGGTCACGCCAGCCTAGGCACGGTCGATTACGGCTTGCTAGGCACCTTATTAATCGGTTCCATCCCCGGCATATGGATAGGCAGCCATTTGAGCTTGAAATTGGCCGAGCATTGGGTACGCATCGCCTTGGCATTAATACTAATTTTTGTAGGACTGAAGCTGGTTTTCCATTAAAATGCTGGCTGCTGACGCCGCCCGCATTGTATAGAATCCGCACTTTAGCTAAATAATCATAGAAACCGCAGAACATAAGAAAATACACCATGTATAAGTATGACGAAATAGATCAAAACATCGTAGACCAGCGCGTCGCCCAATACCGCGATCAGACCAGACGTTATTTGGCCGGCGAATTAAGCGAAGACGAGTTCCGTCCTTTGCGTTTACAAAACGGCTTATACATCCAACGTCACGCGCCCATGCTCAGAATCGCCGTACCTTATGGCATGTTGTCTAGCAAGCAATTGCACAAACTGGCCGACATCGCCAGCAAATACGACAAAGCCTACGGCCACTTTAGTACACGGCAAAACATGCAGCTTAACTGGCCACTGCTTGCCGACGTGCCGGACATTTTGGCCGAATTGGCCACCGTTGAGATGCACGCCATCCAAACTTCCGGCAACTGCATACGCAATATCACCACCGATCAATTCGCCGGCGTAGCACCGGACGAGGTGGTGGATCCGCGCGCCATGGCAGAAGTGATGCGCCAGTGGAGCACCTTCCACCCAGAATTCGCCCTATTGCCACGCAAATTCAAGATTGCTGTGTCTGGCACCAAAGACGACAGAGCCGCAGTGCAAGCACACGACATAGGCATGGAATTCTATCTGGATGCCCAGCAACAACTGGCCATCAAAGTTTGGGTAGGGGGTGGGCTAGGCCGTACACCTATTTTGGGCACGGTCATACGTGAACACTTAGACTGGCAACACGCCCTCACCTATTGCGAAGCCATAGTCCGCGTTTACAACCTACACGGCCGCCGCGACAACGCCTATAAAGCCCGCATCAAAATCTTGGTCAAAGCCTTAGGCCTAGAAGAATTCAAACGCCAAGTGGAAGCCGAATGGGCGCACTTGCAAGACGCGCCCAACACCATTACCGAAGCCGAATTGGCGCGCGTGGCGCAACATTTTGAGCCAATGCCGTATGCGGCATTGGCTAAGCACGATGCCAGCTTTGATGCGGCCATTGCCAGCAATCCGGCCTTTGCCGCTTGGGCAAAACGCAGCTTGCACGCCCACAAAATACCCGGCTATCGCGCCGTTACCCTATCGCTCAAAACCCACGGCCAAGCGCCGGGGGATGCCAGCAGCGCACAAATGCATGCGGTGGCTGACTTGGCGGCGCAATACAGCTTTGGTGAATTACGCGTGTCGCACGAGCAAAATCTGATTTTAGCCGACGTTAAATTATCTGACGCCTTTGCGCTTTGGGAAAAAGCCCGCGCGCATGGCTTGGCGTCACCCAATATCGGCTTATTAACCGACATCATTTGTTGCCCTGGTGGCGACTTCTGCAGCCTAGCGAATGCCAAGAGCATCCCCATTGCACAAGCCATACAAATGCAATTCGACAACTTGGATTATTTGCACGACATAGGCGAAATTGAGCTCAATATATCGGGCTGCATGAATGCCTGCGGCCACCATCATATCGGCCACATAGGCATCTTAGGCATAGATAAAGACGGTTCCGAGTGGTACCAAGTGACCTTAGGCGGTAGCCAAGGCAATAACGCCAGCATAGGCGCGGTCATAGGGCCCTCTTTCTCGGCTGAAGAAATGCCGCAAGTCGTGGAAAAACTCATAGAGGTCTACCTGAACGAGCGCAACGGCGAAGAGCGCTTCATAGACACGGTGCGACGCTTAGGCATAGCGCCATTTAAGGCGCAAGTCTACGCCGACAAGAATACCGCTAAAGCGGAGGTACAGGCATGAGCCATTTAATCACCCTGCAAAGCGATGGCGCACAAATCAGCGATGATGCCTGGCAATTAGTCCAATTGCCCGCTTCGCAACAGGAAGTGCGCAAACAAGCCGGCAAGATCGTCTTGTTTAAATTAACCGGCGAGCAAACCGTCACACCAGAACAGATCGCGGGCACGCTTATTCCAGCCAGCGGCAAAGTGATTGTCCCGCTAACGGTATTCATCGCCAGACGCGCAGAATTGCAAACGCGCCTAGCCAAGCAAGAAATCGGTGTGTGGCTAGACACCCACGAATCATTAAGCGACTTAAGTCAGGCGCAAGCCAATTTAAATGCACTGCCGATTATTGCCGTGCACGTGGAGCGCTTTGCCGATGGCCGCATCTTCTCACTGGGCACTTTATTGCGCAGCCGCTACGGCTTTAAAAACGAATTGCGCGCGCTAGGTGACGTGCTACGCGACCAATTGTTTTTCCTCAAACGCAGCGGCTTTAACAGCTTTGCTCTGCGCGCCGACCGCAGTGCCACGGATGCCCTAGCCAGCTTGAATGACTTTAGCGCACCCTACCAAGGCGCCGTCGATGAAGCGCGGCCAGCCTTTAGGCGCTACAACAGGTAAGCGACATGTCAGCCACTTCTTCAATAACAAGCAAGGCCCGCAATCCGGCCATTCATCCTGAATTGACGACTGAGCTAGCAGCCAGCGTTGAGCAAAAAGCCGAGCAAGTACTGCGCTTATTAAAAGATGCCAGTCTGACGTTAAATCGCATTAGCTTTGCCAATAGCTTTGGTGCCGAAGACATGGTGCTGACCGACATTATTTTGCGTAATCAATTGGCTATCCGTATTTTCTCCTTGGATACCGGCCGCCTGCCCGTTGAAACCTACGACTTAATGGCGCAAGTGGAAAGCCATTACCAAACCAAGCTGGACGTCTACTTCCCACAACACGCGGCGGTTGAGACTTACATTAAAGAGCATGGCATCAATGCGTTTTACGACAGCATAGACTTACGTAAAAGCTGTTGCTACATGCGCAAAGTAGAGCCCTTACAACGGGCACTGGCTGGCCAAGACGCTTGGGTCACCGGCATGCGTGCTGCACAAGCCAGCACCCGAGCAAGCCTACCGGTGCGCGAATTTGACGAAGGCAATAAACTGGAAAAATTCAACCCATTAAGCGATTGGACCGAGCAAGAAGTGTGGGCCTACGTGCACTTACACCAAGTGCCTTACAACCAACTGCACGAGCAGTTTTACCCCAGCATAGGCTGCGCGCCTTGCACGCGCGCCATAGCCATGGGCGAAGACGTCCGCGCTGGGCGCTGGTGGTGGGAAGACCCTTTAAACAAAGAATGCGGATTACACGTAAAAAAATAACTTATGACGATACACACATCAAAACAGCAAGCCTTATCCCATTTGGATTGGCTAGAATCCGAAGCCATACACATCTTGCGTGAGGTGGCAGGGCAATGCAGCAACCCGGTCTTGCTATTTTCTGGCGGTAAAGATTCCTTGTGCATATTGCGCTTGGCCGAGAAAGCCTTTAGACCAGGGCGTTTCCCCTTTCCATTGATGCACATCGACACCGGCCACAACTACCAGGAAGTCATCGATTTCCGTGACCAACGCGCTGCCGAATTAGGCGAACGCTTAATCGTGCGTTCGGTGGAAGACTCCATGCAACGCGGCACAGTGGTACTGAAATCGGCCGACGAATCGCGCAACAAACACCAATCCGTGACTTTGCTAGAAGCCATAGAAGAGTTCGGCTTTGATTGCTGCATAGGCGGCGCCAGACGCGATGAAGAAAAAGCCCGCGCCAAGGAACGCATCATGAGTTTCCGCGATGAATTTGGCCAATGGGATCCTAAAAATCAACGCCCAGAATTATGGAATTTGTACAACGCCCGTTCGCATAAAGGTGAAAACATACGCGCCTTCCCTATTTCCAACTGGACGGAAATGGACGTTTGGCAATACATAGAGCGCGAAAAACTGGCCTTGCCTAGCATTTATTTTGCCCATCAACGCGACGTGGTGATGCGCGGCGGATCCATCGTGCCGGTCAACGTGCCCTTGGTCAATGGCGACATCGCTAACCCCGCTAAAGCCGGTGAAGACATCATCAATATGCAAGTACGCTTTAGAACCGTGGGCGACATCAGTTGCACGGCGCCAGTGTTATCCGATGCCGACAGCATAGAAAAAATCGTGCTGGAGACCGCCACCTCCACCATTACCGAACGCGGTGCCACCCGTTTAGACGACCAAACATCGGACGCCTCCATGGAACAACGTAAAAAGGAAGGCTACTTTTAATTTCGCCACTGGCGCCATGGCCTTACTGAACATTGAATTTAAAACACAGACACTATGACCACTCATAACGACACACACCATAACGACAGCTTATTGCGCTTCATGACCTGCGGCTCAGTCGATGACGGCAAAAGTACGCTAATCGGCCGCTTGCTATTCGACAGCAAAACTATTCTAGCCGACACCTTGACGCAAATGTCACGCACCTCGGAAAAACGTGGGCTTAGCGCGGTGGATTTGTCGCTGTTAACCGACGGCTTGCAAGCCGAACGTGAACAAGGCATCACCATAGACGTGGCCTACCGCTATTTCTCAACCGGCACCCGCAAATACATCATTGCCGATGCGCCTGGCCACGAGCAATACACGCGCAACATGGTCACGGCCGCCTCCACCGCCAACCTTGCCATCATATTGATAGACGCACGCCGTGGCGTGCTCACGCAAACCCGTCGCCACAGCTATTTGGCGCATCTAGTGGGCATACAACACATCGTGGTGGCGGTGAACAAAATGGACTTGGTTGACTACGACCAAGCCACATACGACAAAATTTGTGCCGATTATTTAGCTTTCGCCAAAGATATAGGCTTGGCCCAGGCCCGCGACATCCGTTTCATCCCCTTGTCGGCTTTGGCTGGCGACATGCTGGTTGATCGTTTGCATAACATGGATTGGTACAAAGGCGAAACCTTGTTGGAAATGCTGGAAAAAGCCCCGGCGGCGCACACCGAAGGCAAGGAAGCATTCCGCTTCCCAGTGCAATTCGTCTGCCGCCCGCATGCCAGCGCCGACGCTGATTTACATGACTTCCGTGGCTTTATGGGGCGCATAGAGTCTGGTGAGATCGCGGTCGGCGATGCCGTGACGGTGTTGCCTAACGGCTACCAATCTAAAGTCAAAGCCATACAACTGGGTGAAACCCAATTGCAAACCGCCAAAACCGAGCAAAGCATCACCTTGCTATTGGAAGACGAAATCGACACCTCACGCGGCGACATGATAGTCAAAAGCCATGAAGCACAAGAACCGGTTAAACAAATCGAAGCCTTTGTCTGCTGGCTATCCGAAACACCTTTATCGACCGCGCGCACCTACGTGATACGCCACACCACCCGCGAATCCAAAGCCAAAGTGGCGGCCATACAGTACAAGGTCGACGTCAACACCTTAGAGCAACAAGCCAGCAGTGATTTAAAAATGAACGACATTGCCCGCATCAGCTTTAAATTGGCGCAGTCGCTGATGGTAGACCCGTACAGCGTTAATCGTGCCACCGGGGCCTTTATCATTATCGACGAAAGCACCAACAATACCGTCGGTGCCGGCATGATTGCTTAAAGCAAGACGCGCGACACCGCTACTGCTGAAATTTTTGATTTAATTAAACCGCGATTTCCATTAAAATAAGCCATAAGCAAAATTTAGCTATTAAGGAATAAAACATGACTTACGTCGTTACTGAAAACTGTATTCAATGCAAATTTACCGATTGCGTCGATGTCTGCCCCGTCGATTGCTTTGTCGAAGGCCCTAACTTTCTCGCCATCAACCCAGACGAATGCATAGACTGCACCTTGTGCGTAGCAGAATGCCCGGCAGAAGCCATCTTCGCCGAAGACGATGTGCCGGCCGATCAGCAAGAATTCATTGCGCTGAATGCACGCTTGTCGGCACTCTGGCCTGTCATCACCTCACGCAAAGCTGCTTTAGACGATGCCGATGCCATGAACGGTGTACCGGGCAAACGCGATTTATTAATCGAATAACGCAGCAGGGCTGATAATAAAGGAGGCTTAGGCCTCCTTTTGTATTTCCTGCCCAACACATTAACATGACCGCACCGCTTAAATACCTGCAACACTACCCTGCGCACTTGCAGGATAAAATTAGGCAGTTGCAAGCACAGGGTCAGTTAGGCGACTACATCAGCCAGCGCTACCCAATATTACACAGCGTGCAAACCGATAAAGCCCTTTATCAATACAGCAACGACATCAGGCAAGCTTTCTTACGCAACGCCCCACTCTTAGACAAAGTGCATTACGACAACAGGCTTAGTCTAGATCATCATGCACTGGGGCTTAACACCGCCATCTCCAGGGTACAAGGCACGAAGCTCAAGGCCAAAAAAGAAATTCGCATCGCCAGCTTTTTTAAAAGCAGTCCGGCGGACTTCTTGCGCATGATAGTCGTGCATGAATTGGCCCACTTAAAAGAACGCCAGCACGACAAAGCCTTCTATCAACTGTGCTTGCACATGGAACCTAACTACCACCAACTGGAGTTTGATTGCCGCGTGTATTTACTGTGGAAAAGCAGCGGCGCTGACCTAGGCGGCATTTAATGCGCTGCAAAATATTCTACTGAGCACTGCAGTCTAAGCCTTAAAGTATTGTAAAATGACGGCTTGGCGGGCCTCCCCGCATTGTGAAGTAGCCAACTTGGTCAGGTGCGGAAGCAAGCAGCCACAACTATTGAGCAAGTGCCGGGGTCAAGGCTCGCCTCCCTATTGATGCGAGCAAGCCAGTGATAACGAGACCTAACACTTGCTCAATAAATTCGGCTAAAGTGCTATTGTGGGTTTTTACCAAATTCGATTAAATTAGCAATGAAAGCAGATGCATTAATCTCATGAGCTACCAAGTACTGGCGCGTAAATGGCGCCCAAAATCATTCGAAACCTTGGTTGGACAAGACCATGTGGTGCGCGCCTTAAGCAACGCATTGGAGCAACAACGCTTGCACCATGCCTATTTATTTACCGGCACCCGCGGGGTAGGTAAAACCACCTTAGCCCGTATTTTAGCCAAATCTTTAAACTGCGAAACCGGCATTAGCGCCAAGCCTTGCGGCGTATGCGGTGCTTGCACGGAAATTGATCGCGGTCGTTTTGTTGATTTAATCGAAGTCGATGCTGCCAGCAATACCCAAGTCGACGCCATGCGCGATTTGTTAGACAATGCCCAGTATACACCCACCGCCGGTCGCTTTAAGGTCTACATCATCGCTGAAGTGCACATGCTGTCCAAAAGTGCTTTCAACGCCATGCTTAAAACGCTGGAAGAACCGCCGGCACACGTAAAATTCATACTGGCCACCACCGATCCGCAAAAAGTACCGGTCACGGTGTTGTCACGTTGCTTGCAGTTCAATTTACGGCAAATGGCCGGCAACTCCATCATCGAGCACTTGCAAAACATACTGACACAAGAGGCCATCCCCTATCAAGCATCTGCCTTACACCTCATCGCCCGCGCAGCGGATGGCAGCATGCGTGACGCCTTATCTTTAACCGACCAAGCCATCGCCTATGGCGGCCAAACGGTCAATGAAGCCGAAGTGCGTGCCATGTTAGGCGCCATCGACCAAAGCTATTTGTATCAACTGCTCAATGCTCTACTGGCCGGCGATGGCGTGGCATTAATCGCCCAGGCCCAGGCCATGGAACAACGTAGCCTGTCGTTTGAAAGCGCCTTAAACGATTTGGCGCAATTGCTGCATCAAATAGCCGTGGCTCAAACGGTGCCAGACAGCGTGGCCAATGACTTGCCCGAGCGCGCCATCTTGCTCGATTTAGCACAAAGAATACCGGCGGCAAGCTTGCAGTTGTATTATCAAATCGCCTTGCTCGGTCGCCGCGACATCAGCTTAGCCCCGGACGAATTTGCCGGGTTTAGCATGACTTTGTTACGCATGCTGGCCTTCACCCCTAGCCAAGCAGAGCGCGCCACCACTACGCACACGCCGCCAGCAAAAATTCTGAGCGCAACGCCAGCAGTAGCGCCCCACCCTGACGTCGCCCCCATAGAAACAAACGCCGACGTAATAGTCAGTCAGCCGGCACCAGAAGCACAGTCCCCACTATCCGCAGACACGATAACTACAAAAACTGACGCACCCATGGCCGTGGTTGGGCAATTTAATGGCAATTGGCGTGGCTTGGTTGATCAATTAAAATTGGGCCTAGCGCGCGCCTTATCGCAGAACTGCGAACTCATTAGTTTTGATGAAAACAGCATCAGCCTCAGCGTACCAGAAGCGCAAAAACACTTGCTGCTGCCCAATTACCAAGAAAAATTAAGCAGCGCCATCAGTCAGCATTTCGATAGAAAGATAAAATTGCAATTCAGTGTGGGTGGCAGCGGCAACACCCCAGCCCAACAAATCAGCCAAGAAAAAGCGCAGGCACAAAGCACGGCGCAAACCGCCATAGACAACGACAGTTTTGTGCAAGCCTTGATCAACGATTTTGGCGCACAAATCATTCCTAACAGCATCAAACCTATTTAACCTTTAATTTAATACCAGGAGCAGCACTATGATGAAAGGCGGCATGGCCAATATGATGAAACAGGCCCAGCAAATGCAAGCAAACATGCAAAAAGCCCAGGCAGAATTGGCTAATATCGACGTGGAAGGCGTGGCCAGCAATGGCTTGGTTAAAGTGACCATGGCTTGCAACAATGTGGTCAAACGCGTCACCCTAGACGACAGCGTCATGGACGACAAAGAAACCTTGGAAGATTTATTGGTGATTGCTTTAAAAGATGCCACGGCTAAAGCCGAAGCCACTTCGTCGGCGCGCATGGCCAACTACATGCCGGCTGGCATGAAACTGCCATTTTAAGCTCAACCCTTATTCACGCTTAATGAAAAACCCACCTGCCCTAGAACGGCTGATAGACAGTTTACGTTGCTTACCTGGCGTAGGGCCTAAGTCCGCACAGCGCATGGCTTACTATTTATTGCAACGTGATAGAAAAGGCGCCAGCGCTTTGGCCTCGGCACTGGATCAAGCCCTGCAGGTGGTCGATCATTGCCATCTATGCAACACCTTTAGCGAACAAACCGTGTGTCCGCTGTGTGCCTCAGAAAATCGCGATAAGCATTTGTTGTGCGTGGTGGAAATGCCTACCGACTTACTGATGCTGGAAAATACCCGCGCCTACAGCGGCATGTATTTTGTATTAATGGGTCGCTTGTCACCGCTAGACGGGGTGGGGCCTAAAGAAATTCACCTGGATAAACTGATTAAACGCGCGCAAGACGGCGTGGTGCAAGAAGTGGTATTGGCCACCAATTACACGGTAGAAGGCGATGCCACCGCGCATTACATCAGCGAACTGCTTAAGGCGCGCGGCATCAAAACCAGCCGCATTGCCCGTGGCATGCCCATGGGTGGAGAAATAGAATACGTGGACAGTGGCACCCTCGCCCAAGCCATGCTAGAAAGACGCCGCATCACCTAAAGTGATGCTACCGCATTAATCACAACAACTGAGATTTTCCAGCAAGGCGGCCGGGGTATTAATAAAGGCATCGGCACCCCATTCATGCGGCTTATCCGTCTCAGCCAAGTAACCAAATAAAGCCACCACCGCCTTCATGCCAGCGGCCTTAGCCGCCTCCACGTCACGCTCGGCATCACCCACATAAATGCATTGCTCAGGACGGCAGTTCATCGCGGCACACGCCATCAACAAAGTATCGGGGGCCGGCTTAGGTTGCGGTGCATCGTCACCGCACAGCAAACAAGCAGCACGCTCGAATAAACTGCTGTCAGCCAACTTAACCGCCTTGGTTAGATCCACCGAAAAACGTCTGGGCTTATTGGTCACGATGCCCCATCTAATGCCCTTGCTATCTAAAGCCGCCAGCATGTCGGCTATGCCAGGCATGAACAGTGGATTATTGGTATACACCGATTGGTATAAATCCAAATATTCCAAACGCATGGCCTCAAAATGACTGTCCGCCAAGCTGATATTAAAACCCAGCGCCAACAAGCCGCTGGTGCCATGCGAGGCGACCGGCCAAATAGCATCGTGCGGCAGGGTTGGCTGGCCATGCTTGGCTAACTGCAGATTGAGCGCCAAACCTAGATCGTGGGCGGTATCGACCAAGGTGCCGTCTAAATCGAATAACACCACACTCATGCGGACAACACCGTATGCATTAAATAATTAACCGCCACGTCGTCGCTTAAATGGTAGCTTTGTTTGAATGGGTGATAGCCCATGCCACGCAAGCTCATGACGTCCAATTTGGCATCACGCGCCCAGCTAGACAGCTCAGACGGTTTAATGAATTTAGCGTAATCGTGCGTGCCTTTGGCCAGCAAGTTAAGCAGGTATTCAGCGCCTATGACGGCCAATAAATAGGCTTTAGGATTGCGGTTGATGGTGGAAAAAAATACCGCGCCATTGGGCTTCACCAATTTGGCGCAAGCGGCCACGATGGAGGCTGGATCAGGCACATGCTCGAGCATCTCCATGCAGGTGACCACATCAAAACTGGCGGGTTCCAGCGCCGCCAATTGCTCAACCGAGATGCATTGGTAGTCAACTTCGGCACCGCTTTCCAACTGATGCAATTTAGCCACGTTGAGGGCTTTTTCACCTAAATCAATGCCGGTCACTTTAGCGCCCTTAAAATGCATGGATTCCGACAAGATGCCGCCACCACAGCCCACATCGAGCACGCGTTTACCTTTTAAATCGACCAAGCCGTTAATCCAGTTGAGGCGTAAGGGGTTGATTTCATGCAAGGGCTTAAACTCGCTGTTTTTATCCCACCATTTATGCGCGAGCGTCGCAAACTTTTGCAACTCGGCTTGATCAGCGTTCAAGCGCGCGGGGCTTAGTGCTGTATTTGCCGTATTTTTGCTTGCCATGTCTTTACTATGTCCTTTAATTCGTTAGGCTCTATATTGGCATACACGCCATTGCAATAACGCAATTCACCGGCCACCCAGGTGTGGCTCACCTGCTCCCTGCCGCAACAATAAACCAAATGCGAAATCGGCTCATAACAAGGGGCAAGCAACACATCGTCCAAGCGTATGGCCGTCAAATCGGCGCACTTACCCACCTCTATCGAGCCTATTTTGTCGTCTAAGCCTAAGGCTTTCGCCCCGTTAATGGTCGCCATGGCCAAGGCTTGCTGCGCAGGTAAAACGCTGGCATCGCCTGTCGCACCCTTAGCCAACAAAGCGGCTAAACGCATTTCACTGAACATATCCAAGCGATTATTGCTGGCCGCACCGTCAGTGCCCAAGGCCACATTGACGCCCTTGGCCAGCAAAGCTGCCACCGGCGCGATGCCACTCGCTAACTTTAAATTCGAACTGGGACAATGCACCACATGGCAAGCGTAAGCGGCCAACATATCCATCTCGTAATCCAACAAATGCACCGCGTGCGCCGCCAGTAAATTGGGGCCCAGTACGCCCAATTTAGCCAACCTGGCAATCGGCCGCAAACCATATTGCGCTTCACTACGGGCAATCTCATCCTGTGTTTCATGAATATGGCTATGCACACCCAAGCCCAATTGCTCAGCATAGGTGACGACTTTTCCCAAGCTTGCATCGGACACCGTATAAGGTGCGTGCGGCGCGATGGAGGAGCTAATCAGCGCATTGTTACGCCAAACATCATGCGCATCAAAGCCTTTTTGCAAATAATCGTCGGCATCATTGGCGTAGGCCGAAGGGAAGTCCAACACCAATAAGCCTAAATTAGCCCGCATGCCGGCTTGAGTAGCCGCATTGGCGGTGGCTTGCGGGTAAAAATACATGTCGTTAAAACAGCTAATGCCGCCACTAAGCATTTCAGCACAAGCCAATAAACTGCCGTCTTGCACAAACTGCGCTGACAACAAGGCTTGCTCAGCCGGCCAAATGTGCTGTTCTAGCCAGGGCATCAAGGGCACGTCGTCGGCCATGCCACGCATTAAGCTCATGGCCGCATGCGTGTGGGCGTTGATCAAACCGGGAATTAACAACTGCTCACCCAAACTAAACTGTTCGGCCGCCCGGTAGCGTTGATGAGCTTCCGCACTGGGCAACAAAGCCACAATCAGCCCTGCCTTGACCACCACAGCGTGGTGCTCAAGCAGAACGAAATCCTGCGCCATGCTTGCTATCCAGCGCGCTTCTATAATGAGATCGACGTCAATAACTGCGGGGGATAATTGATTGCTATTAGCCATAGCCTGTTATTCTAACAGCAGTTGCGACTCTGACGCACCTAGGCGCCGATTAGATTTATGTGGCTGTAAGCTTAGGTTAAAATCATTCCACAATCCCAACCTAGCATCAGCTTCTTTATATATACTTTAAATCCATATTAAGGAGATTGCCATGAAAACGGCTAAATTATTCCAGAATGGACAAAGTCAGGCAGTGCGCCTACCCAAAGAGTTTCGATTTGAAGGCAACGAAGTCATCATCAAAAGATTAGGCGATAGCGTGGTACTCATACCAGAAAATCACTCTTGGGATGCGCTTGCCAGCAGTTTAGATAAATTCAGCGATGATTTTATGAATAATCGCAATCAGCCTGAGTCAGCAGATTCGTGAGGATTCATTCGCATAAAACTCCTAACGGCAAGGAGTTTCGCGTTGCTTCTCTGCTGAAATCACCACGCGGCGGTTAGGCTGCAAGCACTCTATGAGTTTTTTGCTGGGCTTATCGCCTTTGCATGCCACCACAGGCTCAGCCTCGCCCTTACCGCTAGCTTGCAAGCGTTTAGCCGGCACGCCTTGGCTCATCAAATAGGTTTTGACCTGATTAGCCCGACGCTCAGACAATTTTTGGTTATAGGCTTCCGAACCCAATCTATCGGTATGGCCGGTGACTAACACCAATTCAACATCGGCATTGGCTTTAATTTTAGCGACCACTTCGTCCAGCATGGGTTTGGCATTATCTTGCAGTTTATATTGGTCAAAAACAAACAACTTTTCCGCCAAAATAGTCACGGTTTCAAATGTCGGTTTGCAGTCGACCACAGGCTCTGGCGCTAAACTGGCTGATGGCGCTGAAATCGGCGCATCGGCGACAACGCTAGGCGCCACGGGCGCTGCTGCTGGCGCAGATTCGACCACAAGCAGTGCTGTGGGGGCAGCAAAGCGGAAGATACCGCCTAGATTAAGCAAGGTATTGCCCAGCGTACCGTCCGCATCGAACACCCCATTGGCCTTAGCGGTAGAGCGTGTCCATTGCTGCCGCACATCGGCTTGCACACCAAAGCTATCATTGAATAAATACTGTGCGCCCAAGCCTATGTTGGCTAGCCACGAGGTTTTGCTTTTATCTTGAACAGCCGGTGTGGTTGAGTAATCTATCTTGTTATTGGCCACACCTAAGCCGGTTAGCAAAAATGGGCGGAAACTATCGCGACCTAGCATATACAAGGCATCCAGACCTAGGCTGGTTTGTTTGTAACGCCCCGCCACACCAAGATCATCGTTAGCGCTGGCATAGTTGATGCCAGATTGTATGTCCCAATGCGGGCTGAGTTCTTTGCCTAGGCGGATAGAGGCGCCAGCACCATTTTTTGCTGCTAAATCTTTGTCTGTGTCGATTAAGCTCACCCCTGGCACGGCGTACCAAGCGCCACTGTAGCTATCATTGGCTAAAGCATTTAATGCCACCAAGCTCAACACGGCGCCTAAGACTAAACGAATACGGTTATTTTGCATATCACTGCTCCTTACACGGTAGGCGACTTGGGCTACTGCCCGCCCAGTTACATGCCTCATGCCTATATTAACAAAATTCTACAGCAACTTACGAATTACTTTAATTTTCTCGGCATCCAGACTGGATTGCCGTTGATGATCACGACAAACACCGCCTCTAAAACCGATGTAGTGCGGCTGCAGTTTTTTCGCTGCTGCCACGTGGCATTCTCGTAACGAGCCGGCCAAACCCAACAACAAGCCTTGCGCCAAAACTTGCTGAGCGACATGGTTAAGCTGCTCCAAACTGCAGCAATCAAACAGGCTCAAGCCATTTTTAATTTCAGTATCCAGCATCACCCCTATAAACCCCGCCTGCCCAATGGCGGCAATTAAACCATCGTCATAGGCGGTTTCAGCCAACAGCACGGCCACCAATTGATGGCCGGCTTGGGCATAGGGTTTAACTGCGTTTAAACAGGCTTGGTAATCCTCACAGGCAAAAAAGCCTATTTTAATGATATCCACACCACCGGCCATGACTTGCTCTAATGGTGGCAACAGTTGCTCAGGCAACATGGGCAAATCGCCCAAAGTAGCACTGCATAATCGCCCATGCGCTAGCGGCTGATTTTTTATAAACGCCACGATGGCCTTGATGTCGTCCAGTGGCAAAGCGCCTAGGGCGCCGGTCGCTGGATTTTTTAGATCGATGATGTCAGCACCCTCTTCTAAGGCAATTTTCGCCTCCAGCACCGTGCTGACGCTGATCAATAATTGTGGCCGTTTAAGGCTGTGAGCTAAGGGGGCATTCATGCTAAATTCTGGCCAGTTTGGGCGGCGTAGTAGTTTTCTATTTTTTCGCTGAGCCAGCCCCAAGCTTGCCACTCGCGCTCACCGGCGGTTTTATCCATGGCTATTTGCAAATACTGCATTTCCGTTAACACTTTGTCTTGCGTCAACCGCGGTAAGCGACTGGCCAACACCGCCAACTCAATGACTGCGGCTTGCGCACGATTAAAACCAGCAAATGCCTGATGCTGCGCTTTGTGCAACACCTGCATGCACAATTGCGGACGCACGGCATCGTCGTGCACCTCGACCAGCTTTAATTCTTCATGGGCCAAACTATTCGCCAACCTAAAGCCGGCTATAGTATCCGCCGGCAACAACTGCCAAGCCTGCCTGTTGGTTAAGGCGCCGGCAAACACCCGCACATCATCGGTCAAATTCATGACGGCGTGCTGGCTAGCCAGCATATTGGTCAGTGTGAGCGAGGGTTTGTACGGCGAGATGATCACCCTATCCCCTTGCCTTTGTATGCCAAAGGGCGCGACATGGACCTCGCCCTGGCTGTTCACGCTGCTGATGATGGTCTCAAATATCATGTTTTTGCTTTTTTAGCAGCTAATTTACGGGCGCTCAGCGCGGCCTCACGGTGGGCTATTTTAGCCTCAGGCTGACTAGGCGCTGCGCTTACACCCCACTCCAAGGCTTGATCTTGCACATAGCGCTTATTGAGTTGCCAAGCAATTTGCGCACGCGCCAATTCCACCCCTAAATAAAAAGCGTGTGAGGCATCATTTTCTACACCCAACTGCGGATAGAGGGCAAAGGGGTCGGTGGCTTGATGCAAGCCGTCTCGATTGTAAACGTGCAAGCCCTGTTCGCTTACCTGTATGCGGAAGTTAGGGTCTTTTACCATGCTGGCGATGTCTTTAATTTCATCCACGCTATAGGTGAATGGACGCCTATCATGCAAACCCAACAAACCGTGGCTGTAAGCACGCGGCAACCTGTCATCGGTTTTCGCGGCATGCATAATACGTCTGGCCAAATCGGCTTCAGCGATGGCATTCACTGCATGCGGGCTGACCGAAGTGGCCAGCACCGCGTTGATGTTTAATTCACTGATAATGCCAAACAACAAAGCATTAATGCCAGTGGTGTCGGCATCGGTCAATTCGGTCAAATTACCTATGCCCATCATGACGTTAATTGCCGGGTATTTTTTACGCAATTTTTGATAACGCACGATGGACTGTGTCAGGCCAAAATGGATGGGATCCAATATGGCATCGGCAATAAAAGGCTTGCCCACTTTTAAGCAAGCGTCTATCGCTCTGTACAGCGACGGCAAATGATGCGGCTTAGCTGGAATTAAAATAGGCGTGGCCGCCACTTCATGCGCTATCCACAGGGTGTTTTCTGTCAAACTCAGCAAAAAATCGGCGCCGGCATGACCGGCGGTAAGCAAATCGTCACTGCTTAATGAGTCGACGCTGACTTGAAAATCCAAGGCTTTGAGCGCTTGCACGGCGTCTTTTAAATGCGGGAAAGGCACGCCAGGCAAACAACCCAAATCAATCACATTGGCGCCCTGTGCTTGATAGGCTTGCGCTTTAGCAACAATGCCGGCGACACTGAGTAAGGGGGCGTCGACTATCTCGGCAAAAATCTGCACACTGTAAGCGCTTAAATCCGGCGCCAAACCAACTTGCCCAAAGTACTGCGGTAAATCTTTTAGATCGGCTGGACCGCGCTCCACCGGCACCCCGTATTGGGCCGCCAAAGGGGCAATATCCCCTGAACAAAGACCGGGCAGAATGACTTTGTCCGCATCGCCGCTATCTTTAAGCCGACGGGCGATTAAATCGGGGGTCATGAGTGCCGCCACCGACACGCCTATTTGCGCTATGCGGTATTTAAAAGCTGGGCTGGTAGAATGGCGCTGCGCTTGCACTTGCGCTAAGACCTTGCTTAAGCTCTTTTCGGCCAATTTACCGGTTAAGAAAAGTAACTTTTCGGCCATGGCGAAAAGTTAAGCGCCTATTGCCTGCAAGCGCTGGGCGATGGCAGTGGCCAATGCGGGGATGTCTGCAAAAACGAAGGTAGCTTCAAACTCAGCCAATTTAGCCACGTTGGCCAAATCAATTTGCCTAGGGTACACTTGCACGGTTTTTTGCCGCGGCGCTTCGGATTCAATGGCGCCGGCCAACTGCTCTGGCACGGCGTCACAAGCAAACACCAAGCTAGGCACACGGGTTTTGCCGGCTTGTGCATACAAATTGGTCACCAAAGAATCGGAAAAGCCGTAGGCCATTTTTGCGATGGTGTTAGACGTGGCAGGGGCGATCACCAAAGTGTGGTAATGGCCACTGTAGAGCAAACCCACCGGCACGCTACTGGCGGTTTTATCGTGATAAACCCGGTGCTGCGTGGCATCCAACTGAGCCTGAAAGCCGTATTGCTGGATAATTTCAGCCGCGGCTTTACTTAAAAACACATCCACATCGGACAAGCTGCCCAGCAGGTCTAAGCTCTCTCTTAGGTAATGCCCAGAACCTGAAATAGCCCAAGCTAAGCGCTGCTTTTGCATGGTTTAACTTAAGCGAAAGGATGCTCGATAACGATGGTTTCATCGCGCTCAGGGCCGGTTGAAACAATGGCCACAGGCACGCCACACAAGGCTTCCAGACGTTTGAGATAGTGTTGTGCATTTTTAGGCAAGCCGCCCCAAGTTTTTACCCCAAAGGTGTTTTCTGTCCAGCCTGGTACGGTTTCGTAGATAGGCTTACAACCCGCCACGTCGTCCGCGCCTATGGGCAACAAGTCTATCTTTTTACCTTCTAGCTCATAGCCTGTGCAGATTTTAAGCTCGTCTATGCCATCCAACACGTCCAACTTGGTGATGCACAAACCGGTCAAACCATTGATCATGGCCGAGCGACGCAAGGCGGCCGCATCAAACCAGCCGCAGCGACGCTTGCGTTTAGTCACCGTGCCTATCTCTTGACCTTTGGTGGACATTTGGTAACCAGGCAGACCCGCCGTTTCAATGTCCAACTCACTGGGGAAAGGCCCGCCACCGACACGGGTGGTGTAGGCTTTGGTAATGCCTAAGACGTAATGCAACATATTGGCACCCACACCGGTGCCGGCAGAGGCTTGACCGGCGATACAATTGCTGGAAGTTACATACGGGTAAGTGCCGTGATCGATGTCTAGCAAAGTGCCTTGCGCGCCTTCAAATAATAAATTATCACCACGGCCATTGGCCGCATACAACTCGGCGGAGATGTCGCTGATCATGGGCTTCAAGGCAATAGCATGGGCCATGCTGGCATCGTATTGCTGATTAAAATCAACCGGCTTGGCATCCAAATAATGGTTTAAGACAAAGTTATGGTAATCCATCACTTCGCGTAATTTTTCTGAGAAACGTTCTGGGTAAAATAAATCGTAAACACGCAGTGCGCGGCGCGCCACTTTGTCTTCGTAAGTTGGGCCTATGCCTTTGCCGGTGGTGCCTATTTTTTTGTCGGCACTGCGTTTGGCTTCCCTGGCCACGTCCACCGCCACATGATGGCTTAAAATGAGTGGGCAGCCTGAGCTGACTTTTAAGCGGCTTTTGACCTCTAAACCGTCTTTTTCCAGCGCGGCAATTTCGCCCAATAAATGACCGGCATCCAATACCACGCCGTTGCCTATGTAGCAGTTAATGCCAGAACGGACTATGCCGGAGGGCACTAAATTCAGCTTGTAAACACGCTGCGCATCGCCTTGGCCGACCACTAGGGTATGGCCTGCGTTATGGCCGCCTTGAAAGCGCACTACGCCTTGTGCGTGGTCAGTTAGCCAATCGACTATCTTGCCTTTACCCTCATCGCCCCACTGCGTGCCTATAACGACTACATTTTTTGCTGCATTTTTTGCCATAACATTAACTTTATAATTTTAATTTGAGAGTGTGTTTACTTGATTAGCGATCATTATCCATTGCCACCACATGCCAACCGGAGTTGTAATGGGCTAATTTTTTATCGCAATTTAATTCTTTTACATCGCCGCCTGCATCAGGCAAGGCTTGTATAACAATGTGTCCTTCTGCCCTTAATGCGGCAATTTTTAAGCTTAGGCTGGCATCGGCTTGCGCGGGCGCGAAAATAGCCAGTGGCAATTGGGCTGGCGCTAAGGCCGTGACCACGCCACGCAAATCCAAACTAAAACCGGTGGCAGGTCGCGCCCGACCAAAAGCCAAGCCAACTTCGTCGTAACGGCCACCTAAGGCCAATGGGCCCTTGTAGCCTTGCGCGTAGGCGGCAAAGACCATGCCGCTGTGGTAGTGGTAGCCACGCAGTTCGCTTAAATCAAAACTCACACTAACGTCTAAATCAGCCAGAGCCGTGCTGACGGCGCTTAAACTGGCTAAGGCGGCTTGTATGGCCGGCATAGCAGGCAACACTTTAGCCGCTTTTAGCAATATAGCTTTGTCGCCATTGAGCTCGGTCAACTGCAACAAAGCCTCACGGGTGGCTTTATCCAAAGTTTGCGTTAAGCCGGCTACGCTGGCCTGGTCTTTACTTTGCAAGGCAGCGTACAAATCTTGTTCCAACTGTGGGCCTATGCTGCTGGCAGCAATCAAACTACCAAAGATGTCCACGTGGCTAAAATCCATCTGCACCTGATTCACGCCTATGGCGTGCAAGGCTTGAATTAACAGCCGCTGTATTTCAATGTCACTGGCCACGCCAGCATGACCGTATAGCTCGGCACCCAACTGCAATGGTTCACGCGTTTGCGCTAGGCCATCCGGTTTGGTGCGCAGCACGCTGCCGGCATAGCATAAACGCGTAATGCCTTGCTGATTGAGCAAATGCGCATCGATACGAGCGGCTTGTGGCGTCATGTCAGCACGCACGCCCATCAAACGACCGCTTAATTGGTCGACCACCTTAAAGGTAGCCAAATCCAAATCATGCCCGGCACCGGTGGTTAAGGATTCTAGGTATTCCAGCATAGGTGGAATGACATACTGGTAGCCGTGTACTCGAAACAAATCGAGTAAAGTACGGCGCATGGATTCAATACGCGCCGCCTCTGCTGGCAACACGTCTTCTATGTATTCTGGAAGTAGCCAATTACGCATTTTTTCTCATCTTTAATGATTAGTGAACCAAATCAATAACAAGCCTGCTAACACCGACAACAAACCGACGAACCGCAGCTGGCCATCTTTAAAAGCCAGCAGACGCTGAAAAGTTTCGCGCCAAGCTTGCGGCAATAACAAAGGCATCAAGCCTTCTAAGACCAGCATCAAGCCTAAGGCGGTGAATAAGCTGGCCTGCACTTTATTTTTTATTCGGACTGCGTATGTATTTGAAAAAGTCTGAGCTTGGGTCTAAGACCATGACATCGCTCTTACTTTTAAAGGTGTTTTTATACACCTCGGTACTGCGATAAAACGCGTAGAACTCCGGATTTTTACCGTAAGCCTGATTGTAAATGGCTGCCGCTGCGGCATCGCCCTCGCCTTTGGTTTTTTGCGCATCACGGTAAGCTTCCGCAATAATCACCTCGCGCTGCTTATCCGCATCGGCACGAATTTTCTCTGAGGATGCTGAGCCTTCCGAACGCAGTTGGTTGGCCAAGCGTTTACGTTCGGCTATCATGCGGTCAAACACCGACTTGCTGATTTCCTCCGCGTAATCCACCCGTTTCAAGCGCACGTCCACCACTTGTATACCGATCTGACGAGCTTCCATGTCCGCCCGTTTACGCAAATTGTCCATAATCGTGCCACGCTCACCGGCAATCACATCATGCACAGTACGTTTACCAAATTCAGCGCGCAAACCCGCATTCACCACTTTAGACAGCCTATCTTCCGCCGCCGCTTCGCCACCGTCTTTAATCGACACGTAGTATTTAGCCGGATCGATGATGCGCCATTTCACAAAGGAATCCACCATCATGTATTTATTTTCACTGGTGATAAATTTAGCCGGCTGCTCCCAATCCAGGGTCAAGATACGGTTATCAAAGTATTTTAAATTGTCCACTATGGGTAATTTGAAATGCATGCCCGCTTGTTTTTTGACCGCCACGATCTCACCCAAACGCTGCACGATAACGAACTGCGTTTGATCGACGGTAAACACCGAACTGCTGAACACTAAAATAGCGATGGCGGCTGCCACCAGAATGTGCGTTAAATTTTTCATCGCTAGCCCTTACCTGCTTTCTCTGTCGCGACTACGAAAAGCGTCACGTGTACGATCGGTTGGCACAGCAGGGTCGACTGCTGCTGCCGTTTGTGGATTGAGCGATTGCAAGGACTGCGATTTTTGTGCGGCACCGTCTTCCGTTGCATGAATCAATTTATCCAAAGGCAAATACAGCATGCTGTTGCCGGCTTTTTGATCCACCACCACCTTGCTGACGCTGGATAAAATCTGTTCTTGCGCTTCTAAAAATAAGCGCTGACGCGTCACTTCCGGTGCATTTTTATACTGCCCTAAAATTTGCTCAAAGCGACTGGCATTACCTTTGGCTTCATTTTCTATCTTCAACTTATAACCGGCTGCCTCGGCCAACAACCTGGAAGCTGTTCCGCGCGCTTTAGGGACAATGTCATTGGCGTAAGCTTGACCTTCGTTAATCTGCCTTTGGTTGTCTTGGTTAGCCCGGTTGACGTCCTCAAAGGCTTCTTGCACCTGCTCAGGCGGTTGCGCACTTTGCAAAGAAACGCTGGTAATGTTCACCCCAGTTTTATAACTGTCCAATATGATTTGCATGCGCTCAGAGGTGTCGGCCAAGCCTTTTTGCAATAAATCATCCAATTTACTTTTGCCCACCACTTCACGTATGGCGGTTTCCGCGGCCGACATGACGGCCTCATCGGTTGAACGGTTGTTAAACAAATAATCTTTGGCATTTTTGAGGTTGTATTGCACGGCAAACTGCAAATCAATGATGTTTTCATCTTCGGTCAACATCAAGGCTTCTTTAGGTTGCTTGACCTTGCTACCACTGCCTTCACCCGCGCTTCGGTAGCCCACTTCCAAACGGCGCACTTGCTCCATATTGACCACATCCGCGGATTCCAATGGATAAGGAAAATGCCAACGTGGGCCAGGTTCAGTGGTGTCGACAAAGTTACCGAAACGCTTCACCACACCCAAGGAGCCTTGATCAACGATATAAAATCCCGTGCCCAACCAAACCAAACCCAACACCATGATGATGGGCAACACGGGCAAAGCAGGGCTGTCCATCGGCGCACTGGGGGGCTTGTTTGGCTGACGATTAGGCTGATTGCCCCCGCCTTTGCCAAATAAATTGTTAATTTTGCGACTTAAATCACGCATCACCTGATCCAAGTCGGGTGGGCCTTCATTATTACCCTGTAACCAGCCAGGAAATTTAATCATTTAACGCTCCAAAATCCATCGTTTTTAGACACCCACCACAGCAAGCCAAACCAACTTAAGCGTAAGCGCTTTCTTCCGTACTCAGTTTCTGCAAATACTGGCCATGTTCGGCAATAGCCAACCTTAACAAATCCATTCCTTCACCGGTTTTAGCTGAAACATGTAGGCCAGTAATTCTACCATATTCGTCGCGGCTAATAGCAGGCATCAAGCCTACTCGATCAATCTGATTGTGCACCAAAATTTGCGGTACATTGGCCGCGCCTATCTCCAGCAAAACCTTATTCACTTGGGCAATCTGCTCATCCCGGTTGGTGCTCGCCGTATCGACTATGTGCAATAATAAATCGGCCTGCACCGCCTCTTCCAAAGTGGCGCCAAAGGCTTCAACCAAAGCATGCGGCAAATGCTTAATAAACCCCACCGTATCCGACAGCACCACCGAACCGCAATCGGCAATATAAATCTTATGGGTGGTGGTGTCCAAGGTGGCAAACAACTGATCGGCCACGTAAATATCGGCCTTGGTCAGGCGATTAAATACCGTGGATTTACCGGCATTGGTATAGCCCACCAAAGACACGGTCATGACATTGGAACGCTTACGCGCCCGGCGCTGCATGCCACGCTGGGCTTTAAGTTTAATTAACTTCTCACGTAACTGCTTGACCCGCACACGCAACATGCGTCTATCCAATTCCAACTGCGTTTCACCGGGGCCACCGCGCACGCCTATACCGCCCTTTTGTCGCTCTAAATGCGTCCAACCTCGGACCAAGCGAGTCGACAGGTGCTCCAACTGCGCCAATTCCACTTGCAATTTACCTTCGTGGCTTTGTGCGCGCTGGCTAAAAATATCCAGTATTAAACCGGTTCTATCCACCACCCGCGCTTGCAGTAAGCGCTCTAAATTACGTTGCTGGGAAGGGGAAAGGTCGTGATTAAATACCGCAATATTCGATTCGCTGGCCTGCATCATTTGCGCCAATTCATCGGCTTTGCCACTGCCTATAAAGCATTTGGCGTCGGGTGCCGCGCGCTTCGCTTCAACCGTGCCACGTATGGCCAAGCCTGCCGTCAAACTTAACTGCCTAAGTTCATGCAAACTTTCCTGGTAATCGTGGTCACCGAAATCGACGCTCACCATAATGGCGGCGTCAAAGCCGCCTGGGCGTTCAAACAAATCTTTCAAGGTTTACGCGACCACGCTAATCAATCTAGGCTTACGCTTCATCTTCAGTCAGATTAAAAGCCACCATGCGTGCCGGCACGATGGTTGAAATAGCATGCTTATAGACCATTTGCGTAACGGTATTCTTTAGCAAAATCACGTATTGATCAAAAGAATCCACTTGACCTTGTAATTTAATGCCATTGACCAGATAGATGGACACGGCAACGTGTTCTTTGCGTAAAGCGTTAAGGAATGGGTCTTGTAACATTTGCCCTTTGTGAGTCATGATGCCTCCTATTGTTTGGAGTTAAATAAATAAGGCTTAAATTAAGCTGTATAGCTGATAATACGCTGCTTAAATTTTAGAACAATGGCCTTAGCGTGGTTTTCAATAAAAATTAATACCGATTTGAATTTAATGTGTGGCAGAAAGCAAAAATTTCAAGCCTTAAAAAAAATACCCGCTTAATTTAAGGCTAGATCCAGCCTAGCCAATACTTCATCCTTACCCAACAAAGCCATCACTTGGTCTATGCTGGGCGATTGCGCGATGCCGGTCAATATCACCCGTAATGGCATGGCCAACTTAGGAAACTTAAGGCCGTTAGTCGTCACCGCCGCCTCTATCGCATGGTGTATGGCTTCCGCTTGCCAAGCGGTGTTTTTTAAGGTGGTCGCCAATGCGCTAAGGATGGGTTTAATGTCTGCCGTTAGGTGTTTTTGCACGGCCTCAGCATCGGGCGTAGGCTGTTGATAAAAGTAGGCTATCGCCGCCGCCAACTCGTTCAAGGTATGGACGCGCTCTTTGTACAAATCAATGCTGGCCGCCAACTTAACCGCATCATCCACCGTTACATTTAACTGCCCTAAACGCTGGCCAATGTCCTTAATCAAATAGTCGCTATCGGCTTGTTTAATGTAACAGGCGTTTAACCAATTGAGCTTTTCGGTGTTAAATTGCGCGGCCGACGGCGTAATGTGATCCAAATCAAACCACGCAGCAAACTGCTCTTTACTGAACACCTCTTCGTCGCCATGACTCCAGCCCAATCTGGCCAAATAATTGATGACCGCTTCCGGCAGATAGCCGTCTTCATGGTATTGCATGACGCTCACCGCACCATGCCGCTTGGATAACTTTTGCCCGTCGCTGCCCAATATCATGGATAAATGCGCGTATTGCGGCACTTGAATGTTGCTGTCTATGGCCGCCAAAGCTTGCAACATATTGATTTGCCGCGGCGTGTTATTGACGTGATCGTCGCCGCGTATGACTTGGGTGATGCCCATGTCGCTGTCGTCTACCACCACACAAAAATTATAAGTGGGCGTGCCGTCAGCACGGGCGATGATTAAGTCATCCAATTCGCTGTTGGCAATTTCTATGCGACCTTTAACTAGATCGTCCCATGCCACCACCCCGTCTTGTGGATTCTTAAAACGAATGACAGGCGCAACATCAACCGGCGGATTGGGCAATACCTTACCCGCTTCCGGACGCCATTTACCATCGTAACGTGGTTTTAATTTTTGCGCCATTTGCTGCTCACGCAAGGCTTCCAGCTCTTCCTTGCTGCTGTAGCAATAATAGGCACTGCCTGCCGTCAACATGGTTTGTATCACGGCTTTATAGCGATCCATACGCTGCATTTGATAAAACGGGCCTTGGTCGTAATCCAAACCCAGCCAATGCATGCCGCCTAATATGGCTTGCACTGCTTCTGGTGTGCTGCGCGCCACATCGGTATCTTCAATGCGTAAGATAAACTCCCCACCGTGTTTTTTAGCATAAGCCCAAGAAAACAAGGCGGTGCGTGCGCCACCTATGTGTAAGAAACCGGTAGGGCTGGGGGCAAATCGTGTGCGAACTGTCATAGAAGTGGGCGGTTACAAATAATGCGGCATTTTAACATGGCTGCGCCTATCCTCACATGGCGCCCGCTAAAAAGCTTGTTAATTGGCGATTGTGGCGATACCATAAGCAAACATTCATGCTCGGAGGCACAGTGGAAATTCACACAGGCGAGATTTACGGTAAACAAACCGCGGCTAAATTTACCATGTATAACGTGCTGAAAGTCAGCAAAGCCATCGTCACCCTGCAAAACATAGACAACCCACTTAGCCTGTTTGAAACCACCGCCGAAAAATTAGCCAGCTCAGGCTACGTGCGCATCAGTCAAACGCCCTACATCGACTTACAAGCCAGCACCCCTAAAAAACGCAAAGCCGCACGCAAACCGACACGTTGCCCGCTGACTTTTGATTTTTTAGAAGAACGTGCCGACAGCCAACGCCCGACAGCCATCATGCCGGATTTGTTTAGCTAGCCCGCGGTGGACCGCCACGCAAATCGTGGCCATCGGCGCTGTAAATTTCCACCTCAACAAAATCACCCGGCGTCAAACCTTCGGCGTCCTGCAAATACACCACCCCATCTATCTCAGGCGCGTCGGCTTTGGTACGCCCTATCGCCTCCACATTGCCGGCTGCATCGGTGACGATTTCATCAACCAATACCGTTTGCATGCTGCCTATTTTGCCGTGTAATTTGGCCGCACTAATGCGCTCTTGCACCGCCATAAAACGACTTAAACGTTCTTGTTTAATTTCTTCTGGCACGGGATTGGGCAAGGCATTGGCCGCCGCCCCATCGACCGCGGAATAGGCAAAACAACCCACGCGGTCTAGCTGCGCTTCTTCTAAAAAGTCCAACAGCATTTGAAAGTCGTCTTCGGTCTCACCCGGGAAGCCGGCAATAAAGGTACTGCGCACGGTAATGTCTGGGCAAATTTCACGCCAGGCTTTAATGCGCGCCAAGTTATTCTCGGCATGCGCGGGTCGTTTCATGGCTTTTAGTATACGTGGACTGGCATGCTGAAACGGCACGTCCAAATAAGGCAGAATTAAGCCATCGGCCATCAAGGGGATGACTTCATCCACGTGCGGATAAGGGTAAACATAGTGCATCCTGATCCAGATACCCAAATCGCCCAATGC
>SXGU01252369.1_pt1 | contig 44161 bp, 30 predicted proteins | sample 3174531 | NCBI WGS metagenome assembly SXGU01 (sample SAMN11356863, study PRJNA531348) | freshwater metagenome | isolation source: freshwater sample F1-140 | place: China: Fuxian Lake, Yuxi | collected 2017-12-25 | reverse complement strand
GCTGTTGGTTGCGATATCAGAACCTGAAAGCCCCATGGCAACGCCAACATCTGCGCTGGCGAGAATTGGTCCGTCGTTGATGCCGTCGCCGACGACAAGAACCTTATGTCCGCGTTGCAGCAGATACTTCAATTCTTCGTGCTTTTCTTCTGGAAGGCATTCAGCTTCGATGGTGTCGACACCAACAGCTTCGCCTACTTGGCGAGCGACCGCCAACCGATCACCTGTGAATATGCAGATGCGCCGAACGCCCAATTGTCGCAGGCGAGTGACGGTTTCCACTGCATTTTGGCGCACTTTGTCTTCAAGTCCAACTGCACCCAAGTATCTGTTGTCGACCATGACGTGAACGCTTGACATGCCCTCTATGCGCTCTTCAACCTTGGTGACTTGTTCTGCGACGCTTGGATTGAGTTCTCGAAGCCACTGCGATCTTCCAGCGTGAATGGTGGAACCGCTTGCGGTCTTTGCCAGCACTCCGCGCCCGTGAACTTCCTCATATGCGGTGAGAGCGGTAGGTTGGATTCGTGCGCGCGTTGCAGTTTCAAGAATGCTGCGTGCAAGTGGATGGTTGGAAGATTGTTCGCAGTCAGCGGCAGCTTGCAGCAGCGCGGCGCCTTCGCATCCATCCGCGGGAGCAAGTCTGCTGACGCTGAATTTTCCAGTGGTGAGAGTTCCAGTCTTATCCAAGACTACGGTGTCGATTCGTCCTGCGGCTTCCAATGTTCGCGTCTGCTTGATCATGATTCCCAATCGAGCCGCTGCGGCAAATGCAGCAACCATTGCGGTGGGGTATGCAATCAAAAGCGCGCCAGGGCAAGTGACGACCAAGACGGTAATCGCACGCACGGCTGCTTGATCGCGAATTTCTGCAAACACGCTCTTGCTAGTGAAGAACCAAACTAATCCAGCGACCATCAACACGACTGGAACGTAATACGCGGCCAATCGTTCGATGAGTTCTTGGCGATCACTGCGGGAATTTTCAGCTTCGCGGATGAGCGTTTCGACTTTGCCGATCGTGGTCTCTCCTGCGACAGCGGTCACAGAAATATCCAATTGTCCAGTCAAATTCGTGGTTCCCGCATACACATCAAGTCCAGCCTGCGCTTCGACTGGCACAGCTTCTCCAGTCAATGAAGCCTGATTGATGCTGCTTGTGCCGCGCACAACGCGACCGTCGGCGGGAAGATTTTCTCCAGGCCGCACACGAAGAACATCACCAACCTTCACGACATTGCGACTGACTTCACGCTCACTGCCAGAAGCGTCGACGATGCGCGCCATGTCTGGAGTCAATTCGAGCAGATCGCGAATTGCGCGCTGAGCGCCCCAAGCAGTTCGTGAGAGAATCAGTTCTGAGAGCCAGAGAAAGAAAGCAAGAAATCCTGCGGCGAGATAGAGATGATTCGCCATTGCCGCAAGCACCGCCAAAGTCGCAAGCGCATCGCTCGATGCACGACCCATTTTCAATTCTTTTATTGCGCCGACGGCCATCGGCACAGTCAGAATGATCGCGCCAATCACAGCTGGAATTTGCGCAACGGAGGGTTCAATTCCGAAAAGCGCGGAACCCAACCACGCAACCAAGAGCATCATGCCTCCGCAGAGCGCAATAAAAAGTCTCCGCTCAAGTCGGATACCGCCTTGTGCGGATTCGTTCTCGCTGTCGTTGCGAGCTGTTGCTGTGGATGCATCAATGGTGGTCATAAACGGGGGTTCTCCAATTGTCTTGAAGGTTAGCACGCTTGCGAACTCGAGTCGTGGTAGGGTGTTTGGATGGCACAACGGATCGCTGTCATTGGATGTGGGCAATTTGGAACCGTTCTTGCGTGCCACTGCGCGAAAGCGGGGCACGAGGTTTCGCTTTGGGGACGCGATACACAAGAGATTGCGCCCCTCTTGGCGAATCGCGAAAGTCCAAGAATCAAAGGGCTGCGCATTGCGGAATCAATCGCCATCACTATCGATGGTCGACATGCAATGTCGGGAGCTGATTTGGTGATCACCGCCATACCGGCTCAATACGCTCGTTCTATTTGGAAAGTTCTTGGCAAGGATTGCCCAAAGAGTGCATGCGTAGTGACGGTCGCGAAAGGTTTCGAAGTCGAATCAAGAATGAGACCGAGCGAGGTGCTCGCAACTCTGAACATTGGCGGAGAAATCGTCACACTTTCCGGCCCAACGATTGCAACCGAAGCGGCTCGTGGATTGCCGACAGCGCTTGTTGCCGCGGGTTCTGAATCTGCGACGATGTTCGTACAGAAAGCGCTTGCGACGGACTCTTGGCGCATCTATTGCACGACCGATCAGGTGGGAGTCGAAGCTGCGGGAGCAATAAAAAATGTGATCGCTCTTGCCGCGGGAATGGTTGATGGAATGGAACTTGGAATGAATGCCAAGGCGACATTGCTCGCGCGCGGACTGGCAGAGATTTCTCGTTTGGGAATTGCTCTTGGAGGTCGCAGAGAAACATTTTTTGGCGTCGCGGGCGTGGGCGATCTTGCAACCACTTGCTTCAGCATGGATGGACGAAATCGAACGCTTGGCGAAAGAATCGGTCGTGGAGAATCATGCGATTCCGCTGTGAAATCAATGGAATCCGTTGTGGAAGGGGTTGAGACTTGCAGAGTCGTGGTGCAGCTTGCGCAGCAGCATGGAGTGGAGATGCCCATTGCAAACGCAGTTCACGCAGTCTTGTTCTCTGGACTTTCCCCCCGAAGCGCACTGCAAGAATTGATGCGGCGAAATTCCGGCGAAGAGCGAATCTGATTTTTATTGCAAAGCGAAATCTTTGCGGTCACTCCAACAGTTACGGCACAGTGACAAGTGTTCCAACTGCATCGATTCGCTTTTGAAATCGATGCGTGCGGAGTAATTCGATTGCTCGTTGCAAGTCGCTCCAAAGTGGCGCTTGAAATGTCATGGGCTCGTTGGAGATTGGATGCTTGAATCCAAGCAGAGCCGCGTGCAGAGCTTGTCGTGCGAGAAGTGGGGCGTCGGTGCTGCCGCCAAAGTCTCGTTCAGTCACATGTTTGCCGCCGTACATGTCATCGCCCACGAGCGGATATCCAAGATGCGCCAAATGCACGCGAATCTGGTGAGTGCGGCCAGTGAGAAGTTCGAGTTCGAGTAATGAACATCCTTCATATTCTTCCAACACGCGGTAGACAGTCTGCGATGGTTTGCCCGTGTCATCATGCCGCACCGCATATTTTTCGCGGATCGTCGGATGTTTTCCAAGTGGAAGGTCGATCAGATCGACATGCGGTTCGGGGTGGCCTTGAACCAAAGCGATATATCTCTTGCGTGTTTGACGAAGTTCGAACTGCTTGCCGAGTCGCCAATGTGCGGTGTCTGTTTTCGCCGCGACCATCACGCCGCTGGTGTGCTTGTCCAGTCTGTGCACCACTCCTGGTCGTGCAAAGTCTTTACCGACTGTCGAAAGTTGCCCGCTTGATCGATGCTGAAAATGCCACGCAAGTCCGTTGATCAATGTTCCAGATTTATGACTTCGCGCGGGATGAACGATCAGCCCAGGCCGCTTGTTGATGACGATCAATTCGTCATCCTCGAAGAGAATATCAAGCGGCATTTCTTCCGCAGGAATTTCGCTGCTCGGCGGTGGGGGAAGAGTTGCGATCACCACATCTCCCTTGCGTAACTTTGTGCTTGCTTTGGCAATGCGGCCATTGACAAGCACTGCATCTTCTTCAATCAATCTCTGGAGCGCAGTGCGACTGAGAAATGGAACGCGATCAACGAGATAGCGATCAAGTCGCTTTTCAAGATCGTGACTGAGAGTGAAAGTGACTTGGACGGGATGATCATCGTCCGCAGCGGCAGATTCTTCATAGAGTGCAAAGAGCGCTTCACGATTGACAGTTCCCGCAGATGTCAGCAGATTCTGCGGATCATCCGCAGAAATATCGCTGGAGATATCGCTGGGAACTTTGCTCGCGTCGTCGCTGGAACTGGTGGAGAGCAATTCAATTCTTCACAGTCTTATGGCGCAGGCGCAGGAACTGGCGCAGGCGCAGGCGCAGGAACTGGCGCAGGCGCTGGAACTGGCGCTGGCTCTTGAGCGGGTGCATTGGCTGGTTGAGCAGCACTCTTGGCAACATCACTCATGAGAAGTTTCATGGCATCTGCCTCCGCATTCGAACTAGCACCGGAAAGATCCAATGGCGTTCCATCAGGGAGGACCGCAATGGGTGGTGCGGGTGGAATCGGATACGGCGAAGAAATCACTCCAAGAGTTTCGATGCGAGCCTTTGCTTGACCCGCAACCCATGGATATTCAGTTCCTGCAAGAGCCTGCGCAGCTTCGAGCGAGACCTTCGCGGCAGCAACATCGCCCTTTGATTCAGCGACCGCAGCGCGTCCGAAGAGTGCGCTCACTTCAAATCCTCGACTTGCGGCATTCTTCGGGTTTGACTGTGCATTCTTGATGACTTCTGTATAGAGACCGTCGGCTTCATTGAGCCATTCCAATCTCATAGCTGGTGTCAACTGCGCATCGGTCGCTGTTGCTTCACGATCAAATCGTTGCCCTGTGACGATACTCTGCAGATATCGATCTCCTGCGTTGAGCAATGCGAATGATGCGACTGCATCAATATCAGCATGCTTGACTGCGACATCTTTCAGCGACGATGGAAGATCCGCAGCGTCGAGTTCTGCCCATGCGAGATCGCGCGCTTGCGCCGAGCGATTCTTCCACCAATTCCATCCCATGACCAAGCATGCAACGACCAATACGGCGAGAAGCCAATTCGGTCCGCTGGTCTTGAGCCAGAAAAGAAAGTCGTCGTTGATTCGACTTTCGGTCAAATCGGTTTGTTGCACGTTGCCAAGTCGTTTGCGGTCCATAAGGGGTCGAAGTGTACCATTACGCAAGAATTCAATGCGCTGCAAGATTCTTGTGACTGATCTCGACGGAACACTGCTTGATCGCAGTGGTTCAGTTTCATTGGCGAACCGACAGGCGATTGAGTTGGCGAAAGATGCTGGAATCGAAGTCGTTTTCGCAACGGGTCGTTCTTGGCTTGAATGTCAAAGTATTGCACAAGATGTGCTGGGATCAGGAGTGGTTATTTCGGCTGGTGGCGCCGCTCTCCACGACATCGCGAGCGGGCGCTGCGAAGACCGAATCGTGATTTCGCACGATCTCGTCAGCCACTGCACAGAGAGTCTCATTCGTCATGGACATCTCGCTCATCTCTTGAAAGATTCGACTCAAGCAGGATATGACTATTTATTGGTGGGCGACGCACAACTTGACGCAGCGAGTCGCTGGTGGTTCGGAGTGCATCCAGTAACGACTCGCTCTGTGCCACAGTTGCACGATGATGCAAGCGAGCGCTCTGCGCAGTTGGAACATGTTCTGCGTGTTGGAACAGTAGCGATCGCAAGCGATTTGGCTCTCGTCGCAGATGCAATTCGCAAAGAAGTTCCAGAGCGACTTGCGATCAAGCATTGGCCTGCATTGGTCGCACTTGGCACAGCTGGCATCGATACGCACTTGCTCGAAATTTTCGATGCGAATGTTGATAAATGGTTAATGATTCAAAGGCTCTGCAAGTTGCGCGGGATTGATGAGTCGCAAGTAGTCACTGTCGGCGATGGCCTGAATGATGTTGGAATGCTCAGCGGTGCGCGGCAATCCTTCGCAGTTGCGAATGCGGATTCTGCCGTCGCCGCTCTTGCAAAGCACCGTGCTCCAGATCACGACGAAAATGCCTTGGCATTCGTTGTTGCGGAAGTATTACGCACAAGATGACATTCCGTCTGTTGGGACTACGATCTCCACAATGAACTCGTCGGCGGAAACAAATGCATTGACACAATGGTCTCCACCGCTGGCGCGAGTGGATGGATCAGCACTCTGCACTGCGGCCGAGGCAATGTTGAAAGGTTTTCTTGAAACCGAACTTGATGTCCATGTGATTTTCGGTGTCAGGCGCGCTCCATTCGACACCGTTTTCCGCGCGGCGGAGTTGGAAGCAAATGAATTGATTCTCCAACGCAATGGGGTCAGAGTTATTGAAGTGCAGGATGCCTCACGCGCAATCGAACTTGCCGCACAAGAAGCCGCGCGTGGTCGGCGCGTCGCGATCCTGATTCCAAATGATGAATTGGACAGTGTGGTCTTGTCACTCGCGCAATTGTCTCAGACGCCCCTTGGCGAATCGGCAGGTATTTGCGTGGTGATGGAGGACAACCCATTCGCCGTTGAGGCGACCTGCCCTCGTCGAATAAGCCGCCGCGCTGGATTCACAGCAGTCGAACCTTGCGATATCGCAGGAGTACGCAGTGGATGCGATGAAGTTCTTCGATTGTCTCGCGCTACTCGTCGTCCGTCGGCGCTCATTATTCATGTGTCGATCTTGCGCTCGGGGTCCACACTTCTTGTGGCTCCCAATCGTCAAGTTTCTCGGGTCGATCACGATGCCTGGTTGCGCCGCAAGCAAGCGCCGCGACTGGGAGACTCCGCCGATCCGCTGCGAATCATTCGCGGACTCGAATTGAATCGGCTCGAGCATCTTCCGAATCCCGGAGAACGAGAGCAGTATGGTTTTCTTGCTATTGGTGCAAGCGCTGTCGCAGTGCGTCACTTGCTCGATGAAATGAGTATGACGGGGCGAGTGCCAGTGCTTCGATTGACGGTCATCGAACCAATCGATCATGCCGCTGTCATTCGAATCTTGGAGCGTTGCCATCACGTCATTCTTGTCGAGGCTCGACCAGGATCGGTTGCGACTCGAATTGTCGCAATTGCCGAATCGATGCGTGGAAGTGGTGGGGTGCCTGCGCAAGTCTGGTGGAATTCGATGCCGCCCGCTGCAGGCGATGTCGAACCGCTTGGCATCAACGATGGATTGAGGACAAGTTTGCTTACTCGTCGTGTCGTGCGTTTGTTGCATGAAATTCGCCCAGGATTGCAGTTGAATGAACGACTTGCGCGGGTGCCAGCGTGGGTGGCAACAATAGACTTGCCTCGCAGAAGTGCGGGAATTGGTATTGGATCAGCGTTCGATGTGATCGCAAGTGCAATCGAAGAAGCCGCTGCGATTGTTGCAGCACGGGTCTATCCAGATCAACTGCGTCGAGTGATTGTGAATGATCGTCAATCGCCGCCGAGTGCGGATGTGATCTGCACCGTCGAAACATGGGATGGTCGCCGCTTCGGGCGCGAAGGTATTGGCGCAGTGAAACAAGCGGAGTTCGAATCAAATCCAAGAATTATTGTTGTCTGTGATTTTGGTGATGATGCAAATCTTGACATCGAGCGCATCGCTCGAGCTGCTTCGGGAACAGTGGGAGAGACAAGTTTGACTTTTTTGCGTTTCGATATCAACGACAGCGAGGCGCTTCGCGATGGGATTGTGATGGCGGCGGAGTCCACAGCGTTGACGATTGTGATTGCGCGTGATGGTCCGCCGCCACGGCGCAACATCACAGCACTCGATCGCACTGCGCGAGAAATTGATCGCGATGGATTTCTTCGATTCCAGCGATTTGTTCTTCCTGCGGATAACGCGTGCGAACTTCGTGACCCTGGACTTGCGACTCAAGTTGCGCGGGGACTTTTGCGTGGATCCGATCCGCTTCGATCCGAACCACTTGTCGAGCGTTCAATTGTGGCTGGGGCAAAAGGAGTGTTTTTCAAGCTCGAATCGCTGCTCGAACAGGTTGAAATCGTTCGCACTCGTCCTCCCGCTGGAATTGATGAGTTGCGAACTTCAGTTCGGATGACTCCGCCGCGTCCGCTGCACGCAGAGCAAGGAATGTGGCGCATACATCTTGCAGGATTTCGCGGCGACGCACCTGGAGTGGCGGGACAATTATTGGCGGAGGCTGGTCGCAAGATGGGTTTCCGAGTTGATTGGACGCATCTTGGTGTTCCCATTGGGCCTGGCCGTCGTGCTTGGACGCAGTTGGTCTTTACACGGATGGACGAAGAATCGCCCAGTGTTGTTGATGATGGAGGGAGAGTGCATCTCGCCGAGCTTGCAAGTTTCACCACTCAGATTCCATATGGTGAAGCAGATGTTGTGATTGGAATTGATCCTGTCGAGACAATTCGCGCCATTGCCACCGATGCACAACTTCGAGTTGCTGATCCGCTGCGTACAGCGATCATCGCAAACATTTGTCCACTCGAAGATCAAATTGATGCGGAGATTCAGCAGGCGGCGAACCGACTTCCGTCGGTTGCGGAAGTCACGACACATCCAGATCGACGTGTGCTCATCGATATCGTCACCGAGGCGCGAGCAATCTTCTTGACGGATCGGCTCTGCGATTTGGTCGCACTTGGAATTGCATTTCAGCGAGGATTCATTCCTGTGTCGATCGAAGCGTTGGAAGAGGCGGCTCGCCGTATGGAATTACGAGGATTTGCGCGAAGTTTCGAGGCAATTCAGCTTGGGCGAATCTTGGCGGCAAAAACAGATCAATCCCCAGGCGCGACAGCGAAGATGACTGCGCAATCAAAGGCGACTGAAGACACGCTTCGACTTGCCAGACGCGTGAGCGCCGATCGTCAACTTGGTGGAAGACGAGATCGCAGTCGAGGTCGAAGACTTCGCAAGGCGGTCGCGGCAATGTTGGCACAGTTGACACCACTTTCGAATACTCGACATGGCCGCGAAGCAATGCGTGATTTCGCGATGGCGATGCGGCGTTGCGAGATGTGGGGAGGATTCGAATACGCAACTCAGTTTGCCGCATGCATCAGCGATCTGCGCCGCAATGATGATCCAGCGGACTCTGGAGAACTCGCGCGACTGGCGATTCTGCCGTTGGCGGAGTGCTTTCTGATTCGTGATCTTTGGTATGTCGGTGCGCTTACGACAAGCCTCGATCAAAGTCACCGCATACGCGAAACGCTCGGTGTGCATCTTGCGCGCGGTGACGAAATACGGCGGCGTTATTTGCACCGGTTGGAAATTCGGTTGGCAAGCAATCGATGGGTCGTCGAGTTTCGGTCAAGCGACTGGCCCGATCAGATTTTGCGAACGACATTGCCGTTCATACCAATGGGACTGCGTGGAAATTTTCAGTCACGCGCGGTTCGCGAGATGATGCAGAATCTTTTTGCTCGCGCAGCGGTCGATGTCGCACGACGAAGTGCGTGGATCGAGTTCGCGCGCCGTGTTCACGATGCCGCAATCGACGGAAGTATCCGCAAGATGACCGCCGCGGAAATTGAACAATTCGCCTTGAATTGTGGGGCGTTACCTGCGCCGGAAGTTGCTCAACTTTAATCTGAAGCGAATTCCAAAAGGGACAATTCAGACAGGCCGCACATTACTGGCGTGTTCGTGTCGCAATTGTCCGCAAGCTGCGGCGATATCACGGCCGCGACTTGCTCGAATGTGCACATTGACCTCGCGCTGGCGAAGAATGTTTTGGAAGCGCAAGACATCTTCGGTCGAAGGGCGCTGATATGGCATGCCTCGGACTTCGTTGTATCGAATCAGATTCACATTGGCATGGATGCGCTTCGCATGAAATGCAAGTTCTTCAGCATGTTCTGGTCGATCGTTGACTCCACCAAGCAAGATGTATTCCAACGTGATCTCGCGTCCAGTTCTCGTGAACCATTCGTCGCACGCATCAAGCAATTCTTCGACTGTGCTGAATTCTGCCCACGGAATGATCTCTCTGCGAAGCGCATCGTTTGGTGCATGCAAACTCAGCGCAAGTGTCACAGGAATCTCGAAGTCGCAGAACTTGCGAATCGCCATCGGCAATCCAACAGTTGAAAGTGTGATGCGTCTGGCGCTAATTCCAAATCCCCATGGTGCATTGAGCGTTCGAATCGCATCGGTGACTGCAGCATAATTTGCGAGAGGTTCGCCCATTCCCATGAAGACCACATGCGAGATTCGATCAACACCTTTCAATTGTCCAAGTTGAAAGACCTGTTCGATGATTTGTCCAGCCGATAGATTTCCTTCAAGCCCGCCAATGCCTGATGCACAGAATTTGCATCCCACTGGGCAGCCAAGTTGACTGGAAATGCATGCAGTTCGCCGAGATTCCGCTGGAATCAGCACGCATTCTGTTTCTTGGCCGCGCGCAACATTTGATTGACCAACAATAGGGAGTGTCCCAGTTGTTTCCGTTGGTTCAGCAGTTTGCGCCCATGACACAAGCAACTTCTGCGTGCCATCGCTTGCGGATTGATGCGCGACTGTGCGGCCACGGGTGAACGCAATGTGATCTGCCAAGTATGCCCGCTGACCTCGCGAAAGATTGGTCATCTGCGCGGGATCGCAAACGCCTTTGCGATAAACCCAATCAAGAATCTGATCGGTTGTATGACGCGGCATACGGTGTTCAATCACCCATGCGGCAAGCTTCTCCTGATTCAAGTCGAAGAAGTGGGCCATATTGGACTTCTCATGACTGCGAGAATTGGACTGATCTGCCGATGATTCTATTGGCTGATCGGTCGGCGGATTCGTCGGCAGGATGGAATCGTCTGGAGCGGTCAATTTTGAATTGCTGATCCCTGTACCGTCAAGTCGACTGTACGGAAAGGAATGTTGTGCTTGGCAAACCACTCGTGCAAGCGAGAACCTTCATCGCCGCGCACGATCCGACGGCCAGCGGGATCAACTCCACGCGCACGCATCATTGTCTTGAGTGTTCCAGGCAGACCGAACTCGACTTCTTCGTGGCAGACATCGTGTTGCTCGACTTCGGCTCCGTGAGTACGCACGAGATCTTCGATCAAATCGTGCACAAGATCTTCTGGCGCGCTCGCTCCGGCAGTGACAAGAAGTGTTTCAACACCAAGAAACCATTCGGCTTTCATTTCGCTTCGGTCATCGATCAATCGCGCCGGAGTGCCTAGATTCATAGATATTTCAGTCAGTCGAACTGAATTGGAAGAATTCGCGCTCCCGACAACGAGGACGAGATCGCACTTGGGTGCGATGGCTCGCACGGCCATTTGGCGATTCGTTGTGGCATAACAAATATCGCTGACTGGCGGATCTTTGATATTAGGGAATGCAACCTTGAGTGCGGAAATGATTGTGTTTGCATCATCAAGGGAAAGCGTTGTTTGAGTGAGATAGACCAACTTGTCTGGATCGGAGATGGTCAAACTGGCGATGTCAGAAGGTTTCTCCACGACCTGCATTACTTCAGGAGCTTCGCCGAGAGTTCCAACAACTTCCTGATGATGTCGGTGTCCAACGAGCAGAATTTGAAATCCCTTGCGTGCGTATCGGATTGCTTCTGCGTGCACCTTGGTGACGAGTGGGCATGTCGCATCAATCGCAGCAAGTTTCTTTGCTTTCGCTTCGTGGCGAATTGCTGGACTGACTCCATGCGCGCTGAAGACCACAATTGCGCCGTCTGGAACTTCAGCGATGGATTCGACGAACTCGACTCCGCGTCTTTGAAATCGTTCAACAACATGTCGATTATGCACGATTTCATGAAAGACATAGATCGTCTCGTCGGGACAAAGATCGAGCAGTTGGTCGACCACATCGATTGCCATATAGACGCCGGCGCAGAAACCACGGGGATTGGCGAGAAGGATCTTCACGAGCATCACATCATAGCCGTTCATCCCTCTTTTGTCGGTGTAGCCTATGGAATCATATGAATGCGACGAAGGCAGATCGAACGGTTGCGCTCGCGGAGTTCGGACCGACGAGTTCGCGAACAGCGTCGCTGGCAGAGGCTCAGCGATGGTGTAAGGATTTAACGCAAAATCACGGTGAGAACTTCAGCGTGCTCAGTCGCTTCGTCGCAGCTTCTTTGGTCGATGATTTTTCTGCTGTCTATGCATTCTGCAGAGCCGCCGATGATCTTGGTGATGAAACTGATAGTCGCGAGCGCTCCACGGAGTTGTTGGCTTGGTGGCGTGATCAATTGCATCAATGTTTCGCAGGTCACGCAAGTCACCCGATCTTTGTTGCGTTGATGCCAGTCATCTCACGCCATTCACTTCCGCAAGAACCGTTCGATGACTTGATCAGCGCCTTCGAGATGGATCAGATAAAGACGCGATACGAAACATGGGACGAAGTCATCGGATATTGCAAATTGAGCGCAGATCCAGTGGGGCGGCTGGTTCTGATGTTGCTTGGCGAACGGCGCGACGAAGAATGCTTGCGATGCAGCGATGCGATTTGCACTGCGCTCCAACTGACCAATCACTGGCAAGATGCGCGTCGCGATCTCCTAGAACGGGATCGCATCTATGTGCCGCGTGAATATTGGAAAGTCGAACAATTCGAGGAAAGGCTTGTCTCGACTTGTCGGCAGGGATACGCTCCAGATCAAATGTTTCTCCAGTCATGGCGAGAATCAATGCGAGAGTTGACCCTTCGAACGTGGGGGCTCTTTGAATCTGGATCTTCGTTATTGCCAATGCTCAAACCCAACAACCGACCGTTGATTTGGCTCTTTCTTCAAGGCGGCGCAGGAACGCTTCGCCAGATTGAGAATTGGAATTATGAAACATGTCTCTCTCGTCCGCGACTTTCCAAGTGGGCGAAAGTTTCGTTGGTGCTGCGTGCTCGATGGGCCACTAGAAAAATCGGAGCAGATGTGAAATGAGTCTGATCGCACAAAGCGCTTTGCAAAGTGATGCGCAGACTCGCGCAGCAGTTGCAGTCTGCAAAGAAATCACTCGAACGCGCGCGGGGAATTTCTACTGGGGACTTCGCTTGACCCCAGAACCTCGGCGTTCTGCGATGTATGCGATTTATGCTTGGATGCGCGAAGCGGACGACATCGTTGATGGCCAAGCTTCTGGTGCCCAGATCAGCGCCAATTGCAGAAGTAACTCTGGCGAAAACGATATTCATTCTTTCCGATCCGCCACAGTTGATGCGCTTGCGGGGCGATCACTCTCGGAAAAACCACTTTGGATTGCGCTCTCCGCGGTGGCGCGGGAATACCCTCTTGACGCGAACGACTTTCATTTCATGATCGATGGTCAAATCGCGGACTTGCAGCCTCGAAAAATTGCGGACTGGAACGAATTGCGCGCCTACTGCTGTCAGGTTGCAAGTACGGTTGGAACAGTTTGCGTGCGAATTTGGGGATTCGAAGATCCGCGCGCGCTCGAACTTGCCGTTGATCGTGGCATCGCGTTTCAATTGACGAATATCTTGCGCGATGTTGTTGAAGATGTTGGACTTGGAAGGGTCTATCTTCCTCAAGAAGAATTTGATCGATTTGGAATCACCGCCGAAGATTTGTGCGCGTGGTCAAAGCCCGCTCAGTGCGAACAGTTGATGCGCGCGATGATCGACCGTGCCCGCGAACATTTCGTGCGAAGTCAGCCGCTTGATGCGATGATCGATCCAATGTGCCGACCGACGCTTTGGGCGCTCACCGAGATTTACCGTGAACTTCTCGAGCGAATTGCCCGTGATCCATCGCAAATTTCGCGCAAGCGTGTCTCATTGCCGACGATACGCAAAGTGATGATCGCGCTTCGTGCTCGCGGCATGGGCCGCAAGTCATGAAGCCACCGATCACAATCGTTGGAGGCGGACTGGCAGGTATCGCCGCCGCAATTCGCCTTGTCGATGCAGGCGAACGCGTGGTGCTGCTGGAATCCAAAAAGAAACTTGGTGGACGAGCGACGAGTTTCGTCGATCCTCGCAGTGGAGAAATGCTCGACAATTGTCAGCATGTGTTGATGGGAAGTTGCACCAACTTGCTTGATCTCTATGACCGACTTGGAGTTCTCACAAGCGTGCAGTGGCATCCTCGTATCTGGTGGGCAAATCCTCCATACGAGCCAGATGTGATGATGCCGGGACGACTTCCCGCACCTGGACATTTCTCAATCAGTTTTTTACGCATGAAATTTCTTGGTGTCGCAGACAAGCGGTCGATTGCCCGAGCGATGTGGCGATTGATTCGCTTGGGACGCGAAGGTCGAGAGCGATGGCGTGGAAGATCTTTTGGAGAGTTCTTGAACGAGACCAAACAGACGCGTGCCGCGTGTGAACTTTTTTGGGAGCCAGTCATCACTAGCGCATGCAATGTCCCATGTGATCGGACCGACGCGTTCTATGCGATGTATGTCTTTCAGCAGGGTTTTCTGCAGGATTCGTGGAGTCCAGTGATGGGTCTCTCGTCTGTTCCTCTCTTGTCGCTCTATGACCCAGCGGAGGAGATTCTCCGTTCTTGTGGCGGCGAACTTCGAATGGGAGTGAGCGCACTCGCACTCGCATTCGATGGTCGGCGCGTCACAGGCGTTGTGACCGATGAGGGAATGGTCGAATCATCTTCAGTGATCGCATCCGTTCCACCAGATCGATTGGCAAAACTTTGCTCTGACACAATGCGCGCGGCAGATGTTCGACTCGCGCGTTTGGAAGAGATTCAATTCAGCCCAATTCTTGGGGTGCATCTTTTTTTCGATCAGCCGATTATGCAAACTCCTCACATCGTCTTGCCAGGCCGTGCGACGCAGTGGCTCTTTGATAAAGGCGTGGACTCGCAGGGGCGTTCACATGTTCATGCCGTCATCAGCGCAGCAGATGAATGGATGGAACTTGATGAGGCCGATATCGTCGTCAAGGTGATGAACGATGTGCAGTGGGCGCTTCCAAACACGCGTGGCCTTGATCCCATTGCGTTTCGCGCTGTCAAGGAAAAACGCGCAACATTTGCATGCACGCCAGGAATTGATGACCTGCGACCAAGCGCTGTTCGTGATGGAATCCGCGGAGGAATTGATAATTTATTGCTCGCTGGGGATTGGTGTGATACGGGCTGGCCCGCGACGATGGAGGGCGCCGTACGCAGCGGATATTTGGCTGCTGACGGATGCTCCGCGTTCAACGGATCGACCAAGATTGATGGATTGATCGCGGATGTTCCACCTGCGGGGCTCGCGCGAATGCTGGGCCTTTGAAAATGTCTGACATGAATGAGATCGCGTGTCCAACCGATCCATCAGACGCATCGGCTTTGACAGAGTGGGCACTCGCTCGAAGTCGCTCGCTTGGATTTGCAGCAGTGGGAATTTGTGATGCGGCAGAAAGCAGTCGTGGCGAAGAGTTACATGCTTGGCTCGCAGCGGGGCATCATGGATCGATGGAGTGGATGAGTAAAAATATTTCAGTCAGACTTGATCCGCGCAAGCTTGTACCTGGCGCGCAGAGCATTGTGGTGGTTGCTGATCGATATCACGATGGTCGACCTGATCAACGTCCTGCACAAGTCGTCGATCCTGCAACGGGCGAATTCGAGTCCGCGGGACGAACCGCGCGTTATGCACGCGGACGCGATTATCACCGACGCATCAAGAAAAGATTGCGAAGATTGCAGCGAGAAATGGAAGAGGCGCTTCCAGGAGCGCGGGGGAAAGTTTGCTGCGATATTGAACCATTTATGGAGCGTGAAATGGCGGAGCGAGCGGGACTTGGTCAATGCGGCAAGCACACGCTGCTCATCTTGCCAGAACTTGGTTCGTGGGTCTTACTCGCTTCATACGTAACGACCGCAAAGTTGAATGCAACAGCACCAAATCTGTCGCATCGTGGTGATCCGTGTGGATCGTGCACGCGCTGCATTGATGCGTGTCCAACGAGTGCAATCACACCTTGGTCGGTCGACGCGACGAAGTGCATCAGTGGAATCACGCTTGAAGAGCGTGTGCGGCCCGATCCAGAGTCAGCGGCAAAAGTGGGGGACTGGCTCTTGGGATGCGATATCTGCCAAGAGGTTTGTCCGCACAATCAGCCGACAAGATTGTCGCTTCGAATGGGAATTCATCCAGAATATGACGGGCGAAATGCGGCCTTTTCTTTGCGCGCGGTTCTTGGTTGGGACGAGCCGACTCGTCGCGCAGCATTTGGACCGAGTGCGCTCAATCGAGTTCTCGCGCAGCATGTTCGGCGCAACGCGGTGTGGTGTTCGCTGGAGGTGTTACGGCGGTCGAGTGATGATCCAGTTGGTGGAATTGTGCGGCGGATCGCTCGTGATGAAAATGAAGACCCAATGGTTCGAGAAGCTGCGCGGGAAGTATTGGATCGGCTGAATCAGCCAGCAAAATTGGATTGAACTTTCCACGCAAACAACTGCGCAACTGCATACTTGTTGAGCTGTGGGGAGAATCATTCCGCTGCACACCACTGCAATACAAAGATTCAAATCACAAAATCAAATCGCAGAATCGATTCGGCTATGTTTTGGCCGAAGTTCAGCCTAGTTTTCGGTTGGGGTGTTGTCGTCTTGGGGGGCGCCGGCACCAGGGCCGCCCATACCACCCATCAACTTCTGCATGGCCATCATCAGCGCACCTTGAACAGCTTGGGCGCTCTTGAGTTGACCGTTTTCAATTCGTTCCGTGACTTGTGTCAACCCTTGAGTCAGAGTGCCCATCATTGCGCCAGCTGCGGACATTTGCGCTTTCATGGTTTCATCCATTTCAACCGCGGTTGAATCCAGATCAAGCATCCATCCATTGTCCGAAAGTGCAGCCTTAAAAGACAGCGCACCTTGTGCACTCTTGATATCAATTGTCGCTGTTTTTTCGGTCGCATCAGAGACTGTTGCTTGCGAACCCTGACCAATCATTGCAGAAAGAGGGCCAAGATTGGAACTCCCGAATTTTTCCTGCATCGCAACTTGCAATTTCCCGATCGCTTGAACCGCTCCAAAAGCAGTTGTTGCGAGTTCTTGTCCTTCGGGAGTGATCGCAATCAAAATTTCATCTATTCGCGCTGTCAATGCAGGGTCACGCTTGGAGGAAGCAAAGAATGCGGCGAGATCCTCTGCAGTGGCGAATGGAAATGCCATCGATGCATTTTCGGAAGTTGCGGGGGTCGTTTCTTCGGAAGCTTCAGCAGGCACTTCCGAAGGCGCGGCGCTTTCATCTTTGTTGGCAACCTCTGTTGGCGCTACAGCCACCAGTTCAAAGGTTGGCATCGCAATCTTAAGTGCTCGTTCAACGGTCACGATAAGTGCTTGTTTGGATGGACTCTCTGATCCACTATTGGCAAGAACTTCTTGCAGCGCGGTGTATGCATCGATCGCTTCCTTGGTCGAGGCTTGTGCTTTGGTCAGCCAAGCATCAGCATTGGCTTTGAATCCATCTTCAGACTGACTCATACTGGGGCTCATCGCAAGCGCTCGATAGAGAAGCGCTTGTTGGAATTCACCTTCGCCGCGCATCAAAAGTGCTCGAGCTTTTGCTGCAGCGATACTGAAGTTCGAACTATTCTTTGGTTGACTTAACTGAGCGGCGGCGCCAGCATTTTCGAGATCAGAGAAAGTTCGTTCATAGCAACCCTTCAACTCCAAATCTTCGTCTGGATTCGACGCGGCAACCAATTTCAGAATTGAATCTTTGAGCGAATCAGATATCGTGTTTTCCTGTAATTCTGTTGCATTCTGAATCGATGACAACTCTCCAAGTACATCAAGTGCTCCCTGAAATGCCCGCGCCCGAAGTTGAGCGCTGAGTGCTTCGCCGGCACGCAGTCGGAGGACAGATTCCTGAGCCATTGCATTGACATCAGCATCCTCAGCTGTCGTTTGACTTGCGCGAGCCTCATCACGTTTGCGTCCTGCTTCTTCCGCGAGAACTGAAATCTCACCTCGTGGAGCACGCAATCCTCGAATTCGAATTTCCTCTGCTTCTGCAAGCAAAGTTTGAGCATCAGCAAGCGCAACCTCATTGACCGCACGCAAATCTGCCAGTTTAGTTGTGAGGATGATCTGCTGTGACTCATGTTCACGTTGTTCGTTTACAGCATTCGCCAAATTCGGCTTAAGGACTTGGGATTCATCGGCAATTCCCTTGGTGTCTTGGGCGGCAAGGGTCATATGAATATCGTCGACCACCTGAAGAAGGCCGTTGGCAAGCATTCTGCTCGATCGATTCGTACTTTCAATCTGGTCTGCTTTTCCAATTTCAAGCAAAGCCGCCTGAGTCAAGGCATTTGCACGCAGGCTGGATGCAATATTTTTCTGGGTCGTACTTGCACCTGAAACATTCGACAATCTCGAACCTGCATTGCGCATCTCTTCGGCGGCTGCGACTCGGTCGATGCTTGCTTGATGGGCAACTTGTGAGATCTTTTCACCGCCATCACGAATCTGTTTCTCTGCCCGATCTTGAATAGCGACGGAAGGATCTTCGCATGCAGAACTTGCCAGCATTGTGCAGAGAGAGCAGATTGAAAGGATCGATGTTCGTTTCATATTTTTCCAAGAAGAAGATTTAGCAGTCTACGCTGAATAAGCGCAAAGTGCTCTATCGAGTGGGCTCGTCCGCATCGGCAGGAGTTCCTGGGGTGGGGGTTCGCAAGTCTGGGGGCTGGTACTCGATGGGATAAACAGGTCGCGGTTGATACATCGAACGGATCCACGAAAGTGTGTTTGCAAGTTTTTCCGGATTCAATTTGCGTCCAAAAACTGGTCGCCAGCCCTTCACCGGTGGATGAGGGGTCGTTGCCTCTTCACTAGGCAGTGCATATTGAATCAAGATTGAACGGTTTGGATCAGTGAAGTCGACGAGTGGAATATCTTTCGAATTTCCCAAAAGCAAATTGAGCAAATTTGTGTATCTCACTCTCGCCTCTGCGTGATTTTCGTTTGTGAGAAAAAACTTTCCCGCATCTGGTCCACCATGGCAGCGGCTGGTTGCACAATTTGGGATGAGCCAAGAGTCATGCACATTGCGACGAAAGAGACCGAGAGTTGCAGGATCGCCAACGACTCGAATTTTGGTGTAAAAATCTCGAGCCTTCAATTCAAAGGCAAGCCGAACGATCTTCATTGGATCTCCCACGACCAAGGCATTTCGACTTGGTGCATCTGGAGGAATCCGCGGACTTGAACCGAAATCATCAAAGAAAGCACGAGCGTCCGCGGGATCGATGATGATCCGTGGCGGATTATCGAAATCGATTTCGTAGACCCGAATGAGATTCACTTCGTCGTCGGTCAAAATTCTTGTGGGCAATAAATGTGTGTTGGTTGAAACGTTTGATGGGCTTGTGTTTTCAGGGGGTTGAATCTTTTTCGATACATTTCCTTTCATGAGAGCCAGTTGGGCATCAACACGATTGAGGAGCAAGACGGCTTCGGGCATTTTCGTGTCCGCAACGAGAGCAACAAGTTCAGTTCGCGCGAGTGCATATTTCTTTTCGCTGATAAGCCAATCACAAAATGAAAGTCTTCGAATGCCGTCTTCTGGATGGATCGTTTTCTTGAGAGCCTCATAGCTTTCTTCGAAAGACCGAATGAGCCCAACTCGATAGACCTCTGATCGAGGGATTGTCCGAACAGTTTTTCCGAGCATATGGCGGACTTCATCAAAGTCATCTGCGACTAATTGAATCTGAACCGCGCTGCCGTCACGGCGATACAGAACTGCCATAGAAGGTTGTTTCAAGTCAATCAGTTGAATCGCGTCAATGATGTCATCCTTTTTAAAGTCCTGCTTCTTCCCATCGCGCTCGATCGTGATTTGATTCTCATCTTCGTACACAACGAATCCACCTGCTTCTGTCTTGCGATCGACGATTAAGTGCACTCGTCGAGGTTGAGGAGTTGTGGGAGTCGCAACTGGCTCGGCTGTCGTTGTTGGTACAGCTGGCGCAACTGCAGGAGTCGTCTGTGGAGAAACCGCTGGTGGATCAACGCTCTTTGTTGCGGAAGGGTCTTGAGAAAAGCCCTTTATGTTTGCGGCAAGGATTGCGGCAAGGATCGCTCCAATGCGAAGAGAACGGAGGATGGTTGAAAAACACTTTTTCATAAGGGCATATTCCCTTGGCGCATTGTACGGGATACTCTGCCCACACTATGAAACTTGGAGTCATGTCAGCGCTCTTTTCAGGGCGACCACTTGAGGAAGTTGTTCGGGTCTGCGCAGAGAATGGACTCGCTGCAATTGAATTGCCTGTGGGTGCATATCCAGGCAAGCCATTCTTCGAGCCTTCGAAGGTCTTGGCCGATCGCCGTTCACAGGATCGCATCAAGTCGCTTTTGAAAGACCACGGTTTGGAACTCTCGGGACTCGCCGTTCATGGCAATCCGGTTCATCCAGATCGTGCAATTGCAAAGATTCATCATGACGCATTTGTCACGGCAGTGAAGCTGGCACCAAAATTAGGCACCGACATCGTGATCACTTTTTCTGGTTGTCCAGGTGGAGCGAAGGGTGACAAGACTCCCAATTGGGTGACCTGCCCGTGGCCAACGGACTTCAGCGACACTTTGAAATATCAATGGGACGATGTACTTGTTCCGTATTGGGCATCGCAAGCGAAGCTCTGTCGGACGCACGGAGTTCGCACAGCGTGGGAGGGCCATCCTGGATTTTGCGCATACAACCCTGGAACAATCATCGAACTTTCACAGCGCGCAATGGCGGCATCGGGGATCAAAGGCAAACCGATTCTTGGCGCGAATCTCGATCCATCACATTTCTTCTGGCAGGGGATCGATCCGATTCTTTCAGCACAAATTCTCGGCGAAGCGGGACTTTTGTTTTATGTTCATGCGAAGGACACCGAACTCGATCGACACGAAGGACCACGCAATGGATATCTCGACGCGCGACCATATTCCGCATTGAACAATCGTTCGTGGAATTTCAGAACATGCGGAGATGGTCATGGTCACGAGTTCTGGAAGCCGTTTGTTTCGATGCTTCGGCGGCAGGGGTATGACCACGTTCTATCGATCGAACATGAAGATGCGCTCTTGAGCGTTGACGAAGGATTTCGTCGAGCAGTTCGATTTCTCAAAGATGCGATTATCGAGGAACCACCAGCGACGCCCTGGTGGACATAAAGCCAGTGGACCTCAGGCTGGTAGCCGTAAGGCAATCAAGCAAAATTATTGCTCTGGCAGCGGCGTAATCTCGATGTCTTTTGATCGACTGACCACTACTGTCCAAGTGACGACAGTCCCTTCGCTTCCTGAAGGCGTGACCGGAATCGCAAGATCCCAGCGCAAAATTCCCTGAGGGAATTGGGTCGCGATGTAATCAGCATCTTTGGAGAGAAGCAAGTTGCTTGCGGAAATATTGACCACGATTTTGTCGCTGCGACTAATAGGTCGTCGATCAAACAATTCCATATCGATCGGCCGACCTGTACCGTTGGCGATCGTCACGCGATAATCGCTGACAGTATCAAGCCCTCCGCCGAAGAGTCCAGATTGTTGGTCTTCCTTCTTGATCAATTCTCGCCGTGCAGTGACCGCAGGATCTGCCCCAAAGAAAACAGCAAATTCTTGTTTGGGTGCAGCACCTACAAACGGCGTTGCTCCCACATAGTCGGCGCCGACAAAAACAGATGCGCGACCTGGCAGCAGTTGGAATGGACTTGCGTTGGTCAGCGTGCCTCGAAGAAAGACTCCTTCGGATGCGATGGGTTGAGTTTGAAAGACAAACTTTGTCGGCGCATCAAAAGATGCGATACGGGCGCGGCGCCGGACTTGGTCGTCGCTCGGCGCATCAAACGGCAATGCGATGGTGTATGTCACGCTCGGTCCAGAGCCACCGACGACAGCGTCTTCGCTCAATTTTTCTGCCGCTGACTTGCGCTGGGCCAAAAATTCAGTTGAGGGGTCTTTCAATTCCATCGGCGCCGAATCGTTTGCTGGCATGGCGGGTGCGCTTTCTACGCGCGAAGCCACAGATGTCACTTGCGATCGTTCGTACGCCGAGCGGACATCCACGAACCATGGTGTGACGGATGGCGGACTCGCCGCACGAGAAGGCCTTGCGGTCGAGAGTGATAGTCGGACGCCTTTCCAATCTTCGCCAGAGTTCTGAATCACGAGTGCGTCAAATTCAATGTCGATGGCATTGCGATCAGGTGATGCGCGAATGGAATAGACGGGTTCCCAGCGAGCATCAGTCACGAGATATGACAACCGCACTGGGACTTCGCCTTCGGTTGTCATCGCAAGCAAAACTTCTGCGGATTGAGAGGTCTTCGCACTGCCACCGAGGGCATTTCGTCGATTCTGGGCAGTTTGCAAGTCTTTTCGAAGCAACTCTGCTCGTTCCATCGTCGTGCGAATGACAGCGCCGATTCGGGTTCGCTGGGTCGCCATCCAGGCAAGTTGTCCATCAAGGCTTGCAAGGTCAAGCTTTGCAGTGCCACCTTCTTTGGTTGCATCGTTTGCCGCTCGCACGCCAACAGATTCGACAACTTTCAATTCGCTTTGTGCTCCAGTCAATGTGTCATTTGTTGCAGAGATCTCTTGGTTGATCTTTCGAATTTCCGCATCCAAAACAGCGGCGTCCGGAGTCGATGCAGCGTCTGGCATAGCACGCTCAAAAAAATCGACGGAGAGAATTCTGCCAGAGCCACTCTTTGCTTCCAGTGTTTCAGGTTGAATTGACGCTGGCAGATCTTCAAAGCGAAGTTTCCAAAGACCAGCGGTCAGAGTTGTCGTTGCAACTCTGGTGATCGCAGCCCGTCCTTGATAGAGCACAACGGATTCGATCTTCGCTTTCAGCAATCGTTCCTCGGGAACATTCGGATCGATTTGAGCGTCAGCGACTTGGCAGTTCGCATTCGTTTCGACGGCGAGACAGCAGAGGGCGATGGCGAGCAGCTGGGCTTTCATATTTCTTTCTCCGATCATGTCTCGATCTCGAGCAGTGCGGCTCGAATTCCAGCGCGTTCAAGCAATGCTGCGATTCGTGCGGCATGTTCCAGTTTGCTTCCTTGTACTTCCTGAATGAGCCCGCGCATTTCCCGCTCTTTTTGCAGATATCTCAGCGCAGTTTCTGCAACGGCGGAGGGTTCCATCGAAGCAAAGAAGTCGATCCCTTCGCGGTACACGATTCTGCTTGCAACGTATTTGGCGACAACCCATTCCAAATATGCTGTTGGAAGTTCATCAAAGATGCGCTCTCCAACAGTCTTGGAGAGTTCTCGTGGCATGTGATTGAGAACCACTTCGCGAAAGATTTCTCGATTGTTGGCGGCCCAACTTGCGACGGCAGGTTGAATCGCATTCGCGCTCGCGTTGATCGCCAAGGAAAGTTTCGTCGACAATTCTGGAAGTGGCATAGATGGATGCCTGCGTCCCTCGCCAAGTAAAATGAGCGCCTCTTGGCGAGCGGCTTCACGCAATTTCTCCAAGACCTGTCCGACGAATGTTGGTTTGATCTTCAGGAATTGTTCCTCGTTCAACAGCATGCTGGATGCAATCTCGAAACTCGAACACATCACGCCGCATTTGTTCGCGCTGGAATCTTTGATGATCAATGTTCCAGCCTTCGCAAGTGAAATGCGCGCGTCTGGCGTGAGGAAGAGATTCGCTCCTTCAACAATCAGCGGGCTTGAGGGCTTTCCGTTTGGCAGTAAATATTCTCGCCAATTTCTCTCGTTGATTGTCGCAGGTCGCCCGCCTCCTGGAATGAATGCATCAGAAACCAGCCGATTATGCAGGGAATTACGCAATTGAACGCCTTCTGGCGTATCCGCTTTGACCACGCGTCCCTTTGCGGAAAGAGACTTTGGATTGAAATGGGAAATCGCCAAGCCTGCAACAAAGAGCCGTTCAAGTTCTGCATGATCGAGTCCTTGCGGATCTTCTCCAACTCCGCTTCCGTCCGCAACACCCACGATGCAGGCGTTTGCGCCATAGTCACGGTGCAGAATGCGCATCATATTTCCCGCGACATCGCCATCGGGTCCACCAGTGATCTTGACCGTGAAGCGCTGCTTTGTGGGATCGATCCCTTGCGACAAAAGCGCAATACGCAGGAAGACATTCACACCTTCGCTGGTGACGCCATATTCCTTGTGATTGATTCCACCATTTGGTTTGGAACTCATAAACGCATTGGCAAGCGGATATTTTCGAGCTGCCGCGTGCGCAACAATCCAGTCGATGTGCATTGGGGTGATGTTTTCATCTGGTCCCAAGAAAATAAATTCCTCACGCCCCAAGTGATCAACGATGCGAGATCGCGTCGCAGGGTCTGGAGTGATGAGATCAAGAATGCCATCCACGAAAGCCTTCACGCAGCGATTCGTTTCCGCGGGTGGTTCAAGCACGATTGCCGCTTTCGCGCCGCCTTCTGGAATGTCCTTGTTTTTCAGCTGTTGTGCGAACGCAAGGCCATAGACCTCGTCGAAGAGTCGCTCCGATTCGCGGTCAAAGAGCACCGCATTTGCTGGCTTCACGACACGAAGCCCACCCCGTGCAATTTCTTTGAAGCGGACATGGAATCCGTGAAAGCCTCGGCCATAGACGAAGAAGACGCCGAATGGCAATTCGGGTCGAGTTCGACCAACGAGCAGCGCAGGATCAAGCCGAACGGAAAATGAGAATCGATCCGCAACAAAGAAGTTGGTGCGAAGCACTGCTTGCACGGCGCGCAGGAATGCGGAGAAAATTTCGCGCGCATCATCCGAGTCGCTGATTGCATCGATTGTGATTCGAAGTTTTTCAGCGCGAGCGTTGAATTCTGCGTCGCCCAGTGGTTTTGCTGGATCGAAGCGCGAAGTGAAGAGTTCCACGATCGGCAGAGTGATTGCAGCGCGAGATTCCATCGTCATCGTCACGCGATCTCGGCTGAACGCCAAAGCGTCACTAGGCACAAGCATCTGACGAACAAGATCGGCGAAGGCGGAAATCAATTCGCCTTGAGGAAGTGTGAACTCTGGGCGTCGCCCAATCAATTCGACCACGCGGAAATCGAGCCACTTCAAGCGCATAATCTCGCTGTGCAGAGGTGCCCAACGAGGGTCTTTCGCCTCAATTCTGGTGTGATCCGCCCACTGTGCGATGAATCCCACGAATGTGACTGATCCATATGGCGCATCCTGCACGATATCCAAATGAGCACGTGTGATGCTGGCATTGTGTCGCATGAGAATTCGCGCGGCGCGTTCAAGCATTGTCCTCGTTCGTGCGTTGGAGACCGCAATCGTGATTCGACTTGTGGTTGGATCATCTTCCGATTCGAGAGAGACGATTGGTTTGTCTGTGCCAGAAATCTGTCGAAAGAGTTCGAAGTGGCGGCACATACGCAAGGGTGTCAGCGTCGTCAAATAGCGTGCCGAGCATCCCGTGAGGAATTTGCGAAGAGCATCAACTTGAAGACTTGGGTGATGCGTGCGCGAGAAGACAATTGTGGTTTCAATCGCTTTATTCTGAGCGGCATTTGACTTGTCATAGGGTTCCTGCTCACCGAACTCGAATGTGTCAATGACAAGTTCCCCATCCTTTGAAGAATGAATCTTCGCCGCTCGAAGTGACGAATCCATCGGAAGGTCGCGCACGATGTCAGCCAGAACTCCTGCTCGATTGCCACTGCGAATCGCAGTGATCGATTGCCCATCTGCGCTTTTCAATGTGACATCGATCGGCCGGCCAGAAGTTTTCGCAGCCAAGATTGATCGGAGGTGCACTCGCTGCGCTTCAGGGGAGGTGTCCTGGAAGTACATCTTTGGCATATTGTCGAGAAACCACGGGACAACCACGCTAGCCGCGGCATGGAATTCGGCTGAGAGTTGATCCAGCAATCCTTCAGTTTGGGGGCTCGGCTGGGTGGCATCGTTTGATCGAACGGTGGTCATCCCGTAAAAGTACCCTTTCTGCTCAAATCAAGTAGAGCAATATCACGAATGTCCACAATCATTATCGGAAACTTCGACGGCGTCCATATTGGGCATCAAGGGCTTATTCGCCGTGCGCTTGATCTCTCGCCCACAAGCGATGTGGTTGCGGTGACCTTCGATTCCCACCCGGCATTGCAGACGCGCGGAGAAGCACCTCCGATGTTGACCACAAATCAAGATCGCGAGCGCTTGCTGATCGAAACTGGGGTCACCCGAGTCGAATGCTTGAAGACAACCGCAGAATTGCTTGCTCTTGATCCGAATGAGTTCATCGAGTTTTTGCATTCGCGAATGAATTTCGCCGCAGTGGTTGAAGGCGCAGATTTTCGATTTGGTTGTCGACGAAGTGGCGATGTGAACACGCTGCGCGAAATTGGTCGTCGCAAAAAGTTTGAGACAATCGTTGCGGATAATGTCGATGTTGCTCTGCAGGATGGCCAAATCGTCTCTGCACGAAGTTCGATGGTGCGCTGGCTCTTGGCCAACGGGCGCGTCGCAGATGCGCGGCGCATGTTGGGTCGCTCATATTCTGTCACTGGAATTGTTGTGCTTGGACAACAGCGTGGTCGTCAATTGGGATATCCCACTGCGAATTTTGCACAACTGACTTCCGTTCTGCCAAGTGATGGGGTCTATTCGGTTGGCGTCGAGGATGCGCAAGGTCGTCATTGGCGCGCTGCCGCAAGCATCGGATCGAATCCAACATTTGGAGATTGTCCACGTACGCTTGAAGTTCATGTCCTCGACCTGCCTAAAAATACGGATCTGTATGGGCAAAGCATGCGCATCTCCTTTCATGAGTGGTTGCGTGGCATGATGCGATTTGATTCTGTCGATGTTCTTGTCGCCCAGATTGCGCGCGATTGCAAGCAGGTGGTCGCTTGAGCGCATATCTCTCGACAACAGATTTATCCTCGATTGCTCGGCGATTGAAGGCTGCTTCGCATATCGCGGTGGTCAGTCACGCCAAGCCAGATGGAGATGCGGCGGGATCAATTCTCGCCATGACACGCGCACTGCGATCGATGGGCAAGCGAGTCGATGGAATTTTCACTGGAGTGGTCGATCCAAACATTCAAGCCCTTGCCGCGCCAGGCGAAATTCAATTGGCGACGGTTTCCCAGCCAGATCCCGCAATCGACCTTGTCGTGCTTGTGGATACTGGAGCGTGGAGTCAGGTTGAACCGCTTGATGTTTGGCTCAAATCGATGGCAGGTCGAATTGTTGGGCTTGATCATCATGCGCGTGGCGACGACATCGCATCGGACAGAGTGGTTGATTGCTCGATGGCATCCACCACACAGTTGGTGGTGCGTTTGATTGACGAACTTGCCGTGCCGCTTATTGCCGCGGGCTCGAGCGCGAAGTTTTCAATCGCAGAGGCGCTCTTTGTCGGTCTGGCAACTGATACTGGGTGGTTCCGTTTTCAAAGCGCGGATGCCGCGGTCTTTGCGCTTGCATCTCGTTTGCTCGCGCATGGCGTGGATAAGATGGCTCTATATCAATTGCTCGACGAGAATGGACGACCCGTTCGTCTCGCCGCAATGGCCCGCGCACTTTCATCACTGACATTTCATCTCGATGGTCGTGCGACGGTGATGGCGCTTTCCCATGATGACTTCGCACAAACTGGTGCGAATTCCGATGATGTTGGAGGATTTGTGAATGTTCCATTGTCGATCGGTTCGGTGGTGATGTCGGTTGTCTTGACTGAAACTCAAGCTGGAATCACAAAGGCAAGTTTTCGCAGCAAGCCTGCTGCGTCGGGCGCGCCAAGCGTGAATGTCAGCGATTTCGCAGCGCAATTTGGCGGCGGGGGGCATGCGCAGGCGGCTGGCGCGAAATTGATGTTGCCTCTGGCTGATGCGCGCCGTACTATTGAATTGGCGATCGGTTCTATCACAGGAGTTCACTCATGATTTCGTTCAAACAAATTCGCAACTTTCCAATCCATACCTTGCTTTGCGGTGGTGTTGTCATCTTTTCCAGCATTGCATCCACAGGCTGCGACAAAATGTGTTGCCAAGATTCCGCACAGGATTCAACTGGAAATACAACAAAGGCAGTCACGCCGATTTCCTCGGCAACCACAACTTTATATTTGGATGTGCAGGGGATGCACTGCAATGGTTGTGTCAAGGCGATCGATGCAGAAGCAAGGTCGATCGATGGCGTCACTGACGCGCAAGTTTCACTCGAAAAACATTCGGCTCAAATCCAGATTTCCAGCCCGCAACTTGCAGCAAAGGTGGAGTCTGCAATTCGCTCGCTGGGTTATTCCGTGACGGTCGTTCCAGCGCCAAAATAAATTGGCATCCTCACGCCTTCGTTGGGTTTTCCCCTGCAGAACCGATCAATCGCGGAAAAATTCTCAGCGCCGCAGGCAGCAAAGTGACCGCGCAAATGAGGCAGGAAAAACTGCCGAAAAACATAATCCATCCCAGACTTTGTAGTCCTCGGTGTGACGCAAAGAGCAATGTTCCAAATCCCACAGCAGTTGTCACAGCGCTGAGAATGACAGCGCGCATTGTCCATCCAAATGCACGGGTGTTTCCCTGTTCGCGCGCTCGGTGCATGACATGCACGGAACTGTCGATGCCAAATCCAAGCAGCATCGGCACACTAAAAAAGTTTGCAAGGTTCAGCGAGATACCAAGCAATCCAAGCAATCCAAAAGTCCAACTCAAGCCGATGAGCAGGCACGCCATGCATGTCGCTGTTGACACGATCGATCGCAAATCAAGCCAGACGAGGAATGTGATTGCAAGAAGCGACCAAGTCGACATCAGAATGAAAGCGTCTCTCATATCGATGATCGACTCGAAGACCGTCATCGGCGCTCCAGTTGCGTTTGGGTCGATCGTGCGCAGTGTCTTCACAAATGATTCCAGCGGCGCGAATTCCCAGAGATCCTCCTTTGGGAAAATCGAGACCAACAATCCACCTTCAGGTGAGACAAATCGGGCGCGCACGGCAAGCGGAAGACTCTCCCGCAATCCTAGATTTGCCCCTATTCCCATTTGTTTCAAGGCATTTCCGGTGTGTGCAACCATCGCTTGGGCCTGCGCCTGCGCGGCGACGCGCTGCTGAGGATCATTCAACTTTCGCTCCAGTTGGGTCAGTGCGTCGGCGATTTTTCGCAGAGGAGCAAGTTCTTCAGGCTTTGCTTGCAAGGATGCAAGGGTCAGCATTCGTGCCAATCGATTGCGAACACCCTCAACGAATGCACCAGTCAGCTCTTGTTCCCGGACAGCATCCGCATTCAATGCAACGGCAGTTTCCTTGGATGCAATCGGTAAAAGAGCCGCGCCCAATTCTGCGCGCAGTTTGATTCGCTCCGCACTATCTGGCGCAACCAAATCCAGCACGCTTCGAACTTCGGCAACAAGCGGTTGCGCATGCGCGCGTTCGACTGTGCTTGTGACCTGCTCTTCACTTCTGCAAATCACCGCTCCAAACCATGACGCACTTAATGAGTCCTGAAGAATTCGATGCTCCCACTGAATAGAGTCCAGCCCATCCGCTTGAAGTTTGAGCAGGTTGTTTTCAAATCTCATCATCGGAATCAATGAGCAAAATGCGACCGTCATCAATCCACAACCAACGAGAATTCTCCGCGGACTTCTTGCAGATGCGCTTGACGGTGGCGGTTCAACTCGCAGAGGAATCGCAATTTCAGAAACTCCACTTGCATTCGCACGCTTCTCACGCCAGCCATCGACCACGAAAATGAGCGCGGGCAAAACAATTGTCATCATCAAAACACATATCAAGAGTCCGCTTCCAGCAATAATCCCAAGTTCCCGCAAGCCACCAAATTCTGTGCCAAGCGCGATAAAGAACACGGCTGCGCTGGTGAGTGCGCCGACCCATGTGGGAATCGTGTTGACCGCCATCGCGCAGCGTACTGCTTGAAAAGTGCCAAGTTCGCGGCGAAATTCTGTGTAACGCGCAATCGTGTGAATTCCATAATCCACGCCTGCGCTGACGAGCACCAACATAAAGACGAGGCTGAGCAAATTCAACCGACCGACGAGCAGCGTGGCTGCGCCATAGGTGCACGCAAAGGTCATTGCAAGAACGGCGCATGCCAGAATCGGACGCACGAGACTTCCGAATGTCCACATCGTGAAGATCACCACGAGAATTGCTGCGATGAGCGTGCCCTGCGTCATATCTTGATTGGTTGTCAGCAGTTCGTCGGCCTGCAAGACAGGTTTGCCAGTCAGACCGATATCGACTGCGGGGGAATGGGATTGCACTTGGGAAATGACGGCACGAATCTTTGCTAAGACTGGCTCGATTGTTCCAAGTCCAGAGAAATCTTTCCGCGGGAGAATCGCTATGAAAAACATATTCCCACTCGACGAAACCAGATATTCGCTCTTGCGTTCGTGTGCGAATGCAAATCCATCGTCTGGTTGCGCCGAGACTGCGCTCATCAACAGCGCCGATCCAGCTCCCAGGCGCTCACGCTCCTCACTGCTCATCGAAAGACCGTTGCTCATCAAGCGTTGCAAGCGTTCATCGGCGGCGCTGAGCACGGTGAAGGCATTGGCAGATGACTCCGTAGTCGCGAGCAGCGGCTGAAACCCATCCGATGCGATGAGAAGCGATTTCAATTCTGTCGTACTCATCGCACGCGGCGCGAGTCGCCATTGTTCATCTCCATCGATGCGCGCATAGACACCAGGAAGATCTACAAGAGTTTCAAGTCCGATCTTCAGTTCGTCCACTGCGGCCTTTGCGGCGGCTGGATTTCCTTTGGCGTCGACGGCGACATAGAGATATTCAAGATCACCGAATTCCTGGCAATATGCGGAGTATTTCTGCATAAATGCGCGGTCAGGGCTGATGAGTGAATCGGTGTTGGCATCAAGAGTCAGATTCTTGGATGCATACCAACCACTGATCAACGAAAGAAGCACTGCGCAAATCACAACCGACTTTGGCGCGCTGGTCACGAATTTTGCCAGCGACGCGATGATTCGCGTTCGCAAGTTAAAATTTGACGTTTGGCTGTCGACCGAACCGTTATGCATAAGGGCTCGTGATCATTTTCGATTGTCTCCGAGCACAACACTTGCATCGTCGTCCCCAAGCCACTCTTTCGTCGCAAGTTGCAAATCTGAATCTTGCGCAACTTTCGCAGCAGCATTGTTCGGCCGAAGAGAGTTGCGCGCAATTCGCCTCAGCACAACCCCCGCGGGTCCAGGAAAGTGGTGGAGTCCGATCATTACTTTCTCGAACGCTCCAAGAAAATCCGTGACATCATCCGAAGTGATCGTCAGTGGAGGAGTCAACTTCAAAACCGGAATCGCATGTCCAGCGACTTGCGAAAGAATTCGGTGATCCTGCATCAATGGAATCGTGACCGCTTGAGTGAACAGATTTCCGTCGAGTCCATGAATCATCTTCCACGCCATACGCAATGTCAGAGTGGTGGGCTTTGCGAATTCGATCCCGATCATCAAGCCTCGTTGTCGAATCGCACCGATGAACTCGAACCGTGGTTTCATTGCCTCCAACCCATTGCGCAAGAGTGCGCCAATTTGTGTCGCATTCTCCGCCAATCGCTCGTCTTCTAAAACGCTCAGAGTCGCAAGACCAGCAACCATCGCAAGTCCGCTCATATGAAAAGTTGACGAATGCACAACCGCACGATCAAGCCGAGAAAAGACCTTCTCCCAGATGGCAATCTTCGTCATCACCGCGCCTACTGGAACATATCCCCCGGAAAGTCCCTTACTCAGCACGACGATGTCAGGTTCAACAGCGCCTTCTTGATCGATGGCAAGAAAAGATCCTGCCCGACCAACGCCAGTCTGAACTTCATCCACAACAAACAGCGCGCCATATCGATGGCACAGAGCGGAAGCCTCGGCAAGAAATCCAGATGAGTGGACATTCACTCCCTTTCCCTGAATTGGTTCGACGACGAATCCTGCAACATCGCCACGGGCAAGTTCTCGTTCGAGAGAAACCAAATCGTTGAAGGGCAGGGCGCGGAAATCTTTTGGATGCGGTTCAAATCCACTGCGGAAACTTTCGCATCCATTCATCGCCAGCGCACCAGTCGAAAGACCGTGGAATGCTCCTTTTTCATAGAGCAATATGGGTCTTCCAGTTGCACAGCGAGCAAACTTGATTGCCGCTTCGATGCCTTCTGTTCCGGAGTTGGTGAAGAACACGCGGTCGAGATCTCTCCCGACGAGGCCCTTCAGTTGCCGCGCCAGCAAACCCGGAAGAATCGACGCATCGAACTGAACCATCGAAGGGGTCTGCGATGCAAGAAAGTCCATAAGCGCCTTGCGAATGACTGGATGGTTGCGTCCCACATTACAAACTGCATATCCACCGATCATGTCGAGGTAGCGATTTCCCTTTGCATCCCAAAGATATTGCGACTCCGCGCGCACATATTCCTGGTCGAATCCAATCAGTTTCAGAGCCTGCATCCACTTGGGGTTGATATGGTCGCGGTGGAGTGACCGCGCTTCGCCACGGTGGGTCGATTGAAGTTGAGCAAGATCAAAGGGCATTGAAACTTGCGTGGGCTGTAACCGTTGGAGTCGCCGGCAATGTTCCGCCTATAAGAACATGTCTCCCCGCGACGAAGACCTCGGTTGCTCGTCCTCGGACCTGCCAACCATCGAATGGGCAATTGCGACTCTTTGATTGGAAAGTTTCCGAATCAATTTTCCATATTGCGTTGGTATCGATCACCGTCACATCTGCGGGCAATCCCCGCGCAATTTGACCATGTCCAATCGAATCAATTCCCAAGAGTCTTGCAGGCTCGATCGTCATCAGCGCAATGAGTCGCGGCCAATCGATCGCACCACTTTCGACGAGCGCCTTTGCATAGAGCGCAAGAGCGCATTCCATTCCGATCATTCCAAATGGAGCGGCAGTAAAATCTCTGGCTTTTTCCGCAGATGCATGCGGCGCGTGATCCGTTGCGAGCACTGTGATCGTGCCATCCACGATTCCTTCGATCAATGCGCGAATATCATCGTCGGTTCGCAGCGGTGGATTGACCTTCGCTTGCGTGTTGTAGTTATTGCATGCCTCTTCGGTCAGCAGCAGATGATGTGGTGATGCTTCTGCGGTGACTCGCTGACCATCTGCGCGTGCGCGCCGCACAATGTCCACTCCACCAGCTGTCGTCATGTGCTGCACGTGATAGCGACATCGATGTCCACGGTTCAAGCGAATATCCCGCTCGATAATGACTTCTTCTGCGACAGCAGGCCACCCGCCAAGTCCAAGTCGCGCGCTGATCACGCCAGAATTCATCACTCCGCCCATCGTCAAAGTTGGGTCTTGACAGTGTTGCATAAACACTTTGTCTAGCGATGCACACACTGCGAGAACTTTTCCCATCATTCCCGCACTTGCGATGCAGTCACCGTCATCGGTGAATGCGACTGCGCCGACTTGCGACATCGCTCCCATCGGCGCGAGTTGTTCTCCAGCTCGTCCGACTGTTGCGGCACCTGCCACAAAGACGCGCGCCTTTCGACTTGCCGCTGCTCGCATTTGCACAAATTCAACGGTGCTTGGAAGGTCGATGGTCGGCGTCGTGTTGGGCATACAGCAGACGCTGGTAAATCCACCCGCAACAGCTGCCGCGGCTCCAGATGCGATTGTCTCTTTGTGTTCTGCGCCAGGCTCTCGGAGATGAACATGCGGATCAATTAATCCTGGAACAACCAAGCGACCTTCGCATTCGATCACAGCACCGCCTGCCGCCGTGGAAAGTTTCCCAGGCTTCTTCGAGATTTCAACGATCAATCCACCTGAAATCAAAACATCAGCGGTGGCATCAAAGCCACTCGCAGGATCGATGACCCGACCTCCACGAAGAAGAAAGGTGCTATTCACGGTGGTTCAATAATAGCGAATCTTGGTCTGTGAACACAAAGTGAAAACCGCAGAACCCAATTGCTTGGGCTCTGCGGTTGAATTCAATCTCGGTGATTCTCGAAATCAGCCGTTGGTCTTGCCGGACATTGGGCATGCGCCGCAACCCGACTTCTTGACGCCACTGACAGCGCCTGGCGATGCTGCGGCTGGTGCGGTCTTATCGCAGGTCGCGGCCTTGCTGTCCTTGCAGCTAGCGGCGGACTTATCAGCGCAACATCCGGACTTGCCACTGACAGCTCCAGGAGCAGTGGTTGTTGTGGTGGTGTTAGCGCATGCTGCGAGTGAGAGGAGGAGAATGCTTCCGGTGATTTGTGCGAAACGCTTCATGATTGATTCCTTTGGTTGTGAACTTGATGTTCTGGGTGATGTAAAAAATGACTATCGATGGACAAAGTATATCGGCTCAACGCTTAATGTTATCTAGAATTGCATGAAATGGTCAACAATTTGTCTTTGCAATTGCTGAAAAAAGCTCGTGGATTGCCGCCAGAGTCTGGGGTCTATCTTATGAAAGACGAGCAAGGGGGGGTTTTATATGTTGGGAAAGCCCTCTATTTGCCCGATCGGGTCAGTTCGTACTTCATTGCCAGCACCGATTTGGGGCCTCGCAAACAGCCCATGCTCGCGCTCATTGTTGACTTTGATGTGATCATTTGCGAGAGCGAATGGGAGGCGTTGCTGATGGAAGCGCGCCTCGTCAAAGATCTTCAGCCGCGATTCAACGAGCGGCTTCTTGATGACAAAACGTTTCCATATCTCGCGATCACAATGCGCGATGAATTTCCTGGAGTCTTTGTGACGCGCAATCCGCAAGACACGCGGTTTCAGGGAGCGCGCATCTTCGGTCCATTTCTCAGCGGCGGATCACTACGTCACGCGGTGCAGATTCTGCAGCGAGTCTTTCAGTACCGCACGTGCGAACTTGATATTCGTGCGGACAATCCAGCGAATCGATCATTCCGACCATGTCTACTTCATGCAATCGGGCAGTGCACTGCGCCATGTGCAAATCGCGTGACTCCTGCGGCATACCGTGAAGATATCGATCGATTCATCCGTTTTCTTGGCAGTAAACGAAGCGCAATGCTTCGAGAACTTCGCGCTGAAATGGAGATCGCTTCCGTGGAAAGAAAATTTGAACGCGCGTGCGTTCTGCGCGATCAGATCAGCGCGATTGAACGGTTGGAACAACGCGATCATCACAAAGGAGATGGTCGCTATGAGTGGCAGCCTGAAATCACCGAGTTCATTCAGAATCCCGCGGATGGACTTGCATCATTGCAACTTTCGCTTGGTTTGGAATCGCCCATCCGATGCCTCGAAGCAATCGATATCGCGCATCTTGGTGGTGATGAGACTGTCGGAAGCAAAGTCTGTTTCATCGACGGTCGTCCGTTCAAAGAGGGCTATCGCCGATATCGCATTCGCACTGCCGGCAATGATGATTTCATGGCGATTCGTGAAGTGGTCAGTCGTCGATACAGGGAGGCTGGCGATGGATTGGAACTCTATCCAGATTTGGTTTTGATCGACGGCGGAGCAGGGCAGTTGAGCGCAGCTCTCGAAGCATTCGAGTCGCTTCGAATCAAGCCTCCGCTGGTCATTGGGTTGGCGAAAAAAGAAGAAGTGATTTATCGCCAAGGAATCGCAGAGCCACTAAAACTCGCACGCAACGATGCGGGGCTGAAACTCTGCCAAGCGATTCGCGACGAGGCGCACAGATTCGCACAGCATTACCACCACATTCTTCGATCGAAGCGAATGATGGACGGATCGCAGTGAATCTTTCAGATGCGCTTTGCAGTCACACCGACTTCAGCAGATGAAATGAACTCCAATTGACTAGATCGGACTCGGCATCGCACCGGGCGGTAGTTCTTCGGTTGGATCACTCTTGATTGGAGTGTGTGCAGGGGGCTTTGGGATTTCGCGCTGCAGCATTTCAGCTACTGAAGGCCTCTGAAAGACTTCGCCTCGCATAATTCGATCAACATCGTCTTTCGAGAGTGTCTCGACAACGAGAAGTGCTTCCGCAATGCCGACAATTTGAGCCCAGTTGTCGTTGACCATTTGAGTTGCATCCGCATATGCGCTGTCAATAAATTTGCGAACTTCTTCGTCAATGACCCGAGCAGTCTCGGGGGAATAATCCTTCTCGGGCATAAACATCTCGCGTTCGTCGGAGCCTGCGTAATTCACAAAGCCCAAACGATCTGACATTCCCCATTGCAGAACCATCGTGCGTGCGAATGAAGTTGCCATTCGGATATCCATCGATGCACCGCTTGAAATGTCGCTGGTTTTGCGCTCTTCTGCGATACGACCTCCGCAGAGAACACGCATCGTGGCGAGCATATATCGGCGGGAATAACCATATCGATCCTTCTCTGGAAGGCTGAATGTTGCGCCCATCGCTTGGCCGCGTGGAATGATCGTGACCTTGTGAAGTGGATCTGCGTCTTTGAGAAGCACCTGCAGTACCGTGTGGCCTGCTTCGTGATATGCAGTCGCGACGCGCTCTTCTTCCTCGATCTTGCGGCTCTTGTTGGCCCGTCCGAATCGAACTTTGTCACGCGCTTCTTCAAGGTCAACCATTTCGATTGATTCCTTCTCGGACATTGTCGCGATAATCGCAGCTTCGTTGATGATCGCTGCCAAATCCGCTCCAGAAAACATCGGAGTTCCTCGAGCCAATCTCTCAAGATTGACATCGGGGCTCATCTTGACCTTCTTGGCGTGCACCGCAAGAATCTGGCGGCGACCAAGCACATCGGGAAGGGGAACGGCAACTTGTCGATCGAATCGACCTGGTCGTGTCAACGCTGGATCGAGCACGTCGGGACGGTTTGTCGCTGCGATCACAATGATCTGGTCATTCACCTCGAAACCATCCATTTCTACAAGGATGGCATTGAGAGTTTGTTCTCGCTCGTCGTGACCACCCGAGGAAAAACCGCCGCCGCGTCGTCGACCGACCGCATCAATTTCATCCAAGAAGATGATGCAAGGGGAATTATCCTTTGCTTGTTTGAACAAGTCGCGCACGCGACTTGCGCCAACGCCGACAAACATTTCGACGAAATCCGAGCCTGAAATGGAGAAGAACGGAACATCTGCTTCGCCCGCAATCGCCTTCGCCAAGAGAGTTTTTCCGCAACCTGGTTGCCCTGACAGCAGAACTCCGCGAGGAATGCGTCCACCGAGTTTGCTGAAGCGCTTTGGATTCTTCAAAAATTCGACAATTTCTTGAACTTCTTCTTTCGCCTCTTGAACTCCAGCCACATCGTTGAACGTGATGCTGACATTTTCCTTGTTCGTCACTCTGTGTCGGCTTTTGCCAAACGACCCCAGCATTCCACCAGGTCCACCGCCACCAGCGTTTCGCATACCGCGGGCGATCAAGAACCACAGCACTGCCAAGATCAATAGACCAGGAGCAAGCGTCAGCAGCAGCTGCATAAACATGCTTTGTCCAACCTTCTCTTGCCACTTGACTCCAGAAGTTGTCAGTTGCTCGCGAATCCAGTCATAATTGCCAGGAATAATGCGAACCCAAACTTGGCTGCCTTTCTGTCCAGTTCGATCGGTCGCTCCTGGCAGAGTCTTGGAGAGAGTCGCCATCAACTTGTCATCTTCAATGATGACAGATGCTGGCTCGAAATAACCAGTTTTTGCCAAGACGAAAAACTCTTGTGGAGTTTCGATCGCCTCGCCTCGCTGAGAGGTGCTTGTCAGCACAGTCCACATGACGGCTATCACGGCAAGTGCCAGGATCCACGTCATGAATTGGCGGCGGTTCTTTGGTGGAGTTGGCACGCCTTTCTTGCCGCCATCTGGTTGTACAGGTGTTTTCCCTTTGGAATCACGGTCGGAAGATGGACCATCATCCGGTGCAGCCATCAGGATGGGCGCGCCAAATTGTTGTGAAAGTTGAGAGCTCATTTGATTGTTCATTTGGAGGTTTGTTTGCTTCGCCGTTTGTTTTTCGTTGCCAATTCGCATGTCGTTTCCTTTTCAATCCTATTACCACTCGCTTTACCACTCACCCTGCAGGCTTGCGACTATATCCCGTGCGAGCTGCTCAGCCACGGCAAATCGTGCTAAATCAATCGGTTGATTATTAGGAAGGCTTGCAACAAAAACCGCACTTGACTGAAATCCCGCTCTAGAAATTATGGGTTTCCCAGTTTTCATGTCAATCCATTCGAAGTCGACCGTCACTTTCATGGCCATTTCTTCGGTTAAGCCTGTTGCGAGGCTCTGGGAGAGCATGGAAAGCTCCACGTTGGAGATAGTTCCGCGCAGAACCGTGTCCGCGCGCCCTTCGCCGGTGATCTTGTATGGGGTTGTTGATTCGATCTCTTTGACCAATGCGTCTTCCAATTGCATCGGAATTGCACGATCTGCGCTGGAATTCTTGAAAATTGGCACTGCAACGCTTCGGTACTTTTTCGAATAAAGCACTCCGCTGGTGTAACCACCCGAGGATGCAGAATCACATCCGACATTGAAGAGAACGGCTGTAAAACAAGCCCAAATGACCACAAGTTTGGCCGCCACTCGCTTATGAGCCATGGCCCGGCAATGAAAATTTGCAAAAGTCAATGTCACGGAACTTTTCCTGTTGTCGATGGCGGTGGCGTTGGCGTGCCCGCAACTGGTGGCGCGCCTGGCGATGTGTTTTCGCTTGGAGGACCTGTCGGCGGTTCGTCAAGAGTGGGAGCCTCATTCACATTTGGCGCTTGGTCAGCGGGGGTCTCCCAATCAAGGCCAAGTAGTTCTTTGCGCAACTTGGGATAGTCGGGCCCATTTGTCTGAATCTGTTTTCGGACTTCGCTGGGGAGTTGGCTAAGAACCTTTGGGATTTCACGCAGGGAAAGAAGTGCGGCAATCGACTTTGGGTACTGGGTCACCAATCGTCGGATGTAGAGTTCGCAAGAGATTGGATCACCCATGAATTCATACCAACCCGCCTCGTACAGAATTTTCGTGGCTTCAGATTCGTAGATTCTCACGAGCAATGCATCCGCGCCAACGCGTTGGGCGGTGATGGGATCGAGTGCTTGTAATTCCTTCAGTCGAGCGCTTGCTTCAAAGAGACCTCGTGCGTCATACTTTGGTCCTTTGTATGACCCGCAAAGAGCATAAATCAGCCGTAATCTTGCCTTTTCCACATTCAAGGATCTGGGATAATTTTGCACAAAGAGGTCATATGCTTCGGCGGCCAAAGGCAAATTCCGCTTGCGAAAATAGAAGTCCGCCAACTCCATTCCCGCTTGCTCTGCCAACTGACTTCCTGGCAGTCGCTCCTGAATTCTGATCAAGATTTCTTGTGCTTCATCATCCGCATTCAACCAGCGAAAAGTCCCAAAGAACTTCTTCCGCAAGCCATTTGCGTATGCCTTGGCGATTTCATATTCACGCTGAAGGGCGATTACAAATACGTCACTTCCCGGATAGCGCTGCGCGAGTTCCTCGTAATCGAAAAGTGCGGTGTATTCATCACCCTTGGCAAGAAGCGCATCTCCCTTGAGAAGCAGCGCATGCGCACGAAGCGGATTTGCGGGAAAGCGATCGAGCCAGCCTGTTGCAAGATTGTAAGCCCGTGATGCATCGCCTCTTGCAAGAGCGAGTTGGGCTTGACGCAGCTGGCTTGCGGGACTCTCTGGATCAGAATCTGCTGGAGGAACCCATCGATCATCTGATGAAAGTTTCAAGTCGCCTTGCGCAAATGCTCCGCATGCAATTGCACAGACGATGCACAGGATTCCACAGTGCGCGGTCAATCTTCGGATGGAGTTGGCTTGATTTGCCACAGTTGAGAAGATTCTACGCATATTCTTTCTAAGCCGTGCAGCAGTTATCCCTTTGAGGACTCACCCCATCATCTTGTGGTGGTGGGTGGTGAAGTGCACGATTGATCGTGTCTCTGAAGGGTCTGGTCCAGCCAGTTCGAAAAGTCGGACCATATCTTTTTATTCATTTCAAAAAAAAATCAGAATCTCTCTTGCAAGATTTGTAAATCGTGTTGTATAGTTCACGCATCTTCATCTAAGGATGGATGAAGAAATCGACACGACAAGGATCGTTGTGTCCGATGAGTTCCGAATTGGTCAAGGAGAGACCCAGATGAAAAATGCAAAACCTAGCGTAAGTCAGACAAGAACGAACAGAAGTTCTTCTGCAACTATTTCGCCGAAGAAGTCAAGGACGATGGCGAGTCAATCGCCAACACCCAAGTCAGCGAAGGCGACATCGAAGTTTGCGAAAGCCGCTGTTGTCAATTCGTTGGCCGTGAAATCATCGACCAAGACGACCACTCCTGCGAAAGCAAGTGCCGAGTCGCTTTGGAAGCGATATGGAATTGTTCGCAAGGATCCCAGCCGTGCCGAAGAACGCAATCAGATCCGAAACGAATTGATGACCATGTATCACCATCTCGTTCGATACACAGCAGAGCGGATGCGCACGCGCCTTCCATCTGAAGTGGAAGTCGACGATTTGATTTCCGCGGGTCTCTTTGGATTGATGGACGCGATCAATTCGTATGACCCTTCGCGCGGGATCAAGTTTGAAACATATTGTCCACAGCGTGTTCGTGGAGCAATCTTCGACGAGTTGCGTCAGATGGATTGGGTCCCAAGACTTGTTCGTTCGCGCACATCTCGGATGGATCGCGTGCGCAAGCAAATCGAAATGTCCAAGGGTCGTCCAGCAACGGATGAAGAACTCTTGACACATCTCGATGTCAGCCCCGAAGAGTTTGAGAAGATCAATCGCGATTCACGACCCGTTGGGATTGTGAGTCTCAATAAGAAATGGTCGGACGCGGATTCTTCTGGTGAGGCGCGCGAAATTGATGTTGCGCAAGAACCAGGTGAAGCGGACGCATTCCAGATGCTTCAACGTCAAGACTTGCAAACGCTATTGACTCGCGGTCTGACTCGCTCCGAAAGATTGATTGTGATCTTGTATTACTACGAAGAATTGACGATGAAGGAAATTGGCGTGACGCTCGATCTTTCCGAGAGTCGGGTCAGTCAAATGCATTCATCGATTTTGGCTCGGCTGAAATCGCAAATGAAGCACCGCTTGAAAGAAGTCAGCGAAGAATAAGCCTCTCACTTTTTGGGTCGAATGTAAATGTTCATACATTCAAATGCAGAACCGTGGCTTTGAATTGCGATTGGACCAGTTGCGGCAACGCCTGGCAAAGTCGCGCCTGGAATCACCAGTTTGTTATTGAGAAGAACCTGAATTTGTTCGCCTTGCATCTGGATGCGAAAGCGATTCCAAGATCCAATTGGCGCATCGGCTTTCATCTTGGGAGTGCATGCAGCTCGAATGGCGGGTGTCATGGACTGATCGGTGCGGTATCCAAAAATTTCGCCGCTTCCTACTGGCCAATTCCACATATTCACTTGACTCTTCGAATCGCCGCGCACATAGATGCCGCTGTCCCACTCTTCGATCTCCATTGTTTTCGGCTTCCCATCCGCGTCCTTCTGTTCGCTGCCATCCGCGGCAAAGAGCGGTCGTTGCATCTTGCCTTGTGACTCGCCGACCCATCGCCAGTCGATGACAAGTTCGAAGTCGCCAAAGGATTCGTTCGTCCACAGATGACTTCCCTTGCCGTCATATGAAAGTGTGTCATCGTTCAACTTCCAATGACCGGCAAGTGTTGGATCTTCATGCCACGCTTTCAATCCATCTTTCAGCAGATATGTGAACCCTTCGTCGGCAACAGCGCATTGATCAGCAGAAATCGGAGGTTCTGCTGCGGGCAGTGGCGTGAGTCGAATGTTGCGAAAGCGAATCGGAGTTCCTTCGCTTTCCAAACAGATATATCCCTTGCGCGGATTGATGTTCGATGCGCCACCCACTTCGACTCCATTGACAGCAAGAGTCAAGCGTCCATGATCCGCCTTGACCGTGTAGTGATTCCACTCGCCTTTGCCTTTGGTCATGCGCGCCGAAGGAAGGCAGCGACTCCATCCCGCAGGATGCGGCCGATCGGGAGTCATTGTTGATCCGTGAATATTAAAAATATCGCCTTGGCCGGTGTAAAGCAGACGACCTTCTTTGTCTTTGACATCAGGCGTGAGCATGATCTGCACTTCGATCGAACGAGTGAATGGAACGCCTACCGCTGTAATGCCATCGCTCCAGATGAAGAGCCCCGCGTTGCCAGGTTCTTGCTCGTGCATCCAATCCATATCAAGCGTGAAGTTTTCATACATCTGCGCGGTTCGCAAGACGCCGGTGGGTACTCCAGAGCACAAGATGTATGGAACACCATCATCCCCTTGCTTGACTGTGAAAGTATCACTCGAGCAATTGACATTCACCCAACCAGCAAGATCCTTGCCGTTGAAGAGCATGGTTGGTTCCGCAGTTGATGCAGAAGAATGTGCGCAGAGGGCAGCAACGAAAAGGGTGGCAATGTTTCGCATATGCGCGCAGGGTACGAAGACCCCGCGAGCCCTGCAGGGTGAACATTGAGAAGCGAATCACACCCGAACGGCAATCACTTGGGGCGCGACTTTGAAATCCGCAGTGGTGCGTGCTTTGACATCATCGACCGTGATGCCAGGGGCGACTTCGGTCAAGACAAAGCGCCGTGAACTTTCGTCCATCACCATCACGCACATATCGGTGATCAACATATCGACGCAGTGTTTGCCCGTCAGGGGCAGGGTGCATGTCGGAATAATCTTCGCTTCACCGCGTTTATTGGCGTGTTCCATGACAACGATCCGCCGCTTCACGCCAGCAACAAGATCCATCGCGCCGCCCATTCCTTTGACAAGTTTTCCTGGAATCATCCAATTCGCCAAGTCGCCCGCTTGCGAAACTTCCATCGCACCCAAGATCGCAAGGTCGATATGCCCGCCGCGAATCATGCCGAAACTCTCTGCGCTTGAAAAGAACGAATGCCCTGCAACTCCTGTGACTGTTTGCTTACCAGCGTTGATGAGGTCTGCATCGACTTCGCTGTCAATTGGAAATTCGCCCATTCCCAGTAATCCATTTTCGGATTGAAGCCAGACTGTCATGTCCTTTGGAACATAATTCGCGACGAGTGTTGGAATGCCAATGCCAAGATTGACATAGAAGCCGTCTTGCAATTCAAGCGCGGCACGTTGAGCGAGTTGATTGCGATCAAGCGGCATATCAATCTCCGAATCGGATGCCTTGCGCCAAAGGAAGATCGCCACCCCAGTTGATTGTGCATGTTTGCCTTCGCATATATGCCTTCCAAGAATCGGATCCAGATTCTCGTCCACCACCTGTGTCCTTTTCGCCGCCAAATGCGCCGCCGATTTCAGCACCGCTTGTTCCAATGTTCACATTCGCAATTCCGCAGTCGCTGCCGTGCGCGGCAAGGAATCGTTCCGCTGATCGAACGCTGTCCGTGAAAATTGCGCTCGAAAGCCCTTGATCTACGCCATTTTGCACGACAAGCGCATCTTCAAGCGAGGCGACCGAGAAGACATACAGAATCGGCGCGAAGGTCTCTTCGCGAGTGATGGCAGGAATCTTTCCTTTGGGAACACGGATGATTGTTGGCTCAACAAAATTTCCTGGGGACTTCGCAAGACGATCAATCCCTTCAGTTCCACCGCAGACAACCGTGCATCCTTCCGCGACCGCACGTTCAATTGCTGCGCGCATTCCAGCGACTGCTCGCGCATCAACGAGCGGTCCCATAAGAGTCTTGGAATCAAGCGGATCGCCGATAGGAATAGTCTTGTATGCCTTGGCAAGTCGAGTTGTCAATTGTTCGACGATAGATTCGTGCACGAGCAATCTTCGAGTTGTTGTGCAGCGCTGACCCGCAGTGCCGACAGCACCAAAGAGAACTGCTCGGGTGACGAGATCGAGATCTGCATCAGGTTGGACAATGATCGCATTGTTTCCACCAAGCTCCAGCAGCGTGCGGCCAAGTCGTGCGCCGACAACTTGCGCGACTCGTCGACCCATGCGACAAGATCCTGTCGCACTGATCAGTGGCAGTCGGCGATCGGCAATCATTGGTTCGCCGACATGTTCATCTGTGCCGATGATGAGCGTGAAGACATCCGCAGGATCGAGTCCTTCAGGGCGGAAAATTTGCTGTTCTTTCATGACTTTGCGCGCAATTTCATTGGTTGCAATCGCCACGAGCGGTGTGAAAAGGCTTGGCTTCCAGAGACAGGTATCGCCACAAACTGCGGCGACGAGTGCGTTCCACGCCCAAACCGCGCACGGGAAATTGAAAGCAGTAATGATTCCAATTGTTCCAAGCGGATGCCACTGTTCGTACATGCGGTGACGCGCACGCTCGGAGTGCATCGAGAGTCCATACAACTGACGCGCAAGTCCGACAGAAAAGTCCGCGATGTCGATTGCTTCCTGCACTTCGCCCAAACCTTCGGTGCGAATCTTGCCCATTTCGAGCGAGACAAGATCTCCAAGCGGATCTTTCAACCTGCGAAATTCGTTGCCGATCAAGCGCACAATCTCGCCGCGCTGTGGAGCGGGGCAAGCTCTCCACGCTTGAAAGATCGCATCGCATCGAGCGATTGCGTCATCAAGTTCCGCGCGACTTTGCAGGCGTATGCCAGCGATCGGTTCGCCAG
>SXGU01190044.1_pt1 | contig 44192 bp, 37 predicted proteins | sample 3174531 | NCBI WGS metagenome assembly SXGU01 (sample SAMN11356863, study PRJNA531348) | freshwater metagenome | isolation source: freshwater sample F1-140 | place: China: Fuxian Lake, Yuxi | collected 2017-12-25 | reverse complement strand
CAACCGCCCATCCGCGGCGGCCATGTCGAAAGCGACTCGGATTGACTGGCATCAATCCCCACGCGATTCCCATAATCAAGAGCGCGATAATGCTGAACCATCCCATATGCACAATTGGATTGATCGTCATATGCCCCGTATCGCGCGGAGTGGTGTCGCCTTCCCATAAAGCGGCGACTCCGTGACCCAATTCGTGAAGAACGATCGACGCAATCACCCAGAAAATCCAACTCATAAGAAGGACCGTTTCGCCACGCTGCCAAAGATCAGCAATCCACCATCCTGTCATAGCACTTGAGCGTAGCCAAATTTCTGCTACTCTTTGTGGCTCGCAACCCGCATCCCCAAGATTTGCCGCACGGTCTCGAAACGACATCGAACCCCACGGCGAATCCGGTCGGTCCCGTCCAAATGGACGAATGACTCACCGCAGGAAGCATGTCTTATAGGGAGTCCCCCACATGGTCGTTCTTCGCCTCAAACGTTACGGTCGCATTCACTCACCGTTCTATCGTCTCGCCGCCGCCGACAAGCGTTCACCAAATGATGGACGCGTGATCGAGCAACTTGGCTGGTTCAGTCCAACCGCACCTGAAGGTCAACAATGGAAATTGAAGGCCGACCGAGTCACGCACTGGCTCTCCGTAGGCGCGCAACCTTCCGAAACTGTCGTCTCTCTTTTGCGACGAGCGGAAATTGCCAACACCGTTGGACCAAAGGGAACGCCTTCGCTCGCTGCGGTTCGCCAGAAGGCGCGACGCAATGCGCCAAAGAAAGTCAAGGCGGCGGAAACTGCCAAAAAGTAAAAGCAAAAAGTAAAAACAAGAAGTAAAAAGTTTTTTATGCCCCTGCGAATCGACATCCTCACATTGTTCCCCGAAATGTTCGCGCCCGTCTTGGGCACCAGCATTGTTGGTCGAGCGATTGCACAAGGATTGCTCGAAGTGAATGTGTATGACATTCGCAAATGGTCCATCGGTCGCGAAGCTGGAGGTCACAACAGGGTTGATGATCGACCATTTGGCGGCGGACCCGGAATGGTCTTTATGTGCGAACCACTTTGCGCCGCGATCGAAGCCGTCGAAGCGCAAGACCCTCGTCCATCGCGGCGGATTTTGCTCTCGCCAGCTGGATCGAAGTTCTCGCAATCCGCCGCGGCGACCATTGCGAAAAGTGAACGAATAATGCTGATTTGTGGGCATTATGAAGGGGTCGACCAACGCGTCATCGACGAGATGAAGCTGGAAGAAATTTCCATCGGCGACTTCGTTCTCTCCGGCGGAGAACTTCCCGCGCTTGCAATCGTCGACGCCGCGGCTCGTTTGATTCCTGGCGCACTCGGCCACGAGGATTCCGCCGCCGAAGATTCGTTTTCGCTGACCAGCGAAGAAGGAACCCCACTTCTCGACTGTCCGCATTACACCCGTCCACGCGAATGGCGCGGACGAATTGTTCCAGACGTACTTCTTTCCGGCGACCACCAGGCAATTGCCAAGTGGCGCCGAGAAGAGAGCATCAGCCGGACGCGCCAACGCCGTCCGGACCTCGACTTACTCCATGGGCAACCACTTGAGGACGAGGCCTCAATGTTGCATCGCTCTGTCGGCCTGCCACTCGCTGGAAACTCTTCCAGCGCGTCATGCTGTTCGGGCACAGTTTTACCCGGGCACATTGCCCACGAGAGGAATCACTCATGAATCGAACCGCCATCATGGAGAGCGTGGAGGCCAAGCACTTGAAGCCTGCCGCAGAAATCCCAACCCTTCGCATCGGTGACACGGTTGACGTGCATTATCGAATCGTCGAAGGTGACAAGGAGCGCGTGCAGGTTTTCCAAGGCGTCTTGCTTTCCACCAAGGGTCGTGGCGTCAATCGCACGATCACCATCCGTCGCATCGTCGCCAACGAAGGTGTCGAGCGCGTCTTCCCATTGCACTCCGCACGAGTGGCAAAGGTGGAAGTTCTTCGTCACGCCGAAGTTCGCCGAGCAAAGTTGTATTACTTGCGCGGATTGACTGGCAAGGCACGACGATTGAAGGAAACACGCAGAGAAACCGCAGAAACAGAGTGATTTTGACAGCGTGAGATTCGTACGCAAAGTTGATCCCTTATGAACGATCTTCGACGCGAACTTCCATCTGCAAGCTCCAACCCTCACGCAATTCTGCGAACTGATTTGTCGAAGCAACCCCAAGACCCGCCTCCATCAGGCGGGTCTTTTCTTTGGCTCGGCGGCAATCCTCGCGATGATCAATGGATTGCATCGGCGCACATTCCCGCGCCAGATGATGGCGAAGAATCCATCGCACTTTGTTGGAGTGGAACATTCGCCGCGGAACTTTTCGACGGCGACATTCGAAATTGGACAAAGTCTGGTCACACTGCGCTTGAAAGTTGGCTGGATGAAACCCTGCCGAAATTGTGCGATGTCCAAGCAAAGTCTGGCCAGGGAATTCGTCGATTGGGATTGATTCCTCACCACACTCATTTGCTCAGCGATGTTGCTGGTCAGATGCGCCTTTGGCACAATCGAAAAGATCAAGGACTCGCCACGATTCTGTATCCATCTGGTTTGATCGCACCTTCGATGATGAAGGACATCGACGATCACCTCATCCGTTCGATCTCCAATCTTGGCCCCCGCTGTTCGCTTTGCATTTTGGAAGACATCGCTCCGCCCGTGGGTTCGCAGGACGAACAACGCTTTCAGCGCGCTCCGTGGGGAACAGGAATCCTGCCGCACGCGCTGATCGAACGGTTGCTTGGCGAACATCTTCCCGCATCGACGCCAGTGATCATCAGCACCGACCCGCCATTTTTCTGCTGAAACCTGCCGAAGTCCATCAATTTGCGGGAACCTGCGCCTTCGATTGGCGTCTTTCAAAGATCGGTATAGACTTCATCTGACGAAGCTTGATCGCTTCGCCTAAGGAGATTGAGTTGACGTTGCTGGTAAGCGGTCTTGACTCGAAAGTCTTGGTTCTCAACAAGGTGTACACCGCTTTGCGTGTCGTCAGTGGACGCCGTGCCTTCACACTTCTGGCAAACAATGTCGCCGAAGTCATCTCCGTCGAAGCTGGAAATTATGTTTCGTATGACCTTGCAACTTGGTCCGACGCCGCGGAATATCAACGCGCGCACGAACACGAAGTGCACGACTGGGTCACGACAACGCGATTGGTGATCGCCGTCCCAAAGATCATTCGACTTCTGGGCTATGACCGATTCCCACGCGAGCAGGTCAAATTGAATCGGCGAAATATTTATGCGCGCGATGCGAATCAATGTCAATATTGTGGCTCGTCATTTTCGACCAAAGAATTGACGCTCGACCATGTCTTGCCGCGCGTTCAAGGCGGCGACAATTCGTGGACCAACTTGGTTTGTGCATGCGTGAAGTGCAACGCGAAAAAAGGTGGGCGAACTCCCGCGCAAGCGCGTATGAAGCTGATCCGCGCGGCAATCAAACCAAAGAGAAATCCCGCGATTGCGCTTCGTTTAGGAAGCCCGAAGTATCAAAGCTGGAAGGCTTTCTTGGACGAGGCGTACTGGACGATCGAGTTGGAATAATTATCCAGCCAGCGCGATATTCAATCCAACAACCAACGCATTGTTGATTCCGTGCGCGACTATGCACGAGATCAAACTGCCACGCATTTCGCGCGCAAGACAGAATGCAACGGCGAGCGCGCCGAGGATGGGAATGAAAACAATTCCCTGCGGATGGATTGCGGCGAAGATCAGACTTGATCCGAGTGCCGAGAATAGGAATGAAAGAAAACGGCCCCAACGACGCGAAAGATCGCGCAAATGCGCGAAGAGCACGCCGCGGAAAATGATCTCTTCAACGATTGGCGCGGCGACTGCGGCGATGAACAGCAACAGCATTCGCTGTGAAACATCGCCATCGGCGAGCGCCTTCTGAATCGGATGCGAAGCCGAAGCGAGTTCCTGCGGAAAAATCAGCGAAAGTAAAAGCGCAAAGACCGCGCCCACAATGACAAGTGGTATCGCCGTCGCATAGACCGTTGCTCCATAGAAAAACTCCCGCCAGAATCCGCTTCCGCAGTGCAAGCCGATGTCAACGCGAATTTGTTGCCATGACTTTCCAGATCGCATTGGCAAAGCAAGCGCGATGAGAGGCAGAAACATTGCGGCTATTTGAATGAAAAGCGCAAGCCCTCCAGACAATCTCTCTGCGCGGCTGCCAAACAACCCGACTGCGAGCGCGACCAATATCACAGCGATGAACCATCCTGCGAAAATCCACGGCAGCGATTCACTCAAGATGGTCGGTTGCCGCAGAGGATTTGCCAATGTATTCGCCGTCCATCGCACCGCCACAATCACCAGCCAAACAAATCCTGCAAGTCCTGCGATGAACACGATGAAACCAAATGTGAACAACGAAGCGATCAGCAACAATTGCGATTTCTCAAGAGCGGCTTCAAATTTTGGATCGGGCGAAACGGTCGAGATCAACAGCTCGCCATACCAATTCAAATTCTCTTTGAGAAACTCCGCCTCTTGTGAAGAAATTGCCGTCGCGGCGCTCGCCGCCGAAGCGTCGGACTTCTGATGAATCAACATCTGCACAATCCGCGCGCATTTGAGAAACGCAGGCGACGCGGATTTTGGATCTGCTTCAACTCGAACGATCAGCGCATCAATTTCTGACGATGCCTTCGCATTTTCCCCCGCCCTTGCAAGCAGAATTGCCGCGCAAAGATTGGTGACTGGACTCTGTCCAACATCTTGCATCGGCTCTATTTGCTGGATCGCAATTCCAGTCATCATCTGAGCTGGACCACCAGCGAGCACTGCCGAGACCATCTTTCCCTGTACGACATCCTTGAAACCCACCATCGAACCATCCTCGGCCTCTTGGACTTCAACCTCCTCGATTGCCGCATTCTCTGTGCCGGCGGGATTTTCCCCAGAAAAAAGAATGAAATCCAGGCACAAATAGAGCGCAACGCAAGAAATTATCACTCCCCACGCGCCCAAGACCGACTTTTGAGATTTCGACATACGCACACGGTATCACCACGCCATTCCCTTGACACTTTCCGCGTTTTCGGTACGCTTTTACGTTCCCTCCTGTTGGGAGAGTTTCGCACAAAGAAGAGTTTTCGAAGGACAAGATCACCATGCCCCGTCAAACAACATTCGTCAAGCCCGGACAGCTCCCTGCCACATGGCGCATCGTCGATGCCGAAGGAAAAGTCCTCGGTCGTCTTGCGACTGAAATCGCCACAGCACTGATGGGAAAGCATCGTCCCGAATACACGCCAAATGTTCTTTGTGGCGATTCGATCATCATCACCAACGCCGCAAAGATCGTGTTGACTGGTCGCAAGGGTTCGCTGAAGACTCTCCGCAAATGGAGTGGATATCCAGGTGGCTTGCGCGTTCGAACATACGACACTTTGCTTCGTGATGATCCGACAGCGCTCGTGACCGAAGCGATCATTCGAATGCTTCCTCGCGGACGACTCGGCCGAAGAATCCAGCGCAATCTGCGCGTTTTCGCGGGAACAGAGCACGAACATCAAGCACAACAGCCAACCACAATGAAGACCAAGGCATAATCCCATGACAACTCTCAATATTGGATCAGTCAAAGTCGCCACCAAGGAAACGGTCGGCGTTCAAGCAATGGGAACAACAAAGTCTTCTCTCAAGACTGTCGCCGACAAAAAAGGTTGGTACTGGGGAACTGGCCGTCGCAAGACCGCGACCGCGCGTGTGCGTGTGAAGCCAGGCAGTGGCGAATTCTTGATCAACGAAACTCCGCTTGTCGAATTCTTCGTCGAAGACCGCGATCAAAAGTCGCTTCTTGGCGTGATAGACAAGTGCTCCCTCAAGGGAAAGATGGATGTCCGCGTGACTGTCGCTGGCGGTGGATTCACCGGGCAAGCCGGAGCCGTCATGATGGGTCTGGCGCGATCACTTTTCGCGTACGACTCCAACCTGGAACCTGTCCTTCGATCCAACTCTTTCTTGACGCGAGATTCGCGCAAGGTCGAGCGTAAGAAGTACGGACAATCTGGCGCTCGTCGTCGATTCCAGTTCTCGAAGCGCTGATTCAGTTTGTTTTCACTTCGAAGTTGCGGCCATTTTATGGCGCAGGTTTATCGTTGCGCACTCGCCGCGCAAGCAATTCAGCGAATCGCCCGCCCGAGTATTCCTGCGATCACGCTGATCGGCTTTCCTTGCAACTGCGACATCTCCTCGATGGTCATCGGTGCATTTCCATCCCAACCAATTCGCAACCACCACATTTCTCGCCCACTTGCCCCCGCCGAGATTTTTCCCACGCGACGAGCGAGCGCATCCGATGTGATTTGCCAGGGACAGACCGCGTCGATTGGATCGCGAATGGGAATTGGACGACGAATGATCCGCTTTGATGCGTTCAAATCTGGAGTCTGCGAAATCAAGCGTCGCTCGACTGCGAGCGAAAGTGCGCGCTCGATGCGCACACGACCGCTGGCGATGTTGGCAGGACTCGATTCGCGCACAATCATCAGCAGGGATTCAGCGCAGAGAAGAAGCACTTTCCTCTGTGCGTCTGGTGTGATTGATTCGATTTCTCCCCCACTCCAAATTTTCAGTCGTGTCACAATCATCGGCATCGACTGAATCAAGAGTGATCGCAGCAGCAATCTTGCCCAGCGCAAGTCCGTTTCGATTCGATCAAGAGTTTTTTCGCTTGGGCGATTCGAAGGGAGATTCGCAAAAAGCTGCCGCGTCGATTGCTGCGCGCTCCACAACAGAAATCTCACCGCCATCAATTGAGCGCCAACGCCAGTCGCTTTCTCTCCCTTCGATACAAACCACTCGCGCGCGTCACGCATCGGCGATGCGCCACACAGATTTTTGCAGACGGCATCACTGGCAAGAATCACATCGCGCGCGTCTTGACGAGAAAATGTCGTTGGGATTTCCACTCCTTTGGGCGAGAACGCATCGGCATAATGAGCCAAGAACTGCGCGCGAGCCTTGTGCAAAAGCCGATCAACAGCGGGCTGAGAACAGCCAATTTTTCGGGCAATTTGCGCTGGCCCTAGACCACGGCACCACGCGGCGAACGCCAGCGTTTCAACGCGTACAGCGCGAGACTTGCGTCCCAGAAGTTTCCCCTTCGACGCCGCGGGGTTTTTCACCAAGAACGCACGAACACTTTCGGTGCTGACACCAACATCTTTGGCGATCGCTCGTGCGGCGACAGAAATTCTCCGCTCGCCCTTCGCGGCAAACTCGCCCGCATAACGCGTGATCGCTTCTCGCACCACCGGCGTCAATCGCTTTGTTCGCGCCGCGTGCGCAAGCTTTGGCGCGTGACTCGCCGCGAACGCCGCCGCATCAACTTTACGAATCGCCATCACAAGTGGACCTGAACGAAGCGCTGTCGAACGCCGCATCCAACACGAAGCCAATCCGACTTTGCGCCAGCGATGAATTGTGCGCTCGGTCACTTGCCACTCTTTGGCAAGCTTTGGAATTGTCACTCCACTTCCAAAGTCTTCTGGCGCACGCCGACTCAGTCGCAGCGCGAGTTCGACAAGATCGCACCGCAAAGATTCGCCAACAATTTTCAGTTCGCTTTGTTTGGACCGTTTCTCGACTCGAAACTGGGTGATGCGCCAGACGACATCATCCCATCCATACAGTTCGCTTGGATTGATTTCTTCCAAAAGATTGCGTAGCGCGTTCAATTGGCGTCGTGCGGCGTCGCTTGGCACGAACGCCAATTGCTTCGCCAAACTTCGCATTTCATCGAGGATGAAAGCACCAGATCTCGGCATATATTTTGAAGGGTACGACGACTCAGCCGGTCATCGCGCCAGGCGATTGAAGATCCATTCGCAAGGTGTCGGCGGTGATTGTTCCAGTCGCTTCGCCAAAATATTGGCGGGGAATTCGAGGATTCAATCGACAAAGCAGTTCGTATGAATGCGCACCAACCGCTTCGGCAACGCGTGGAAGAAAGTTGCGCGCGGATGGCTGTGCGCCATACAACTCCGCGGTCATTCCAATATGACCATCGCCATATGCGATTGATGGCGGCACATCCGTCAAATCCACCATGATCTGATCCATATTGATCGCGCCAACAATCGGCACATCCCACGCGCGCGAACCACTTGCCGCGCCTGTTGGCGATTCTGCAATCACTCGAATCCAACGACGATCGCTCTGCGCCGATCCCACTGGATAGCCGTCGAAATATCCAACTGGAACAATTCCAATACGAGTCGGACGACGCGTGCTCCACAATGATCCATATCCAACCGCAACATCGCACGGCAATGTCTTTGTGTGAACGATGGAGGATTCCCACCGAACGATTGATTCGAGAGGCGGTTTCCAACCATCGATTGACTGCGATTCGACCAACCCGGTCCACGCAAGTCCCGTTCGCACCATTTTGCGATGAAAGCGAGAATCCCGCAGAATTGCGTGGGAATTCGCGACATGAATCAACGCGTCACTTGGAATATGCGCGCCGTGATCTGCAAGCAAATTCTCGAACGCGTCCATCTGATTATGCGTGCGCGCATCATCCGCACGACTATCAGAAAAGTGGGTGAAGATTCCAACAAGTCGCAACCGTCGTTCATCGGCGATCAATGCCAATGTTCGGCCGGCCTCGCTTGCGATCACACCTCCGCGCGACATTCCTGTATCGATTTCCAGATGCACTGGAATCGGCCCACCGCCGAGTTGCTGTGCAATGGCGGCAAGTTCCCGCGCATGCGATTCTCCGTGAACGACAAGGTGCAACCGACCAGCAAGCAAGAGCCGATGAATCTCTCCACCAAGTTCGATCTCGCGAACGGGCATCAGGACAAGTTGCGGAGTCGTGATTCCCGCCAGCGAAATGGATTCTGCTTGTGCAAGGTTGTAGACCGCCAACATACTCACGCCACTTTCTGCAAGTTGTCGGGCGATTCGAGCCGCGCCCATGCCATACGCGTCTGCTTTGACCACAGCGCAGAGATCGCAGTGAGGCGCGATCAATTCACGAATGACACTGACATTTCTGTCGAGTGCGGCGAGGTTGATGTTGAGACAGCTTGTGGTTCGCATCCTTGCGGGCCCATAGTTGTATCGGCATCATGTTCTCGCTACCATAAAGGTTCGTGACAACTGATAAAACCCCTCCCAGCGGAAACGCTGGACGGTCCCAGGACATTTTCGCTGCGGATCAGACTTTCGCCTCACTGGGACTCTCTGAACCAATTGTTCGCTCCATCACCGAGCGTGGTTATACCCATCCGACGAAAATTCAAGCAAGCTTGATTCCGATCGTTCTCTCGGGCAAAGATTGTCTCGGGCAAGCAAAGACTGGAACGGGAAAAACTGCGGCATTCGCATTGCCGGTCCTGCAGATGATTCCCAAGGACTCCGCGCTTTCGGTGCTGATTCTTGTGCCAACGCGCGAACTTGCAATCCAGGTCGCGAAAGAAATTCACGACTTCGCCAAGCATTCCGGCCATCAAGTCGTGCCAATTTATGGCGGTCAACCGATCTCGACCCAAGTGCAAAAACTTCAGCGTGGTCCAGCGATTATTGTCGGAACTCCAGGGCGCGTGATGGATCTGCACGAGCGACGATTGTTGTCATACGAGAACATTCAGTATGCCGTGCTGGACGAAGTGGATCGAATGCTTGATATCGGTTTTCGAGAGGACATCCGCCGCATTCTGGGATCGCTGAAGAATCATCCGCAGACGGTCTTTGTCTCTGCGACGATTTCCCCTGACATCGAAAAGTTGGCGCGGCAATATCTGCGCGACCCAGAGAAGATTGTCACCACCGCGCAGAGTTTGACTGTCTCTCAAGTTCGCCAGTCATACTTCGCAGTCGAGCGATGGGACAAGCGAAAGTTGCTCTTGCATCTTCTTCGCAAAGAAGAACCAGCGTTGACGCTTGTCTTCTGTCGTATGAAGCGCACCGTCGACGAAGTCACTCTCTTCTTGGGCAAGAACGGCATCGACGCGCACCAAATGCACGGCGATATGTATCAAACCAAGCGCGACAAGGTGATGGTCAAACTGCGTGAAGGCGGCCTGTCCGTGCTCGTTGCGAGTGATTTGGCATCGCGCGGTTTGGATGTCGATGACATCAGCCACGTCATCAATTATGACCTTCCCGAAGATCCGGAAATCTATGTGCATCGCATCGGTCGAACCGCACGCGCGGGTCGCGAGGGAGTTGCGTGGAGTTTCGTTTGCCCGGACCAAGGCGATCTCTTGACTGGCATCGAAAGTTTGGCCAACATCGAAATTCCCGTCTCGGTCTATGACGACTTTGTCCCTGGACAAGTGCCCGCGGACATCCACGCACAGCGTGAACTTGATCAAGCGCGTCGCCAGAATTCAATGGAATCAAAATCGCGTAATCCAATTGCAGTGAAGCCTGATGCCGCGGACCTGACACGATTTCCAGGCGGACTCGTTCCAACCCAACCCCCGCCGAAGCGACTCGGCGGACGACTGACCACTCGTCGAAGATAAGACTCGGCGAAAAGCAAACCACACCGAAGGATTACGAGAGGTGGCTCCAATAAATCTTTCCAAAAAAACGGCAAACATCAACGGATTGAAAGTGAGCCAAGAAGTCGCTGAAGCACTGCGCGACGGACGCGCGGTCGTCGCACTCGAATCAACAATTCTCACCCACGGACTTGCACGAGAACCACGAGCGATGTCTGCGAAATTTATGAAGGCGTTTCCAATGTGGGACGCAAATCGCCCCGCGAACCTCGCGGCCGCGCTTGGCGCGGAAGACGCTGTACGAGCAAGCGGCGCTCTTCCCGCGACGATTGCAATCTTGGATGGACGCGTCTGCGTGGGATTGTCTGTGGCGCAACTTGAACAACTCTGTGCGAATGCAAGCGCGTCGAAAGTTTCACTTCGCGACTTGGGGTCTGCGATTGCGCATCAGCGAACAGGCGGAACGACGGTCGCGTCGACAAGTTGTATCGCCGCGAAGGCGGGGATTTCTCTCTTTGCCACAGGTGGAATTGGCGGAGTGCATCGGGGATGGTCAAAGACTTTGGATTTTTCCGCAGACTTGATGGCGATCGCGACGCACCCGGTGTTGGTGGTCAGCGCGGGAGCGAAAATTTTGCTCGACTTGCCTGCGACTCTCGAAGCGCTCGAGACTTTAGGGATTCCGACCTTGGGATTCGGCAGTCGTTTTTTCCCTCGTTTTACAGTCTCTCCAGATCAAAATTTGCTTTTGCCGGATCAGGTCCAAGATGCATCCGAGGCCGCGCGCGTCATCGCCGCGCATTGGACTTTGCGACCTTCGTGTGGTGCGCTCTTGATGCAAGCTTGCCCAGAAACTTTCGCACTATCTGCGGAGCAAACAGAACACGCCTTGGCGACAGCGATGGCTGACGCGCAGGCTTTGGGAATTCGAGGCTCTGCGACCACACCGTTTTTGTTGGCACGGCTTGCGGGTGCTACAGGCGGTCAAGAAGTCGTCGAGGCAAACCTTGCCTTACTCTTTGCGAATGCTTCTCTGGCGGCGAAGGTTGCGTGCGAGATGACTCGTTGAGAGAAATTGAAATGCGTTGGAAAGATTTTTGATTCAAAGGTATTGGGTGGAATAAAATTCTCGGGGAGATCGTTTTTGTAATTAAAATACGGGCTTTTTTTGCTTCCAAAAAATTTCCACAGCGTGGGGGTAAAACAGCCCCACAGCCTTCGTAGCCACCAAACCTTGGCGGACGCCAAGGTTTGGGGAAGTACAAATGAACATTTATCTGCGGCGGAGGCCGCGGAGTCGTCCTACGGATTCCTCACGACACGGAAACCGCTGACATAGGTGACGCTGCTGGGCGAGCCGCTGTTGCGCCGCGACGCGCGAGAGTCGCCAGAGTTGTAGATCCAAATACCGCCGCGCAACAAACGGGAAGAACCGGTCGCGGGTCCTGTGGGGTTTGTAAGGGGGCTCGAGGTATAGTAGGTATCGCCATACCAATCCTGGCACCACTCATAAACATTGCCTGACATATCGTGAAGACCTAATGCATTGGCAAACTTGCCGCCGACGGCGTGGGTTTGGTTCCCCGAATTCGCGGTGTACCACGCAATGTTGCCAAGAAGGCTGTCGTCGTTTGTGCCACTCGAATATCCAGGAAAACTGTGAAACGCTGTCGTTGTTCCCGCGCGATATGCGTATTCCCACTCCGCTTCAGTCGGCAAGCGCAAACCTGTCAGAGACATAAATGATGTAGATCCTGATGCGATCATATTCCAAGATACGTTTTCGACAGGACGCGATGGGCTGTCGGGGTATCCAGAGAAATAACTCGGATTGCTCCCCATCTTCGCACTCCACTGAGCCTGAGTCACTTCATAACGACCTATATAAAATGCGTTCGCAAGAGTCACTTGGTGAGTCGGACTTTCAGCGGAAAAGCAGCCGTGCGAACTCGACGCACTGCATCCCATCGTGAATGTTCCCGCTGGAACCAACAACATCTCGATATTGGCGGAGTTGTCGCGCACGCGCCACGGCAAACCCGATGCGGTGATTGCGTTTCGCATCGTGGTGTTCGTCACCACGGCCGCATCTGGCGCCCATTCCAACACAGTCGCCCAAGTTAGACCTGGGCATACTCCCCAACCAGACAGAACAAATGTAAGGTCGAGTCCGTCGACAGATCCATCGCTGTTGACATCGGTTCCTCCTGGAACACCACTTGTGCCCCAAGCTGACAAGAGACTCGCGAGGTCCAGTCCATTAACAATATGATCGTCATTCACATCCGCAGCACACTGCCCCTGCACACTGGAAGTTGAAAAACCGAAAGTCAGTGTGACCACGGCGACGAGCGAAAGAAAGATACTTGGCGATTTCATATTTGGACTCCTTCAAGTTGAATCAATCGTAAAAGTTAAACCATTCTTAAGATAAACCCAAAATGTGAAAAGTCCATCGAAAATTGCGCGATATTGAAAAAATATGACTCCACACAGCCTGCGGGCAAAGAATCGGCGCATCGCAGGCGAATTTTGCCCGCAAGCCCCCCATCCTTCGCATCCCTTGACATTCAATTCGTAAACTGCTCTACTCATACTGTCGACCTGCAGGACATTTCGTCTCGGTCGACACACAAATGAGTACAGTTCGCGGGATCCTTGAATGGGCCTCTGGTCCTGAGGGTCGAATAAGACAGTTCAACGATGGCTTGGTCGAAAGTCCCAACGATCCAGTCGTGCCGTCATCATTTGCAAACACATTTGCGCTTCGACCCTGTATGAGCGTTGTCGCGGAAGTTGTCGAAGTCGAAACCAAAACTCGCCGTGGTCGGTATGTTCGCCAAATGGTCGAACGACTTGTGGAAATCGAAGGGATGACTCCTGAATCGTTTTCCCAGCGAAAGCCGTTCGCAGAATTGACCGCGCTCGACCCCGCGCCAAGATTGACACTGGAATATCCAGGATGCCCGCCCGCTTGCAGGTTGATCGACCTCTTCTGCCCCATTGGATTCGGCACGCGAGGATTGATCGTTGCGCCGCCAAAGGCTGGGAAAACAATCCTGCTTCAAAACCTCGCGTATGGCATAAAACACAATCATCCCGATGTCGAATTGATCGCTCTGTTGATCGACGAGCGACCAGAAGAAGTCACCGATTTCAAACGCAATGTTCCTGCGCAAGTCTTGGCGTCGAGCAACGATCAAGATGTCGAAAGACACACCGCTCTTGGCATTCTTGCAATCGAACGCGCGCGACGATTGGTCGAAGCTGGGCGCAATGTTGTTGTTCTTTTGGATTCGATCACCCGACTTGGAAGAGCCTTCAACAACTCGCGCAAATATGGTTCTGGCGGACGAACCATGTCAGGTGGACTTGATTCTCGTGCGCTAGAAATTCCAAAGCAACTTTTCGGCGCGGCGCGCCGAGCAGAAGAAGGCGGATCGCTGACGATCATCGCGAGTTGTCTGATCGACACGGGCAGCCGCGCCGACCAGATCATCTTCGAAGAGTTCAAGGGAACTGGAAATATGGAATTGATTCTCGACCGTTCGATTGCCGAGAAGCGTCTCTTTCCCGCGATCAATCTTGCCGCAAGCGGAACTCGCAAAGAGCACCTGATGCTTTCCGAGCACGAATTGAAGACCATCACCGCTCTTCGACGACGGTTGATTTCTATGCCCCCGCATGTGCAAATCGAACAACTGTTGGCCGCCCTGAAGCGATTCCCCACCAACGAAGCACTTGTCGGAAGCTGAACCTCATTGCCAACCGCAATTGGCGGTTGGATGTACTCTTTATTTCCTATGAACGGGCCTGCGATCAAATCCGGTTTTTTCTTACTGAGCGGAGTTGCGCTCTTCGCATTCGTCGGCGTCACGCTGGCCAAGCTGAATTTATTTGAAAAAGTAACGCCATATGTCGTGGTCTTCAATGTTGAAGATGGAATTAGTGGACTCAGCCAAGGTTCCTCGGTGCAAATCGGAGGTCTTTCACGCGGAAGAGTTGAAAGCATCGTGCCAGTCTTTGGCGATCAAAAGCAACTGACTGCTATCAAAGCAAATATCGTTATGGATGAAGATGTCAAGATTTTCAAGGATGCAAAAGTCTTGAGAATCCTGACGCTCTTGGGGTCGACTGCAACGCTCAATTTCGTTGCGCTGGGATCTGAAGGTGAACCTCTTCCTGCAGGTTCTCAAATCCAAGCGCAACAAAGCAGTGGCGTCTTGGCGTCGTTGCTCGGGCCATACAACGCAACCAAGGCGAATGAAATCATCGACAACTTCGTCACCTTCAGCAAGTTTCTCGAAAGCGTTCCAAGTGACTATCAAACAAAAGTCGTTCCCATTTTGGACAATGCAGGAACTGTTTTGGGCGACATCCGAACCGATTACAGCGACTGGAGAACGAAGATCACAACGGCTTTGACTTCCGCGCAGACTTCGATGCAGAAACTCGATTCTTCACTGACCGATGCGCAGCAAATTCTCGTTCGCAATGGTCCAAAGATCGATTCGACCATTACGAATCTCGACAGTTCCGCGTTGATTGCGAAAGACGCTCTGAATCACATCAATCAAGAGACCATTCCACTTCTTGACAGCGCACTGCGACATGCGGAAGCATCCGTGGACAGCTTTGGAAAATCCGTGGAAATCGTGCATACTTTGCTGCTTGAGCGTTCGCCAGATATCGCCGAGATGCTTTCAAATCTTCGCACGACCGCAGCGCAATTGAAATTGTCTTCGATGGAAATTCGACGCAGTCCATGGAAGATTCTCTACCAACCCAACAGCGATCAAATCGCACACGAAAATCTCTACGAATCCGCTCGAAGTTTTGCGATGGCCGCCGGCGATCTGCGATCGGCTGGAGATTCTCTGCGACTTGTCATCGAACGCGATCCAGGTCGCTATGAAGCGGATGTCAACTTCCGCGAAGCTGTGCAGACGATGGTGCTTGATGCGCTGGCCAAATACGAATTGGCTCAACAACAGCTGAACAATGTTCTGATGTCGCCCGAACCTGCGGGTGAGTCAAAGGCGAAATAACCCGTGGCATCGATGCGCTCTCAGGGACAAGACATTCGCACTGGCGTATTCGTCATCTTCGGAGTTGCAGTTTTGTTCGCTGCGTTGGTCAGCATTCCTTCGGTCAGTGGGCCGCAGATGGTCTCATCCTCTGTCCAGTTTCCCTTCGAAGGAGGGGTTGATGGGATCAAGCGCGGCACTCCAATTCTCTTGGGTGGATTGAATGTTGGCACAGTTCAATCTATCACTTTTATGCCCGCGCTAGATGGAAAACCCCCCTATTTTCGGGCGGATTGTTTGTCGCAAGCTGAGCTGTCGATCCCGCGAACCGCGACCATCACTGTCAAGCAATCTCCTATCGGAGCGGGAGTGAGTCTGATCATCAATCTGCCGGTAAGTTCCGCCTCTTTTTCTTTTGAGAATTCCAAAAGTGACGAAATGCTGCGTGTCACTCCAAGTGAATCAACTCTTGCTCTGTTGTTTGGACCACAGCGAGCTGAAGAAATCATGGAGTCGTACAACACGATCACGAAGTTCAGTCTCGGCTCTCCAGCCACGGACTTGAAGGAACGAGTACAGACTGGAGCGAACGATTCGGATGCGATCAAGACAATGTTCAGAGCAGACTGGGATATATGGCGTGCTCAAGGGATTTCGATTCAGGACGGATATGACACCGCATCGGGAAAATTGGATGAAATCTACGCGTTTTTCGGACCTGGAAAAAGTCTCGATCAAGAGAAACTCCAACCAGCATTCGAGCGAATCAAGGCCAATCTCACAACAAGTGGAGAATTGATCGCGACTCTCAAATCACGATGGAACGATGAAATCCTGCCGCCACTCGCCGATCTCATTGACCGATTCAAGAAGGGCTGTGCGATCATCGAGCGAAACTATGAATCGACGGTTGCCATGTTGCAAGATGCAAAGGATTCTTTTGGAAATGCGAAAGCGGATATGCAAATCACTGGCGTGCAACTCGATCTCACCGTTCGTGAAATTACATTGATGCCGTGGACACTCTTGGGTGGTGCGTTTGAAGACAAGGGCGAACAAGCTCAATTCAAAAAGATTGCGCGGGAACTTGTTCGCAGTACGACCGAATTGAATCTTGCAATTGGCTTCACTCGTGAACTTCTCGCCCAAGACCCGAAACTTGCAGTTCGATATCCAGAACTCATCGAACTACTCAATCAGTGGATCACGCGAGCTGGAGCGAATCAAAATGTCGCCGCTCAAGAAATCCTAAATCGCTTGGTTGGACCGGCGAAACCCTGATTATGCGCGCCGACGCGATCCGCATTGCGGACGAAGCGGACCCGCGCATCATTTCTTTTCGTGGCGTCCGTGACGCGGATCTTCGCGGTCGTGATCAACTCTTTTGCGTGGAAAGCCCGCGTGTTGTGCGGCGTTTTTTGTATGCCCTGCTGGCGCACAAACGCCTTGCCGCCACCGCGCCAATTATTGCGCCACACTCGTTGTTGCTCACCCCCGCTGTTGCGGAATCTCTTGAAGATGTCTTGGGTCAACTGCAAGCCAACATTCCAATTTATATCGCGGACGATTCTGTGGTGACGAAACTCGCTGGATACAAAATGCACAAGGGAGCTTTGGCGCTGGGATATCGACCGCACCAGAGCACGACCGAATCAATGCTCGCGGTGGTTGGGAAGTTTGGAAATTTACTCGTGACATCTGGAGTGGTTCTGACAGACAACATTGGCGCAATCTTTCGGGCGGCGGGATCGTTCGGCGGCGTTGGAGTTCTGCTTGCTGGCGGATCATCGGACCCTTTGCATCGCAAAGTCATTCGCGTTTCTGCGGGCCGTGTGTTTACAGTTCCGTGGGCAGAATCGAATGACATCCTCGGCGATCTCGAGCGACTGCGAAGTGAATACGGATTTGCGTTGATCGCCGCGGAGAACACGACTGACGCTGTGCCAATCGACGATGTCTTTCAATTGCCCGCGATCAAAAATGCGCCAAGAATTGCGGTGATTTTGGGATCCGAAGGTGCGGGAGTTTCTGCAGAGATTCGCGCAATGTGCGACGCGACTTCGGTCATACCTATGGCCAAGCCAAACGCATTGATGGAATCAAGCGACCAACCAAGCCTGAATGTCTCGGTTGCCTCAGCCCTCTTCTTGCATCGATTGAGCGGCGCCCGAAGCCATACCAGCGCCACGCACAGCTGATGCGTCAGCATTTGCAGGTTTGTCGCTGACGCGTTCGATCTTCGCTCCAAGACTTCGCAGCGTCTCTTCCATGCGTTGATATCCGCGGTCAAGGTGATAGACACGGTTGACTGTGGTTTCGCCTTCCGCGGCAAGTCCAGCCAACACAAGACTGGCCGATGCGCGCAGATCGCTCGCCATAACTTCTGCACCAACAAGACGAGGAACTCCTGTCACGACAACAGTTGGACCATGTCGAAGCAGTTGCGCTCCCATACGAAGCAGTTCGGCGACATGCATAAATCGCTCTGGATAGATTTTTTCGGTGATCACGGAATTGCCGGTTGCGTTGCAGAGAAGCGCCATAAATTGTGCCTGCAGGTCCGTTGGAAATCCTGGATGTGGTTGCGTGGTGATGACCGTGGGATTGAGATGTCTTTGACTGGTCACTCGGACTGTGCAGCAACGCTCGTCCGCATCGGGAGTGATTTTCTGAATATCGACGCCGATCAGTCCAAGTCGATCAACCACGGCGAGCAGAGAATCGTAGGGAAAATCATCGATAATAATTTCGCCATTGGTGATCGCCGCCGCGATTGCGTATGTGCCCGCCACGATTCGATCGGGCATAACGCGGTGACTTGTTCCGTGCAGTTCATCGACGCCATCGATGATGATGCGTGGACCACCCGCACCGCGAATCTTCGCGCCCATCGAAATCAGCATATCGGCGAGATCAACAACTTCTGGCTCGCACGCGGCGCTTTCGATGACTGTTCTTCCAAGCGCCAAAGTTGCAGCGCTCATCACATTGGCGGTTCCCAAGACTGTCGATCCGTATGGACCACCAAGGAAAACCGTTGCGCCACGAAGGCGATCCGCGCTTGCGTGAATGTTTCCATTGCGCAGTTCGATCTTCGCGCCAAGTTTTTCCAATCCGCGCAAGTGAAGATCGACGGGACGATCTCCAAACGCGCATCCACCTGGCATCGAGATGATTGCTTTCTTTCTGCGAGCGAGCATTGGCCCGAGCACGCAAATCGAAGCGCGCATCGTTCGGACTTGTTCGTATGGAGCCTCGATGGAATTCGGGTCTTTCGTTTCCATCGTCACGCGATCATCGCCGAGATGAACATCGACGCCGAGCGTGTTGAGCAACCGCCGCATATTGGCGATGTCCGCCAGACTTGCAACATTTGTCAGCGTGACAGGTTCATTTGTCAGAAGGGAAGTTGCCATCAACGGCAATGCCGCATTCTTCGCACCTTCCACTCGGATCCGTCCAGAAAGCCGTTGACCACCTTGAATGACGAACTTGTCCATGGCGATCCTCCTTGATCGCGTCGTGCGCTTTATCGAATACCCCAATCCTGACGCACGGCGTGCCAGGGAGGCGGTCATGGCGGCAACTCGCGCCACTTCGTGCAACATATTTCGGCGGTTCGACCCTCGCGGGCTTACAATTTCTTTGGCACATTTTTCAGCAGATTTTCGCGCAGATTTTCCCGCAGATTTTCGCGCAGATTTTCGCGCAGATTTGTTCTCCCAGTTCTTTGGAACTTCCTACGATTGCGATTCGATGACAGTCCACCCCAACGATCCACTCCTTCCAGAAGCAAAGATGCACATCGTCCTGCCTGGCGCACCAGTTCTGGCGCGCATTGCATCGAGCGACTCTTGCATCCGCGGCAAATCAGCCAGTTTTGTGCGTCACATCGGCATCGATCTTGCGGGAACGCCGCTCGAAGGAACATTCTTGGCCGGACAATCATTCGGCGTTGTCGTTCCGGGTGTCGACAGCAAGGGACGACCCCATAAAGTCCGCCTCTATTCGATTGCAAGCCCTTCGTATGGCGAAGATGGATTCGGGCGAGTTATTTCCACGACTTGCAAGCGGACAATTGAAGAAATTCCAGACGAAAATGACCCGACGCGATCCGATGGTCATCCGCTTATCTTGGGAGTTTGCAGTAATTGGCTTTGCGATCAATCGGTTGGCAATAAAATTCTCGTCTCGGGTCCCAACGGAAAACGATTCGTGCTCCCTGCAAACCCCTCGGAACATGATTACATTTTTATGGCAACCGGAACGGGTATTGCTCCCTTTCGCGGCATGATTCACGAGTTGCTCATTGGTCCTCCTGCAGGTTCGCCTTCGCACGCGCAGTGGAAAGGACCCTGCCAAAGCAAAATTCATCTTGTGATGGGAAGTCCATATCGAACTGATTTGCTCTACGACAGTTGGTTCCGTGATCTTGCCAGCGCGCATCCGAATTTCACTTATCACACAGTCATCAGTCGCGAACCGCTCTCGCAACCAGGTCACGGTCCACACACGCATCATTATGTAGACGCGCGCTTGGATTTTTTCAGACCGCTCTTGGATTCCAAACGGACTCTGATCTACGCCTGCGGCTTGGCGGGAATGCAGGTTGGGATTTTTAAGGCTCTCGCAGTTGCTGGACTTGGCGGACAATATCTGACTGTGCACGAGGAGATTGCCGCGGTTGCACCGTCCGAGTGGACCACCGAACAGATCAAACGCCGAGTGCGCCCGACCCATCGGTGCATGCTCGAGGTTTATTAAGAAATCGTTCTGTTTGTGGGGATTCCCATTGGTTTTTCTGCCGAAGTCCCCCTGAAAATTGGGCGATAACGATGAAAAAAGAGAACTTTTTCACCTCGCATCCAATGCGGTCGATACTAGAATTGAAGATCACCTATGGCAGATAATTCTGGCGACTGGACAAGTGCAGAAGATCGCGTTGAACGCGCGCGTGGTTTGTTCCAATCAGGAAAACTTGAAGAGGCGGCGACTCAACTTCGGCGCGCGCTCGCGACTGATCCAGATCGAGGTGAGTGGCATCACAATCTTGCGGTGACACTTGATGCGCTGGGGCGACATCCCGAAGCGCTCGCTTCCTTTGAGCGCGCGATCGAACTTCTTCCCAATCACGCGCATGCGCTTCTTGGCGCCGCGCAAGGATCGATTCGCACGGGACATCCTGTTGAATGCGTGCAGTATTGCGAGCGCGCGTCAAAGATTGATTCCAAACTCGAGCCTGCATATTCCATGAGGATTATGGCGCTTGGAATGCTCAATAAATTTGAAGATGCCGAGGCGGTTTATTTTCTTGCACAGCAATATCTGCAAGAGATGCCTGTGTGCTTGGCGGAGATGGCGAATGTTCTCGCGCATCAGGGAAAGTTCGATCGGTCGATCTGGTGTTATCGCGAAGCGATGTCGCAGAATCCAAAGATGCCTGCGGTCAAGACCCGACTTGGAATCGTCTATCTGAGAGCGGGTCAATTGGAATCCGCACACCAAGTCTTGATGCAGGCACTGCGCGAACAACCGGGCGATTCTGGCACATTGCTGGCACTTGGACGCACGCTTGAAGGATTGGGACGCACCGTTGAAGCCGAAGAAAAATATCGACGCATTATCGAACTCGAACCTGCGAATCATGCGGCTCACATTCGTCTTGGAGATATCGCTTTGCGCGCAGGTCGATTGGATGAAGCACGCGCTGCATATTCGCTTGTGATCACCCTTGGCGTAACGGACACAGCCGTGCGGTTGCGCTTGGTGGAAGCCCTTTCACGCTTGAACTTGCGCAACGAAGCTGGCCGACATCTTGAAGAACTCTTTGGCCGCGCGAATATCCCCGCCAATTCACCAGTTGTTGAAGATCCGTCGATTGCGCTGGGCGCTGCGGGAACCGCGCTTGAATGTGGCCGACCAGCAGTGGCGATTCGAATTCTCGCCGCTTCGCTGAAACGACATCCAAAGGACGAACGACTTGTGCGAAGACTCGCGCGGGCTCAATTCGAATCTGGAGATCGTGTTGCAGGTCGGCGCACGACCCGTCAGGTGCTTGCGATCAACAGAAACTGCATTGAGACTCTGCACAACATTGCTCTTGATGGGATGACTCATGGACAAATTCGCAGATCATCCGCGGCGATTGCGCGCGGATTGAAATTGCAACCAGCGGATCAAGGACTGCGACGAATTCGACTGCGAATTGTGGGGATTCGCATCAAAGAATATCTGCGATCGAATTCGCTTCGAATCGAAAATGTAATCAAGCGGATTGTCGGTCCAATCAAATCGTTCAAACGAACGATCAGGTTGCGGCGTTCGTGAAAGGCAGAAGCGCCATAAATCGCGCGCGCTTGACAGCCTGTCCAAGCATCGACTGATCTCCAGCGGACATCTCCAAGCGCTTTCGCGAAAGAAGTTTTCCATTTTGGGTCATCGCTCTGCGAAGTTCATCCACCTGCTTGTAATCAATGAAGAGGCGACCCTTCGCATCTTTTTGGCGGCGAATGACTGGAGGAGGAGGTGCTTGAAATTGAGACATATTTTCTTTCCACGGCGCAATGCGCCGACCGCGAATCATTCCGTCTTGGGCTTATGCGGTTTCGCACCAAGAAGTTCGCCACGGACCCCATTAGAGGGGGCTTCTAGAACATCTAGAAGCAGCGAGTCGTATAGGGTATCCGATCGTCAGCCGAATGCCTAGCCCCCAGTAGATACTCTTGGATGACACGCAACATCGCACTCGAAAATGCCGCGAACCCTAATTTTATCCGATCTGCACCTTGGATTGCCTGATGTTCCCTGCGGTCGACCGCCGCGAACGCCGGAAACGCTCGCTCCCCTTTTCGAAACGATTGATCGTTTGATTTTGAATGGAGATGCGGCTGATATTCATCACATTCATCACCGAGATCAAGCGCTGAAATTGCTTGATGCGACCTTGAATCTGGTCACGCGCCGCGGCATTTCGGTGACACGCATCAATGGCAATCACGATTACGACCCCGCGCAGTTGGACTTCGTCGATCTCTTTGACGGCGCAATCTTTGTGACGCACGGTCACGCATTCAGCGATTCGATGTTGCCTTGGACTCCAGCGCACAAGGTCATAAGCCGAACTCTCTTTGCGGCGCGCGAGCGAAATGAAAAAACGCTCGAAGGTTTTCTCGCCGCCGCTGGCGAAGCATCCATGTCGCAGTGGAATGAGCCGGCGACATACACAGAGCCGACCGCGCTCGTTTCGATTGGGCTCAATCCATTTCGAGTTGCGAAGGTGCTTGCGTGGTGGAGAAAATATCCGCGCGAGGCCGCTCACTTTGTGGATCGATTTCGACCCGCCGCAAAATTGTTGGTCTGCGGACACTCGCATCGGGCAGGATCCTGGATGACTGGCGCAACTTCCACCAGCATTCCAAGACACATAATCAACACAGGTGGATTCACATTTCCATCATCACCTCGCGCGGTGTTGATCGAAGATTCCTCCACCGAACTTTCTGTTGAATTGCGCGCGATTCGTCACCGCCGAGGCATTTATGTGCTTGATTCGCGCGTCGACGCAAGTTGTTGGCGCATCCAAAGACCCGCATCTGATGCGCGTTGAATGTCAATATTTGTATCGAAGCCCGCGCTGACAATTGCGCGCGCCAAAGTTTCCGTTGCAACATTTCCCGCCGCGCCAGGCGCATATGGACAACCACCCAATCCAGCCACGCTCGAATCAAAGGAGCGAACGCCAATTTCCAAAGCTCGCAAGGCGCATGCGATCGCTTGACCGCGCGTGTCGTGCAAATGCAGGGTCGTCTTGCTTGGTTCGATAATTTTTGCAACGGCTTGATAAAGCCGCGAGATCGAATCCGCATCCGCGGCGCCAATCGTGTCACCAAGATCGATTTCTTCAACGCCCATTTCCAGAAGTCGCGCGCATACGGCAACGACTTGCGCAGGGTCGACAAGACCGTCGTATGGACATTCAACGATGCAACTGACATATCCGCGCACGGGCTTGCCCGCCTTTCGCGCGCGTGACACGACGGGAGCGACGCGCGCGAGCACTTCATCAATCGAACCATTTGTATTGCGCCGACTGAATCCTTCGGTCGCGGAGACAAAGACCGAAACTTTGTCGACGCGCGCCTCGAGCGCATCATCAAGACCTCGTTCATTTGGCACGAGCGCCGAATAGATTGTTCCAGCGCGACGCGTGATGCCACGCATGACTTCGGTCGCATCGCCAAGTTGCGGGACCCATTTTTCGCTGACAAAACTGGTCACTTCGATCTCTGGAAATCCCGCCGCGGAGAGTTGGTCGACGAATTGAATCTTGATCGCAGTTGGTATGCGCGCCGATTCGTTTTGCAACCCATCACGCGGCCCAACTTCGGTGATCCGCACATTGCCGCGATTGGCGATCATGATTTCTTCTCGGCATTTCGCTTTGCTGATGCTTCGAACTTCCGCCTCTCCTCTCGCGCCGCGTGTCGGAAGAGAATGAGCGCAAAGATTGTGACTCCCACCGACAGTATTGCGGCGGCGATAAACAAGATCACATCCGGTGTGAAGGCCCATTCGTTTTCGGTGATTGCCTGGGGATTCATGCTTGGGGATTCATACTTGGAGATTTATAGAAGGAGGTTCAGATTTGCTTTCCAGAAGTTTCCGCCACAATAGAATTCTTCACCGCCGCCAATTCCGCTTGAATAGTTGCGCGTTCGGGACGACCCTCTGCGGCAATGATCAACTCGCTCCCAGCGGTGGAGTGAGCGTAACGAACCGTTGCAAATCCAACGCAAGCTGCGCCAAGCATTGGACTCATTGTGCTGCTTGTGACAACTCCAACTTCATCGCCGATCGATCCTTCCTTGCCAACTGCAAAGACCTGCGCGCTTTCAATCGGAAGTGCGTCTGACATCATGCGAAACGACCGAACGATTTGCTTCGGCTTGCCCAAACTGTTCATGCGAGCGACGACTTCTTGCCCCAAATAGCACCCCTTGGTGAAGGAAACGCGGCGATCAATCAGCCCTGTTTCGTGCGGCAAACTTGCTGGACCGAAGTCGACTTCAAAGAGCGGCGTTCCGCCTTCGATGCGCGCCATATTGAATGCGTGCCACCCGCACGGCCGACCGCGTCGTTGTCCACCTTGCAGAAGATCGTGGACACTCATCAGCGAATTCCAAAGCGCAAGCGCGCCAGTACGAGGAACGAAAATTTCGATTCCACAAACGCCACACGAATCGGCGCGAGCAAGCACGCACGAGATCTCACCGATCGTCGTTGCGGCGCAAGTGTGAAGTGCGCCGAGCGTTTCGATGGCTTGCGCGCCAACCCCTGCGAATTCCAATAAATGGAACGCTTCTGGACCGTGGATGGCAAGGCGATATTCGCGACTTGATACATCGGCAATCGTCACATCTTCGGCGAAGACGAAGTTTGTCAGAGTTGCCGCCGTATTCGCAGCAACCGCACCAGCGCAGTCAATGAGAATGCGATCACCGATTTCGCACAACAACAGATCCGCTTCGATACGACCTTTGCGATTCAACCAAAAGGCCTCTCGCGTTTGCCCGGCGGAAAATCCCTTGATGTCTTGCGTCAGCATCCGCTGAAGAAATTCGACTCGATCACGACCGACAATTTCCAGAGTCCCCCGCTGCGGCTGATCACACAGCGCCGCGCCTCTGCGAATTGCGGCATATTCCGTCTCGACTCGATCAAACACGCCGACAATTTCAGCGATTTCTCCCCAAGGAATCCACGCGACTTTTGCCGCGTGCGTGGCGTGAGTGGATTCCGCGGATGCGCGCGCATCGCCTGCCGCGGCGGCTCGCCGAGCAGTTTCGCCAGCGGCGAATTCGTCATGTCGCGCGCGCAGTGGCGACTCGCTGTGGAAGGAAGCGGAAGTCATTGGAGAATCATAGACTCGTGCCATGAACTATGAACTTCTGAAGCGTCTTTGTGAAACGGCGGGAATCCCAGGACGCGAAGAACGCGTGCGAGCGCTTGTCCAAAAAGAAATCAAAGGACTTTTCGACACAACCACGACCGACGCAATGGGATCGCTGATTTGCACCAAGAAAGCGACGCGAAAGAAAAAAGGCGTTGCGACCAAACGCGTTCTGATCGCCGCGCATATGGACGAGATCGGATTTTATGTTCGGCACATTGACGAGCAAGGATATCTCTGGCTCAATCCCGCAGGAGGATTCGATCCTCGCAATCTTTTTTCTCGACGCGTAATGGTCATCACCGACCACGGCGATTTTCAAGGTGTGCTGAATCCCGGCGGAAAGCCAATCCATATTTCCAGCGATGCGGAGCGGAATAAAGTTCCAGGAACTGAAGAGTTTTTTGTTGATCTTGGTCGCGATCCAGCAGAAGTCCGCAAGATTGCGCAGGTCGGAGATTTCGTGGTGATGCACGAGCCTTTTTTCGAGACACCATTGAAGGTTGTCTCAAAAGCAATCGACAATCGAATGGCTGTCTTCACTGCAATCGAAGCGATCCGCCGCGTCGCAAAATCACGCGCTGGCCATTCGTGCGACATCGTTGTCGCATTCACAACGCAAGAAGAGGTCGGACTTCGTGGAGCGCAAGTCGCAGCGAATGCGGCAGGAGCAGAAATCGGCATTGGACTTGATGTGAATCTCGCGTGCGATACGCCTGGAATTCCAGACAATCAACGCGTCACGAAGCAAGGGCTCGGCGTCGCAGTGATGATCCAAGATTCATCGATGATTTCTGATATTGAACTGGTGCGACAATCATGCGCACTTGCAAAGCGACATCGCATCGCGCATCAGCGAGCCATTCTGCCACGCGGCGGACAAGATGCTGGAGCGATTCAGCGATCTGGACATGGCGCGAGATGCATCGCATTCGGCCCAGGAACGCGCTACATCCATACTGTGACCGAAATGGTTCACAAAACGGATCTTGAAGCGACGATCGAGTTGCTTGCGGTTCTGTTGGGCGATCTCTGATCGAGCATCACTCGCGAGGCGGCGAACAAAGCGGCCCCCAGTCATCGACATATCCATGTTCGGTGATGACATGCAAGAATGCGGGAACGAGTTCGACCAGCGCAACAATCGAACGCTCGACTGCAATTCGATTTTGATTGCCGCCATAAGATGCCGCTCCCAAAGTCAGTTGATGAACGGTCAAACCGATTCGCTCCAAGAGCCCAGCGAGAAATCCCGCATCATCCGCGGGAATTTCAGTTCTGCGGTTCGCCGATGAATTCGCAGTGACCATCCCAAGAGCTTGCGTCAGATATGGATCGTTCCACATCATCGGCGCAGACAAGCGCAGAGTTCCGATCAACTTTGGCATGATGCTGTCGCGATCCCACTGAATCACTTGGCGCGCGAATGATGCTGTTGCTTCTCGTTCGGCAAGCGGCGCTCCAAGCAGCGCGCTCCATCTTCCAAAGAGCGCGCCAGCAGATGCCCAGAGTTCGATCAACTTCGTGTCGTGTTCGTTTGCGCAACGAGACTCCGACATCGCAAGCCATGTCAGTGATCGATGCACTCGAATTCGAGCGTCCTCATATAAATGCGCTTGTGCATACGAATCGCGGCGGAGTTTCCAGAGACTTCGCAAGACTTCTGCTCGCATCGGCGCGAGTTCAGTCGATGCGTGCGGACTTGCGGATGAATGGGGTTCAATGTTCATAGGCTCTCCTATTTCACTTTATTCGAAATTGGAATTTGACCGATCGATTCTCGCGCCGGAAAACAGCGATATGCGATCCACCATCCAAGAATTGTGAGTGTCAATCCCACAACAAGGTTCACGCCGCCAATCAAGAGTGCGGTCAGCAGCGAGTGGTGCATCGCTTCGACAATCTCGATCGAGAGCGTGCTCATTGTGGTCAATCCCCCGGCGAAACCAAAAATCAGAAGACGCTCAAGGGTCAATCTGCGCGAGGGATCGTGAAGCGCAACGCCATTTGCGTCCAAAGAGCAAAGCCAACGAAAAACGAATCCTGCAAATCCAGATCCGATCACATTGACCAACGCGGTCGCGGTCCAGACTGGAAATCCGATTGCTGGCGCAAGGAATTGCATAAAGATGCGTATGCCAGTGCCGATGAAACCACCCATTGTGATGCCGACCAATCCAGAAATGTGATGAGCGACTCGTCGACCTGCAAGTGAAGCGATTGCCGCGGTTGAAATTGAACTGCGAGCCCAGAACATCGCAGTGATGAAAGAACAAATCCAAGCAATGAGCGGACCACCGATCATGGTTCCCATCGCGACGGTGACCGCCCAACGACGCCGACCGGCAATCCACTGCACAACAATATCAACGCACATCGAACTGAATGTTGTGAATCCACCGAGAAATCCAAGCGAAAAAAACGCCCACCCGAAAGATCCTTCAGTCATTCGCAGTGCGATGCCAGCCACTGCGCTGCCAAGCAGATTGATTGCCATGACGATCTTCCAACTTGCGATTCCCTTCGAGACAAATTCGTCGCGAATGACGATACGAGCCCACGCTCCAATGCCGCCCCCCACTGAACCGATCAATAGCAACTCGTGATTCTGCACAAACTTATTATCGCTGATTTTTGCGGAGTTGTGGCTACGAAGTCGTCACGCCGAAAAATACTTCGCCTGCGGATGATGCACAATGATCGCGCTGGTCGACTGCTCTGGATCAATTTGATAATTCTCGGTCAGCACACATCCGATTCTTTCTGGCTTGAGCAGACGGAACAGTTTTTCTTGATCAGCCATATCCGGGCATGCGGGATATCCAAATGAATATCGACTACCTCGATAATGTTGTTGAAAGAGTCGCTCGACTTTCGGGTCATCTTCGTGCGAAAAGCCAAGTTCCATACGCACACGCTTATGCCACATTTCCGCGAGAGCCTCCGCGCACTCGACTCCCATACCGTGCAAGTACAAATATTCCGTGTACTGATTGCGCTCAAAGAGTGACTTTGCTCGAACGCTTGCTTCTGTTCCCATCGTCACACAAGTCAGCGCGAGCACATCGCGCTTGCCACTCGTCGTGGGCAAGAAGAAATCGCTGATCGAGATTTTTCGACCAGCCTTCTGACGAGGAAACGAGAATCGTTCAATCTCTCGGTCTTGATCGACTGGGTCATAGATGATGAGATCCATATCGGACGAATTGCAAGGGAAATATCCCCACACCACAGCAGGTCGGAGGATTTTTTCTTGACGACATTCCCCCTTCAATCGTGTGAGAATCGGCTCGACTTCATCGGCGAGGAATTTGGCATATGCGGCATCATCGAAATCTCCACGACGAAATCCCCACTGCCCGCGGAAAAGCGCGGTTCGATTGATGAAGGGATAGATCATGTCCAGATCGAGTCGTTCCACCAAACGCGATCCCCAGAACGGTGGATCTGGAATCGGATTGTTATGGAGCAAGACTCCGCCAACGGTCGCGCCTGCATCGCAGTTTGCGGTATCAGGAAACGCTGGATCGAATTCATTGCTCTTCGATGCAACACCAACAGCGGTGATCTCGCTTGCGCGCAGCGCGTTCGCTTTGACCTTGGCATCAACTGCCGCACGCTTGGCAAGACGCGCATCGATCTCTGAGTTGATGGAAGGCAGTGTTCCAGTTGCCATCGCTTCGCACACCGAAAGTCCTTCGAACGCATCACGGCCGTAATACAGTTCGCCTTGATAGACCTTGCGGAGATGGCCCTCTGCATAATGTCGCGTCAGCGCAGCGCCACCAAGCATGATTGGCACGCGAATCTCTTGACGATTCATTTCTCGCAGATTTTCTTCCATCACCGTCACGCTCTTCACAAGCAATCCGCTCATACCGATCGCATCTGCGCCAGTGGTTCGCCATGCATCCAAGATTTGCGCGAGGCTCTGCTTGATGCCGATATTGTGGACTTTATAGCCATTATTTGACAAAATTATGTCAACAAGATTCTTGCCGATGTCATGGACATCGCCTGCGACAGTTGCAAGCACGATTGTGGCCTTTGGCTTCGCGTCAACGCCAACGCGCTCCATATGCGGCTGGAGAAATGCGACTGCTTTCTTCATGACAGAGGCACTCTGCAAGACGAAAGGTAATTGCATACGACCCGCTCCGAACAACTCGCCAACTGTCTTCATTCCCGCCAAGAGATAATCATTGATGATCGCCAGCGGCGAATATGTTTTGAGGGCTTCGTCAAGCGAAGCTTCGAGAGACTTTTCTTCTCCATCGATGATGTGCCGTTGCAGACGATCCTCGATTCCAAGAGTCTCCATCGGCGCAGCCTTGACTGATGCCACGCCATCTGGAAAGAGGGAAATAAAATGTAGAAGTGGATCAAATGATTCTGGCTGGCCTTCAGGACGATCCGCGCCTCTGCGATCAAAGATCAGCCACTGCGCGGCCTGCCAATGTTCTGGGGGAATCTTGCTCTCTGGCAGAATGCGCGAGACATGAACGATTGCCGCAGTCAATCCACGCGCTCGCGCTTCGTGCAAGAACACACTGTTGAGCACCGCCCGAGCCGCTGGTTTCAAACCAAATGAAATATTCGAAAGTCCAAGGATGATGGAGCACCGCGGAAAGCGCTGGGAAATAAGCCGAATTCCTTCGAGTGTCTCCAGTCCCAGCTTTCGATCGTCTGCGTTTCCAGTGGCAATTGTAAATGTCAACGGATCCCAGAAGAGATCGGATTCGTCCAAGCCCCACTTGCGCGTGAACAAATCATGGATGCGTTCGGCGATCTCCAACTTGCGAACAGCGGTCTTCGCCATACCTGCTTGCGGATCCTCGTCGATCGTCAATGCGACACACGCAGCGCCATACTTTTTCAGGAGTGGACAAATGCGATTCATCCGCTCCTCGCCATCCTCCAAATTGATCGAATTCACGATGCAGCGACCTGGCGCATGCTGCAATCCCGCCTCAAGCACATCTGCTTGCGTCGAATCGATCATCAACGGTGCATTCACTTGCCGCACAAATCGCGATATCGTTTCGGACATATCTCGCACGCCATCTCGACCGACGAAATCAACACAGACATCCAAGACATGTGAACCATCGCGAAGTTCTTCCTTGGCCATCGATGCGAGACCGTCCCAATCCTCCGCGTCCAGCAGTGTCTTGAATTTCTTTGACCCGTTTGCATTCGTTCGCTCGGCAACGATCAAGAACGAATTGTCTTGGCGAAATTCGGTTTCGGTATACAGACTGGAACACGCTGGAACTGGCAACTCGATTGCTCTGCTTGCCTTCGTCGAAGACCAAGGAACCGCCTTGCGAAGCGCGGCGATGTGTTCGGTGGTTGTTCCGCAGCAACCTCCAACAATGTTGGCTCCAAACTCCTCTATAAAGCGGCGCATTGCAAGCGAAAAGTCCTCCGCGCGCAGTGGATATTCAGTTCGACCTTCGACCAAAATCGGCAATCCAGCATTTGGCACCACGGAAAATGGGCGATTCCAATGCTTGGCAATGTGCGCAAGATGCGGCGTCATTTCCGTCGGTCCTGTTGCGCAGTTCAATCCAAGCGAAGCGATAGGAAATGGTCGAAGCGCGTTCACAACCGCGCTGATGTCGGAACCCAAGAGCATCGTTCCCGTGGTCTCCATCGTCACAGAAACAAGAATCGGCATATCGCGAACCGTTTTTCCTGCCGCTTCGAGCGCTTCCAAACACGCGGTCACCGCGCATTTGATTTGCAGGAGATCTTGGCAAGTTTCGATCATGAAACAATCAGCGCCGCCATCAATCAAACCGCGCGCCTGTTCTCGATACGAATCCGTCATCACCGTCCATGATGCTTGACCGAGCGTGATGAGTTTCGTTCCCGGTCCCATCGAACCTGCGACGAATCGAGGTCGACCGGGTTCGGAATATTTTGCGCAGGCGGCGCGAGCAATCTGCGCCGCTTCAACATTCAGGTCATATACCCATCTCACCATCTCTTCGTCAAAGTCTGCGGCAACAAGCTTGTTGGTTCCGAAGGTGTCAGTCTCCACAACATCCGCACCTGCTGCAAGAAAACTTTCGTGGATGCGCTGAATGATGTCTGGTCGCGATCGCACCAAGATGTCCGTGCAATTATCGCGGCCGATGTAATCCGCCGGCGTGCAATCCGCACAAGCATGAATTGATGTGCCCATCGCTCCGTCAAAGACGAGCGTTCGCAAATCGAGTTGACCGAGAAAGGTTGGAGCCACGACATAAGGATATCGGCGTTTTCACGAAAGCGCTATCATTCATCCGGATAAACGGATGAATGACCTTTTCATCCCCATTTTATGCCTCTTTATGCGATAATCCCACCAATGCCACAACCTTTTATCTCCTGCCTGACTGCGATGGTCACTGCGACTTTCCTCGGCGGATGCCAATCGAATCCCACAGCATCACCGGCGATGACTTCGCCAACAGTGAAGCCAGCGCTGCAAGCAGATCAACCCTTGGAAGAGTCGCAGGCGTTGCTGAATGGGATGGTCTTTGACCAAGTCTGGGCGATCATTCGCGACACGCATCCTGATCCTGCAATCAATAAAGTTCAGTGGAATGAAACGCGCCTGCAATTTCGCGACCGCGCCGTTGCGGCAACCGACGCTGAAATGTTTCGGACCGTTCTTCGCGACATGCTTCAGACGCTAGGCGAAAGTCACTTTGCAATTATTCCAAATTCTGTTTCGGGTTCGCCAGGTGCTGTTGGCGGTTGGTCGGGAATCACAGTGCAAGTTCTTGGCGGCGATGTGATCGTCACACGCGTTGCCGAAAAAAGTCCAGCAGCAATAGCCGGAATCAAGACGGGTTGGAAACTGATTTCATCCGACGGTGATGCGATCGACCCAATCATCAAAGAGTTTGGTCCACCGCGAACATCGCTCGAGCGACTTGCTCGCGAACAAGCAGTCAGCGCATTCATCGGCGGTCGTCCTGGAATGAGCCCGAAGTATCTCTTCGTCGATTCAAACGCGCAAGAGCACGAGATCTTCATCACCTTCGACGACCCACCAGGCGAATTGGTCAAGATGGGAAATCTTCCGCCATTTGCGGCAGAATCCAAGTGGTGCTGGCTCAGTGAAGATGAGATCAAAAGTATCGGTGGAGATCCATCGAAAACTGGACGCATCGGATATCTCAGCTTCAGCATTTGGATGACCGCGCTCTCCGCAACCATCGACGATGCATTGAACACATTTCGAACTGCGGATGGAATCGTGATCGATCTTCGCGGCAATCCTGGAGGACTCGGATTGATGGCAACTGGAGTCGCAGGACATTTTCTTCAAGAACCAACATCACTCGGAACGATGCGCGGCCGAGATATGAAGATCGACTTTCGCACCAATCCTCGAACGGTCGATCGCACTGGCAATTCAATCGGAGTTTTTACAGGACCGGTTGCAATCCTCATCGATGGCCACACTGGAAGCACATCTGAAATTTTCGCGGCAGGATTGTTGGATGTGAAGCGTGCTCAACCATTCGGCCAGACAACCGCGGGTGCGGCATTGCCTGCAACAACACACAATCTGCAAAATGGCGATGTCCTCCTTCATGCAATTGGTGACTTTCGAACACCTTCTGGCAATATGGTCGAAGGAATCGGGGTGAGCCAGCAGATCGGCACACCTCCGACTCGTGGCGACTACACTTCCTCTCCCGATTGCGAACTTCGTGACGCGCTTCAATGGATCGCGCACGAACGCTCTGAAAATTTGTCCGAAGTAAAAAACCGATAAGAAAGCCAACAAACACTATGAAGCAGAACGCAAAATCCCCAATTCAATTCGCACCAGCACTCTTGACAGTTGTTGCTCTCATCGCATTCTCGAGTTTTGCGATTGGTCAAACAGCAAATGAAGATCAAAAGACAGATCCATCTTTGAAGTTGCCATCAGCCCCTGCGCCGAGCAAGGGAACGCTCGATACATCAGGGACAATGCCAAGCGCGGAGGAGATTTTCGCCAAGGCGATCGAAGCAAGTGGCGGAGCGGACCTGATCCGTATGCAGACAGCCAGAACGCAAACTGGAAATATTGAAATGCCGGCACAATCTCTCAAAGGAACGATCGTCACCAAATCTGTCGATCCAAATATGTTGCTCATCGAAACAGAAATTCCAGGCTTTGGAAAAATCCGTCAAGGTGTCAACGGAACCACGGGTTGGTCGATCGATCCAATGCGTGGAGCGAGCATTATGACGCCAGAAGAACTTACGCGAGTCCTTCGCGAATCTAGCATCGCAGCTGAACTGAATCCAGCGATGGGATGCGATGCTCCAACTGTCCAAGGAAAAATAACCTTTGCAGGAGCTCCTTGCTATCAAGTCAAATTGAAGTGCGGCGCAGATGAAGCGACGCGTTTTTACAGCATCGAATCAGGACACATGATTGGTTCATCAGCCAAGGTGAATTCACAGATTGGTGAAATTGAAGTGACCACGACATACAAGAATTTCGAGGCTTTTTCAGGCAGAACAGTTGCCAAAGTCCAAGAAAATTCCATGATGGGGCAGAAACAAGTTCTGACTATCAGCGCAGTCGAGTTCAGCCCAATCGACCCAGCAGTTTTCGCGCTGCCTCCTGAAATCCAAGCACTTGTCAATGCGGCGAAGAACCCTGCGCCTGCAACTCCAACGACACCAGCAACCCCGACCCCACCAACGAAACCTGCGAAGAAGTGATTCCACTCATCACGAATTCGACAAATCAACCAGCTGTGATTCTTCGTGGGGTTGCGAAACGATTCGCAGCGGTTCAAGCTGTCCGACATCTTGATCTCGAAGTTGCGCGGGGATCTCTGGTTGGTTTGCTCGGCCCCAATGGCGCTGGCAAGAGCACCGCAATTCGAATGATTATGTCGCTCATTCGTCAAGACAGTGGAGAACTTCGCGTCCTAGGTGGAGATGCGCTGGACGCAAAGGATCGAATTGGATATTTGCCGGAGGAACGCGGGCTCTATAAACGAATGCGCGTTGGGGAATTTCTGATCTATCTCGGACGACTGAAGGGTCTGCCAAGGCAAGGACTCACGTCTCGTGTCGAAAGTTGGCTTGAACGAATTGAGCTTCCTGGTGTTTTTCGATCTCGCTGCCAAGAACTCAGCAAAGGTATGCAGCAAAAAGTGCAGTTTATTGGCGCAGTTCTGCACGAACCAGATCTGATCGTGCTTGATGAACCATTCTCTGGCCTCGACCCTGTCAATGCACGCATTCTCATTTCGGCTGTTCAAGATTTGCATCGTGAAGGACGCACAATTTTCCTCTCCACGCATCAGATGGCACAAGCCGAGCAGTTGTGCGAGCGCGTTGTATTGATCAATCGTGGAGAAAAAATCCTCGACTCGTCTATACAAGAAGTCTCGCAGAGATTTTCCCCACGCGCAGTCGAGATCGAACCACTTCCAGGAATCAATATCGATCTTCGTGCGCTCGAAGCGATCACAGGAATCGAATCAGTGAAAACTGCCGACGATGGACGGACTACGGTTCTGCTTATCAATGAAAGAACAGACCCACACACGGTGATGTCGCACGCGCTCGCTGCCGTCCCCTGCCGACGAATTGAGATTGCGCGCGTCTCTCTCGACGATGTCTTTGTGCGCTTGGTCACAGAACACGGCGGTCACGCACGACAGCCAGCGCGAGGTGCGGCGTGATTGACAAAAATAAGTCAAGTGGATTTCGTTTTTCTCGCATCTCCACGATCGCGATACGCGAGTTTCGCCATACTGTGCTGACGAAAGGATTTATCTTTGGAGCGATTCTCTTTCCCCTCGTGATGTTTGTGGTTATTGGCGTGATGCCTTTCCTGATATCGAATGATGAAGTTCCAGTTCGCGGAACAATTGTGGTCGCGGACTCCGATGGCTCAGTGGCGCGCGCAATCGAAAAAGCGTTTGATCTATATAAGAAGCCAAAAAATCCAGAGAAAAACTCGCCTGCCGCGGCGATCAGCGATGCGCTGAAAAAAAACCAGAGCGGCGATCTTGATGCACTTGATGGTCTGACCGACATTACAACAACTGTCGAAGTCTCAGTGCGGTCCATTTCCATCGATGCCGATCTTGCGGCGACACGCGATCAAGTTCAAAGTGGCGAACTGCTTGCGCTCATAGAAATTCCAGCAGTACTCCTTGCGGCAGATCCTCCGGCTGATGCGGATATATCGCTTCTCGTCCCCTCCAATTCTCCTGCCAAGACAACCGCTCTCTTTACACGAGTCGCCCGCCGAGCGACAGTTGCTGCGCGCGTGGAACGGACAGGAAATGATTTCGCCAAAGCAATGGCTCTTGTTCGCCAACCACAAGCACAAACGGCACGCTTGACAAGTACTGGTGCAAAGGCAAGTGAAAATCTGCAATTGCGTTTTATGATTCCGGGCGGATTTATGATGCTCATGTGGATCGCCGCATTCACCAGCGCAAATCAATTGCTCACGACAACGATCGAGGAAAAATCAAGCAAGGTGATCGAAGTTCTTCTCTCTGCGACAAGCCCGCTGGAACTTCTCGCGGGAAAAATCCTTGGACAAGGATTCGTCAGCCTCCTTATGCTCTCTACATATGGCGCTGCTGGAATTGCCGGCCTTGCATTCCTGACGATGCTTGACATCGTTCCTCTTTCAAGTCTGATTCTCTTTTTCTTCTGGTTCTTGCTTGCCTATTTCATGGTTGCCGCAATTATGGCTGCAGTTGGCAGCGCAGTCAGCGATCTTCGCGAAGCTCAATCACTGGTGCAACCTGCCATGATCGTCATGATGATTCCACTGTTGCTTTGGCTTCCAATTTCAGAAAATCCAACGGGTTGGTTGGCGACGATCACCAGCTTTGTCCCGCCGATCGGTCCATTTGTGATGGTATTGCGCACCACCGGAGCGGTGGAGCCAATCCCACTATGGCAAATCGCGGCGGCGCTTGCCGTCAATGCATTCTCGACGATTGCGCTCGTTTGGATCGCATCTCGTGTCTTCCGTATTGGCGTGCTGATGCAAGGAAAACCACCGACTCCTCTGGAATTACTGCGCTGGGCGCGCGCGCGTTGATCCGCGCTTTCACATTTTCGACACGACGCTTCTAACATCGTTCAATATGGCAAATCAAAATCTCTGGGCACCGTGGAGAATGACATATCTGCGAGAACTCGAATCTCGCCAAGCAGATATTCGCGCTTCGGGCGTCTCGACTCCAACAAACTTTCTGCGCGCTGCGTGGGAAGATTCGAGCAACGACCTTGCGCACCATGTTGTTTTTCGAAATGCGCACGGACTCATCATGCTCAATCGATATCCGTACTCCAATGGTCATCTGCTGATCGCACTGGGCGATCCACGACCGACATTGATGGACTATTCCACTGATCAACGCGCACAATTGTGGGCGCTTGTCGATACCGCCGTCGGTCTAGTCGAACGCGCGTTTCGTCCGCAAGGCGTGAATGTCGGATTGAATCAAGGACGGGCAGCTGGCGCAGGATTGCCAGAACATTTGCATGTGCATGTCGTGCCACGCTGGGGAGGCGACACAAATTTTATGGCGACTGTTGGAGAAGTCCGCGTCGTTCCAGACTCTCTCGAACAAAGTTTGCGGATACTTCGCAGCGCAGTGATGTGAATGCGAAGTCTGGTCCCGCCGGGCAGATCGAGCGAGCTCGCGGTCGAGATCCGAAGATCAGCGACCCAAATTGACTGGTGAGCTCGAACCCAACTCGCAGGTGGGTTCGAAGTCCGTCGATCCCGATCTTCCACTCGGCGCAAGGCCGGAGGCTTGATCTTCGTCGCAGATCTGCGATCCCGTGGGTTCGTGCAAGGTTCGAGCGCTGAAATAGCCAATCGCCGCCGGCGGGACCGGACGTCGCACGAATACTGTAGCACCCAACTCACCTGCAGCGGTCTTTCTCCCTACTCTTGGTCAATCTGTTTCGACCCAGCCCGCTCTTACAAAACATTCCCGTGCATATCTTCGGCACACAATTCTTTTTCAACAAACTGAACCACTTTGTCGCTGGATTTCATCCGCGATCACTGCCGCCGATGCTCCGCGCGAATTATGCGCGCGAACTTTTCTCGTGGTTTCTCTTGCCTCTGATGCTTGGCGCGCTTGAAGGCGGAACGATGGCGATCATCGTCAAGAAAATGTTTGCAGGCACTCCAGGAATCAGTCCAGCCGAACTGGATTTCGCCATCGCTGCTGTCATCGCTGCGCCGAATGTTGCCAACCTGACAAGTTTCATTTGGGAAGGTCTTGCGCATGGCCGCGAGAAAGTTCAGTTCATCAGCAGATTGCAAGTTGTCACATGTATGTGCGTCGTCTTGGTTGCGTTCATCCCAATCAATTCGTACGGACTCTTTGCATTGACGGCGCTGATCTTCCTCTCGCGCGCAGCGTGGACTGGAGTCATCACCATCCGAACCGCCGTCTGGCGCAATAATTACCCGCGTGCAAATCGCACGCTTATTGCAGGCAAAATGGCGATGGTGCAAGCCGTCGTTCTTGCGCTGGCGGGATTCGTCATTGGTCAGGCAATGGATATTGCGCCTGCAAGTTTTCGATATCTCTATCCCGTGCTTGCGCTGGCGGGGTTTGCAGGAAATGCGATCTATAGAAAAGTGCGACTCCGAGGACAACGACGACTGCAACGCGCGGAGCAAGATGGGCGAAAGCAAGGCGAAGCGCGACTTGATCCACGACGACTCTTGGCACTCTTGCGCGAGGATCGTTTCTATGCTCGATTTATGTGGTGGATGTCCATCTTTGGACTTGGAAATCTGATGATGGGTCCACCGCAAGTGATTGTGCTCAACGATCAATTTCATACTTCATATTTGGAAGGCATCCTCGCAACAACCGTCATTCCTTTATTAGTGATGCCGCTGGCTCTTCCCGCATGGTCGCGATTTCTTGTCAAGACTCATGTCGTCGCATTTCGATCAGTTCACGGATGGACATTTGTGCTTGCAGCTTTGGCGATGTGGTTGGCGACTCTCCTCGATTCACTCTGGCTGATGTATTTCGCAAGCGTCCTGCTTGGACTTGGATTTGCGGGTGGATCGCTTGCTTGGAATCTAGGCCATCACGACTTCGCTCCGGCCCACCGAGATAGCGAATATATGGCTCTGCATGTGACTCTCAACGGCATTCGAGGGGCAATTGCGCCATTTGTTGCAGTTGCGCTCTATTACCCTATGGCGAAAGCGGGTTGGGGTGCGTGGTTCTTTTTTCTCTGCTTCATAATCAATGTGGTCGGGCTCATTGGATTCATATCTATGCGAAAAGACATACCACCAAGAAAACCCCACGAAATCTGATATATTCATCGACCCGCCACCGAGAGCGTCTCGGCGGCACCTCGCCTTGCAGATTGAGCAACGTGCTCCCTCTGCGCATTTTGGAACGCACCCCCCACCATGGTTGATTACAACTTAATTGAAGACATCGGACTCGATCAAAACGCCACAGCGAACATGCTTCGAGAAGCATTCGGTGAAAGGCCAATCGACGAAGATTTGACCGCCATCTTGACCAAAGCCGGCGCTTCGATCGGCTCCCCAAACAGCGTCATCAAAGGACGCGTCGTATCCATCAGCGGCGATTATGTCATCGTCGATGTCGGACTGAAAAGTGAAGGACAAATTCTCAAGGAAGAATTCGATGATGCCGGCGGCGTATCGCCCGGCGATGATGTCGATGTTCTCTTGGAAGAAATCGAAGATCAGGACGGGAACATTGTTCTCTCCAAGCGCAAAGCCGATCGCATCCGCGGTTGGGAATTGTTGCTGCAGTCCAAGAAGGAAGGCGATGTCGTCGAAGGAAAAGTTCTCCGCAAGATCAAGGGCGGACTGTTGGTCGACATCGGCGTTCCAGTTTTCTTGCCTGCCTCGCAAGTTGATGTTCGTCGTCCAGGCGATGTCGGCGACTTTGTCGGCCGCACGATTCGTGCAGCTGTATTGAAGATCGATCTCGAAAGACGCAACATCGTCATCAGCCGTCGCAAGCTGATCGAAGTTGAACGCGAAGATGCCCGCCGCAACCTCTTGACCAAGGTCAAGGAAGGCGACATCGTCAAGGGAACAGTCACAAATATCGCTGAATTCGGCGCATTCATCGACCTCGGCGGCATCGACGGACTTCTGCACATCACCGATATGTCTTGGGGCCGTGTCAACCATCCATCCGAAATCGTGCGCATCGGTCAAGAGATCGAAGTGAAGGTTCTCAATATCGATCGCGAACGCGAGAAGGTTGCATTGGGTCTCAAGCAACGCGAACCAAGTCCATGGGAAGAAATCGAAAAGAAGTATCCCGTGGGTGCCCGCGTGCGAGGCGCTGTTGTCAGTTTGATGTCATACGGCGCATTCGTGCGACTCGAAGATGGCATCGAAGGACTTGTGCATGTCAGCGAAATGTCTTGGACTCGACGCGTCAATCATCCAAGCGAAATCGTCGCCGCGGAACAAGAGATCGATGTTGTCGTTCTCGACTTCAACAAGGACAAATTGGAAATCTCGCTCGGTATGAAGCAGTGCGAAGTCAATCCATGGGACCTTGTCGCAGAGCATTATCCACTTGGAACAGTCATCACCGGCAAAGTCCGAAATCTCGCCAACTACGGCGCGTTCATCGAGATCGAAGCCGGCATCGACGGACTGCTGCACATCTCTGATATGTCGTGGACCAAGAAAATTGCGCATCCAAACGAAGCCTTTAAGAAAGGCGACGAGATCAAGTGCGTGGTCATCGAAGTCGATCAAGAGAAGCAACGCGTTGGACTTGGCGTCAAGCAATTGACGGAGGATCCGTGGGTTGAAGCGATTCCAAGCGCATATCGCCCTGGAATGATTGTCAAGGGAACCATCACCAAGATCACCAACTTCGGCGTGTTCGTCGAACTTGAAGATGGCTTGGAAGGTCTCTTGCACATCTCCGAACTGAGCGATCAGAAGGTCGAAAATCCAATGGACATCGTGAAGGCTGGCCAAGAAGTCGACGTGAAGATTCTTCGCGTTGATACTGAAGATCGCAAGATCGGGCTGAGTTTGAAGCGTGCTCAGTGGACGGCCGGAGCGGGTGGCGGACGTGATGAAACTCCAGCCGCTGAAGATGATTCGTTCATTCTGCCCAAGAAGCCCAAGCCAACCAAAGGCGGCATGGATGATCACGGAGCTTTGGGAACCGACAAGATCAAGCTCGACTGATTGAATACTTTTATTCCAAAAGCTTTTAGGCAAAAAGCTTTACTGCAAAAGCAACGACGGCCTGCGAAATTTCGCAGGCCGTCGCGCTTTTCGGCACCCGTAACACTTGCGTGTCCGGGCGAGTCTCCCCATCCGCCCATCCGCCCCCCGAAGGGGGGTTGCTGTGCCGAAAATGGCGCTTGATAAATCAGAGTATTGCCAAAAATGAAAGAATCGTCAGAAGCGCGAGCTTCTGTTTGGTTACCTCATATGGAATTAGTCGGTGTATAAACATCTCAACACTCTTGTCTTGACCATCGCAGTCAAACTTATGACTGACCCGTACAATTGGAAGATGCCCCAAATTTGGACAATTGCCAAAACAATCCTCCATTTTTTCGTATTTTTTGTTGCTTTGGGGGCGACCACCCCTCCCCCCACAGCAGACGTCCTGAGTGCTTGGGTTGAGTGTAGAAAGTATGTGGATTTGGGCGAAATCCCCGCAAATTCCACGATTTTAGCCAATCCAGAAATATGGTCCGCGGTGGTCATTTTGCGCAAAGATGCAAAGGTTATTGGGGTCGGAGATTCTCAAGAAAAAGACCCCATTCGGGGGGCCCTGCAGACAGCTTTGGCAGATGCCAGACAGCGCATTATCAAAATCAATGGCGATTCTGCGCCCATCAACTGGGACAAAATCACGCTCGAACTCGAACTTGGCTCAAAACCAGAGCCGCTCATCGGTGGGACATATTTGGAGGCTTCTCGAGAGATCGAGCCCGCTCTTGATGGAATCGCAGTTCGCCGCGGAAACACTTGGGCCGCTGCTCATCCTGCAGTCTTGCAAGCGCTGAATGCTGCGGCAGCTCCCGATCAGACTTTGCTTTCTCTTGTGATGCAACTTGGTCTTCCAGCGCGGGATCTTGATGCACTTCCCACGACCGAGCGTGTTGGGCTTTACACCTTCGAGGCCACCCGCATCGTGCAACCAGCATCAACAATGTTGCCGACATTTGTCAATCGCGGAAGTCGCCTTCAGCCCATACCAGAACCCAGCGAGAGTGTGCGGAGCGCGCAGACTGGAACAAATGAAATTCTGAAATGGTTTGAGAGATCGATGATCCATGCAAGCAAGAGCAACGAAGCGCAGTCAGCAGGCGAACAAAGCGCATTGCAATCGCTTGGATTACGCGGTGATTATCTTCCCGCCGAAGACAAAGATGATTCCATAAACGCAGCACCAGCGGAGCAATCGCTCGCCGCGTTTGCACTCGCACGATGCGCAACCCTCAACGCGACAGATGAAGCGATGGCGATTCGCGCACGGAGCGTTGCGCTTGAGATTCTGACGGCCCTGCACGATGTTTCGGAAATAGAAAAGGATCCGCTCGCGGATCCCAAGTCGATTGCGTGGATCGTTCTGGCCGCACTCGAACTCGAAGTTCACGGCGATCATCTGAAGGAATCGCCATCAGCGGAATCTTTATCCTCAAATGCGCGGGGTTTACTGATAAAAATGGTTTCTGCTGATGTGAAAGATTTGCGAAAGCCCCAAGCATCAGATGCTGCGATTGATAAGTCATCATCAGAAAACAAAGTGATTCTTCGCGGAGATCCTCTTGAACAATCACTCGCCGCCGCAGCGTTGGCCTCGCTCGATTCTGCGGGAAAGCCATTGGTTGATCGTGCGGAATTGGTGAAGGCGATCGATCAATGCTGGAATGGAAGTTCGCGCAACCAAATTGTTGGAATTCTTGGTTGGCTCTTGCTTGCAGATCAAAAGCTTGGACCAGTTCCAGAGAATCATGCGTCAATCGCACGCGCGGCGCGTGCCGCGCTCTCGCACGTGCAGATCGGCGTGCATGACGGTGCGGATTCTCCAGTGACGACCCGCGTGCCCGCTGATCTTATTGGGGCATTCTCGCTCTCTGGTTTTGCCAGCAAAGGCGCGACGGCGCAAACTGCTCGACCAGGATTTGCGCTTGCGCTGATGATGACAGATCCACTTTTGACACCAGTCGGCGAGCAGTATCGAGCTCGTTCGATGCAAATCGGCGTCGTGAGATTTCTTCGACAATTGGCGTATGACGACGTCTCGTCATATTTGGCTCGCGACCCACAACGAACGCTCGGAGCGATCCGAACCGCCCCTTGGGATAGCAGAGTGGCGGTTGCGGGCAATGCAATGGCACTTTTGTGTCTTGAAGAATCTGGATTTTCGATAAAAACGCTCAATTCCTTGCTAGAATCATCGAAGTAGCGTTTCTTCAAATCGAAGGAGAGTCATAGTGCATATCGAACACAAATTGATTGCCTCCATACTCGTTGCATGCTCGGCTGTGAGCGCTTCAGTTGTGGCGCAGACTCCGCCAGCAGCGCGTGCGCCAGTCACGCCAGCAGCGCGTGCGCCAGTCACGCCAGCAACACCCGCCGCTTCATCAAAGCCGGCTCCTGTGCAGGCAACGACTCCCGCTCCGCCAGCCACTCCAGAACTGCTGACCGAAGACCAAGATATTTTGTTTGCGTTGCTTCACACCGAAATCTCAATCGACTTTGATGAGACACCTGCAAAAGATGCGATCAACTACATCCAACAAATTGTTGGAGTACAGATGGTGGCGCGTTGGCTCACTGAAAAGAATTCGACAGGTATGGATTCTGAAGAATTGATCACACTCAAGTTGCAACGTGTCTGCGCTCTCGATGCGCTCGAAACAGTTCTCGCCGAAATTTCAACTGAACACGCGTGCACTTGGCAACTTCGCGGCGGATTTCTTGAAGTTGGAACAAAGGATAATTTATCGCGGCGCGGAACGAGAATAATCAAGCTCTATCCGATAAAGGATCTGCTGTATGAAGTTCCATACTTCGACAATGCGCCCGACTTCAATATCGACGCCGCATTCAATCAGGGCGGTGGAAATGGCGGAGGCGGAGGCGGTGGTGGAGGCGGTGGCGGATTCGGCGGATTCGGCGGCGGCGGCGGTGGCGGTCGTGGCGGAGGTGGAGGTGGTGGCGGCAACCTCTTTGGAAATGGGGGCGAAAGCCCAGAACGTGCAACCGATGCTGCCAAGGGACAGCGCCTGATCGAACTTATTAAATCTCTCGTCGAACCAGAAGCGTGGGAAAATGACTGGGCAACAATTGAATACACGCACGAATCTCTTGTCGTTCGCGCTCCAGATTATGTTCACCGCGCGCTCGGTGGATATTCATTCCTTCCTCCTTCGAGGCTCGAAAAACAACGCGGGAGTGGCCGCTATGTTTCAATGACTGTACCGATGACTTTCTCACAACTGCAAGGATTTTCTCCTGCTTCAACAAGTGGTGCTATCGGTGGCGGCGCAGGTGGCGGCGCAGGTGGCGGCGCAGGCGGTGGCGCAGGCGGTGGCGCGGGTGGTGGCGCGGGTGGTGGCGGTCCGCGACCTTGATCTTCAAAGTCTGCTTTTGCAAACACATTTGCCGCGACTATTCGATCCCATTGACCACCAATAGATTCTTCT
>SXGU01269103.1_pt1 | contig 44233 bp, 36 predicted proteins | sample 3174531 | NCBI WGS metagenome assembly SXGU01 (sample SAMN11356863, study PRJNA531348) | freshwater metagenome | isolation source: freshwater sample F1-140 | place: China: Fuxian Lake, Yuxi | collected 2017-12-25 | reverse complement strand
TAGCCCGGCCATTTCACACTCTGCTCGCGAGCGGAGCCACACGGTGTTCGAGATTTTCTTCTGCGTTCGCGGTCCTCAGGGATGTCCGGGCTAAGTTCAAAACCGCCTGGCGGTTTTGTTTTAGCCCGCATGAACCCCAGAGATCCAAGCTCACGCCGCCCGAAACTCGTCAAGCGCAGGGAGAATTCCGCAGAAAGTGTGAAAAATGCGGGCTAGCCGTGCTCCGAGAACCCGGCACTCTCAGGTTGTGAAATTTTGGGGCTAAATTCCGCTTCCCTTGCAGTCCCAATCGCCTCCAATCGTCCTCTCACCATGAAACTCCTCCTGCCCGCCCTCCTCGCCGCCCTGCTTCCGCTCGCCGCTTCCGCCGCCGCACCCGCCCTCGCCGGCTCGCGACCCAACATCGTCTTCCTTATCACCGACGATCAGGGCTACGGCGACATCTCCGCCCACGGCAACCCGATCCTCCAGACGCCCAACCTCGACCGCCTCCACCGCGAAGGCGTCCGTTTCACCGATTTCCACGTCAGCCCGACGTGTGCCCCGACGCGCTCCGCCCTGCTCACCGGCCGTCAGGAGTTCAAGAACGGCATCACCCACACCATCCTCGAACGCGAGCGGCTCGCCCCGGATGCGACCACGCTCGCGGAAGCGCTCCAGTCCGCCGGCTACCGCACGGGCATTTTCGGCAAATGGCACCTGGGCGACGAAGCCGCCTATCGGCCCGACCGCCGGGGCTTCAACGAGGTGTTCATCCACGGCGCCGGTGGCATCGGCCAGACCTATCCAGGTTCCTGCGGCGACGCCCCGGGCAACACCTATTTCGACCCCGCCATTCTGCACAACGGCCGCTTCGTCCGCACCAAGGGCTATTGCACCGACGTATTTTTCGCCCAGGCCATGCAGTGGATGGGCGAACAGAAACGCGGCACGCCGTTTCTCGCCTGGCTCTCCACCAACGCCCCGCATGGGCCGCTTCAGGTCCGCCCCGAGGACGAGGCGCGCTACACCGGCAAGGTACCCGAGGCCAATACCGCTAAATTTTTTGGCATGATCGCCAACATCGACGACAACCTCGGCCGCCTGCTCGCGCGCCTCAAGGAGCTCGGGATCGAAAACGACACGCTGGTCGTCTTCATCAACGACAACGGCGGCACGGGCGGCGTCCGGGTCTTCAACGCCGGCATGCGCGGCCAGAAGGGCAGCCCGTGGCTCGGCGGCACGCGTGCCTCCTCGTTCTGGCGCTGGCCCGGCCGGATCAACCCCGCCGATGTCCCGGCACTCGCCGGCCATGTCGACTTCTTCCCCACCCTCGCCGAGCTGGCCGGCGCCAAACTCACCGACCAGGCGAAACGTCAGATTGAAGGCCGCAGCCTCGTACCGCTGCTCGCGAACCCCCGCGCCGACTGGCCGGACCGCACGCTGGTGGCGCACGTCGGCCGCTGGCCGGTGGGCACGTCCCCCGATGAGTGGAAATTCAAGAACGGCAGCATCCGCAACACCCGCTGGCAGCTCGTATCCATCGATGGCGGACGCGAACCCAAGTGGCAACTGTTCGATCTCCAGGCCGACTACGGCGAGACGACCGACGTGTACGGAGCTCACCCCGACGTAGTCGCGACCCTGGCCCGCAGCTACGACCAATGGTGGTCGGAGGCCCGGCCGCTGATGGTGAACGAAGGCGTGAAGGGCCCGAAGATCAACCCGTTAAAGGAGCTCTACTGGCAGCAATTTGGCGGCGGCCCCAGCGCGGATGACCTGCAAAAGATGGACCCCAGGAAATTTGCCGAAAGCCAGTCGGCCGGAAAAAAGAGCGCCAACAAGACGGCGAAATAGGAACCACTGAACCGAGGCTCCAGTCTCTCCGCCACGCAGAGGTGGAGGACCGCACCGCCGAATGCTCCTCCCCTCCATGAAATCACGCCGCGCGCTCCTCTTCCTCGCAATCGCCGTCACCGCGCTGTGGGGCGTTCGCCTCTCCGCCGCGCCCGCCGCCCCGCGCCTCAACGTTCTCATCATCACCGCCGATGACATGAGCTGCGACTCGGTCGGCGTCTACGGCTGCAAGTTGCCGGACACCACGCCCACGATGGACCGGCTGGCCGCGCAGAGCCTCCGCTTCAACTACGCCTACGTGCAGGTGGGCAACTGCATGCCGTCGCGCAATGTGATGTTTTCCGGACGCTACCCGCACAACAATCGCGTCGAGGGGTTCTACATGATCAAGGATCCCGGCTATCCGGTGATGTCCGATCTGATGAAAGACGCCGGGTATTACACCGGCATCCGGCACAAGGTGGCGCATTCGACCCCCTACTCCCCGTATCCCGCGTGGGATGTCGTGCTCGACACCCAGCCCGACGGCACACCGCTCGACCAAAAGAACCCCGCGTCGTATTATGTCTCCGCCGCGCGAGGCATGGCCGAGGCGAAAAAAGCGGGCAAGCCGTTTTGTCTCAACCTCAACATCTCGGATCCGCACAAGCCGTTTTACGGCGAGGACGGGCGGATGGAGATCAATAAACCCAGCCGCGTCTTCACCGCCGCCGAGGTGCCGGTGCCGGGATTTCTTCCCGACGATCCGGCCATCCGACAGGAACTCGCGCTCTATTATTCCTCGGTGCGGCGCGGCGACGACAGCCTCGCCGCCATCTTGCGCGCACTGCGGGAATCGGGCGAAGACGAGCGCACGGTGATCTTCTTCCTCTCCGATCACGGCATGCCGCTGCCCTTCGCCAAGACGCAGCTCTATTTTCACAGTACCCGCACGCCCTGGATGATTCGCTGGCCCGGCGTGACCAAGCCCGGCACCGTCGACGACCGGCACCTGGTCTCCGGGGTCGACCTTCTGCCCACGCTGCTCGACATCGTCGGCCTCAAGCACCCGCCGGGCATGGACGGCCGCTCGTTCGCCCCGGTGCTGCGCGGTGAGACGCAGACGCGACGCGACTACATCGTCGCTGAGTACAACGAAAATTCCGGCGGCAATCGCAACCCGATGCGGACGATCATCACGAAAGACTACGGTTACCTGTTCAACCCTGGTCCAATGGCACGCGGGCGATGGCGACGGCGACCAAAGGGACGGTGAGCTACCGGCGGATGCAGGCGCTGGCCAAGACTGATCCGAGGGCCGCGGCGCGGCTCGATCTCTTCGACCATCGCGTGCCCGAGGAACTTTACCATTACGCCTGCGATCCGGATGCGCTCGCCAACCTGATTGCCAGCCCGGCCCACCGCACCGAGCGCAACCGGCTCATTCAGGTGCTCGACACCTGGATGGTGCAAACACGCGATCCGATGCTGGCGGTTTTTCGCCAACGCGAAAACCCCGTGGCACGCGAAGCCTACCAAAAGTCCGTTGAGAAGGAGGCGGCCGATCGCAACGCCACCAAAACGAAGAAAGGCAAGGCGGGCAAAAAGAAGGCGGGCAAGGCTACGGGCGACGAACCGTAAGCGCATCGTGGCCGACTGCGGTTGGCTCGTCGCCCCTCGGCGTCCCACCGCCGATCCCGCCGCCACCCGATTTCCGCCCGCATCCTATTCCGGCGGGGTCCACGGGCTGGTGGTCAGGAGCCGGCGATCCGGGAACTCTATCTCGCCGCGTCGCGCCTGCTCGTAGCGCCCGGCCAGCTCCCGCACCTTTTCCTCGAGAATGCGCGCGATCTCCCGGCGGTGCAGTTTCGGATCGGCGAAATAAGGCTTGCCCACCAGAATCTCGACGTTGAAGGGCAGCGGCAGCTTCGCGCCGCGCGGCCAGACGCGTTCGATCCCCGCGATGAAACAGGGATAGATCGGGATTTGCGGAAACTCGCGCGCGATTTCCCCCACCCCCGGCCGGAAGGGCTCGATCACGCCCGGCTCCCCGCGCGTGCCTTCCGGAAAGATCACCAGTGACTCGCCGCGCGCCAGGGCGGTCCTCACCTCCGCCAACGGATCGCCCTTCAGCGCGTGGCGGTTCACCATGATGGGGTTGAGGGTATTGCGGCAGAACCAGGCGAAAAACCCGCGGGAAAACGTGTCCGCCGCCGCCGCCGCCCGCACGCGCGGCAACGCCTTCAGCGGAAAAAGCACCGAGAGCACATACGTGTCCAACACCGTGTTGTGATTCGATACGACGATGCAGGGGGCGCTGACCCGCGGGGTCCGGTAGAGGCCGAAGGCCACCCGCAGCAGATTTTCAAACAGCAACAGCAGCACCATCTTCATGATAATTCCACTCCGGAATAATAAAAATAATACAGGAGATGGAAAATCACGGGCACCGTGAAAATCGCTCCGTTGATCCGATCGATCACGCCGCCATGACCCGGCAGGGAATGCCCCGTGTCCTTGACGTTCAAATCGCGCTTGATGGCGCCGATGGACAAATCGCCGACCAGGCCCAGCCAGCCCACGCAAAATCCCAGCCCGAGCAGGAATCGCGGCGAGGGCACGCCCCCGGGCAGGCGCGGCATCAAGGGCGCGAGCAACATGCTTACCACCGCGCACCCCGCGGCGGCCAGCGCGGCCCCCGCCCACGTCTTGCGCGGATTGATGTGCGGGGCGACAGCGGCGTGCAGCCACGGGAGCGAAATTGGCGCCAGCAGCTTGCCAAAACAATAGGCCAGCACATCGCGAATTTCCGTAACCAGCAGGGCGTACAGCAGGAGGAACGGGGCCATGTGCACGAGCAGCGCCGCATGGCTGAAGAGGAAGACAAACAGAATGAGACCGCTCATGATGGCGCCAAACGAGGTCAGAATTCCCCGCGGATTATCGGCTGCGACCATCAGCACCGGCAGGCAAAGTGTCGCGTAAACCGGGATCATGATGAGGTACAAGCTATACCAGGGAATCGCGGCGAGCGTGTAGGTGACCGGGATCGCCAGGTAGGCCAGACCGATGGCCGCGCGATCGTCCGCCCGCAGAAAAGTACCGCGATGGTACATCGGCAGCAGCGAAAAATATTCGCGCAACGCGACGAAGCTGAGGAAACCCAGCAGCACAACACTCACCACCTGGTGCGCCGAAATCGCGAGCACGACCAATCCGATCATCCAGCACCACGTCTGTGTGCGCAGGGCGATATCCCGGCCGGTCGCGGACTCGCGCAGGAAATGCGCCACCAGGAAGAAAACGCCGAGCAGCGCCACCACCACGACGCAGAGAGCGAACTCGCTCCAGCGTCCGGCCCGGGCCAGCGTAACGAGGCCAACCGCATAGAACCCGAGCAAGGGGAGCCACTTCATAGGCTCCGGAGAATCAACCGCAGCCGGTTGAGCCAGGTCAGAACCACGAACAGCAAAATCACCGCGAGATAGTGGGCCGCGTAGTTGAGCGCGGTGGGGAAAATCCCGGCCGCCGTCACCCCCAAACCAAACCAGATGCCCCGGTCGAGCTTGCCACCCAGCGGCCCTTCGTCACGCCGTGTGCCGGTGGCCAGACGCCCCAACACCGCCGTCATTTCCGCGAGGATGGCGGCGATGATCACGAGAAACGCCAGCGCCCGCGTGCCGCCGCCGGGAGCGAAGAACGCGATCGGCAGATAGTTCAAGCCGTCGCCCACCACTCCGCTCAGCTCGTTCAGCACTTCACCCCGGGTGTCGGCCAGCCCTTTTTCCCGGGCCAGCACGCCGTCGAGGATGTTGCAGACCAGGCGCAGCATCAGCCACAGCGGCTGCGCGAGAAAAAACAGCGGGCTCACCCGAAATCCGAGATAAAGAAACGCGCCGCCCGCCGCGGCCGCGACCAAGCCAAGCAACGTCGCCTGGTTGGGCGTCATCCAATCGCCCGCGATCCACCGAAACGCCCGCTGAAACCAGGGCTTGAATTTGTAGAAACTAAACATGGGGAGGGCGGAGCCAGACGGCGGCGGTTTCGATCAGCTGCGCGGACTCGTAGGCGGCGTCATGATCGATGTCGATTTCTTTGTAGTCGGAGAGGCCAAGCTCTTCGTCGGAGAGCGGCGACACCGCCAGACGGGTGGCGAGTCGGCTCCGCTTGGTCTCGACGAGAATCAGGTGCGGGCCCGGCAGACGAAAACCGGGCGGCCAGTAACCCCGCACGCCCAGATCGGCCACGTGCTTCCCAAACAGCAGCGCGACGCCCGGCGCCGTGCACCACCGGCGCAGCTCCCGCGGCACCGCTTCCTGGTAACGGCTGCGCAGAATGACAACGCGTTGCGCCCGCGACACGAAGGTCGGCGCAAACGCCAGCACCGCACCACCCAAAATATACGCCACCACGAACACCGGCACCCCGGGCGCCAGTACTTCCTGACCCCACCGTTCGAGCCAGCGCCCGCTCGCCGCGACTCCCCGCCACCGGCTGAGATAATCCGCCACGCGGATGTCCGCCTCCGGCCAACTCGCCCGCAGCAACGCCTGGCAACGCGCGAGCTTCCGACGGTCCGCCGTCACCCCGGGCAGAATCACCACCACCGGGCGCGCCGGACTGGCCGGCCGAGGCGGCGGGGCGACCGCAGCGGGAAACCGGGAGGGGAGGAATTCGGACACAACCCCGATCGTGCCCGTGCGCCGCGTGGAGTCGAGCATCGCGCGTCCACGCCGGGTTCGCGTTTGACCACGCGACGACGACCACCGCACCCTCGCTCCGCCTCGCGCAACAACCTCCTCCCCTCCCCTGTCATGAGAACTTTTGTCTCTTCCCGCTGCATTCTCCCGCTCGCACTCTTCGCCCTGCTGGCACCGGCGGCGCGCACCGCCGAACCTGCGCCGAAGGCGATCCGCCCGGAAAGCCGTTTCGAGCTGCCCGCAACGGACGACGGTCTGCCCGGCGCGGGCCCGGTCCGCCGGTACGAGTGGTTCCAAAATCTCTGGCGGGATCGACGCTCCGGCTGGGCGAAACGCGTCCAGCAGGATCAGGGCGCGATCGTGTTTCTCGGCGACTCGATCACGCAGGGCTGGACGGAACTCGGCGCGGTCTTTCCCGGCACCAAGGTGGCTAACCGCGGGATCAGCGGCGACACGACGCGCGGAGTCCTCATCCGCCTGCAGGAGGACGTGCTCGCGCTCAACCCCCGTGGCATCGTGTTGCTGATCGGCACCAACGATCTCGAGGAGCAGGCCACGCCCGAGACCATCACCGGGAATCTGAAGCTCATCCTCGCGGCCCTCCGCCAGCACAACCCGGCCTTGCCGGTCGTCCTGTGCCAGGTGTTTCCCAGCTCGGCGGCGAAGAAGCGCCCGGCGGAGCAAATTCGAAAGATTAACCAACTCTACCACGCGGCGGTGAAGGACGAGCCGCAGGTGACCATGCTGGAAACCCACGCGCTCTTCGCCGATGCGCAGGGCGACGCCAAGCCCGGGGAGTTTCCCGATCTGCTGCATCCAAACCGGATCGGCTATGCCAAGTGGTTGGCGGCGCTGCGGCCCATGCTGGAATTCTCCGGCATGATTCCGGCTTGGCCGGACAACTTCACTGCGGAGCCCGGTTTTGTGAATCTGTTCAACGGCCGCGATCTCACCGGCTGGGGCTACCCGGATGGCACCACCTTCGACGGCAAAGACGCTTCGACCGACGGCAGGTTTGTCGCGCGGAATGGTCGCTTGATCGTCACCGTGTCGCGGGCGGAGCGGAAAACGTTGCGCGTGGTGACGAAGCAGGCCTTTCCGCGCGACTTCGTGCTCAAGCTGGAGTTTCGCGCGAGCCCCAACGCCGACAGCGGGATTTACATCCGCGAGCCGCAGCTGCAATGCCGCGACTACCTGATCGCGGGGCCTTTTTCGGATCTGAAGCACTACCGGCCGCTCGACTGGAACGAGGTGGTTGTGACGGTGAAGGGCGGCCTCGCGCACGCGACGTGCAACGGCGAGGTCCTGATCGACGCCATGCCCGTGCCCGCGACTGGCCCAATCGGTCTGGAAAGCGATCGCGGCCAGATGGAGTATCGCCGCCTCCGCCTCCAAGAGTTGCGGTGACCGCCGGCGGGCCTCGGTGACCTCGGTGACCAGCGGTTTGATTCCTTCGGTTGCGGTTGCCGCGGTGCGAAATGCCCGGGCTAGTGTGCCGACCGCAAAGTAGCGTGACAATTAGCGGCGAGCGCCAGCGAGTGGAGCGCACCGGTGGTCCACTCGCTGGCGCTCGCAGCTACACGTCACGAAAGTTATTGGTCGCGCTACTAGAATGATCTACTCCGCCTTCGCCCCGGCCTTCATCCACGCGGCGATGACCGCGCGCTCTCCGTCGGTCATCTGCCTGATGTTGCCGAGCGGCATCAGGCGCGTGACGACCGTTTGGAGATGAATCCGCTCGGAGTTTCGCAGAATCTCGGCCGGCGTGTGCAGCAGCACTCCCGCCGGCGGCACCAGAATTCCGGGAAACGTGGGGGCGGGCGAGTGACACGCAACGCAATGCTGACCGAGGATCTCGCGCACGCGGTTGAAGTTAACCTCGCCTTGCACCGGCGGCAGCGGGACGATCCGCGGGGCAGTCCACCAGCAGGCCAGGCCGAGCAAGACCGCGCCGAGTCCGGGATACTGCCAGGCGTAAATGCCCTTGTGCCGCAGATTGAAAAAGTGGCGAAGGGCAACGCCCGCCCCGGCGATCAACGCCAGCACCGCCCAGCTGTGCGCGTGACTGTACGTCGCGGCGTAGTGGTTGCTGAACATGGTGAACACCACCGGGAGCGTGAAATAATTATTGTGGACGCTGCGCTGCTTGCCGCGGACTCCGTCAAGCGGATCGGGCACTTTTCCCGCGCGTATCGCCGCCACCATCCGCTTCTGCCCGGGAATGATCACGCAGAACACGTTCGCCGCCATGATCGTGCCGAGGCATCCGCCCACGTGGATGAACATCGCGCGTCCGCCGAGAAAGCGCGCCAGGCCCCAACCCAGCACGACGAGCAGCGCGAAGATGATCACGCCGAGCACGGTCTCGTGTTTTCCCAGTGGCGACCGACAGAACAGATCGTAAACCATCCAGGAGACCACCATGCTGCCGGCGCCGACGGCCACCGCCTGCCACGGCGTGAGCGCGGCCACGTTGGCATCGATCATCATCACACCAGCCCGATGCCAATAAACCAGGGCGAGCAGCGCCGTCCCGGACAACCAGGTCGTGTACGCCTCCCATTTGAACCAGTGCAGACGCTCGGGCAACCGCCCCGGCGCGACGGTGTATTTTTGCGGATTATAGAAGCCACCGCCGTGCACCGCCCAAAGGTGGCCCCCGACGCCCTGGCGCGCCGCTTCCGAACCGGGTTCAGGCGGCTCCAGCGATCGGTCGAGCCAGATGAAGTAGAACGAAGAACCAATCCACGCGATCCCTGCGATGACATGCAGCCATCGCACGAGCATGCCAAAAAATTCCATCCAGTAGGTGTCCATCACGTGTCAGCCGTAACGACTCAATTCAAGGTGGAGCCCGTCGTCCCCGACGGGATGGTTTGAAATCGTCGGGTGCCAGATCCGATGGGACATCGGGTCCCACCCTGCGGTGCTTTCGTTTTCCAGGGCAGGACGCACTTTGCTCGATGGATCCGACTCAATAGCGGACCTTGGTGCTCGTGGCCGACCACTGGTGGAACGAGGCCAGCGCCTCAGCTCGGAGCAACGGTTTCATCGCGATGGCCCGCTGCTCCGGCGGCAACGCCACCTGGCGATAAATGAAATCGTCGTCGAAGCCGGCCGCCGCCGCGTCCGCGCGCCCGTTGCCATAATAGACGGTTGGGATGCGCGCCCAGTAGATTGCCGCCAAGCACATCGGGCACGGCTCGCAGCTCGTGTAGAGCTCGCAGTCGGTCAGCTGGAAACTCTGCTGGCGCGCGCACGCGTCCCGGATGGCGGTGACCTCGGCATGGGCGGTCGGATCGTTCGTCGCGGTCACGCCATTGCTGCCCCGCCCGACGATTTCTCCGCCCCGCGCGATCACACAACCGAACGGGCCGCCCCGCCCGCTCCGGACGTTTTCCGAGGCAAGTCGGATCGCTTCGCGCATAAACTCGTCAGGGTGCATGGGACGACATCCTGAGCCGACTCCCGCCCCCAAGGCGAGTCCTCATCGCGCGCGCTCAGCCGAATCGTGGCGCCCACTTCGTCCGCGAGAGTGTCACGTATTACGTGACACTCTCGCTCCCACCTCGGCGAGGAGCAAATTAAAGTGTCACGTAATACGTGACACTCGCGAACGGCTGGAGCTCGCAGCCTCAACGCGACTTCTTCCTGGAGAATGCGGGGACGGGACAGCGCCCGGCGGGCAACGAACCCGGCCCGGGACAACCGCTCGCGCGGAATCGTGCTGACATTCGCGCGAAGTTCCTCCAACCGTCCCGCCCCTCATGAGCTTGCCCTCCTTCATCGGTGGATTGGAAATCCGCGGTCCGCTCGGCCCCGGGTACGAAGAAATTCTGTCACCGGCGGCCTGCTCGTTCGTGGCGGATCTGGTGAAGCGTTTTGATCCACGCCGCCGTGAACTGCTGGCCCTCCGCACCGGGCGCCAACGGGAGATCGATGCGGGAAAGCTGCCGGATTTTCTGCCTGAAACGGCGGCCGTGCGCGCCGACGGCTGGCACGTGCCGCCGCCTCCACCCGATCTGCTCGACCGTCGCACGGAGATCACCGGCCCCGTCGAACGCAAGATGGCGATCAACGCCCTCAACTCCGGCGCGCAGTGCTGGATGGCGGATTTCGAGGACTCCAACTCGCCGACCTGGGAAAACGTCATCGAAGGCCAGCTTAACCTGCGCGACGCGATCCGCCGCACGATCACCTACACCTCGCCCGAGGGGAAACCCTATGCGCTGAAAGAAAAAACCGCCGTGATCGTCGCCCGTCCGCGGGGCTGGCACCTGGAGGAGAAGCACCTCCGGCTCGACGGCCAACGGGTGCCGGCGTCACTGTTCGACTGGGGATTCTACTTCTTCCACAACGCCCGCGAACTCGTGGCGCGCGGCAGTGGCCCGTATTTTTATCTGCCCAAGCTGGAAAGCCACCTCGAGGCGCGGCTGTGGAACGATGTGTTCATCCACGCGCAGGCGGCGTTGGGTCTGCCGCGCGGGACGATTCGCGCGACCGTGTTGATCGAGACGATCACCGCCGTCTTCGAAGCCGACGAAATTCTTCACGAACTGCGCGAGCACGCCTCGGGCCTGAACTGCGGTCGCTGGGCCTACATGTTCAGCTTCGTCAAAAAATTCCGCAATCATCCGGATTACCTCTTTCCCGACCGCACCCTCATCACAATGGAGGTGCCGTTCCTGCGCGCCTACGTGACGCACGTCATCAACGTCTGCCATCGGCGCGGCGCCTACGCGATGGGCGGCATGGCCGCCCAAATTCCAATCAAAAACAATCCCGCCGCCAACACCGCCGCGCTGGCCAAGGTGCGCGCCGACAAGGAACGCGAAGCCCGCGCCGGTCACGACGGGACGTGGGTCGCGCATCCCGGACTGGTGCAAACCGCGCTCGACGCTTTCGCCGCACACCTGAACGGTCCGAACCAGCTCCACATCCTGCACGACGTGACGATCACCGCGGCCGATTTGCTCGCGCCGCTGCACGGGCCGATCACCGAAAAGGGCGTCCGCTGGAACCTGCATGTCGGCGTGCGTTACCTGGAAGCCTGGCTCGGCGGCTCGGGGGCCGAACCAATCCACCACTTGATGGAGGACCTCGCGACCTCGGAAATCTCGCGATCGCAGCTCTGGCAATGGCTCAAGTTCGGGGCGAAACTCGACGACGGCCGGGCCATCACCGGGGAACTCTACGACCGGCTGCTCGCGGATGAACTCGTCGCCATCCGTCACGAATACGGCCCAACGCGATTTGATAACGGGCATTTCAAGGCGGCCGCCGAACTCTTCATGCGGATGTCGAAGAGCGTCGATTTCGACGAGTTTCTCGCGCTGCCCGCCTACGAATTGCTGCCCTGAGAAATGATGCCGTTTTCGCTCGCCCAACTCAATTCCAGCGACCGCCCGGCCTTCACCGCCGCGCTCGGGCACCTCTTCGAGCATTCGCCGTGGGTGGCGGAAGCAACGTGGGCGCGCCGACCCTTTCGCGACAGCGCGCAGTTGCACGCCGAACTTTGCACCACGATGCGGACCGCCCCGCGGGAGCGTCAGCTCGCGCTCATCCGCGCCCATCCCGACCTCGCCGGCCGGCTGGCCTGCCCTGAGCCTGCCTGCCCTGAGCGTGTCGAATGGGTCGAAGGCGCCCGGCAACCGGCCCTCACCGCCGAGTCGGCGCGCGAACAAGCGAGCGCCGGACTGGACCGATTGAGCGACGCCGAACTGACGGATTTTTCCCGCCACAACGCCGCCTACTCGGCGAAATTCGGATTCCCCTTTGTCATCTGCGCCCGGCTCAACGCGAAGGAGACCATCCTTCAGGCCATGCGGCTGCGCAGCGGCAATCCGCCCGCGACTGAGCTTACCACGGCGCTCGCCGAGATCGAAAAGATCGCCTGGCTGCGCCTGCAGGATGTCGTGACCTAATCCGTGTCCATGGTGTCGAAATTCAATTTGGCGACCCAACTGAAACCACTGCCCGATGGAGCCTGCTGTCCCCAACGGGCTGAATTGCGAGCAAACGTTTGAAACCCGATGGAGCCATCGGGTTCCACCTTGCAGTGTCTGTCCATTGATTTCACGGATTGGCACGGATGCGGAAACCAGCATCCTCCGTGTTCATCCGTAACCCGTGGTTTAAAAAACATCTCCCATGCCCGGCAAACTCAGCACCCACGTCCTCGATCTCACCACTGGCCGGCCGGCCGCGGGGATGACACTGGAATTGTGGTCGCTCGGCACCACTCCGCGCCGGCTCCGGAGTGTGACGACCAACGCCGACGGTCGCACCGACCTTCCGTTGCTCGATTCATCGGCGATGGCGGTGGGTACTTTCGAAATCATCTTTTTCGTGAAGGACTATTTTGCCGGTCGGGGCGTGACCTGCGATTTCCTCGACCGCGTGCCAATCCGCTTCTCCGTCTCGGATGCATCCGCTGGTTACCACGTGCCCCTGCTCGTCACCCCGTGGGCCTACCAAACCTACCGGGGCAGCTAAAACCCGGGCTTGTCGAAGCTCGCCCGTGCCATATCTTGCGGCAATGAGCCGGAACGTTGACGCAATTATTGACGAGCAAGGTCAGGTGCGACTGCTGCTGTCCGGTTCATAATGCGCCAATCGTCCAGGTTACTGGCTGCAATGCTGGCGGAACTCGGCCGGGTGACCGACGAGCCGGGCAGATTGACGCGGACGTTTCTCTCGCCCGCCATGCAGCGGGCCAACGCGCTCGTGGGGGGATGGATGGCGGAAGCCGGACTGCGGGTTCGCGTCGATTCGATTGGCAATCTAATCGGCCGGCTCGAAGCCAACGCGGCTCCCGCAAAGACCCTGCTCCTCGGCTCGCATCTCGATACCGTGCGCGACGCCGGAAAATTCGACGGCGCGCTGGGCGTGCTCCTACCCATCATGGTGCTGGCGGAACTCAGGCGGCGCGGCGTGAAACTACCCTTCGCCGTCGAGGTGCTCGGTTTCTCCGAAGAGGAAGGCGTGCGTTTCGCCAGCGCGTACCTCGGCAGCGAGGGCTACACCGGAAGGTTGCAACCCGGCACGCTCAACTTGCGTGACGCGAAGGGCGTCAGCGTCGGCGACGCCTTGCGGAAGTTCAACGGCGGGAAATTCTCGCCGCCGAAATCCGCGCACGCCGGTCGCGATCTGCTCGGCTACATCGAGGTGCACATCGAACAGGGTCCGGTACTCGGGAAAGAGAATCTCGCCGTGGGCGTGGTCTCCGCCATCGCCGGGCAGAGCCGGTTCAAGCTCACCTGGACCGGCCGGGCCGGCCACGCCGGAACGACTCCGATGCCGCTGCGCCGCGACGCACTCGCGGGTGCGGCGGAGTTTGTGCTGGCGGTGGAAAAACTCGCGCGCGGCAAATCCGGCCTCGTCGCCACGATTGGCGAGCTGAGCGTGTCACCCGGCGCGGCCAATGTGATTCCCGGCGAGGTCGGGCACACGCTGGAGGTCCGGCACGCGCGCGATCCGGTGCGCCACTCCGCGCTCGTTCGGCTCGGCCGGCTGGCGGCGCAGATCGCCAGCCGACGCGGGCTCCAGGTCAACTGGCGGCGCACGCAGGAACACGCCGCCGTGGCCTGTTCGCCGGTGCTGACGGCCGCGCTCGATCACAGTGTGCGGACCGCGCAGGGCCGCAGCCTCGCGCTCGTGAGTGGCGCCGGTCACGACGCCGTCGTGCTGTCGCGACTCACGTCGAGCGCGATGCTGTTCGTCCGCTGCCGCGACGGCCTGAGTCATCATCCGCGGGAGCAGGTTGCCCCGGCCGATCTGGCGGTGGCCTTGGAGGTGATAAAAGATTTTCTGCTGCGCCTGGCCGCGGCCCCATCACCATGAGCCGCACGACGAAACAGAAACCGATTGGGGTCACCGCGGCAACCGATCCCCTCGATCTGATTCTGCGCGGGGGATCGCTGGTCACGCCGGAGGGCGTTTTCCGGGCCGACCTCGGGGTGGCCCGGGGAAAAATTGTCCGCCGGGCGCCGGAGATCACCGATCGCGCCGCGCAGACGATCAACGCCCACGGCGCCTACGTTTTCCCCGGCATCATCGATGCCCACGTGCATTTCAACGAGCCTGGCCGCGCCGATTGGGAGGGCCTCGCCTCGGGTTCGGCGGCGCTCGCCGCCGGCGGTGGCACTTGTTTTTTCGACATGCCGCTCAATTCCGAGCCACCGGTTTTGAATGCCGCCGGATTGCGCGCGAAGCGCGCGCTCGCTGAGCGCCAGTCGTGCACCGACTTCGCCCTGTGGGGCGGATTCGTGCCGGGCAACCTCGATCAGTTTGCCGGGTTGCGCGACGCCGGGGCGATTGGGTTGAAGGCCTTCCTGTGCGACAGCGGCATCGCGACCTTTCCGCGGATCGATTCGGCGTCACTGCGCGAAGGGATGAAGCGCGCCGCGAAACTCGGCCTGCTGGTGGCCGTGCACGCCGAAGACGGGGCGCTCGCCGCGAAATTGACGGCGGCGCAAAAAGCGAAGGGCCGGCACGACGCGAAGGCGTTCCTCGCCTCCCGGCCGGTCGCGGTCGAATTGGAGGCCATCCGCGTGGCGCTCGACCTCGCGGGCGAAACCGGTTGCGCCCTGCACGTGGTGCACGTGAGCAGTCCGGAGGGTCTCGCGCTCATCGCCGAAGCGAAGGCGCAACGGGTCGACGTGTCGGCGGAAACCTGTCCGCACTATCTGCTCCTGAACGAAAAGGACGTCGTGAAGCTGGGCCCGGTCGCCAAGTGCGCCCCGCCGCTGCGCGACGAGCCGCGCCGCCGCGCGTTGTGGTCCGCACTGCGCGCCGGGCAGATCCAAACCATCGGCTCGGATCACTCGCCGGCGCCGCCGGAACTCAAGACCTCCGACGACTTCTTCGCGGTGTGGGGCGGAATCAGCGGCGTGCAACATGGCTTCGAGCTGTTGTTCGACGCGTGCGCCGAAACCTGGGAACGTGATTTGCCGGTGCTCGCGGCGGTCCTGGCGCGCAACGTCGCGCGTCGCTTCCAGCTTGGAACCCACAAGGGAGTGCTCGCCGAGGGCTTCGACGCCGATTTCTGCCTCCTGCGACCCGCTCCGGCGCGCACCATCAGTGCGGACGAACTTTGGACGCGCCATCGCCTCAGCCCGTACGTCGGTCGGTCAAGCCGCGTCCGTGTCACGCACACCTTCGTGCGCGGCTGTGCCGTTTGGGCGGATGGCCGGTTGACGAGCGGGGTGCAACCGGGTCAGTTTCTCAAGCCAGCCCGCTAACCCACATGCCCGAACTCTTTGGCCACACCCGCGCGCGCGTCGCCGCCCGACATGCGCTCATCACGCCGGACAATCACGTCAACAGCACGGTGCCGGGCATCACCGGAGCCACGGTGGTCATTTTGATCAACGAGGCGCTGGGCGCGAAGTTCGCGCAGACGCTCGTCACGTTCCGCCGCGGCGGGAGCGCGAGCTTCGGTCAGACGGAGGTGCAGACGTTTGGCTACGTGCTACGGGGCGGGGTCACCGTGCGGCTGGGAGGAAAACGGCGGCGCTGTGGCGCGGAGGGATTCTTTTACGTGCCCGCCGGCCAGGTCTGCGAACTCGGCGCACCGAAGGCCGGCACGCAAGTGATGTTGTTTCGGAAAAAATACGTGGCGCTGGCCGGTGCGCCCGCGCCCCGCGCGATCATCGGCGACGCCGCGAACATCAAAGGCACGCCGTTTCTGGGCGACCCGGCGGCCAGCCTGCAGGTGCTGCTGCCCGACGAGCCGGCGTTCGACCTGGCGGTGAACGTCTTCGCGTATCAGCCGGGTGGACACCTCCCGTTCGTCGAGGTGCATGTGATGGAGCACGGGCTGGTGATGCTCGCGGGCGAAGGCGTCTACCGGCTGGAGGACAGCTGGTATCCGGTGCGCGCGGGCGACGCGATCTGGATGGCGCCGTATTGCGCCCAGTGGTTTGTCGCGATGGGCCGGCAACCGGCGCGCTATCTCTACTACAAGGATGTCAACCGCTAGCCCGGCAACCTTCGGTGGCGGTCGCCGCCGCGGGCAACTTTGGATTTGTTTCGATCGAGTTCGCGCCGATTTTGATCGGTCCTCCAGGAGCGGCGGTTTCCCAGCCGCCGAAGAACCGTCGGTCGACCGTCTTGGGGCGGTTGGGAAACCGCCCCTCCTTGGTTTGCCCTTCGACTCCGCTCAGGGCCTTGAGCCTGACGAAACGGCGGCCCTGAGCCGCACTGCGAAACATGCCGGCTGACTTCACCTTCACGCTCAACGGCGCCACCGTGCGCGTGGCGGGGCAGAAGCCGACGACAACTCTGCTGGAATTTCTGCGCATGAGCGGACTGACCGGCGCCAAGCGCGGGTGCGACGAGGGCGACTGCGGAGCGTGCACCGTCGCCATCCTCGACCGCGACGTCGCAGGAAAACCTGCTTACCGCGCCATCAACAGCTGCATCGCCCTGCTGCCGATGGTCGCCGGTCGGGAAGTTGTGACGGTCGAGGGGCTGGCCAACGGAGCAAGCGGGACGGATTCCCGCCTTCGCCAAGCCTCCGGCGGGCAGGCACCGCAGGCGGGGCCCGTCGCGGAAAAGCTCCACCCGGTGCAGGCCGCGCTGGTCGAGCACTCCGGCTCGCAGTGCGGCTATTGCACGCCCGGGTTCGCGGTTTCGCTGTTCGAGGGTTATTATCGCGACGGCTGCCGGACACCTGCGCAGATCAACGACCAGCTCTGCGGCAATCTCTGCCGCTGCACCGGTTACCGCGCGATCCGCGACGCGGCGCTGGCAGTGTATGCCGCGACAACTCCGAAACGGGGAGCAGACGCGTTTGCCGCGCGCCTGCAGCAACCGGTCGACGCCCCGGCCGCGCTCGAGTACGCGCCGCCCGATGGGACGTTTTTCCGGCCCGCCTCGCTCGCCGACGTGTGGGCGCTGCTGGCCGCCAACCCCGGCGCCCGGCTGGTGGCGGGAGCGACGGAGATTGGCGTGGAGATCAACAAGAAGTTCCGAAAAATCCCGGTGCTGATCTCGACTGAAGCGGTGCCGGAACTGACGGCGATCACGAGAACCGCCACTGACGGCGGCTGGCGGTTCGGCGCGGCCGTGACGTTGACCGCGATCGAGGAAAAAGTGGCATCGGAGTATCCGCCCCTTGCGAAGATGCTGCGCGTCTTCGCCTCCCGCCAGATCCGCAACCGCGCAACGGTGGGCGGCAACCTCGCGACCGCCTCGCCGATCGGGGACTGTGCACCCGTGCTGTTGACCCTCGATGCGTCCGTGGTGCTCGCGGCGGCGGGTGCCGGGCGAACCGTGGCGCTGGCGGATTTCTTCACCGGCTACCGCCGGACCGCGCTGGCGGCCGGCGAGATCATCCGCGAAATCATCCTGCCGCCCTTCGCGCCGGAGCCCGGTCTCACGCGTCGGGCGGATTTCATCAAGGTTTCTCATCGCCAGGAACTCGACATCAGCATCGTGGCCGGAGCGTTCCTGGTTGACGCCGATGCAACGGGCGTGGTGCGGCACGCGCGAATCGCCTATGGCGGCGTGGCGGAACGGACGCTCCGCGCGACGCGGGCCGAGGCGGCGCTCATCGGGCGGACGTTGAGCGAGGCCACCGGCGAGGTCGCGGAGATTCTGCGCAACACCTTCACCCCGATCGACGATGTGCGGAGCAGCGCCAGCTACCGGCGCGGACTCGTGGTGTCGTTGTGGGAACGGTTTGTCCACGGGGACGCGAGCGTGATTCACGACGGGGTCGCCGATTATCAGGCCTCCGAGCCGTGGCCCGTGGACGACGCGACGCGCGGGCTCCGGCACGAGAGCGCCGTGGGGCACGTGACCGGTCGCGCGCGGTATGTCGAAGACACCGCGTTGCGCCGGCCGATGTTGACGGTCTGGCTCGTCACCGCGACGCAGGCCCGGGCGAAAATCACGCGACGCGACGCGACGAAGGCGCGCGAGGCGGCGGGAGTCGCGGCAGTCCTGCTGGCCGAGGACATTCCTGGTCAGAACAACACCGGCCCGGTCCGGCACGATGAACCGCTGTTCGCCCGGGACGAAGTACAATTTCACGGGCAAATTGTCGCCGCGGTGGTGGGTGAATCGCTGGAGATCTGCCGGACGGCGGCGGCACTGGTCGAGATCGCCTACGAAACGCTGGAACCGGTTGTCGGCTGGCGGGCGGCCATCGCGCGCGACAGCTACCACACCGCGCCGCACGCCTTGCGGCGCGGCGACTGCGCGGCGGCGCTGACGGCGGCGCCGCAGCGCTTCGACGGCGAAATCGAGTTCGGCGGGCAGGAGCATTTCTATCTGGAAACGCAGGCGGCTTGGGCCGAGCCGGCCGAGGACGACTCGGTCGCGGTGCACTCGTCGACGCAGCATCCCGCGGAGATTCAGGCAATCGTGGGTGAGGTGCTCGGTCTGGCGCGCAGCAAGGTCGTGGTGCATTCGCCGCGGATGGGCGGCGCGTTCGGCGGCAAGGAGACGCAGGGCAACGCGTTTGCCGCGATCGTGGCGCTGGCGGCGCGGAAGACGGGGCGACCCGTGCGCCTCCAACTCGATCGCGACGTGGACATGGCGATCACCGGGAAGCGCCATCCGTTCCACGCGAAGTTTTCCATCGGGCACGATGACGAGGGCCGGGTGTGCGCGGCGAAAGTTGCGCTGGTGGCGGACGGTGGCTGGGCGCTCGATCTCTCGGCGGCCATTTGCGATCGCGCCCTGTTCCACCTCGACAACGCCTATTATCTGCCGGCCGTGGATTTTTCCGGACGCGTGGCGAAGACCAACACGACGTCGCACACGGCGTTCCGCGGGTTCGGTGGGCCGCAGGGCATGTTGGTGATCGAGGAAATCATGGATCGCGTGGCGCGCCGCACCGGGTTGCCCCCGGAGATCGTGCGCGAACGCAACCTCTACCACGGCACAGGGGAGACGAACCGCACGCATTACGGCGAGGACATCGGCGACCATCAGGTCGGGACGATGTGGACCGCCGTGCAGGCCGGTGCCAACTTCGCCGAGCGTCGGAAGGCCGTGGCGGAATGGAACCGGACGCAGCCGCGGGTGAAACGCGGGCTGGCGGTGACGCCGGTGAAGTTCGGCATCAGCTTCACGTTGTCGCACTACAATCAGGCCGGCGCGCTCGTGCAGGTTTATCAGGACGGCTCAGTGCAGGTGAACCACGGGGGCACCGAGATGGGCCAGGGGTTGCACACGAAGATCCTCGGCATCGCGATGCGCGAACTCGGGCTGCCCGCGGAGTGTATCCGGATGATGCCGACGAGCACGGACAAGGTGCCCAACACGTCGGCGACGGCGGCCTCGAGCGGGACGGATTTGAACGGGGCGGCGGTGGCGGCGGCCTGTGCCACGCTGCGCGGGCGACTCGCGCCGGTGGCGGCGGAGCTGCTGGAGGGTCGGCCGGAAGAAATCGTTTTCCAAAACGGCGGCGTCTGCGCGCAAGCGCGTCCGGAAATTCTCGTCCCCTTCGCGAAGGTCTGCGCCGCAGCCTATCGTGAACGCGTAAGCCTGTCGGCCACCGGCCACCATCATACGCCGGGTCTCCACTGGGATTGGGCGAAGGCCGAGGGCCGGCCGTTTCACTATTTCGCCGGAGGCGCGGCGGTGGCGGAGGTGGAGATCGACGGCGCCACCGGCATGCATCGGGTGATCCGGGTCGACATCGTGCATGACGTGGGTGATTCGCTGAATCCCGGCATCGATCGCGGGCAAATCGAAGGCGGGTTCGTGCAGGGCATGGGCTGGCTGACGAGCGAGGAACTGAAATGGGACGCCCAGGGCCGGTTGCTCACGCACAGCGCGAGCACGTATCAGATTCCGGCGATCAGCGACGCGCCACTTGCTTTCAAGGTCACGCTGCTGCCACGCCGCGGACCGGCGCCCGCCATCCATGGCAGCAAGGCCGTCGGCGAGCCGCCGCTGATGCTGGCGTTGTCCGTGCGCGAGGCGATCCGCGACGCGGTGGCGGCGTTCGGCCAGTCGGGCGGTGAAGTGCGACTGGCGTCACCCGCGACCGGCGAGGCGATTTTCGCGGCGATCCGGCAGAGACTGAACGGTTGAACCCGGACTGGCCCGGATGGCCCCGAGGCTTGCCTCGGGGTGGCCAAGCGAAGGGCGAGTGTTCACTTCGGTTGTGGCTTCGCCGCGCGGGGATCTCTGCGGTCAAATGGCCCTGAGTTTGTCGCGTTGGGTCAGCAATTGGGCGGCGATGCTGAGGGCGATTTCGTGCGGATGGTTCGTGCCGAAATCGAGGCCGATCGGGCAGCAAAACCGCCGCGCGCGTCTGGCGGGCAGGCCCGCGGCCCTCAATTCCCGGCGGAGCACCTCGGCTTTGGCGTCGCTGCCGATGACGCCGAGATAGGGAAAATTGCGTTCCGCGAGGGCGCGCAGCAGCACCGGGCGGTCGCTGGCGTGCCCCTTGGTCAGGCAGAGCAGAAACGCATGGTCAGGCATCTCCGGCACCAGGTCGGCCGGATGCTCGTGCTGGCGGTAACGGGCGTTGCGGGCGCGCGGCAGGCGATCGAGCCACTCGCGGCGCGGGTCGACCACGGTGAGCGCACAGTCGAGCGGCGCGAGCACCGGCACGAGCGCCTGCACGACGTGACCGGCGCCAAATATCCAGATGGGCCACGCGGCACCGGCGCCGCCCGCGGGATGGGGTTCAAAATAGAATTTCACCGATCCCCCGCACGTCATGCCGACATCGCTCTTGAGCGTCCAGTTGACGAAGCGCGCGGCGGCACCGGGCGCGCTGATCATTTCGCGCGCGAATCCGATGGCCCTCGCCTCGACCTTGCCGCCGCCGACCGTGCCAGCGTAAAGGCCGCCCGCGGTGACGAGCATCTTGGCACCGGTGTCCTGCGGCGTGCTGCCGAGCGCATCGACCAGCACGACCAGCACGCACGCTGTGCCCTCGCGTTCGAGAGCGAGCAATTGCTCGTAGATGGCGGCGTGACTCATGGCGGCAGGTGACGAAGGGTGCTTGGCGGCGGGCGGCGCGCAAGCCCGGTTGCGACCGCGCACGGCGGGCGCTTTCTGCCCTCGTGGCTTTGGTCGAGGCATCCCCCAGCAACCAACGCGATTCGGGCAAGACGCACGCGCAGCAACGGTGCGAAATCACTCCGGTCACCATCTGCCGGCAAGAAATTGTGCCTCCGTCGGAGTCTTGTAATGCACCGTAGAGGTGCAATTCTACTCCGGCACCCTGGCCGCATCGCCGATTCTTCAATCTCCGACTCCCGTCTTCTGACGGTTAATTCCAGACTACGTTTCCTGGTCATCATCGTGAAAACGCAATCCCGCTTCACCTTCCTCCTCATCCTTGGCCTAGCCTCGGCGGGCCTTTCGGCCGCTGCCCCGTCGAACGCCTCGTCCGCACCGTGGGTTTCGCTCTTTGACGGCCAGAGCCTCGCCGGTTGGAAGGTTCGCTGCCTGCCCGCCGACGCGGACAAGACCTTCTGGACCGTCCGCGACGGCGCGATCCTGTGCGATTCGCTCGGCCGCAAGGACCATCAATATGTGTGGCTCATGCACGACAGCGAGTGGGCCGACTTCGAACTCGAACTTGAATTTCAGCCCTTCCGCACTTCGCCGGGCAACACCGGCGTCCAAATCCGCAGCCGTTACGACGCGTCACCGTCCGCGCCCAATGGCGGCTGGTTGGACGGCCCGCAGATCGACATCCATCCCCCGGCGCCATTCCGCACCGGCCTGATCTACGACGAGACGCGCACGGAGAAACGCTGGATTCACCCCAGCCTGCCCAGCTCCAAAATCGAGCCGCGCCCCACCGCCGAAGGCTTCACGTTTCGCTACGCCGAAGACGGCGGCGGCTGGAACCGCCTGCGCATCGTCGCCCGCGGCGCGAGCATCACGACCGAACTCAACGGCGCGACGACCGCGATTTTCGACGGAGCGGGAATTCTCGACAACGACGCCCACCGCAAACTTGGCGTCGGCCTGCGAGGGCAAATCGCCCTGCAACTGCACGTCCGCGACGAGCTCAAGGTCCGCTATCGCGCAATCCGCGTCCGCGCCGTGCCTTGAAACCTCAACGCGATCCGCCGTCCGCGATTTTCCCGGGTGTGCTCGATGCCACTGGCTTCGCAACGTTGGCCGCCGAACACCGGCGTCTCACGCGCCTGCCGCTGGCGGTCGTGGACCACCATGGACGGTTCCTCGCTGGCGGCCAAGGCGTCGCCGACTGCGCGCGGAACGAATCATGCCGCACCTTCCGGGTCCTGGCGGTGACCGAGGCGCTGCGCTGGGGCGAACCGTGCGTCACCTGCTGCGACTGCGGGCGGGCGATGTGGGCCGTGCCGGTGACCCGCAATCAACACCTGTGCGGCGGCCTCATCGTCGGCGGAGTGAAACTGGCCAGCCCCAATCGCGCCGGCAGCCTCGACCGGCGGATTCTCGGCGCCTGCCAGCATCTGCTCGCCCTGGCGACGAAGCATGATGTCACCAATGCGGCGCTCCTGACGTCGCGCCGCCACGCGGCCTCGCACGAGCGCGACAAGGCCGAGGCCATCCACCAGCTGAAAGATCGGTTCCACGACGACATCCGCAGCACTTATCTGCACGAGGAGCCGGCGCTGCTCGCCGCCATCCGCCGCGGCGAACGCACCGAGGCCCGGAGCATCATCAATCGTGTGCTGGTCGGCATTTATGCCTTTGGCGGCACGGACACCAATCTCCTGAAAAGTCTGGCCCTCGAACTGGTCGTGATGATGACGCGCGCGGCGGTGCAGGCAGGCGGAGATCCCGCCGTCATCCTCGGGCTCAATTACCAGTCGCTCACCGCTCTCGCCCGGGTCGCCGATCAGGAAGCGCTCGCCCGGTGGCTCTGCGAAATTCTCGAGCAGTTGATCGACGCCATCAAGGTCAACACCCGGCATCCGAACTCGGTGCTGCTCGCCCGAGCTCTCGAGTTCATGGAAGATCATCTGACCGACGAAATGCGCCGTGAGGAGGTCGCGCGGGCCGCCGGGCTGTCGCCGAGTCATTTTTCGCATCTCATGCGCGCGAAGACGGGCTGGTCGTTCACGGAACTGCTCACCCGTCTCCGCATCGATCGGGCCTGCCACCTGCTGGCGCACACCGGGGATCCGCTCGCGCGCATCGCCCAGGATTGCGGTTTCAGCGACCAGAGCTATTTCACGCGGGTCTTTCGCAAACGCACGGGCCAGACGCCCGGCGACTACCGCAGCGGCCACGCCGCCGCACCAAAGTCCTAAACAAAAGCACCGGAGTCCAAGCTCCGGGCCGCGTTCTCGTGGTACGGTTGGGTCAACCCGACCCTCATGACCACGCCGCACACGAAACCGTCCAGGAAACCCGATCCGGACGGGCGGCTTTTCCGCCCGCGGACGGACGAAAAAAACCAGGGCGGCGCGTTGGCATGATCGATTTGCGATCCCATCTGCGGTTGCAGGCCATCCTCGCGGAAACCGATCGGTTTCCGCTCGGGGTCGAGCTGGTTTCCACCCGCGGCACGATGACGCAAAAGCAAACGCTGAAAACCCGGAGTTTTTCGGCGGACCTGACGCACAGCCCGCGCGTGGACTGGGTGTCGATCACGGACAACGCGGGGGGAAATCCACAACTCGCCCCCATCGCTTTGGGTACGCCGATTCTGTACGCCGGGAAAGAGGTGATCATTCATCTCACGTGCAAGGATTTCAACCGTTACGCGCTGGAGAGCCAGCTCTGGCTGCTGGCCAGCCAGGGGTTTCATAATATTTTGGCGTTAACCGGCGATTACCCCATCGAGAGTTTTGCCGGACGCGCCAAACCGGTCTTCGACCTCGATTCCGTGGCGTTGCTGACGATGATCGAGAAGATGAACGAGGGGCTGGAGGTCACCTCCGGCAGCGCGCAGACCCCCACGAAGCTCGATGCGACCCATTTTTTCGCCGGCGCGGTCACCAGCAGTTTCAAATTTCACGAAAACACCCTGCTGCCACAGTACCAGAAGCTGGAGAAAAAGATCCTCGGTGGGGCCAAATTCATCATCAATCAGATCGGCTTCGATTCCCGCAAAGGCCACGAACTGCGCGAATACCTCCGGTGGCGTCAACTCGGCGACGTCCCGCTGATTGGCAATGTCTATGTCCTGAGCCCGATGGTGGCGCGGCTCTTCAATCAACAGAAGATTCCGGGCGTGATCCTGACGGACGAGCTCAATGCCATCTGCCAAAAACAGGGGACGTCTCCGGACAAGGGCAAAAAATTCTTTCACGAATTTGCCGCCAAGCAACTCGCCATCTATCGGGGGCTCGGCTACCGCGCGGGCTATCTGGGCGGGGTTCACACCTACGCGGAAATTGAAGAAATCCTCGATCTGGAAAAGTCGTTCGCCCCCGATGATTGGAAGCTGTTTGCCAGGGAAATCTCTTTTTCGCGCCCCGGCGAATTTTTCCTCTTTGCGCAAGACCCGGCGACCGGCCGGTCGCTCCCGGGCGAGGTGAATCCGGCGTGGAAAAAATCGCTGTCCGCCAGAAATGCCAGTCGAAACGTCACGCTGGCCTACCGCCTCTCGAAGCAATTTCATTCGTTGTTGTTTTCCAAAGGAAAGGGCCTGGCGCCACTGGCCGGGAAGATCTGCCAAAAGGCCCGGGATCCCCGGCAAGGTCCGCCGTGGCTGCGCGGCCTCGAGCACCTCTCCAAATCGGTGCTGTTTTCCTGCCAGGATTGCGGCGACTGTTCATTGGGGGAGACGGGCTTTTTGTGTCCCGAGTCGCAGTGCGCCAAGAATCAGCGGAATGGCCCCTGCGGTGGCACCCGGGACGAAAAATGCGAGGTGTTTGACTATGAGTGCATCTGGGCGCGGGCCTACGATCGCCTGAAATACGAAGGGAGATCCGAACAGCTGCTCGATCATGCCCCCGTCATCCAGAATCAGGGCCTGCGCGGCACCTCGAGCTGGGCGAATTTCTGGCTGGGGAAAGACCATGCGGCCAAAAAATCCGCGGGGCCATCCTCATGAATCCAACCAAACTTCACGTCATCGGCGAACTGATGAACAATTCCTACGGTCGCGCCCGGAAAGCATGGCAGGCGCGCCATGTCGCCGGCTATCAGGAGCTGGCCAAACTCCAGACGGACCTCGGAGTCTCCTTTCTGACCCTCAATGTCGACGGCACCCAAAAACTCTCCGTGACGCTCCAGGAGATGCTCGATTTTTTGCCCATGGTCATCCCGGCCATTCAGGAAGTGACCGACGTTCCCATCAGCTTTGACAATCCGGACGTCGCCTTTCACCGCGCCTGTCTCCAGCACTACAATCCGGCGAAAGCCAGGGGTCGTCCCATCCTCAATTCAATTTCCGTCTCCCGCCGGAATATCGCCGCCATGGTGCAAGTGGCCCGGGAGCACGACATGAATGTCATTGTCATGGCTTCGGAGTGTTTGCGGCCGGACGGCTCGCATGGTGCGGCCGGCACCGTCGGAGATATCTTAAGCACGGCCAAATATTTTGTCTCCCTGCTGCACAAGCAGGCCGGCATCGCCCGTGATCGCATCATCATCGATCCCGGGCTGGCACCCGTCGCCTCTGACACCAGCGGGCTGATCAATCTGTGTCTTGATTCGATTCGGGCGATTCGGGCCGAGGAAGCCCTGGAGGGACTTCATATCTCGGTCGGACTTTCCAATTTCGCCATCGGCGCGCCCAAGCCGATGCATGTTCCGCTGGAACGAGCCTTCCTCTGTCTGGCGATGGAAGCAGGCCTGGATTTTGCGCTCTCCAATCCTGAGAAGAATACCGTCCCCCTGCCCAAGGAGGACAAGCTCGTGCAAGATCTGCTCCGCGTCTTGGAAACGGGCCGGGTGCGATCCGGGGAGGCGCAGGACGATGCGGGTTACCGGCAACTGGACGCCTTGATGGCACTGTGGGGCGAGCGGAACTAGTTCGGTCATGCAAGTCGCCGCGCCAAATCCAGACCTTCCCGCCCAGTTGAGAGTCACCCCGGAAAACCCGATCCGTTGGATTGTGGTGGGGCAATTGCTTGATGCGAAAAACCGACGCGTGCTGCAGCACGCCCACCTTATCTATGACCAAAACCAGATCAGGTATGTGGGCACCGCCGCACCGGAGGCGGCGATACTCAAAGATCAAAAAACTCCCGACTTGATCCTTCCCCACCATACGGCGCTGCCCGGGTTGATCGAAGGTCATTCGCATACGTTTCTCGAAGGCGCGGAGCTGGCGGCCGAAAAACGGGCTGACTACCAGAAGCAAGATCCCCAGACGCTCTATCAGAGAGCCGCCACGCGCCTCCACCCCCTGGCCCGTCTGGGCATTATCGCCCTGCGCGACGGGGGCGACAAAGATCAGGTTGGGCTGCGCCTGAGCCGGCTGACTGCCGCCCCCGACTGCCCGCCATTCACCGCCAGAGTCTTCAGCCCCGGGGCCGGGATCCACCGGCAGGGCCGTTACGGTGGCTTTTTTGGGAAGCCGGTGGAAGACCACGCCGATATCGAAAGCTGTGTGCGGGCGCGGGTGGCCGAGGGCGCGGATCACATCAAAATTGTTCCGACGGGAATCATCAATTTCGCCAAAGGCCAGGTCGTCGCTCCGCCGCAGTTCAGCGTGGAGGAGATTCACCAGTTCCGGCAGGCGGCCCACGCGCAGCAAAAACATCTCATGGCGCATGCCTCGGGCGAGCTCGGTGTGGGGTATGCCATTGAAGGCGGAGTGGACACCGTGGAGCATGGCTTCTTCATCACCGACGATCAACTGGCCCGGATGCGGGCCAGGAATATTTCGTGGGTACCGACCTTTTCGCCCGTGCAGGAACAGGTGGATCACGCCGACCTCATGGGCTGGACCGGCCCGACGCTGGACAACCTCCATCGGATTCTGGAAAACCACGCGCGCAGCCTGCAAAAGGCCCTGGCGCGGGGCGTCAACGTCCTCGTGGGCAGCGATTCCGGGTCGTGCGGCGTCGCTCACGGGGCCGGATTGTTTTACGAGATGGAATTGCTCGAGCGAGCGGGGATGCCCACCTTGGAAATTCTTTGTCAGGCGACGCATGGAAACAATCGCGTGTTAACCGGAAATCGGCCGTTCGGGTCGCTCGAAAAGGGCTTCAAGCCGCGATTCATCGTGACGCTCGACAACCCGCTGGAAACGGTGCGGAACCTCCAGCGCGAGCGGTTGGTGGTGTTTGATGGCGCGGCGGAAAGCAGCGCCACGGTCAGTCTGGAAAATTTGTAGAACCTGGCCCGAATATTTCGCGACGCGGCCAAGGCCGCCGTTTCGGCACGCTCAAGCCGTTTCGACAAGCTCAAGGCCCCGAGCGGAGTCGAGGGGGCCCTGAGCGGAGTCGAAGGGCAACCCTCCTGCGGCGGGCAAACCACGGGAAATGGACCCGCCTGCGATTCACCCCCCAATCTTTTTACACCGCGGAGACTCACTCTTCGGAGCGCAGAGAATGGCATTTGTTTTCTCTGCGTTTCCGAAATCCGAGTCTCTGCGGTGCAGAAAATCTGTGGCTTGAAAATGCCCGCCCGAAAACCGCATCTCCAGATATGGCAGTGCGGCCTTTTTTCGAGACTGCGCTCGAAAAAGTGGCGTGCTTCGCACGCAGCCGGATTTGCACCACAGAAACGCAGAGGACACAGAGAATACCGCCTGCCGAAAAGCCCGGCCAAGGCGACTCACTGACGGGGTGAAGCACTTTCCCTTCAATTTCTTGGTCTTCTCCTCTCTGTTCTCAGTGTCCTCTGTGGTAAAATGGTCTGGTTATGCCGTTAAGCACTAGAACCAACATGTTGGTCTCTACGCTCGAATTGCTAGGCAGAGAGCACAAAGAAAACCCCGGAGACCGCGACGTCATCTCGCCCCGATCTCCGTGCCTCCGTGCCTCGGTGGTTAATTCCATGATTTCTTCCACCCTGAATTTTGCCCCGCGGATTACGCCGATGGCGCGGAAGTGGTCATCGTCGGACGAACCGACGTCCACGCCGCCGCACCAAAGTCCTAAACAAAAGCACCGGAGTCCAAGCTCCGGGCGCGTGATTCATGCTAGGGTCGGGAACTCCCAATCCTCATGACCACGCTTGAACTGTTAGCCCAGGCTGTCGGTGCCGGCAAAGCCAAGGACGCCAGGGCCCTCGCCCAACGCGCGCTCGACGAGGGCATCCCGCCCGGCGACATCGTCGAGCAAGCTCTCGTTCCGGCGATGGCGGCCGTCGGCGAGAAATTCAAGAACAACGAGATCTTCGTGCCCGAGATGCTCGTCGCCGCGCGCGCCATGAAGGAGTCGATGGCCCTCCTCGAACCGCGCCTCGTCGCGGCGGGCATCACACCCAAATTCACCGCCCTCATCGGCACCGTGCAGGGCGATCTGCACGACATCGGGAAAAACCTCGTCGCCATCATGTGGAAGGGCGCGAACTTCAAGGTGGTCGATCTCGGCACCAACGTGACGGCGGCGAAGTACATCGCCGCCATCCAGGAACACCGCCCGCACCTCGTCGGCCTCTCCGCCCTGCTGACGACCACCATGCCCGCCATCGTCGAGACCGTGCGGGCCATCCGCGCCAGCGGGTGTCCGCCGGTCAAGATCATGGTCGGCGGCGCGCCGGTCACGCAGCAATTCGCCGACGAAATCGGCGCCGATGGCTACGCCGCGGATGCCGGCTCAGCCGTGGACCAGGCGCTCGCCCTCGTCAACGCGGCGTGAATCGATCAATTCAGATTCCTGATTCAGCTCATAAGGAAGCCCGGCTCGGCGGGATTCCTCCGTGGCGCGGGCTGCGCCCCCACGCAAAGCGCACTCGACCTGCGCCCCGGATGTTGCTCTAAACTGAATCTCCCCTTTCGTCGCATGAAAATCCACCTCCCTGCCCTGGCGCTCATTCTCGCCGCCGCGCTCTGGCGCGTCGCGATTGTCCTCGAGCCATCGCTTTTCAACGTCTCGCCCATCACCGCGCTGGCCTTCTGCGGCGCGCTGTATTTTCGCGACTGGCGCATGTGGCTCGTGCCCCTGGCCGCGCTGACCCTCTCGGATCTCTGGCTCAACTATTATCACGCCGCGGCGTTCGGCTACACCTGGACCCTGCCGGAAATGTTGCTCCGCGCCGGTTGTCTCGGCGTCGCGCTTGGCTTGGGCCGGCTCGTCGCCCGCCGCCGCAACGTCACCAACCTGCTCTCCGGTTCGCTCGCCAGCTCGCTGGTGTTTTATTTCGTCACGAACACCGCCGCGTGGTCCGCCGATGTTTTCTACTCCGGCACGCTCGCCGGGTGGTGGCAGGCCATGACGGTGGGGCATCCGGAGTTTCCGCCCACCCTCTGGTTCTTCCGCAACACGCTGGCAGGCGACCTGCTCTTCACCGGGCTGTTCGTCGGCGCGATGGCCCTGGCCGCCGCTCGCGATCGCCCGGGCGCGTTGGCCCGGGCCTGAGCGCGGGGCGCGTGCTATCGCGCAACGATATTTACCACTGGCCAGAATCCATCCGGTGGGTCACCTGCCTCGTTCCGCCGCTTGAATTATCTCGAGGCAAAAACCGCAGGCGGGGCTGAGCCAATTTTCGCCCAATCCTCCCGCAATGCCCACGACGCTCACCACTTTGCCGCATGAAGAAACTCCGACCCAGCGGCGGCTACCGCGACACCTGCAGCTTTCAAACGTCGACGCTCATCTACGATGCCACCGTCTGGTTCTGTGAAAAGTTTCTCGATTCCCGCTCTCGCACCGTGGACCAGATGGTGCAGGCCGCACGCTCCGGCCGCCAAAACATCGCCGAGGGCAGCCGCGCTGCCGCCACCTCGTCCCAGACCGAACTGCGCCTCGTCAACGTCGCCCGCGCCAGCCTCGAAGAGCTGCTCCTCGACTACGAGGACTTCCTCCGCCACCGTCGCCTCCCGGCGTGGGCCCCCGACTGCCCGCAGGCCATGGCGGTCCGCCGTGTGCCGCAGGTTTTCCGGAGTGATCAGTCCGATCCGTCGAATCCGTCGGATCTGTCGGATCTCTCAGATCACGAGCGCGCGGCCCTCTACTCCCGCTGGCTCGACCACGCCGACGCCGCCGTGCGTGCCAACGCCCTCATCTGCCTCATCCACCAGGCGAACTTCCTCCTCGACCGCCAGATTGCCGCCTTGGAGAAGGGCTTCGTTGAGGGCGGCGGCTACAGCGAGCAACTCGCCACCGCCCGCCTCGCCCACCGGCGAAAGCAAGATCAGGCCGGTCCGTCAGATCCGTCCGCTCCGGCCGATCCCATTCCCAAGTGCCCGCAATGCGGAGCCCAAATGGCCCTCCGCACCGCCAAGACCGGCATGAACGCCGGCCAGCAATTCTGGGGCTGCACCAAATACCCCGACTGCAAAGGCACCCATCCGATCTGATCGCCCTCGCTCGATCATTTACGCCCGACATATTTTCCCTTCGCTTCACTTCCTTCGCTCACTTCCCGCTTCCACCTTTCTACGCGCCATGCACCTCCGCCTCGTCTCGCTCGCCTTTTTCGTCTCCCTCGCCGCCGCCGCGACCGACCCCGCCGTGACGAGCCGCCCCTTTGGCCGGCTCTCCGACGGTCGCGAAGCGCGGCTTTTCACTCTGAAAAATGCCGCCGGTTTCCAAGCCGACATCACCGATCTCGGCGGCATCATCGTGAGCATTCACGCGTCCGATCGCCGCGGCGTCAGTGCCGATGTCGTGCTCGGCCTCAACTCCGCCCCGGAATTCGAGGCCAAAGCCGCCGGGTTCAATGCCATCACCGGCCGCTACGCCAACCGGATCGCCGCCGGGAAATTCACCCTCGACGGCAAGACCTACACCCTCGCCACGAACAGCACCTCGGGCGGCGTGCCCTGCCACCTCCACGGCGGCAAACGCGGTTTCAGCCGAATGCTGTGGAACGCCGAGCCCACGACGCACGAGGGCAGGCCGGCCCTGCGCCTGCGTTACCTCAGCCGCGACGGCGAGGAGGGTTATCCGGGAAATCTCAACGTCGAGGTGATCTACAGCGTCACCGCCGACAACGCCCTGCGCATCGACTACCTCGCCACTACGGATCAACCCACGCCCCTCAACCTGACCAACCACGCCTATTTCAATCTCAAGGGCGAAGGCGCGGGCGACATCCTCGATCACGTCCTGACCCTGCGTGCCAAGCGTTTCACCCCGGCCGCCGCGAGTCTTATCCCCACCGGCGAACTCGCGCCGGTCGCCGGCACGCCGCTCGATTTCACGCAACCGCACCGCCTCGGCGAACGCATCGGGGAGCAACACGAACAACTCCTGCGCGGTCGCGGCTACGACCATAACTACGTCCTCGATTCCGGTGGCGCCTCGCTCGCCCTCGCCGCCACGGTGCACGAGCCCGCCTCCGGCCGCGTCCTCGAAGTGCTCACCACCGAACCCGGCGTGCAGTTGTACACCTCGAATCATTTTAATGGAAATCTCAGCGGCAAGTCCGGCCGGCCCTATGTGCGATTCGGCGCGTTCTGCCTGGAGACGCAGCACTTCCCCGATTCCCCGAACCAGCCGGCGTTCCCGAGCACAATCCTCCGGCCCGGCCAGAAATTCCGCTCCACGACGGTGTTTCGCTTCTCCGTGAAATAGACCCGATCTTCGCCGGGCGCAGCGGCTCGACTCACGCCAGGTTGCCGACGCCACCTGTCCCGGCGAAAACGTGCCGAACTCCTCGTCCAACTCGAGGGCGCGTTTCCGTGATGGGCGACTGGCGGCAAAGCACCCCGGGGCCGTTGCCGAACACTGTCGGAGCGGGTTTACCCCGCGATGAATCGTCGTTGCGAATACCTCGCGGCGTAAAGCCGCCCCCCACCACCCAACCAAGCCGAAGCAAGCTTCGGGGTACGCGCCCCAACGGGAATCGAGGCTTCCAGCTGCCGACACTGCGAACGCGGCCGACCGCCCGATTTCGGAGGGCACCGCTTTGTCGCCATCGCCGGCATCAGCTCAGACCGTGCACAGATCTCGCCGCGCGAAGACCACACCCGCCGCGAGCCACATCGTTCCGCCCACACTGACCAGCACCGCCATGTCCCTCCACGGCCACGCCCCGCTTCTCAGTATTTCCACCGGTCGGTGGTAGTGCAGTGGGCTGAGGAACACCCATTTCTCCATTGGCGGCCAAAACTGGGCGAGGTAATTGAGCAGGAACAACGCCAGGAGGATCAGGAACACGATGGTCATCGCCCGGCCGCGTCGGTCGCTGAGAGCCGAGACCAGCCAGGCGAGCCCACCCGCGGCGCCATACGCGCAAAAGAGGTTGAGCGCCACGAGCAGGAGGCGCGCGAGTTGGGGCCGCTCGGCAGCGGGGAGGGCCAGCCCACCGAGCAGGTTTCCCGCCAATGCGGCGGCGAGCAGGGCGAGGCCGAAGACCAGCCACACCAGCGTCTCGGACAGGAACACTTCCCAACGAGACACGGGCAGGCCCAGGAGGACGTCGACGGTGCCACGATCGATTTCGCCCGCCGGGACGCGCGTGCAACAAACCAGCGCGTGGGCCCACACCAGCGCCAACACAACCGGATGCACCCACGCCATGGACTGAAACAGCTGCGGCCCGATGCGGTCGCCGATCTCCGTACCCAGCATGCCTTGCATGATGCCGCGCGCGAAGCCCAGTTGCAGCCACTCCGGGGACATCTGGGCGCCGAACTTCGGCAGCACGAAGGCGAAGGCGGCTTCGACTCCCGTGAGGGCAAGGCCGAGCAGCAGCGTGGTTGACCACATCTCCCGGAAGGCGCGGATGATCAGACCGCGGTTCATTTCCGGGCCTCCCGATCATGCTGATAGAAACGCTCAAAAAGGCTCTCGAGGTAGGGGCGACCGATGATCAACTCCTCCACCGGCCGTCCGGCGAGAAAATCCACCAAGCGGTACGCCGGGCCGTCCAGCGTGCCCTGCCAAACCGCACCCGCGCGGCGAGTGAGTCGCAGGAACTCCGGCGGGGCAAGCCGGAGCGCCTGCGTCTCCTCCTTCCAGCGAATGGTGACCTCGTGCCCGGCTCGGTCGCGCAGCGCCGCCAGGGATTCGTCCGCGACCAGTTCCCCCTCGCGCACCATTGCCACCCAGTCGCACAACTGCTCGACCTCACCGAGGGAATGACTGGAGAAAAACACCGTGTGGCCCGCCGCCGCGAGTTGCCGCAGATAATCATGCAGAACTTTTTGCATCAGCGGATCCAAGGAGTTCGTGGGTTCGTCGAGCACGAGCAAGCGCGGCGAATGCGCCAGAGCGAGGATGAGACCCAGTTTCTGGCGCATCCCGCGGGACATGTCGCGGACGCTGACGCGAAGATCGAGATGGAACATGCTGGCAAGGTCGCGACCGGCGGCGGCGAGATCGCGACCGCGCACGGCACCGTGAATCGAGAGTGCCGTCGCTCCATTCATCCAGTCGGGCAGCCGCAGGTCGCCCGGGAGATAACCCACGTCTCGTTTGATCGCTTTGCTGTCATTCCAGCAGTCGAGTCCGAAAATCCGGGCCGCTCCGCCCGTCGGTCGGAGAAAACCGAGCAGCACGCGGATGGTCGTCGTTTTCCCGGCCCCGTTGGGACCGAGAAACCCGAACAAGCTGCCCTCCGCGACGGAGAGCGACACACCTGAGACACCGCGCCGCCGGTCATATCCCCGGGTGAGATTTTCGAGTTGGATCAATGACACGGCAGTGGAGAAGCGTATTCAGATTCTCCCTCGCAAAGCGAGCGAAGGGAGACTTCGTCCCGGTTCGTGCCCTCTTTCCTGAAACCGTACCGGCTCGCCTCCGTGCTGCGATTCACGCAAGGTCGACGGGCGATGAGCCGTTCCAATCTCCCGTCAACGGGGCGCATCTCCCGCCGTTTCGTTGTCGCCGTGCTTACCGCATTCGTCGCACCGCTCTCCTCGGCCGCCCCGTCCCCCACCCCCATCGTGCTCAAGACCAACGGCGGTTGGTGCTGGTTTCAGGATGAACGCGCCATCGTCGCCGGCGAAAAACTCTTCTTCGGCTCCGTCGCCGGTGGCGATCGCGCCGGAGTCAGCGCGGGCGACGTCGTCGTGACATCCCGCGATCTGCGCACGGGCCAGACCGAATCCACCACGCTCCACGCCCGGTTCCAGACCGATGACCACGACGTGCCGGCGCTGCTCGCCTTGTCGGACGGCCGCCTGCTCGCGACCTACCAGTCGCACGGGCGGACCCAAGGCTTCATCGGGCCCGACCTCATGCGCTGGCGTCGCACGCTGCGGCCGCACGACATCTCCGCCTGGACAGAGGAGCGCACGTTGCCGGTTGGCGGCAGCGTGAGTTATAGCAATCTTTTCCGGCTGAACGCCGAGAGCGGACGCATCTTGCTGTTTCACCGCGGAGTCGGCTTCAACCCGAACTATCTCGTCTCGACCGACGACGGCGCAACGTTCACCTACGGCGGCCGCCTCCTCTCGTGGCCGCGGCGCCCGGAGCACGACCCGCGTTTCACCGGCATCAGCGGCGGCCGCCCTTATCTGAAATACGCTCAGCAGGGCGGCGATAAGATTCACTTCGTCGCCACCGAGGATCACCCGAGCTCGTACGACAACAGTCTCTACCACGCGTTCATCCGTGGAGGGCAACTCCACCACAGTGATGGTCGCGTCATCGGCCCGCTCAGCCGCACGGCCGAAACCGCCACGCGCCCGACTGATTTGACATGCGTCTATCGCGGTGACGTGGACCACGTGGCGTGGATGTGCGACGTGCACCTCGACCGCGACGGCCGGCCGCGCGTCGTGTTCTCGGTGCAACGCGGCGGCGCCGCCGGACGCGGCAAACGCAACAACTCCACCGACGGCATGGACCTTCGCTACCACCACGCGCGCTGGGACGGTGCCGCCTGGCAGGTTCACGAAATCGCCCACGCCGGCACGCGGCTCTACGCCGGCGAGGACGACTACTCCGGCCTGGCCGCTATCGACCCGCAGCAACCCGACACGGTTTTCATTTCGACGAACGCCGATCCGAAGACCGGCGCACCGCTCATCAGCGCCACGGACGGCCGCCGCCATTGGGAGATCTTCCGCGGGGAGTCGTCCGATCTCGGACGCACGTGGGAGTGGACTGCGATCACGCGTGACTCCACGGCTGATAACTTGCGACCCATCATCCCGATTTGGTCCGAGGCCGGCGGACGTCGCATCGTCCTGTGGCTCCGCGGTACCTATCGCAAATACACCGACTACGATCTCGACGTGGTGGGGCTGTTGCCGCCGGATTTCGGTTGATTCACCGCGCGGCGGAGACGTCGATTCTCCCATGACGACTTCCCGACGCCGCGGCCTGAACTTCATCTCCGCGGTGGCGCGGTTTCGACGCGTGGCTTGCGCCGCAGCTCTCGCGGCGACCTCGGCTTCCGCCGGCGACGTCACGTCGTTCGGCGCGATCGGCGACGGCCAGGCGGATGACACCGCGGCGATTCAGCGGGCGGTCAACGCCGGCGGCGGCGTGCATTTTCCCACCGGAGTTTTTCGCCTCACGGCAACCGTGACTATTGAACTCGATCGCACGGGCTTTGTCGCCCTCACCGGCGACGGCACCAGCCGCGTGGTGATGGCGGGCGCGGGACCCGCCTTCAAGTTTATCGGTACCCACGAGGGCAGCGCCGACCCGGGGCAGTTCAAACCCAATGTCTGGAATCGCCAGCGCGCACCGCGGGTCGAAGGACTGGAAATCATCGGAGCTCACGCGGAGGCCGACGGGATCGAGGCTACTGGAACGATGCAGTTCACCGTCACCGGGGCACTGCTCCGCGACCTGCGCCATGGCATCCGCCTCACCGTGCGCAATCGCAACATCCTCATCGCCAATTCGCATATCTACCACTGCCGCGGCATCGGCATTTTCTACGACCAGGTGAACCTCCACCAGTCCAACATCACCGGCTGCCACATCAGTTATTGCGCTGGCGGCGGCGTGGTGTCGCGCGGCGGCAACGTCCGCAATGTCCACATCGGAACGTGCGACATTGAAAGCAACATGGGGAAAAACGCCCCGCCCACCGCGAACATCCTGCTCGATTCCACCGGCGGCTCCATCGGCGAGGTCGCCATCACCGGATGCACGATTCAACACAACCACACCGGCCCCGACTCCGCCAACATCCGCATCCTCGGCCGGGGCCACGAGGAGTCGCTCGCCCGCCGCACCGGCACCGCCACCACGCAGGAGGGCCATGTGACCATCACCGGCAACGTCCTCAGCGACGTGCAGGTCAACATCCACTTGAAGGACGTCCGCGGCGTCACGCTGACCGGGAACACCTTTTGGATGGCCTACCAGCACGATCTGCTCGTCGAGGACAGCAGCAACGTCGTCGTCGGCCCGAACAACTTCGACCGCAACCCGCGCTACAACTACGGCTCGAGCCAGGAGACCAGGGGCGGCCTCGTCTTCCGCGGCAGCCGCGATTGCACCCTCACCGGCCTCCACGTCAACGGCGTGTGGCGTCAGCCCGCCGCCCTGCTCCTGGAAAAATGCGATCGCTTCAACCTCTCGGGTTGCAGCCTCCTCGACGGCGACGGCGTCGGGTTGTCGCTGCAGGCGACGACGAACACCCGTGTATCCGACTGTGTGATTCGCGATGACCGCGCCACCCGCCCGCCCGCCCCGTCGCTGCGGGTGAGCGGCGGCCGGGGCAACTGGGTGCTGCACAACCTGCTCGCCCACGGTTCCGAGATCGCCCCGGGCACGGCGAAGCTCGAGGGCAATTATGACGGACGGTGAGGTCCGCCTCTTTCCTCTCTTTCGTTCTCTTTCTCCGCATGGGGTTTTCCAACCCCCTGACGAAAGAGAATGACTCAAAATCATCGCATTTCAAAATTACCCGTTTCGAAATGAGCGAACGCTCCTCACTCATGAATCTGCCCGCCACCCTCACCCTCGCCCTCGGCCTCCTCGTCGGCTGCAGCCGCGCGCCCGACCCGGCCGCGACCGCCTCCGGCGCCAAGCCCCCCGCCAAGATCAAGCTCGGCTTTCTCGTCAAACAACCGGAGGAGCCGTGGTTTCAGTTTGAATGGAAGGGCGCCGATCGGGCGGCTGCCCAATCTGGCTTCGAGGTCATCAAACTCGGCGTGCCGGACGGGGAGAAGGTCATCGCCGCCATCGACAACCTCGCCGCGCTCGGCGCCAAGGGCTTCGTGATCTGCACCCCCGATGTCCGCCTCGGCCCGGCCATCATGCGCAAGGCCCACTCGGCCGGCCTCAAGGTGATCACGGTCGACGATCAGTTTGTCGGCCCGGACAACCGCTTCATGACCGACGTCCCCTACCTCGGCATGTCCGCGAGCAAGATCGGCGAATCCGTCGGCGTCGCGCTCTGGACCGAGCTGCAGCGCCGCCGGTGGCCGATCGCGGAGACCGGCGTTTGCGTTGTGACGTTTGCCGAGCTCGACACCGCGCGTCATCGCACTGATGGCGCGATCGCGGCGTTGGCGGCGGCGGGCTTTCCTGCCAATCGTATTTTCAAGACGCCCCAGAAAACCACCGATGTGCCCGGCAGCTTCGATGCCGCCAACATTCTGCTGACGCAGCACCCCGAGGTGAAGCGCTGGCTCATTTGTGCGCTGAACGACACCGGCGTGCTCGGAGCGGTGCGCGCCACGGAGGGCCGCGGCATTCCCGCCGAGCACGTCATCGGCATCGGCATCAACGGCACCGATTGCATCGACGAGCTCCGCAAGGCCAAGCCCACCGGGTTCCATGGCTCGATGCTCGTCTCCGCCCCGGGTGAGGGCTTCCGCACGACCGAAATGCTGTACCGCTGGGTGAAAGACGGCACTCCGCCGCCCCTCGACACGCGCACCACCGGCATCTTTATCACGCGGGAGAATTTCGAACAAGTTTTGAAGCAGGAAGGAATCCTGCCGTGAGGTGTGCCCGATCTTGCGGTCGGCTGCGGCGGCGACCAATCTCGCGTTGAATCCAATCAAACGACCGCTGCAGTGGATCAGGCACTGCTCCCGGACTGATCGCCGCATCACACTCTCCCTCGCATCGTCTCAACCGCTCCAACCATGTTCACTTTAGGAATTGATTATGGCACCAACTCGGTCCGCGCCCTCGTCGTGCGCTGTGCCGACGGCGCGGAGCTCGGCTCCGCGGTGTTCAACTACCCCAGCGGCCACCAAGGCGTGTTGCTCGATCCCAAGGACCACAACCTCGCCCGCCAGCATCCCGGTGACTACCTGCTCGGTCTGGAGCGGAGCGTCAGAGGCGCCCTGGCCGCCGCCGGGAAGAAGCGCGGTTTTTCGCCGGGAAAGGTGATCGGCATCGGGGTCGACACGACCGGCTCAAGCCCCATCCCGGTCGACGCCACGAACCGTCCGCTGGCCCTGAGTCCAAAGTGGAGGAAAAACCTCAACGCCCAGTGCTGGCTGTGGAAGGACCACACCAGCGTCGATGAGGCTTCGCAGATCACCGAACTAGCGGCCCAGCTGCGACCGCATTACATCGCGAAGTGCGGCAACACCTACTCATCAGAGTGGTTTTGGTCGAAGGTGCTGCATTGCCTGCGCGTCGCGCCCGAGGTGTTCGACGCCGCCCATTCATGGGTCGAACTCGCCGATTGGATTCCCTCCGTACTCGCCGGCGCCGATCGGCCCGAACGCGTGGTTCGCGGCGTCTGCTGTGCCGGTCACAAAGCGCTCTACAGCGACGAATGGGGCGGCCTGCCCGACGCGGAGTTCCTCGCGATGCTCGATCCGAAACTCGCGGCCTTGCGCGATCGGCTTTACACTCAGGCCCACGACGCCACCTCCCAGGCCGGAAGGCTGAGCCACGAATGGGCGGAAAAACTCGGACTCAGGCCCCATATCCCGATTGCGATTGGCGAGATGGATGTGCACTACGGCGCCATCGGCTGTGGTGTCGCCGAGGGCGTGCTCGTCAAAGTCATCGGCACCTCGACCTGCGATTGCGGCGTGGTTTCCGCCGACCGGCCCGTCCGCGACATCCCGGGCATCTGCGGCATCGTCAAGGGCGCGATTCTCCCCGGCTTCTACGGCATCGAGGCGGGCCAGTCCGCCGTGGGTGATATTTTCAAGTGGTGGGTCGAGGTGGTCTGCCGGGGCGATGCGGCCCTGCACGCCCAGCTCACCACCGCGGCCGTCCGGCAGAAGCCCGGCCAGTCCGGTCTGCTCGCGCTCGATTGGAACAACGGCAACCGCACCATCCTTGTTGATCCGCTCCTCACGGGCCTCCTGCTCGGCCAGACGCTCTACACCACCCAGGCGGAAATCTACCGCGCCTTGATCGAGGCGACCGCGTTCGGCGCCCGCGCCATCCTCGAGCGCATCAAGGAATACGACGTACCCGTCAGGCGGATTGTATGCGCCGGTGGCATCGCGGAAAAGAACCCCATGCTGATGCAAATCTACGCCGACATCACCGGCTGCACCATGCAGGTGTCTGGTTCCTCGCAGGCGTGCGCCCTGGGTTCCGCCCTCAGCGCCGCCGTGCTCGCGGGTGCCCACAAGGATTTCCCCACCGCCCAAAAAGCGATGACCCGTGTGCTGCCGAAGAGCTACCGTCCCATCGCCGCCAACCGCAAAGTCTACGATGACGTCTATCGCCTGTATCGGAAGGTTCACGACGCATTTGGTGGGATCGACAAATCCGCCGATCTCTCCCGCGTGATGAAGGACCTCCTCGTCATCAAGCACACCACCCGCCGGTGAGTCAGGGACCACGGGACCACAGGACCACGGGACTAAAGGACTACGGGACTACAGGACTACGGACCTCGGACCACAATCGACCGCTGACTGATCACTGTTTTCCGATTTCCAATCTCCGAACCCCGGTCTCCGACCTCCGAATTCCGCCTTCTGCCCTCCGACATCCGCCCTCCAATTTCCGTATGAAACACCTCCTCGCGACTCCCGAAATCTGGTTCGTCACCGGCAGCCAGCATCTTTACGGCCCCGCGACCCTCAGGCAGGTCGCGCTTGATTCGCAGGCCATGGTCGCCGGCCTCAACGCCGCGGATGCCATTCCACTCGAGGTCGTGTTCAAGCCCGTCCTCAAGACCCCCGACGAGATTCGCGCGCTCTGTCTCAAGGCCAACCAGACCCCCAATTGCGCGGGACTCGTGCTCTGGATGCACACGTTTTCGCCCTCCAAGATGTGGATCGGCGGCCTGTCCGCCCTGAGCAAGCCGTTCGTGCACTTCCATACGCAGTTCAATCGCGACCTGCCCTGGAACACGATCGACATGGACTTCATGAACCTCAACCAGTCCGCCCACGGCGATCGCGAGGCGGGGTTCATCCACACGCGCATGCGCCTCGGCCGCAAAGTCGTCGTCGGCCACTGGCAGGATCCGGAAGTGCAGGACCGGCTCGCCGCGTGGATGCGGGTTGCCCGCGCCTGGCAGGATCTCCAGGGCGCCAAGATTGCCCGCTTCGGCGACAATATGCGCCAGGTCGCCGTCACCGAGGGCGACAAAGTCGGAGCCGAGCTGCGCTTCGGTTTTGCCGTCAACGGCTACGGCATGGGCGATCTTGTCGCCAAGATCTCCGACGCCGGCATCAACGACAAACGCGTCGACGCCCTCTGCGCCGAATACGCCGAGCGCTACACGATCGCGAAGGATCTGCGCCAGGGCGGCCGGCGCCACGACGCCCTCCGCTACGGCGCGCGCATCGAGCTCGGCCTGCGCGCCTTCCTCGAAGAGGGCGGCTTCAAGGGCTTCACGACCACGTTTGAGGATCTGCACGGGCTCCGTCAGCTTCCGGGTCTGGCGGTGCAGCGCCTGATGGCCGACGGCTACGGTTTCGGCGCCGAGGGCGATTGGAAGACCGCCGCGCTCCTGCGGGCGATGAAGGTGATCGGTGCCGATCTGGAGGGCGGCACCTCCTTCATGGAGGACTATACGTATCACCTTTCGCCCAAGAGCCACCAGGTGCTCGGCGCGCACATGTTGGAAATCTGCGAGAGCATCTCCGCCACGAAGCCCACGCTCGAAATCCATCCGCTCGGCATCGGCGGCAAGGAGGACCCCGTGCGCCTCGTCTTCGACGCCCGCACCGGCCCCGCGCTCAACGCCTCCCTGGTGGACCTCGGCAACCGTTTCCGCCTGATCGTCAACGAAGTCGACGCCGTGAAATCACCGCCGCTGCCCCGTCTGCCCGTCGCCCGCGCGGTGTGGGAGTGTCGCCCCGATTTCAAGACCGCCTGCGCCGCCTGGATTCTCGCCGGCGGTGCCCATCACACGGGCTACAGTTATGGTGTGACCAAGGAACATCTGGAGGACTTCGCCACCATCGCCGGCATCGAACTCGTCGTCATCGGAGCCGACACCAGGCTCAGCCAGTTCAAACAGGATCTCCGCACCAACGAAGTCTTCTACCACCTCGCGCAAGGTCTGCGGGGTTGACGCCATGCTCACCGAACTCAAGCGCGAGGCCTACGAGGCCAACGTCGCACTCCCCCGCCACGGCCTGATCAACCTCACTTTCGGCAACGCCTCGGCCGTCGATCGCGCCCGGGGAATTTTCGCGATTAAGCCGAGCGGGGTCGACTACGCCAGGCTCACGCCGTCGCAGATGGTCCTCGTCGACCTCGAGGGCAGAAAGGTCGAGGGCAGTCTCAGCCCTTCGTCCGACACCCCGACCCACCGTCGGCTGTTTCTCGCGTTCCAGGCGATCGGCGGGGTCGTGCACACGCATTCGACCCACGCCACCGCCTTTGCCCAGGCCGGCCGCCGCATCCCCATCTTCGGCACAACCCATGCCGATTATTTCAACGGTGATATTCCCGTCACACGGAAACTGACTCCGAAGGAAATCTCCGGCGCGTACGAATGGGAAACGGGCAATGTCATCGTCGAGCGCTTCCTCTCCGACTCACTCGATCCACAAGATTTTCCCGGCGTGCTCGTGCAGCGGCACGCGCCCTTCACCTGGGGCGTGACCGTCGCGAAGGCGGTCGAGGCCGCCGTCGCCGTCGAATGCATTGCGCAGCTGGCCCTCCATTCGCTGCAGCTCGCGCCCAAACTAAAGACGATCGAGCCCGAGCTCCTCGCCCGACACTTCCAGCGCAAGCACGGACCCGGAGCGTATTACGGTCAGGTTTTTGCCGCGCAAAAACCTAGGCTTTAGGCCTGCGCCCGCCGAAGACCTGTTGCAGGAGGATAAACACCAGCAGCAGCGCGCCCACCACGATGCGCATCCACCAGGAACTCAGGCGACCGTCGAAGAGGATCGCCGCCTGAATCGTGCCGAAGATCAGCACGCCGAGCAACGTGCCCGCGACGTGTCCGCGTCCACCCGCCAACATCGTGCCGCCGATGACGACCACCGCGATGGCGTCGAGTTCGAGGCCGATGCCCATGCTCGCGTTGCCCGAGCTCGTGTAGACGGTCGCGACAATTCCCGCGAGCGCCGCACAGGCGCCGTTCAAAGTGTAGACGGCAATCTTCGCTTCGCCCACCGGCAGGCCCATGAGCAGCGCCGACTGTTCGTTGCCGCCGAGTGCGAGCAGATTGCGGCCAAACCGGGTGTGATGCGCGAGCACGTAACCGGCGAGCACCACGACCAGCAGCAACAACGCCGCCGCCGGGATGTGAATCATGTCACCGATCGCGAGATCGAAATTCGCCAGTGCATCGTACCACCGATGGGAGATGCCGACCGACTCCGTGTTGAGCCAGAAGCCGGCACCCCGCGCGAGAAACATGCCCGCCAAGGTGATCAAGAAGGCCGGCAGCCGAAACACCTGGATCAACGCCCCCATCGCCGCGCCCAGCGCCGCACCGAGCACGATCGCCAGGGGCCACACCACGGCGGGATGCAGCCCGCGGCCCGTGACGAGCGTCGCCGTGAAGATCGACGTAAACCCGATCACCGCCCCGACCGAAAGGTCGATGCCCCCGGATAAAATCACGAGCGTCATGCCGATCGCGGCGATCCCAAGAAAGGCATTGTCCGCGAAAAGGTTCACGATCACCCGGGCGGAGAAAAATCCGTCGTAGGCGATCGCCGCCGCCGCGAACAACGCCAGCAAGATGGCGCCGGTGGAAATGAGCGGCAGATGGCGTTTCATGGCGACTCCCCCACTCGCTGGCGATCACAGCCACACACCGATCCCCGCCGCCAAGCGTAGCTGCGAGCGCCAGCGAGTGGATGATTGCAGCAACCTTTCACGTCGCCCCCACGCGCTCCTTTCGCCGCCACCGACCCGCCACCCAGCCGCGCAGCTTCTCCGACTGCAGGAGCGACACCACGATAATCAGCAGCGCCTTCGGCACCGGCGCGACCGCCGGCGGCACCCCGCGATAGTACATCGTTGTCGCCAGCGTCTGAATCAGCAGCGCCCCGAGAAACGTGCCGAAAATCGAGAACCGCCCGCCGGTGAGCGCCGTCCCGCCGACCACCACCGCGAAGATGGCGTCGAGCTCGGCGTTCTCGCCGGCGCGGTTGGCATCGGCCGCGCGGATGTTCGCCGCGGTAAACACGCCCGTCAGCCCGGCGCACGCGCCACAAAACACATAGGCGAGGATTTTCACGCGCGCCGCGGCGAGCCCGGCGAAACGGCTCGCGGTCTCGTTGTCGCCCACCGCTTCGACGAACAGCCCCGTGGCCGTCCGGCGCAGGAACAGGTGCGTGCCGACAAACAACGCCGCGACGAGCAGCGGCGCCACCGGCAGGCCCCACACGTAGCCGTTGGCCAGAAATTCAAACGACTTGTCGGCGATGATGATCACCTGTCCGCCGCAGATCAGCTGCGCGACCCCGCGCC
>SXGU01030806.1_pt1 | contig 44259 bp, 19 predicted proteins | sample 3174531 | NCBI WGS metagenome assembly SXGU01 (sample SAMN11356863, study PRJNA531348) | freshwater metagenome | isolation source: freshwater sample F1-140 | place: China: Fuxian Lake, Yuxi | collected 2017-12-25 | reverse complement strand
TTAACCATCAGCTGCTTCCCGTCAAACCTGGACATCCAGAGGCTTGGCCTGGCATGCCGGGGATTAACAATGCATTCCCGGCAACTTGTGCGGTTGCCAACTAGGGAGGATGAAAAAACCTACACTTGTAAGCTCTCCCCATGGGGGAGAGGGTTGGGGAGAGGGGAATAGAATAAGGAAAAAATGCTTTCAAAATCCCCTCTCCCTAGCCCTCTCCCCCAAAGGGAGAGGGAACTAAATCGCTTAACTCAATGGCAGTGACGCTCCGGCTTTCGAACAAACCCGCTATCCTCGAAATAAGCCTGATAACGCGTCAATACCGCACCGTCCAGCACCGGGCAGTCAATACCCAGCCTCGACAGGACAGCTTGCGTTGCGCTGCAATCATAGCGAATGGGGTTTTCTTCAGAAGCTTCCCCCTGATCATCACTGTCCGGTTCCGAAAACATCGACAACACCGGCAATAAGGCAAAATCCTTGTCGTCGGACGCCCCGGTCTCCCGTACTTTTTTCATCCAGTCCTGATAAGGCAAGCGATCCATCCGATAGCCGGAGCGGCTGAACCAATCGATCAATTCACCGGAATAAGGCGGGCTGGGATGATTTAAGTGAAAACAGCGACCAATAGCATCGGGCTGCAACGATAACGCGACGATGGCCCGGCTCACATAATCGACCGACGCCATATCCATAGGCACCGATTCAACCGGCGCATAACCCATCTGTATGCAGCCTTTGAGCATGCGACACAGAAAATCGTCAGTATTCCAACGCCCGCTTCGACTGTCGCCGGACACCGTCGCCGGACGGTAAACCGTGACTTGAAAGCCCCTGTCACCGGCCAGCCTGACCATCTTTTCCGCCACCCATTTGCTCTGCGCGTAGCCATTAGTCAGGTTTTCGCTGACCAACGGTTCATCCTTTTCCTGAAAACCCCGCGCATTATCAGCGGACGCTTCGCTAAACACCGACAGCGTGGAAACATAATGGATAGCCTTGGCTTTGCCGGAACAGGCAAGGCGCAACACCGCTTCGGTACCCCCGACATTGGCGGCTTTTAAGGCTTGGTAAGGCCGGATAAAATTAACCAAAGCGCCGTTGTGGTAAATGGCGTCCGCCTGAGCGGCAATTTCGTGGTAACGCAATTCTGAAAGCCCGAGCCGCGGTTCGGCCAAATCACCGCACACGGCTATAACCCGCCGCCAATCGACAACGTCCTGCAAGCCGTAATATGCCGTCTGACGCTGCAATCTGAGCAAGGCTTCCCGTTCATCGGCGGCCCTGATCAGGCAATAGATATCGGCGCGCGTTTGGCCGAGGAGTTCGGCCAGTAAATACACCCCCAGAAAACCGGTAGCCCCGGTCAGGAACAGCGATTGCGCCGCCGCCACATCAACAGGTCCCGAATCCAGAGGCACCAGCCCCGGATCAATCGCCGCCTCGGCATTCAGGTCAATCACTGTTACGTCGCCTTCACCCGCATCAATTAGCCGGGCCTGCTCGGCAAGAACGGGTATCTCGAAAAATCGCTTGAGCGGCAAGCGGATATTGAATTTTTTCTGCACAGCCATAGGCAATTGGGTCGCCAGCAACGAATGGCCGCCTGAGTCGAAAAAATCGTCATGCCTGCCGATACTGTCAATGCCGAGTATCTCGCTCCAGATGGCCGCCAGGATTTTTTCCGTCTCCGTCACAGGCGCAGCATAGCGGTCTTTTGCCGCTTCGCCGCTATCCGGCGTCGGCAGAGCCTGACGATCGAGCTTGCCGTTAGCCGTCAAGGGCATACGCTCAAGCAAAACAAAAGCACCCGGCACCATATAATCGGGTAATGCGGCTTGAAGATAGCTACGCAAACCATCGGTGCTAGCGTTTCCGACCACATAAGCAACCAATTGCCGATTGCCGGGCTGATCTTCCCGAACCGACACAAGCGCCTCATCAACAGCCGGATGCGCCATCAGCCGCGCTTCAATTTCTCCCAATTCAATCCTGAAACCGCGAATTTTCACCTGATGGTCGATGCGGCCCAAAAACTCGATGTCGCCGTCAGGACGATAACGCGCCAGGTCGCCGGTTTTGTAAAGCCTGCCGCCGTCGGCCCGGAAAGTGTCGGGGATAAACTTTTCCGCGGTCAGTTCCGGTCGCCGCCAATAGCCGCGCACCACGCCTTCGCCGCCGATATGCAGTTCGCCCTGCACGCCGACCGGCACGGGGCTACCGCTGCGATCCAGGATATAAAGACGGACATTGGGAATCGGCCTACCTATCGGCAAGGGTTTGTGCAAATCGTCCTGACCGGCCCTATACACGCTGCTCCACACCGAGCCTTCGGTCGGGCCGTATTCGTTGTATAAATGCACCTGCGGGGCTATCTCGCGATGCAGCCTGACGATCTCGGTTGCACACGTCTCACCGGCGACAATGGCCGTTTTCAGGCTTTGTAAAGACGCTCCGGCCTGCTTCAACAACACGGCATAAAAAGACGGTAATGCCAATAGATGCGATACCCGCCGTTCGGCAATCAGTTCGGCCAATGCGACCGGGTCCCTGGCGGCATCGTCGGTCGGCAGGCACAGGCAGCCGCCCTGCCCCAGCGTCCAGAACAGCCCGGCTACGGAACTGTCGAAGGCGAACGAGGACAGCAACAGATAGGCGCTAACTGGTTCCTGATAATGGATAAACCGCGCGGTGGTCGAATGCACGGCGTTACGATGCGAAACCATCACGCCCTTCGGCGTGCCGGTGGAGCCCGAGGTGTAAATCATATAGGCCAGGTCAAGCGGATGATTGCAGTGCGCCGGATTAGCGACAGACCATTGGGCGATAGTCGGCCAATCGCTGTCCAGGCAAATCGTTTCGCCGACGTGCTGAGACCCTAGCGCGGCCCACGCTTGCCCGGTAAGCAGCACGCCGACTCCGGCATCGTCAAGCATCGAGGCGATGCGCGCTTCGGGATACAGCGGATCGAGCGGCAGGTAAGCGCCGCCCGCCTTCAGTATGCCCAGCATGCCGACCGCCATCTCCAGCGAGCGACCGACGCAAAGCCCGACCGGCCTGTCGGGAACCACGCCCATGGCGCGCAGGTAATGAGCCAGTTGATTGGCCCTGGCGTTGAGTTCGGCATAACTCAAAGTCTGCCCGGCAAAGGCCAGCGCATCGGCAAGGGGCGTTTTTTCGACCTGCGCCTCGAATAGCTGATGCAAACATTGGTTTCTCGGGTAATCCGCCGCTGTCGCATTCCAGGCAAACAGGAGCTGACTGCGCGCGTCCGAAGGCAACAGCGGCAATTCGGAAAGGCGGCATTGCGGCGCATCGGCAATGCCTTGCAACAGTTCCAGGTAACATGCCGCAAAACGCGCCATTGTGGCGGCTTCGAATAAGGCGGTGTTATATTCGAAACTACCGGTCAGCCCTCCCCGGTCTTCATGAATTTGCAAGGTCAGGTCGAACTTGGCAACCGTGCTTTCATCATCGATAGCGCGGATGTCCAGACCCGCTAATGTCGTCGTTAAACCGGCCTGGTTTTGCAATACTAACATGACCTGGAACAAGGGGCTGTGGCTCAGGTTACGCTCGGGATGCAGGGTTTCGACCAGTTGCTCGAACGGCAAATCCTGATGGCTCTGGGCGTCCAAAACGGCAGATCGAACCCTGATCAGCAACTCATCGAAGCGCGGATTGCCGGATAAATCGCACCGCATTACCAACGTGTTGACAAAAAAACCTATCAAGCCTTCTATTTCCAGGCGATTGCGATTGGCGACCGGCGTACCGACGCAGATGTCCGCTTGCCCGCTGAAACGGAACAGCAAGACATCGAACGACGCCAGCAACAGCATGAATAGCGTGACATCGTATTGGCGGCTGATTGTCCGGATTTGCTTCGCCAATGCCGCCGGAATTGCAAATGTTTGTTGAGCGCCGCAATAAGCCATCACCGCGGGCCTCGGATAATCGGTCGGCAATTCCAGCACAGAAGGCGCACCCGCCAACCGGTTTCTCCAGTATTCGCCTTGTTGCCGCAGCACATCGGCGCCGAGATAACGGCGCTGCCAGCAGGCAAAATCAGCGTATTGAACCGGCAGCTCCGCTAACGGAGAACATTGCCCCGCGCTAAAGGCCTGATACAACGTAGCAAATTCGCGCAACAAAATCGACGATGACCAACCGTCGGAAACGATATGGTGCAAGGTGACGAGTAAAATACTTTGCTGCCGACCTGCAGCGGACGACAAGGCGATCAGCGTTATCCGAAGCAATGGACCGGTTGCCAAAGAAAAGGTTTTCTCCGCTTCCCGACGACACAAATCGCGCAGAACCGCCGGGCGACTGTGTTCCGGCAATGCCGTTAAATCGACCTGCGCAACAGACCATTCGGATGCCGGTAAAATCGCCTGTGTCGGTACGCCCTTTACGGTCACGAAAACGGTGCGCAAATTTTCATGGCGACGCACGATCTCGTTAAAGCTTTGCGCCAGGGCCGCTTCATTCAAACAGCCGGTCAATTTGAAGACGGCGGGCATGTTATATAAAGCGCTGTCCGGTTCCAGTTGATCCAGAAACCATAAGCGCTGCTGCGCATAGGAAAGCGGTATCGGCTCTATTCGTTCGCCGGGTTTTATAGGCGATGTCCGCACTTCGCCTGATTGAGCAATGCCTGATTGATCAAGGATGTCGATCAATTCCGCTTTCCTGGATTTAAGCTGGTAGCGGATCTCCTCATTCAGCGCATCTTTCGGTGCCTTGCATTTCAGGTTGCCGTCCTCGACATAAAGATGCACATTCAAATCGCGCAGCGTTGCGAGCAATTGGCCCAACATCATAGCGCTATGTCCTCGTAATCCGTTTCATCGCGGTGCAAGGGGGCGCTTGCCTGACTGCGGGCCCATAGCGCCAGGTCGATTTTTTCCGCCAGTTGTTCGACCGTGCCTGCTTCAAACAACATTTTCAGCGGCAGTTCAATGTTAAAGGCCAGGCTGAGCCTGGACATCAACTGCGTCGCTATCAGCGAGTGACCGCCCAGGTCAAAGAAATGATCGTCGATCCCCACTCTCTCAAGCCCGAGCACGGCGGCCCAAAGATCGACGAGGATGCTTTCGGTATCGGTGCGCGGCGCCACGTACTGTTTCTTGAGCTGTTCCGCGACATCGGGAGCGGGCAAGGCTTTTCTATCCAGTTTACCGTTCGCCGTTAACGGCATTGCACCGGGAAAAACGTAGGCATTCGGCAACATATAATCCGGCAACCGCGCTTTCAGGAAGCCGTTCAGGTCTTCGAACGTCGGCTGCCGTTCGCCCTCGCCGATAATATAGGCGGTCAGGCGTTTGTCTCCGGGCGTGTCTTCACGCACCAGCAGCACCACCTCCTTGACGTCGGGATGCTGCAACAGGCGGTTTTCTATTTCACCGAGCTCGATTCTAAAGCCGCGGATTTTGATTTGGTGATCTATACGGCCTGCATATTCCAATTCGCCATTCTGCCGGTAACAAGCCACGTCGCCGGATTTATACAAACGGCTGCCGGGCTTGCCGAAGGGATTGGGAATAAAACGTTCCGCCGTCAAATCGGGACGATTGAGATAACCTCTCGCCAGCCCAGCACCGCCGACATGCAGCTCGCCGCGGCTGTTGACCGGAACCGGATGACTGTCGGCATCCAACAGGTAGGTCTGTAAATCGGCAAGCGGTCTGCCGATAGGACTTATCCCCCTACCTGCCAGGTCTTGCCGGGTCAGCGGACGGAAGGTGACATGCACGGTCGTTTCGGTAATGCCGTACATATTGACCAATTGCGGTCGCCGGTCGCCGTGACGGTCGAACCACGGTTTCAGGCTTAACGGTTCCAACGCTTCGCCGCCGAAAATAACCAGCCGCAATGAACTGTCTATGGGCTGACTTTGTTGTTCTTCCACGCGCATCAATTGCAAAAAGGCCGACGGTGTTTGATTAAGCACGGTAACTCGCTCTTTTTGCAGCAAGCGGCAAAACTCCTCAGGCGAACGGCTGAGCCAGTACGGTACGATGACCAAGCGACCGCCATAGAGCAACGCGCCCCACATCTCCCATACTGAAAAGTCAAAGGCGTAGGAATGAAACAATGTCCAGACGTCGCGGCTGTCTATCCTGCATTGTTCATGGGTCACGGCGAAAAGCCGCAGGACTTCATGATGCGACACCATCACGCCTTTGGGATGACCGGTTGAGCCCGAGGTATAGATGATATAGGCCAGTTGTAACCGATAAATCATGAGGTTAGGGTTAACATCCGGTTGCCGGGTAATCTCAGACCAGTCGCTGTCGATACAAATGCAGGACACCGGGACGTCAGGCAGTAACGGCAGCAAATGCGCCTGCGTAATCAGCAGCGCGACGCCGGCGTCCAGCATCTGATAAGCAAGCCGTTCTTCAGGATAGCCGGGGTCCAGCGGCACATAAGCCCCACCCGCCTTCAGTACGCCCAGTAAGGCAACCATCATATCCAGTGAACGATCCGTGCATAGGGCCACCGGCCTATCCGGCCCGACCCCACGCGCTATCAGGTAATGCGCCACCTGGTTGGCTTTGGCGTTCAGTTCCGCGTAGCTCAGCGATTGCCCTTCAAAGACCAGCGCAACCGCATCGGGCACCTTATCCGCCTGTTGCTCAAAACATTGATGAATGCACGGACCTTGCGGATAGTCGACGTTCGCCGGGTTCCATTCGGCTGTCAACAAGCGTTGTTCATCGGCGGACAGGAAACACCGCCGGTCATGACGGTGCGCCGGGCTTGCGGCAATATCGGTCAGCACATTGACAAAATAGCCGGAAATATGGCCGACCTGGGCGACGGATAATTTACTTTCATCGACGGCTACGACAATTTGCAAGCGCGCACTTTGAATATCCAGGTGAAAGGCGACCGCCAACGTGAAAATCGCCTGGATATGGTCATCCCAACCCAGGATATTGAGTTCATCAGACTGCAACAAATCGCCGGCAATGTGATAATGCAGGTAGTAGAACATCGCATCGAATAATGCCGCCCTGTCACGATCCTGCTGGATTTGCGCCAGCGGATAAAAGCGGAACTTCAGCAATTCCTGTTCGGCGGCAAACACTTTCAGGATCAAAGACTGCCAACTGCCGCCCTGTAACTGCATCGGAAACGGCAGGGTATTGAGAAATACACCCAAGGCCCGATCAGCATCGGCTGTTTCCGGGCGAACGCTGCACACCAGGCCGGTGGTGATGTCGCGCTCCCCGTATAACATACTGAGCACTTTAAGATGAGCGGCCAACAATACCGTTTTCAACGGCACCCCCAGTGCTTTGGCAACGGATTGCAAGCCTTGCGTCAATTCATGCGACAGCGTTGTCAACTGTTTGACGTCCTTTTTGGCTTCGACTGGCTCCTCAATACCGACGCCGGACGGCAAGGTAAAATAGCGGGCATCGGCCAGTCTTTCCCGCCAATAACGGAGATGCGCTTCGGATTGGCTAGCCTCACGCTCCCATAACACCAGTTGCGGCAAGGCATTGGTCGAGGCGGACAGCACTTGCCTGACGTCTCCCTTTAGCAAGCTCCGATAGTCGCTAAACATTTCGTTCAGCATCGACACCAGGCTCCAGCCATCGAGAATGGCGTGGTGCTCGGTAACCGTGAAGCGAAATCGCTCGTCACTGAATTGATGGATATGAAAACGGATTAACGGCGCTTGTGAAATGACGAACGGCCTGGATTTTTCCAGCTCCAGCCAGGCGCTGAATTGCGCCTGTTGCTGTCCTGCCGGTACGCTTCGCCAGTCGTCAACGCTCACATCAACCGATACCGCATCGGCATTAAAAACCAGTTGCAGCGGCTCGCTGTAAGCGCCCATCGCAAAAGCCGTCCTTAATACCGGATGGCGGGCGACCGTGCCTCGTATCGCTGTTTGTAGCGCCGGGCTGTCAAATTCACAGCGTAGTTCGATACTGTCCACCAGATGATAGGCGGCCCGGTCGTATTCGCTATGAAAAATCATGCCCGCCTGGAGCGTCGTCAACGGATAAGCGTCTTCCACCGTTTGCGGCAACAAAGCCCGGTCGTGTTCGGTGATTAACGCGAACGGCAGCAGCACGCTGTAGTGTGCGGATGATGTCGGCGATGCCTCTTGTTGCGCAGCCAAAGCACGGACGTTTCCGTGCCGGTAAAGCTGTTCCAGGCTTATATCAATGCCCTGCTCTTTGGCCAGATTAATGACCTGTAAGCTGCGTATCGAATCACCGCCCAAGGCGAAGAAATTGTCCTCGATACCAACCGTCTCCAGCCCCAGAACGTCGGCCCAGATGGCGGCGAGAATTGCTTCGCTCCGGTTACGCGGGGCCACATGAACCGTTTGCCGTTGCGCTTGCCGGTCCGGCGCAGGCAGGGCTTTTCTATCCAGCTTGCCGTTCGACGATAAAGGCATCGCATCGAGACAGACAAAAGCGCCGGGCACCATATAGTCGGGCAGTTTGTCGCCCAGATAAGCACGCAAGCCTTCCGTATCGATAGCGTCCGCACCGTTTACGACAAGATAAGCCACCAGCCGCTTGTCGCCGGGCTGGTCCTCCCTGGCTAAAACGGCCGCTTCTTTAATATCGGGATGTTCGTTAAGGCGCGCTTCTATCTCCCCCAACTCGATCCTGAAACCGCGGATTTTCACCTGATGGTCGATACGGCCCAGATATTCGATATCGCCGTCGGCACGGAAACGACTCAGGTCGCCGGTTTTGTACAAGCGGCTGCCGTCTATAGCAAACGGGTTCGGGATGAATTTTTCGGCGCTGAGCTCAGGCCGATTCAGGTAGCCGCGCGCGAGACCGACACCGCCGAGATGGAGTTCACCGGCAATGCCGACCGGCACCGGATTGAGCTGTTTATCCAGTATGTACAGCGCGGTATTGGCAATCGGCCTGCCGATGGGCACCGCAGCGCCGGGATCGACAGGGCAGGCCCAGTAGCTGACATCGATAGACGCTTCGGTCGGGCCGTACAGGTTGTGCAGCGTTGCGCCCGAATGCCGGTAAAAGCGCCTGACCAGTTCTGCGGGCAAGGCCTCGCCGCTGCAAATGACGCGTTTTAATGACAGGCAACTCGCCACGCCTGGCGTGTCCAGGAAGGCCTGTAGCATGGACGGCACGAAATGCAGCGTGGTGATCTGATGCCGGTTAATCAGCTCGATCAGCGCCCGGCTGTCCTTGTGCTGCTTCGGCGGGGCCATGACCAGCGTTGCGCCGGTCATTAACGGCCAGAAGAATTCCCAGACCGAGACATCGAAACTGAACGGAGTTTTTTGCAAGACCCGGTCGCCCTGATCGAGCCGGTATGCTTCCTGCATCCATTGCAAACGGTTCAAAATGCCCCGGTGCGGCACCACCGCACCTTTCGGCTGCCCGGTCGAGCCGGAGGTGTAAATACAGTAGGCGAGATGTTCCGGCTTTAATGTAACGTTCGGGTTATGCACCGGCTCACCGGCCAGTTCCGGCCATTGGCTGTCGAGGCACAGCACCTTGGCCGGATTTGCCGCGAGTTTGTCCTGTAAATGGCTTTGCGTCAGGATCACCGGCGCATTAATATAGAGAGCGGAATTAACAAAGCGACATTTTGCTCCCTCTCCCTCCGGGAGAGGGTTGGGGAGAGGGGAAATCAATGAAGCTTTATCGCTCGCACACCCGATATCACCCAACATGAACGCCAGCCTTTCCTGCGGATAGCCTGGGTCCAGCGGCACATAAGCTCCACCCGCCTTGAGGATGCCCAGCAATGCGATAACCATCTCCAGCGAGCGTTCCATGTAAACGCCGACCAACACATCCGGCCCGATGCCGCAACCGCGTAAATGATGCGCCAACTGATTGGCCCTGATAATCAGTTCGGCATAACTTAACAAGTGTTGTTCGTAGATGACGGCGACCGCGTCGGGCGTACTTGCCGCCTGTTGTTCGATTAGCTCGTGCAGCCATCGGTCTTGCGGATAATTGACTTCAGTGGCGTTCCACTCATGTAGAATTTGCCGTTGTTCGGCCTGCCCCAGCAACGACAGTTCGGCGATACACCGATCCGGCTTGCTGACAATACCTTGCAATATATTCAGATAATGACCGGCCATCCGGGCAATCGTCTCCGGTTCGTACAAATCGGTGTTGTATTCGATAATTGCCTGCAAACCGTCATCGGTTTGCGATAACAATAAAGTCAGGTCGAATTTGGCCGTGCCGGTGTCGGCGCTCTCTTGACGCACTTGCAATCCGGGCAGGGAAAAGGATTCGGACGGTGTATTCTGCATGACAAACATCACCTGGAACAACGGCGTCCGGTTCAAATCACGCGCGCCGCCAAGCGCTTCAACCAGCTTGTCAAACGACAGGTCTTGATGGGCCTGGGCGTCCAGAACCGTTTTCCCGCATTGCTCCAGCAATGTTGTAAACGCCGGATTGCCCGACAAATCGCTGCGCAACACCAGCGTGTTGACAAAAAAACCGATCAGGTCTTCCAGTTCCCGGCGGTTACGATTGGCGACCGGCGTACCGACGCAAACAGCCTGTTGCGAACTATAGCGGTACAGCAACACATTGAATGCCGACAGTAATGTGACAAACAACGAAACACCGTGGCGACGGCTCAATTCGGCCAGCGGTAAGGCCAGACTGCCCGCTACCGAAAAATGATAATTGGCGCCGCGATGACCGGCTTGCGCGGGCCTCGGCTTATCGGTCGGCAACGACAAGGTCTCCGGCGCGCCTTGCAGTTGCTGTCGCCAGTAAGCCAGTTGCTTTCGGCAGTCAGGACCTTGCAGCCAGTGTTGTTGCCAACAGGCAAAATCGGCGTACTGTATCGGCAATTCGGCCAGCGGCGAAGGCAATCCGGCACTAAACGCCCGGTACAGCGTAGCGAACTCGCGCACCAGGATACCGATAGACCAGCCGTCCGATACGATATGATGCAGCGTAAATAACAGCCGATAGCAGTTTTCCGCCAAGCGAATCAGGTTGACGCGCAGCAGCGGTCCCTTCACCAGATCGAACGGCCGTTGCAGTTCTTCCCGATGCAGACGTTGCTGTTCGGCCCAGCGCCGGTCTTCCGATAAATCATCAAGTACGGTAAGCGGGTACGCAACTGTGCTAACAGGTATAATTTTTTGCCAAAGTTGTTTGCCCTCCTGAACAAACACCGTGCGCAGGATTTCATGACGGCGGACCGTCTCGTCCAGCGCCTGTTGCAAGGCTTCCATACACAGCACACCGTTAAGCTCGAACGCCGCCGACATATTGTAGGCAACCGAAACGGATTGCAGGTGATCCAGGAAAAACAGGCGTTGCTGCGCACAGGACAAGCCGGTTTGCGATTCCTCACGCGGCTGTATCGCATCCCCATCCCCGAAAGCATCGGCTGTCGCCTGACCTTTTAATAGTTTATCCAGCATGGCTTGCCGGGTTTCGGACAAATGCGCGCGACGAGTTGATAATTCACGCGTTGATTGTTGATTGGTGTTTTGCATGTTTCTATACCGCAACAGGACTGTTTTGAAGGAAAAAGTGTTCGACTTCGTCGTCGGAGAGGGCTTCGAGTTTTTCTATCAACCGCTCTTCGATCAGCAGCGCGAATCCGGCGATGGTGCTGACCTCGAACACATCGCGTAGCGACAGCGCCAACTGGAATTTTTTATTAATCCGCGAGACAAGCTGGGTCGCCGTCAACGAGTGACCGCCGAGCATAAAAAAATCATCGTTTACGCCGATTTTTTCAACGTCCAAAATATCGGTCCAGATAGCGGCGAGGATGGTTTCGGTAGCGCTGGACGGGGCCGCATAGGCGGTTTGCCCTTGCGCCTGCCAATCGGGACACGGCAAGGCTTTACGGTCGAGTTTACCGTTGGGCGTCAACGGGAATTCGGGCAACTCGACAAAAGCGCTCGGCATCATATAAGCGGACAGGTTCGCGGCAAGTTGCGTACGTAACTCGGCCAACGCGATTTCGACATTGTCCTGCACAACGACATAGGCCACGAGCCGTTTGTCGCCACGGTCTTCGCGGGCGACGACCAGCGCTTGACTTACACCGTCGCAAGCCAGCAGACGGGCTTCAATTTCACCCGGTTCGATACGGAAACCGCGAATCTTGACTTGGGTATCGGCGCGGCCCAGGAATTCAATATCGCCGCTCGGCAGGTAACGCGCCAAATCACCGGTTTTATACAGCCGCCCGCCCGATTCGGCGGCGAACGGATCGGGGATGAATTTTTCCGCCGTCAATTCGGGCGCGTTACGGTAACCACGGGCCAGGCCCGCACCGGCCAGGTACAATTCGCCGACGACGCCGACCGGAACCGGCAAGTAATGTCTATCGAGCAGATAGGCCCGGCTGTTGGCGAAGGGGCGGCCAACGGCCAGCACATCCAGCGGCGCTGACGGATCGGCCTGATAATAGAGGCTGTCGATGGTCGCTTCGGTCAGGCCGTAGCTGTTAACGAGGCGACCTTGATTACCGATGAAGCTTTGAAAATACTCGTATTCGTCCTTGCTCCAAGCATCCGAGCCGCAGATCAACAGGTCCATAAACGCCAGGTTTTGCCGGGTTTGTTCCAGATAGGCCATCAGGTTCCTGAGCACGGCGGGCACAAATTCGGCGATGCGAATGTGTATGCGGCGCATCAGTGCATAGAGATTCGGTGCATCCAGCAACAATGGGCGCGGACAGATGACCAGTTTGTCGCCGGACAACAGCGCGCGCACCATATCGCCCGCGCAAACGTCGAACGACAGGCTGGCCATTTGCAGATGCGCCCTGGGCTTATCGCCCAATCGGTAAGCATCGCGCCAAGCGTAATAAGCGTTAACCAGACTGCGGCGACTGATCATGACCGCTTTGGGCCGGTCGGTAGAACCGGAAGTATAGATAATATAGGCCAAATGATCGGCATGAGCCGATGCACACGGATTTTCTTCAGGATAGCGTCCGATGACCGCCTGTAACGCATCCAGATTCAGCCTCCGTGTACGTCCCATCGGCAGTGTGGCAAGCAACGTGCTTTGCGTTAGCAGTAACGTAGCGCCGCTGTCTTCGAGCATATAACTCAAGCGTTCCGCCGGATAATCCGGGTCCAGCGGCACATAAGCGCCGCCTGCCTTCAGTATCGCCAACACGGCGACAACCATATCCAGCGAGCGCTCCAGACCGATACCGACCGGCGCATCGGGACCGATGCCTTGAGCCAACAGATAATGCGCCAATTGATTGGCTTTGGCGTTCAGCTCGGCATAGCTTAGAAAGTCTTGCTGATAAGCCACGGCCACCGCGTCCGGCCTTGTCGCCGCCTGTCGCTCGAACAATTGTTGCAGCGATAGGTCTTGCGGGTAGCCGACCTGAGTCGCGTTCCAGTCATGCAGGATTTGCCGGTTTTCCGCATCGCTCAATAAACACAACTCACTCAGCCTTGTCGTCCGCACATCGACCAAGCCTTCAAGGCTATTTTCAAAATGCCCCAGCAGGCGGATAACAGCCTGTTCATTGACATAGCTGCGGTCGTAGCTGATGGCTATTTCCAGGTTAGGACCCGGAAGCGCGGTCACCGTCAACGGATAATTGGTTTGATCCTTGATTTCCATATCGCTGATGGCCAAATTGCCTATCCTTTCCTTCAACAACCTGTCGGCGGGATAATTTTCAAACACCAGCAGGCTGTCGAATAGCGGCTGTCCGGGCGGAATTTCACTCCAGCCGTTAATATTGACCAGCGGCGTATACTCGTACTGGCGCAGGGTCATATTCTGTTCCAGCAGTTGCTGCAACCAGGTGGCACTGTCGACGCTATCAGGCACCCGAACACGCAACGGCAGGGTGTTGATAAACAAACCGACCATGTCCTCAATGCCGTCCAGTTCGGTCGGCCTGCCCGCCACTGTTACCCCGAACAGTACATCCCGCTCGCCGCTGTAGCGGCTCAGCACGATAGCCCATGCGCCTTGAATCAACGTATTCAAAGTCAGCCGCTGGCTTTGTACGAAGGTTTGCAAGCGGGCTGTAGCATCAGTGGAAAAGGTCAGACTGTTCAGGCCGTAACCGACTTCCGTTGCCGTCGCTTCGGCTTTGTTGGCGCCGAACAGCGGCGTTGGCGCGCTAAAGCCCGCCAATGCGTTGCGCCAATAATGCTCAGCGGCGGCCATATCCTGCCGTTGCAGCCATTCGATATAGTCACGATAAGGTTTGGAGGTCGGCAAGCGAAGCTCCCGACCGGCGCATAAAGCCTGATAAGCGTCAAAAACATCCTTGAGTATTAACGACATGCTCCAGCCGTCCTGCAACAGGTGATGAAAGCTCCAGGCCAGGTAATGTCTGTCCTCCGCGCAGCGTATCAGCGTCAAACGCATCAGCGGCGGCTGCAGAAAATCGAATCCGGCTTGCCAATCGGCGTCCTGAAAACCCTGCCAATGCTGTTGCTGTTCGGTTTCCGGCAGGGATCGCCAGTCCCATTCAGACCAGGGCACCTCGCCGTTGCGGCAAACAAACTGCAACGGTGTATCGGTGTCTTTTACCAGGAACCCGGTGCGTAAAATGCTGTGCCGGGCGATGGTGTATTGCCAGGCTTGTTTGAAGGCAGGAATATCGATAGTCCCTTGCAGGCGACAGCCCAGCAACAGACAGTAAGCCCCCGGCTCGCGAGCATAAAGACTATGGAACACCAGGCCTTGCTGCAACGGCGTCAATGGGTAAATATCGGCTACCCGCGCGGGCGTTAGAGCAAGGCCGTCCAGTTCCTGTTGGCTGATGCGCGCCAGCGGGAAATCGGACGGCGTATAGCCGCCCGCTTCGGGCGATTGACAATGCCGTATCAGCTGTTGTAACTGCTGTTGGAAGGTTTGCGCCAAGGCCTCTATCGTCCCGGCGTGAAATCGCAATTTGCTGTATTTGAAGCTGACCTGTAATTGGCCCTGCCGGATTTTTGCGATGACTTCCAGCTCGTGAGCGCGCCGGTTATCGGCATCGCTGCTCGCCCCGCCGTTTTCATTCGCCAATTGATAAGGACTGTCCTTCGGTAAAGCCGAATCAAGCCGTCCCAGGTAATTGAAAATGACTTGCGCGGCAGGCTGGCGTTTTAATGCGCTGCCGGTTTCCTGATCGTCAAGATAGCGCAACAGGCCGTAACCGATGCCGTTAGCGGGCACTTGCCGCAATTGCTCCTTGACGGACATGATCAGCCTGCCCGGCTCGCTGCCTTCCGGCAGCATCAATACGAGCGGGTAGACGCTGCTGAACCAGCCGACGGTGCGGCTTAAATCAATATCGTCAAAAAGCGCCTCGCGGCCATGACTTTCCAGGTCAATACAAACGGCGTCATTGCCGCTCCAGTCGGCGAGGCTTCGACCTAATGCCGCCAGCAGGATGTCATTGATACGGGTACGGTAAACAGCCGGTACTTGCTGCAATAAAGCCTCGGTGTCGATTTGTGTTATAGCCGCTTCACAGCTTGCAGCACTCGCCTCACTGTTGCACCCTTGCGGATAATCGACGGGAAACAGGGTTGTTTTGGGACGACCCAGCCAATAATCGGCTTCTTTTTGCAGCGACGCGCTCTTGGCATAGGCCGACAACTGCGTCGCCCATTGTTGGAATGATGTGGTTTTTGCAGGCAATACAACCGCCTGCCCGTCAGCCAGTTGCCGATAAACGGTGTGCAGGTCTTCGAGCAGGATACGCCACGATACGGCATCGACCACCAAGTGATGAATGGTCCAGAACAGCCGTTGCGCACCGGCTTCACGGCTATCGAACAGCACCAGCGACATTAGCGGACCTGTCGCCGGGTCGAGGCTTTGCTGACGCTCCGAACAAATCGATTCAATATAGGCGGATCGCTGATCCGGCTCCACGTTGTCCAGGTCAACGCACAGAAATCCCCACGCTAATTCGTTTTGATGAACGGCTTGCAGGTCGCCGTCCTGTCCGGTAAACGCCAAATGCAAGACGTCATGATAGTCAACCAGTTGCTCAATGGCCTGCTGTAAAATAACCGGCTCCATCGCTAGGGCTGACCGTAACAGCACCGACTGATTCCAGTACTGGGGCTTGTTGAGGCCCAACTCGAAAAACCAGTATTGAATCGGTGTCAGCGGCACGCTACCCGTTACCCTGCCCTGTTCAGCCGCTATTTTTCCGGCTTTGTCTTGATCCGTGCCGATAACGGCTGCCGCGAGCTCGGCAACGGTCTGGTATTGGAATAACTGCCTCGGGGTCAAGGTCAAGCCTGCCTGATGCGCGCGACTGACCGCCTGAATGCTCAGTATCGAATCGCCGCCCAGCGAAAAGAAATTGTCATGAATACTCAAACGTTGCACGCAGAGCAAGTCCGACCAGATGTCTACCAGCGCTTGTTCGGTCGCGTTGCGCGGGGCCGCCCATACGCGCTTGTCCGATTCAGGCAAGCCGGGATGCGGCAAGACCCGGCGATCGAGTTTGCCGTTAGGCGTCAACGGCAATCTTTCCAGGCCCATGAATACCGACGGCACCATGTACTCGGGCAGGCTCTGTTTAAGATAGCATTGCAATAGCTGACTTTCCGGCAAGGGTTGTTCCCCGCTGACAAGATAAGCCACCAGACGTTTGTGGCCTGCCCCGTCCTCTCTCGCCAGTACGGCGGCTTCACGAATGCCGGGATACTGCAACAAGCGGTTTTCGATTTCGCCCGGTTCTATGCGATAGCCGCGGATTTTGACCTGGTTATCGACACGGCCCAGGAATTCAATACTACCGTCGGCGCGATAACGGGCCAGGTCCCCGGTTTTGTATAAACGGCCGCCCGGCGTCGCACCAAACGGGTTGGGGATGAATTTTTCGGCTGTCAGCTCCGGACGGTTTATATAGCCTCGGGCCAGGCCGCTGCCGCCGATACACAATTCCCCGCTAATGCCTGCCGGTACCGGCTGAAAATAGCGATCCAGCATATAAATCTGCACACCCTCAATAGGCCGTCCTATCGACAACATGGCTGACGGGTCGGCTGTTTCGCTGTGCCATACGCTGCTCCATACCGTACCTTCGGTGGGGCCGTATTCGTTATAAAACTTAACCTTCGGCAATTGCCGGTGATGCTGGGCGGCGATTTCGCCTGAGCAGGCTTCACCGGCGACAATAACCGCTTTCAGCGAAGCCAATAAATAAACGCTGCGTTCATTGATGATGGCGCTGTAAAACGACGGCAACGCCAGTAAATGGCTGACCTGTTGCCGCTTGATGAGCTGCGCCAGCGCCACGGGATCGTTCAGTTCATCCGGTTGCGGCAGGCACAAACGACCGCCCTGGCTTAAGGTCCAGAAAATACCGGCGACCGAGCTGTCAAAAGCAAACGACGATAACAGCAGGAAGCATTGCACCGAGTCCTGATAATAATGGCTGCGGGCCTCTGTCGAATGCAGCAGGTTGCCGTGACTGACCGACACGCCTTTGGGCATGCCGGTTGAACCCGACGTATAAATAATATAGGCGGTATTTTCGGTGCTTGCCCGTTTCGGGCTGCGCTGCAGCCCGGCATTGTTGATATAGACAGCGCAATTGATAAAGCGACTTTCTACTCCCTCTCCCTCCGGGAGAGGGCCGGGGAGAGGGGAAATATGATCAAGCAAGATCATTTCGATGTCATTGCGCCGGAAGCGCTCCGCCAGATGAGCCTGGGTCAGCAACAACTTAATACCGGCATCCTGCAACATATAGTCCAGGCGCTCGTCAGGATAACCTGGGTCCAACGGCACATAGGCCGCTCCCGCCTTAAGCACCGCCAACAAGCCGACGATCAGTTGCAGGGAACGCTCGGCACTGACGCCGACCCGACTTTCCGGGCCTATGCCCCCGGCATTGAGCGCATCGGCCAGGCTGCTTGCACGGCTGTCAAGCTCGCCGTAGCTTAAGGTTTGCCCGGCGAAGACCAGCGCGGTTTTTTCCGGCGCGGCTTTTGCCTGCGCTTCAAAGCGTTGATGTACCAGCATCGGCGGACATGATCTCGAGAGCTCCGATGGCCTGTTCCAGTCGAAAAACAGTTGTTGACGTTCCCTGTCGGTCAGCAACGGGAGTTGCGCAATCGGCAGGTTCGGGTCCATGACCGCACCCGCCAGCAAGGTTTGCAGATGTCCGGCCATCCGTGCGACAGTGGCGGCATCAAACAAATCGGTGTTGTATTCGAACAGCCCCTGCAATTGGCCGTCACTCTCTTCGATAAACAGCGTCAGGTCGAATTGTGCGGCGTGATTGTTGAGATTTAACGGTGTCGCCGATAAGTCGGGTATCTCGAAGGCGCTCGTCGGCACGTTTTGCACGGCCAGCATCACCTGGAATAACGGCGTATGATCGGCATGGCGCACCGGGTTCAGCGCCTCCACCAACTGCCCGAAAGAAAAATCCGCGTGCATCTGGTCTTGCAAGGCCTGATTGCGGATATGGTTAAGCAAGGCCGAGAAAGGCATATCATCGGATAGTTGGCAACGCAACACCAGCGTGTTGACAAAAAACCCGATCAGATCGGCTATCTGGGCCTGATTCCGGCCCGCAACCGGATAGCCCATGGTCATGTCCTTGCTGCCGGTATAGCGATACAGCAGGCTGTTAAACGCGGCGGCCATGACCATGAACAGCGTTGCGTTATGCTGCTTGCACAAGGCCTTGACGGCGCTGCCGAGCGACTGTCCAATGCTAAATTCGTACAGGTCGCCGCGATAACTTTGCAGCAGCGGCCTCGGACGGTCGGTAGGCAATTCCAACAGCGGCGGGCCATTGTGCAATTTTTGCGTCCAGTAGCTCAGTTGTTTTTCCCATCGCTCCACCTGTTGGGCTTGCCAGACGCAAAAATCGCCGTATTGAATGGTCGGTTCCGGCAGGCTTGACGGCAAGCCCTTGCTGAATCGCTCATAAAGCGCGGCCACCTCTTTCATCATGAGCCCGACCGACCAGCGGTCCGCCGCGATATGATGCAGGACCAACACCAGGGTGTGCCTGTCCTTGCCCAGCACAGCCAGCATAACGCGTAGCGGAGCCGCCGCCGATAGGTCGAAGGGCGCGCGGATAAAGGCCTCGGCGCAATCGTCAAAGGCTGCCTGCGGGCTGTCGGTCAAATCCAGCCTGAATCGTGTTAATCCGCTCTCCGACATCACGCATTGCCTCGCTTGCCCCTGCTCGTCGACAAAACGAGTGCGTAATATTTCATGTCGGCGCACCACTTCGTCGAGGCTTTGCTGCAAGGCTTCGGTATTCAATGCGCCGTTAAAACGTATCGCTCCGGCCATGTTGTAAATGGGATTATCGGGTTCCAGTTGCGACATGATCCACAGACGTTGCTGGGCGTACGACAATGGCGCCTGGGTATCGGGCCGACGTTTTTTAACCGGATTATCGGCTGTCCTGTTTTTATCAAGCTGCAAGATCAGGTTTGCGCGGCCTTGCCCGGCGCTTTGGTGTTTTTTTGTCGATGCTTGTTGCATGGTTACGGCCTCCAAATCGTTGTTAGTTCCTTTGTATGCAATCTGTAGGGTATCCGGCGGACCTGTCCTATGATTAACGGTATGCACACCCTACAGAATTAATGGCAGTGAGGTCTTTGTCCGGCAAGTTAAGCAAAATCGCTCAAGCCTCTCTATGCTAAAAGAGACGATCCAATTTATGGCCCCCTCACCTGGAAAGGCATGTTTAAGTCATATTCAGGCAATACTTCACACTACCTTGTGAAGGGCGCAAAAAGCTTGATGAGAGGGGGACTAAGAGGGTGATGTGACCAGATTATCTAGAACATAAGAGCGTTTGAGATAATTCGAGTTTAGGGATACTATGACTTGCTTTAAATACTTAGCAAGTAGCAAGTAGCCCGTATGGAGCGTAAGCGTAATACGGGACATCGGAGCTACGAACTCCCCGGATTCCGCAAGCTCCATCCGGGCTACTGGTTAACCAATAGCGCGTAATTCGCACTACACTCATTTGGTATATTTGAACCAACTTTCAAGGAATCAGCCGCGATGAAATCCAAAACCTTGACCCCGCAATCGACTGCCGCCAAAACAAAAGTAGATATGAGCCATGCGCACGAGCCGAAACTGGTCTTTGCCATTATCGGCCTCGTTATTGCCGCGCTTTTCTTTACCGTTGGCAGCCTGATCAATGAATTGCATAACGCAGGTTCGGAAGCTCCGCCGTGGTGGCCTTATATTTTGCTTGGCATGGCCCTGTTTGTGGCGCTGGGCTTTGAGTTTGTCAATGGTTTTCACGATACCGCCAATGCGGTCGCCACGGTCATTTATACGCATTCCCTGCCCCCGTTGGTTGCCGTGATTTGGTCGGGTTTTTTCAATTTTCTGGGGGTGTTGGTATCAAACGGAACGGTCGCCTTCGCCATTATTTCCTTGTTGCCCGTTGAGTTGATTTTACAGGTGGGTTCAGGGTCCGGCTTTGCCATGGTGTTTGCTTTATTGATTGCAGCGATTGCCTGGAATCTCGGCACCTGGTGGTTTGGCTTGCCCGCATCGTCCTCGCATACCATGATAGGCTCGATTGTCGGCGTAGGTATCGCCAATGCCTTGATGCACGGTCGCGACGGCACCAGCGGCGTCGACTGGGAGCAGGTGACCAAAGTGGCTTACGCGCTGCTGCTGTCGCCCGTCATCGGTTTTATGCTGGCGGCCGGCATGTTATTGCTGCTGAAAGCCATGGTAAAAAACCGGGCGCTTTATAGCGAACCGAGGAAAGACCATGCCCCGCCCTGGTGGATTCGCGGCATCCTGATTCTCACCTGCACCGGTGTGTCTTTTGCCCACGGTTCCAATGACGGCCAAAAAGGCATGGGCTTGATCATGTTGATTCTGGTCGGCACGGTGCCCCTGGCTTATGCGTTAAACCGCGCGATGCCGGTCGATCAGGTAACCGAGTTGGCGGCCATCACCAAAGTCACGCAGCAGTCTCTGGAAAAAATGAGTCCGTCAATGACGCTTGCTAAAGACCCCCATGCCATTCTTGAGGACTATTTGCGCACCAATACCTTTACGCCGGAGATCATACCAGCCCTAACCGCCATGACCGGTGTTATCGGTGACCAAATCAGAGCTTATGACAACTCGCTGGCGAAAATATCGTTGGGTAATGAAGTCAATATGCGCAAGGACATGTATTTGTCAGCCGAGACGATCAACAAGCTAGAGAAAAACGCGCATGTCAGCTTCGATCCTGAAACCAAAAGCAATATTGAAGCCTTCAAAAAACTGCTCAATAACGCCACCAAATTTATTCCACTATGGGTCAAGATTATCGTCGCGATTGCATTGGGGCTTGGCACTATGGTTGGCTGGAAACGCATCGTGGTAACGGTTGGCGAGAAAATCGGCAAAACCCATTTAACCTATGCCCAGGGTGCGGCCGCAGAGATTGTTGCGATGGCGACGATTGGCCTGGCGGATGATTTTGGCGTGCCGGTCTCCACGACCCATGTGCTGTCATCCGGTATCGCGGGTACTATGGCGGCCAACCACTCGGGCCTGCAACTGGATACGATACGCAACATTGTCATGGCCTGGGTATTTACGCTACCCGCTGCCATGGTGCTTTCGGGGGCGTTGTACTGGGTCTTTAGTCATTTTGCCTAGATCAATATTCATTGACCGGAGACTCGCCAAGCGCCTGATAATCGGCCACCTTATCGACAAATTCGGCAATCGTCGGCGCTTCAAACAGTATTTTTACCGGCAGTTCCATAGCGAATAATTCCTGTACCCGCAGCATGATCTGGACGCCCGATAACGAATGCCCGCCAAGGTCAAAAAAATTGTCATGAATGCACAATTGCTTGATGCCGAGTATTTCCCTCCAGATACCGGCCACGGCCTCTTCCGCCTCGTCCCTCGGCGCCACCGGCTCGCGCTTTTTCAGTGCTTGCGGCTCCGGTGCACGCAAGGCGCGGCGATCCAGTTTACCGTTGGCGTTCAACGGCATAGCCTCCAGAAATACGAACGCAGCCGGCACCATGTAATCCGGCAGGCTGTTTGCGAGCGCCGTTTTTAGAATTGCCGGTCGTACATTTTCATCTTGTCCGGCGACCAGGTAAGCCACCAGGCGTTGATTACCGGGCCGGTCTTCCCGAACTAGCGCCACCGCTTCTTTAATGCCCGGATATTGCAGCAGACGGGATTCAATTTCGCCTAATTCAATCCGGTAACCGCGCAACTTGATTTGCGTATCGACACGTCCGCAGAATTCAATAGCGCCGTCACTGCGATAGCGCGCCAGGTCGCCGGTCTTATACAAGCGCTTGCCGTTCAGGGCGAATGGGTTGGGCATGAATTTTTCGGCTGTCAGTTCCGGTTGGTTAAGATAACCGCGGGTGATACCGTCGCCGCCGATATGCAGCTCACCGATTACGCCGACCGGAACCGGCTGGCAATAGCGATCCAGAATATAAACCTGCATATTGCTGATGGCTTGCCCGATGGGGACAACAGTATCGGCTTGTTGCTCCTGTACGGCATGAACAGTACTCCAGACCGTCGCTTCGGTCGGACCGTATTCATTGTAAAGACAGACATGCGGTAATAGGGCGTGATGCTGTCCGGCGACGCTTTCGGAACAGGCTTCGCCCGCGACAATAACGGTTTGCAGGCTCGCCAATCGGGGCGTCGGCACATAGTCCAGCAAGGCGGCATAAAGCGACGGCAACGCCAATAGATGCGTGACTTGCCGCCGCTCGATCAAGGCGCCGAGAGCAGACGGGTCTTTCTGTTCGTTATCTTCAGGGAGGCAGAGGCAACCGCCCCGGCTCAATGTCCAGAAGATACCGGCAACCGAGCTGTCGAAGGCAAATGAGGACAGCAGCAGGTAACAAGCAACCGGCTCTTGGTAATACTGGAAACGGGCCCAGGTAGAATGCATGACATTGCGATGGCTGACCATCACGCCTTTGGGTTTACCGGTGGAACCGGAGGTGTAAATCAGGTAGGCGGTATTGTCCGCAACGGCCAGCGGTTGCAGATTCTGTGCACAACAGTCGGCGTAAACCGCGAAGGTCCTGTCCACACAAATGACCTCAGCGTTTGCGTGAATGATGGTTTCGATCAGGTGCGGACGGGTCAGTAACAAGCGAATACCGGCGTCCTCAAGCAAATAGTTCCGGCGCTCCGATGGGTAAGCCGGGTCGATAGGCACATAAGCGGCGCCGGCTTTAAGAATCGCCAGCAAGCCGATCAGCAGTTCCAGTGATCTTTCCATGCACACGGCAATCCGGGTCTCAGGCCCCGCGCCGCGAGCGCGCAGATAATTCGCCAGTTGATTGGCTTCGGCGTTAAGCTCGGCATAGCTTAATGATTGATGTTGAAATACCGCCGCTATTGCTTCGGGCGTTTTTTCCGCCTGGTTTTCAAAGCACTGATAGATTAACAAGTCCTGCGGATAAGGTAACCGGGTTTTATTCCAGGCCAGCAATTGCCGCTTGCGCTCGGGCACCGTCAGCAAAGGTAATTCAGCCAAACGCATGGCGGGATACGCCAGAATGCCCTGCATCAGGCACTGAAAGTGCCCCAACATGCGCAACACAGCATCTCGTGTGAATAATTCGCGACGATACCGGAATATCGCCGATAAGCCGTCCTCGGACTCTGCCATCATCAAGGTCAAATCGAATTGGGCGACGCCGTCATGTAAAGCAAGCGTTTCGGCTTGAATACCCGGCCAGTCTATTACAGCGCCGTCGCTGCCCAACGCCAGCGAAACGGCGTCAGGAACGGCGCTCACCCCGCCCTGCAATACGAACATCACCTGATAGAAGGGCCATGATCCTTTGTCACGGTCAGGCTGCATTTTTTCCACCAGCAGAGAAAAGGGGTAATCCTGATGCGCCAGAGCACCGAGCACGGTTTGCCTGAGCTCGGCCAGATAGCTGATAAACGACTTGTCGCCGCCGGGCTGGGTGCGCAAGGCAACGGGATTGACAAAATACCCCACGACCTCTGAAAAATCCTGCTTGGGCCTGCCCAGGGTCGGCGTACCGACAATCACATCCTGCTGCCCGCTGTATCGATACAGCAATACGTTAAAGAGCCCCAGCAATACCGTGTACAGCGTAGCGTTGTTGGTATCGGCCAGCTTGCGGAGCCTGTGCGTGGTGTGCGGATCAATCATCAGCGTTTCAGAACCACCGCGATAAGAGCTAGCCGAAGCCCGCGTTCTATCGGCAGGTAATTCCAGCTTCGGCAATTCGCCGCCCAATTGCTGTCGCCAGTAAGCCAGATCCAGTTCGGCCTGTTCGCTGTCCAGGTAATTTTTTTGCCAGTCTACGTAATCGCTATAACGGCTGGTCAGTGGCGGCAAGTCGGCCTGTCTCCCTGCGAGTTGAGCGGCGTAACACTGTTTCAATTCATCCAGCAGCGTGATCAGAGATCGAAAATCAACGGCGATATGATGGGCGCAAAACACCAAGATGTGATCGTTACCGGCAATGCTGAACAATTGAGCTCTGAGTAATGGGCCTTTTTCCAGATCAAAAGGTCGCCCGATGTAATCGCTGATATTTTTCGTTCTTTCCGCATCATTGGCGCAAGTAATCAGGCCCAGCAAAAATTCCGATTCCGGCAACAGCACCTGCACCGGCTCCAGGGCATCGTTGACCCGGTAGGCGGTGCGTAATTGTTCGTGCCTGTTGACCAGCATCGCCAAAGCAACCCGTAGCGCTCCCGCATCAATGGCCGAACGAATGCGCATGGCTACCGGCATGTTATAAACTGGGCTTTGCGGCTCGAGGCAGCAAACCGTCCAGATAGCCTGCTGACCCAGCGACAAAGGCAGCTCCGCAACGGGTCGCGATGCCTCGGATAAGGCCGCACCGCCAGCAAGCTTATCGGCTTTCGCCAAAGCAAGCGCCTGTTCGGCGACAGCCCGGATGGATTGATCATCCAGTAACAAAGCCACCGGCAGGTTGATAGCCAAAAACTCGTCGATAAAATATTTCAACTCCATCGCTTTCAGGGAATCGATACCCAAGCCCATGATCGGCGTCCGCTCGCACACATCAGTAGCAAGAATCTGCTCCAACGCCAGGCCGGATAACGCCGCCACTTTGGCAGCCAGGTATTGCGTCAATATCTGTGCCCCCGAATCTTGCGGTGCCAATAGCAAGGCCTGACGCAGTAAGGCCTGTTCAGGCCCGGGCAAGCGCCCGGTCGCTCCCGCGTCCGTATTCTGTATCACCGTTCCACTGCCATGCGAGGCCTCCTGCTTTAACTCATCCAGCGCCACCGGCGTGAATTGCTGATTTTCAAAGGCTTCCCGGCATGCCGAACGGCGGATTTTACCGCTGGTGGTTTTTAATACCGACCCTGGTTTCAATAACACGATGGTATCGACCTGGATACCGCATTCATCGGCCAAACGGCTGCGTATCGCGGCTAATTCGCGTTGATATTCGGCTTGCCGCAGATGACTGCGCTTTAACTCCGCAAGCAGCACCAACTTTTCACCGTTAGACCCGGCCACCGCGAAAGCCGCCGAACAGCCGGGGTTTAAAGCGCCTGTCGATGCTTCGGCGGCGGCTTCCAGGTCGTGCGGATAATAGTTGCGACCACGCACGATAATCAGATCCTTGATGCGCCCGGATACGAACAGCTCACCGTTGTCGATAAAACCCAGGTCGCCGGTGCAAAGCCAGGTTGTTTGCCCGGCGTCGGTAACAAAGGTCTCGGCGGTCGCTGATGCGTTTTGCCAATAGCCTTTGGCGATGCTCGGCCCGCTGACCTGGATTTCACCGATTTGCCCGTTTTCGCAAAGCGCGCGGCTGTCGGGATGAATAATCCTGACGGCGTGGTGCTCGCCGACAGTCCCGCAGCCGACCAGGCGCCGATAATCGGTCAAAGACGCCGGATTGGAACAGGCCAGGCGTTCTTCCAGCCGCGATTTATTAAAAGCTTTCACCGTAGGCGCGGTATTTTTGCTGACGCCGCTGACCAGTAAGGTGGCTTCGGCCAGACCGTAACAAGGATAAAAGGCTTCCCGGCGGAATCCGCAACCGGCAAAGGCATGCTCGAAGCGCTCCAGCGTCGCCGCCTGTATCGGTTCGGCGCCGTTAAAAGCCAGCTTCCAGGAACTCAGATCAAGCCCGGCCTTCTCGTCCTCGGTAATTTTCTGCGCACACAATTCATACGCGAAATTGGGGCCGCCGCTGGTATGGGCACGATAATCGGAAATCGCCTGCAACCAGCGCAAGGGCTGCTCCAGGAATGTCATCGGCGACATCAGGATAGCCGAAGCGCCTGTATATAAAGGCTGCATGATATTACCGATCAGGCCCATGTCATGATACAGCGGCAACCAGCCGACGACGGTGGAATCACTGTCATGACCGAAACTCGACTTGATCAATTTCTGGTTCGCCAGCAGGTTGCCGTGGCTAACCATGACACCCTTGGCGTTACCGGTGGAGCCGGACGTGTATTGCAGAAAAGCCAGCGTCTCTTCGTTCAATCGCGGCGCGATCCATGCCTCGCTGTCATCATCGAGCCTGTCGGTCAGCAGCCAGCGTTGATTGAGACAACCGTCTTGTTGCGAAGCCAAGACCGTTGCCGAGCCCGCAATCGCTTCGGTGCTGAGTATGATCGCCGCTTGGCTATCGGCCAGGATGGCTTGCAAGCGCGGCAAATTACGCTGATTCCTGGGCGGATAAGCCGGAACCGCAATCACGCCCGCATACAGGCAACCGAAAAAAGCGGCGATATAATCCAGCCCGGCGTTATACAACAGCAGCGCGCACTCACCCTGCAAGCCTGAAGCCTGTAAGCTCGCGGCGATAGTGCGCGCGCGCCTGTCAAGTTCGCCGTAACTGAACGATACCGGCGGTTTACCGCTGTCGGCAAGAAAGCTATAGGCGGTTTTACCGGCGTGTTGCTGCGCCCGCAACCGGAGCAACTCGACTAACGTGCCGACAGTATCGACATTAGTGGTAGCGGAATTGATCAAGCGACAATCAACTCCCTCTCCAGCGGGAGAGGGCTGGGGTGAGGGGGAATCAAATGAAACTTTATTTCCTGTTACCTCTATGCAATCCCTGTCGTTCTCATGAAAATAATGCGCCTGCTGTTTCATAGTGATGCCTGATGCAGCTCAACCGGCCTGTTCGCCGCAAACACCGCCGCCAAGTCCAGGTCGGTCGGCACCGAAAACGCCAGTTCCTGTTTACAAAATGCTTCCCAGTCCGGGGTTCGACTGTCAAACACCAGGTTTTCACGCGGCCACATCGACAGCGTCACGGTGAAATCCTCGTGCAAATACAAGACCGCGTCATCATCGAGATCCGCCTGATTTTCCCGCCATGCCGGAAATTTCCTCAGCGTATTGACGGGATAGGCCTTGCAATAAGGGCGCGCCTCGCCATCCGGTTCCAAACCCTTGCTTTGCTGAGCCTGTTGCAGCAATGCGGCGCTTTCCACATGCGCCGCAGCCAGGGCGATCTTGTAAGCTGTCCGTTTATCGAGGCCGGTATTGCCGGTATCGGCACCGGCATCCAGCAGCTTTTGAATAATGCCCGTGTACCCCTTACCCGCCGCCCAGTTCAACGCCGTCCAACCGTAATCATCGCGCTGATCAACGGCTTCTCCACCGGCAATCAAGGCTTCAACACGTTCACTATCACCGGCTTTCGCCGCTTCGATCAGTTTTAATTCACACATAATTTAATTCACTCATAACCAATTCCTGAAATTCGAAAAGGCATCCTTTCCTTCATTATTACAAAAGAGACGATTCAATTTTTGGCTCCCCTCACCTGGACAGGCCTATTTAAATCATATTCAGGCAATACGACACACTTGGCTTAGGAACATGCATTGGCACTTTTCGAAGCGAAAAACTCAGATTTCGCTTGCATAATTTTTTCAACATGGGAAGTGTGGCGAATAGTGTAAGATGTTCAGTAAATTTATCAGGACCTTACGCTCATAAAACCCTAGGCTTTCAATTGGCAATTGAAAGTTTTCTGGTAAATTATCGATATAAATGAAATGTGAAAAACATCGCGCGATGAAGATGATTGGCAACATTTCAATATGCCGACTGGGATATAAATTTATCTGCTAACACAAAATTGATCAGTTTAGGAGGGAATGGCAATGTCTTGTTATACGCTTGTTTATACTAGTGTGGCTAACCAAAAAATGTCCGAAGAACATTTGAAGGCACTACTAAAAAAATCCAGAAAAAAGAACGAACAATTAAATATCACTGGCATGCTACTTTATTTGGATCCTTATTTCATCCAAGTGCTGGAAGGCGAAGAAGCGATTATTATTGGTTTATACGAGACGATTAGACGAGATAAGCGACACCAAAAAGTTTCCCTCATTTATAAAAAGCCGGTTGAAGAACGTTGTTTTGACAATTGGTCTATGGGGTTCAATATACTGGACAAAGAAAATATAGTTGCCATTGATGGCTTTTCCGACTTTTTACAAAGACATAACCCGGATTTCTTCAAAAAATCTCCCAATAGAGTTACTGAACTACTCAACATGTTTAAAAAGGAGACTTTATTTTAATTACAATACAACGAGTTATGAAATTTTCATTTCAGATAAAATGAATATAGCTTTCCATCAAATTGAGCCGGGCAACAGCTTTATCGTTGCCCGACATTCAGGTATCCAATAATGCCACATCCTTGATCAAATCAGAAAGTCATTGCAATATAGGAACTTTGGAATGTCGGGCACGAACAGCATGTGCCCGACCGGCTTAATTCTCTCTGCAGATCGATTATTTTATACGCCCTCAGCTGTCAACAAGATATAGCGCGATTGCCCTGCTTCTACCCTAGAATTTATTAACAATCAATCGACCGCCTGACATTACCAAATCAGGGTATTCCAGTATTTTGAAGCGCTGGAAGGGGTTGCCGCGCACCGCGATAATATCGGCGGGAGCGCCGGGTTCCAGTGTGCCAAGCTGCGCCAGACCCAAATGTTTGCCGGCTTCGGAAGTGACTGCCTTGAATACGTTGACAACATCGCTAAAGTCAATCGACGCGCCGCTGGTTAAATGCAGCATCAGCGCCATTTCCTCGCCGTTGATTCCCCAGGGAACATTGTCGTGGGCAATCTCGGAGCCGTAAATAAATTTAGCGCCTTTGGCGGCGAGGCTCATAGTATTGGAATGGATGCCCGTATGCGTAGCGGTATTCACGCAAGATGACAGCGTATCAATGGTGGTAACGAAAGTAACGCCCTGATCCACCGCGCGCTGCAACAAATCTTCACTGATTGCTGAACAGGGCATGTGAGCGAATTCATCAACGCCGGCGATAAGAGCGCGTTTAAACCCGGTATTTTCACCGACATGGGCGATAACCCGCTTGTCGAGCGCATGGGCTTTAGTCACTATCGCCTTGACGATGTCGGTGGATAGTATGGGCCACGGCGTTGCAGGCACAGGACCTTCATGGGGCTGCATCCACGGTGCGCCGGTTTCACCGCCGGGTTCCAGAGCAATCTTGATGGCCGTTACGCCGCCGTCGACAAGATGCTGGACCACTTCTTCCGCTTCCAGTACCGACGCAACCGGATAACCAATCTTGTCATAGCCGCCGTTACCACCACCGAAGATATTCAGCGGGTAGCCGCCCGGCGCCTGGATAATCGGGCCTGTGCTCAATAAGCGCAGTTTGCCCTGACCACCCTCGGGCGGCTTTAATGGACCGCCGGTGTCCTGGACGGTGGTAATGCCATGCTCGAGTACATCGGTCTTGTTGACGTTCTGGAAAGTGACATGCGCATGCGATTCGATAAAGCCGGGTAAAATCGTTGCATCGCCCAGGTTAATCCGGTTCACGCACAGCCCCCATAATTCATTGCGGGAACCGACCTGCTTGATTTTATTGCCCTCAATCAACACCGCTTTATTGGCCTGTGGAAAATTGACGCCGTCAAACACTTGATTGGCTATCAACAGTTGGCATGGCTTGTTTGCGCCGAGGGCATGCGCGTCAAATGCCGCGCCCTGCGATAAGATGAGCGTGGATAATAAATAGAGAGGGGTTAATCGACTTTTGGACTTCATGTGTTTTCCTGCATGTTTTCTGATGTTGAAGAGTTATTATTAATTTTGGAGTCACGACTCGGCCCTCCATAGTGCGGTTTATTAAGCGCATGATTTGTGCCAATCGAGCATTGCCGGAGTGAAAAGGCAGTACAGATAGCCTGAGCATTTGATTCCCTCTCGCAGAGAGCGGGAGAACAAGCTCCCGGAGTAATTTCATGCCCTTTCCTTAAGGGGAAATAATTGCATTAACTGTGTGATATGCCGCAGTCAACTGTGTCATATCACGCATAATCCCTGTAAAGTGCGTCAATCAGATTAATTTACTACCCTGAGTCACAAGCGATGACCTATTCGAATAAGATAAAAGCGTTTATTGTCCTCCTGATCGTGTTCGCCGTTTTGGGAAGAGTCGGACTTTATTACCTGGATAAAAAATATGACGCCTGGCATCGTCCATGGGCTTATAGCGACGACCCGAACAAGCCGTTGCTGGTGGGGAAATGGGCTGGCGAATACAGTGACCCCGACCGCATTTTGCATAAGATAGAAATGGAAGTGTTTGTGCCGACCACGGATGAGGAAAGATGGCGCAAACTCAATCGCCCGCATGGCGGCAGAAGCGGCACCAACCCGAGATTTTTTGACGGCATGGCTGTTATCGAAACCCAGGGGAAACAGGATACTTTCGAGTTATGGGGTGGGCTGGATAAAGCCGACGGCAGCGGTCTCGATTTCCAGATGCGCCCGGTCAATGGCGTTTATCCGGTCGGTTTCAACTTGAATCAACTGAAGGGCAACTGGACGGGCAACAAGATTATGCTAACGATTGCCTTTGCCTTGCACCGGGCCGATGGCAGCAGCTATTACGATAGCGCCGATCCAAGGCATAATACCGAAGGCACACTGCTATTATCGAGGGTGAAATAACGGTGCCGCGCTTTGCAAAGTTGATGTTGAACGCCAAAAAGTTATAACAATACACTGACCGACTAATTTCCATTACACATTAAAGGAGAAGCCTGATGATTACCCTGTACCAACTGGCCCGCACTTGGGACATACCGAATTTAAGTCATTTCTGCGTCAAGGTCGAAACCTATCTGCGCATGACAAGGCTGCCTTATCAAGTCACCGCAACCTTGCCCATAAAAGCCCCGCGCGGCAAGCTGCCCTTTATTGAGGATGACGGCAAAAAAATCAGCGACTCACGCCTGATCATCACATATCTGCAAGCGACTTACGGCGACACGCTCGATGCTCATCTCTCGCTTGAAGAAAAAAGCATCGCCAGGGCTTTTCAACGATTAATTGAGGAGCATCTTTATTGGGTCACCATGTACACGCGCTGGAGCTATACGGAAGCTAACTGGCAGACTAACAAGCAAGCCATCTTCGGTGGTTTGCCGCCGGGTGTGTGCGATCTGATCGCATGGGCTTACCGGCGCAGAATCAAATCGCAAATCAAGGGCCACGGTATCGGCCTGCATAGCCCGGAAGAAATATTCGCACTCGGCAAGGAAGATATCATAGCCCTCGCCACTTTTCTCGGCGACAAGGCTTATTTTATGGGCGACCGGCCCAGTTCGCTGGATGCAACGGCGTTCGGTTTTTTGATCAATACCTTCGGCTGCCCGATAGAGTCGCCGGTGAAAGACTATGCGCTGACTATGGATAACCTCAAGGATTACTGCCGAAGAATGCAGATGGAGTTTTTCCCTGAATTTCCGCTTATTATCGGATACCCGGAAACATAAATGCTACGGCTAATTGCCTTTAAAGCTAGGTATGGCTTACAGGCTCATTGTATAATCCGGCGCAATGTTTTTTACTGTATAAGGACTGATTTGCGGCATGACCTCTGAAAAACCTTCCATTCGCCGTCGCGGCATTTATTTGTTACCCAATCTATTTACAACCGGCGCTTTATTTTCCGGCTTTTACGCAATTACTTCCGCCATGAACGGACGCTACGAAACCGCTGCTGTGGCGATTTTTGTAGCGATGATCCTGGATGGGCTGGATGGCCGGGTGGCGCGCCTGACCAATACTCAGAGTGATTTCGGCGCGCAATACGACAGCTTGTCGGATATGGTTTCATTTGGCGCCGCACCGGCTTTGGTGATGTATTTGTGGGCATTTTCCAGCTTTGGCAGAATCGGCCTGTTTGCCGCGTTTGTACACATGGCCGGAGGCGCGTTAAGATTGGCCCGGTTTAACACCCAATTGAAGTCCGCCGACAAGCGTTATTTCCAGGGTCTGCCCAGTCCGGCAGCGGCGGCCATTATTGCCGGATTTATCTGGATTTCGATAGAGTACGACTATGATATCGAAATCGCCAAGTATGTGGCGCTGGTATTAACGATTAGTACCGGGCTGCTGATGGTCAGTAATTTCCGCTATTCCAGTTTCAAGGAAATCGATTTAAAGGGTAAGGTGCCTTTCTTTGTCGCTATTGCCGTGATGCTGGGTATCGCTTTTGTCATGGCTCAGCCGCAAATCATGCTGTTCCTGTTGTTTCTCGGTTATGCGATTTCGGGGCCGGTAGTTACCCTGGTGATGCGTAAGCGCAGATTGCAGGAGCGTAAAGGCTAAAATCTGCTTGAGAGCCTGCCGCCATTGAGGTATAGTCACGCCCATGTTAATTCAAAACACCCTGCATATTGACCTCTATTCTGCCGGCGCAGTGTCTGCTAAGACCGCTTTGCCTGCAGAACTGCGCCTGTCTTTAAGATTCCTGCCCTGATGGGCATGACTCTTTTTCGCTAATTATTATTTAATCCCCCCTTATTTATGACTGTCAACGCTTTAACAAGCTTGATTGATAGTTCTCCATGAATGGAGTTTTTATGAAAGACCAGTTAATTATATTTGATACCACCTTGCGCGATGGCGAGCAAAGCCCCGGCGCATCGATGACCCGTGATGAAAAAGTCAGAATCGCCAAGGCGCTCGAGCGTTTGAGGGTTAACGTGATTGAGGCGGGATTTCCTGCCGCCAGTCCCGGCGATTTTGAAGCCGTTCAGGCGGTTGCCAATATCATCAAAGACAGCACCGTTTGTGGTTTGGCCAGGGCGCTCGATAACGATATAGACCGTGCAGGCGCTGCACTCAAAGGCGCCGCTCAATCGCGGATTCATACCTTTATCGCCACCTCGCCGATACACATGCAAATGAAATTGCAGATGTCGCCTGAGCAAGTGATTGAGCATGCGGTCAGAGCCGTTAAGCGCGCTCGGCAATATACCGATGATGTGGAGTTTTCTCCTGAAGATGCCGGACGTTCCGAGGAAGACTTTTTGTGCCGGATTCTTGAAGCGGTTATTGATGCCGGAGCCACCACATTGAATATCCCCGATACCGTCGGTTACAGTGTGCCGCAGCAATTCGGCGAAACTATTGCCAACTTGATCAAGCGCATACCCAATTCAGACAAGGCGATTTTCTCCGTGCATTGTCATAATGATTTGGGTTTGGCGGTTGCCAACTCCTTGTCGGCAGTCATGAACGGTGCTCGCCAAGTCGAATGCACCATTAACGGCTTGGGCGAGCGCGCCGGTAATGCCTCGCTTGAAGAAGTCGTCATGGCTGTGCGTACCCGTCATGATGTATTCAATTGCCAAACGCGTATCGATACCCGCGAAATTTTGACCTGTTCAAAATTGGTGTCTTCGATTACCGGCTTTCCGGTGCAGCCTAATAAGGCCCTCGTCGGCGCCAATGCCTTTGCCCATGAAGCCGGCATTCACCAGGACGGCGTATTAAAAAGCCGTGAGACTTACGAAATCATGCGAGCTGAAGACGTCGGCTGGTCCGCCAACCGGATGGTTTTGGGCAAGCATTCCGGGCGGAATGCGTTTAAGAGCCGGATCATTGAGTTGGGTTTTGAGTTCGGTTCGGAAGAAGAATTGAACGAAGTTTTTGCGCGCTTTAAACAATTGGCAGATAAAAAACACGAAATCTTTGATGAAGATTTACAGGCATTGATTTCAGAAGCCGGTTTTGAGGCTGAAGATGAACATATCAAGCTCATTGCGTTGAAAGTCTGCTCGGAAACCGGTGAAATTCCGAATGCCAAAGTCACCTTGCGGATAGACAATAAAGAAGTCATGGGCAGTTCCGACGGCGGCGGTGCGGTGGACGCCAGTTTAAAGGCCATTGAAAAATTGGTCCGGTCTGAGGCTACCCTTGAGCTTTATTCCGTTAACAACATCACCAACGGCACCGACGCCCAGGGCGAAGTCACGGTTCGTCTGGAAAAAGCGGGTCGCATCGTCAACGGCATGGGCGCCGATACCGATATTGTGATTGCTTCGGCAAAGGCTTATATTAACGCGGTGAATAAATTGCATAGTCCCGATCAGCGCAGACACCCGCAAAAAAGCGACGTCTAGGCTGGCAATACCTGAGTAAAGATTGATTAGGCGAGGATTAGGTTTGGATAACGCGATACGCTTGCAATATCTCGAAGCGATGGGCATTGATGTCTGGGTGCCCAGAGTGATTGCACAGAGTGAGCAAGTGTTTTCGCCTGAGGTTATTGCCGATCGCGAGGAAGCAGGGGATAACGCATCATCTGATTCCCCTCTCCCCAACCCTCTGCCGGAGAGAGAGGGAGCGGAATGCGGCCTTATCAATTCCGCTGTCTATACCGAACCGAAATCAGCGGCTACCGATAGCTGGAGTGTTTTAGAAGCGGAAGTCGCTAACTGCACCTTATGCGCTTTATGTGAAACCCGCATTCAAACGGTGTTTGGAACAGGCAATAAAAACGCCGATTGGCTGCTGGTAGGCGAAGGCCCCGGACAGCACGAAGACGAACAGGGCAAGCCGTTTGTCGGCAAAGCGGGTCTGTTATTGACCGAAATGATACGGGCAATGGGCCTTGCGCGCGAAGACGTCTTTATCACAAATATCGTAAAATGCAGGCCGCCGAATAACCGCGACCCACACGCGCAGGAAGTTGAAAGCTGCAAAAACTATTTACAGCGGCAACAGGCCTTGATCAAACCGAAAATCATTCTTGCCGTAGGGCGTATTGCCGCGCAAACCCTGTTAAATACCGATGAGCCTTTGTCCAGATTAAGAAACAAAGTGCATTTTTTAAATGACACGCCGGTTGTGGTTGTTTATCATCCTGCGTATTTGTTAAGGTCGTTGCTGGAAAAACGAAAAGCGTGGCAGGATTTAAAATTAGCCATGCAGACCGTTAAAAATATAGACCGTTAAATATGTCAACAATAAGAAGAGAAAAAGCACATGCGCGGATTATTAGACCAAATCAAAAATTTTGTAGTTTATGATGCTGACCGGGAATTCTACGCCAAGGTATTTCCTGATTCGGTGTCCAGAAAAGATTTAATGCGCATGCGAAAAATGACCGTTTCCGATTTACCGGATGTGCTAGCCATTGAAAGAAAAAACTATCAGTTTCCCTGGGGCGAAGACATTTTCAAGGATTGTTTTAAAGCCGGTTACAGCTGCTGGGTTTGCGAAGAGATGGACAAGATATTGGGTTACAGCCTGTTATCGCTGGCTGTCGATGAAGCCCATATACTCAATATTTCAGTCGACCCCGCCGAGCAGAAACAAGGTATTGGCCGTAAAATGCTGGAGCATCTGATTGAAGTGGCGAGAGGACGCGCCGAAACCGTTTTCCTGGAAGTCAGGCCTTCCAACACAGCGGCTATCGCGCTGTACCAGGATGTCGGATTTAACGAGATAGGCATCAGAAAAGCCTATTACCCCGCAGAAAACAATAGCCGCGAAGATGCTATTATGTTGGCCTTGCAGTTGTTCTGAAACGATTTGTTTGATCATGGGCGAAAAATATCGCTCATGATCAAATTCCTGCCTGTTTAATGTCTTTTCTTTCTAACATTTCGTATCGACCTTCGCTTCGATGCTGACTGATCCCCTTCATCAGTATACTCACCGTCTTCCTTATCATAGTCAGCGTCATCTTTTATATTTATCAGCGGAAGGGGCGTAGTCATGATGGTAAAGATGACTTTCATGAAAGCGTAACAAACCAGACTATTACTGACAGCCCCGATCAGTACGCCAATTTCAAAGGAAATTGCGGGAAATAACCATACCAGACAGAAGGCAACACCGACACTCATTGCCAAAAACAGCGACAATGTTAATAAAAAAACGAATACCAGTATAAAAATTTTCATTAGCTTGTTTCACCAGAGCCGCTGTATTTTATGGTTGTTATCGAATTCAATCTCTTGAGATTAGGCAGGTTTACCGCCGGGTAGCGGAACAGGTTCGGTGCTTGGAAAGTGATGAGATGTACGGGCGACGGCATGATATAAACCGAAATGCGGCTTAAGCGTCATAGGACTTGGTCATAGAGATTGCGTGATGTGCAAGGGGTAACGGGTATCCCGTTACCCTGCATAGATGCAGCCCCTCAAGAGCCCTTATGGTTGATTAGCTTTCGACAAAAGCTGAGTAAGGTTTGAATGCGTCATTGCTGTGTTGTTTGCACACGGTAAATATATATTTCTTTTTATTGATGGTGCGCTGGATCTGCGACAAGTTGGTTGTATTCTTGCATTGAGTCCCTTTCAGGGTGCTTGCCTGACACTGCGATGTCGCAGTGGCTACAGGCGCTGCCTGAGCAGGAGCCGCCGCTTCTTGAGCCGGTGCTGCCGTTTCACTTGACGCTGCCGCTTCTGCTACCGGTGCTGTGCTTGCTTCCGATGCGGGTTCTTCTTTTACCGGAGCCGCTGTTTCTTCGGGCGCCACAACTTTCTTTTCCAGATACTTGCCAACGCCGGTTGATGCAGGAGCGGGAGCCGGTTTTTCTTTTTTGGCCGGTGCTGCTTTGGGAGCTTCGGATTTCTTGCCCAGGTATTTTTCAACGCCTGTTGCAGCTGCAGGCGCAGGCGCTGCGGCTACGGCAGGCTTGGCTTTTCCCGTTTTAGCTTGTTTTTCCAGGTATTTTTCAACACCGGTGGCCCCGGCTGCCGCCGGTGCAGCAGCTGGTTTTTCTTTTGCCGCAGCCGCCATAGCCTGTTTTTGCAGATATTTTTCAACGCCGGTGGCTGATGCCAACGCTTTTTCCTTTAACGCCATTTCCTGCTTTTGCAGGTATTTTTCAACGCCGGTCAGACCACTGGAATCTTTGGTGTAAACAGGAGTTGTGTGATGAGCTTTAGATTCATAGCTTGTATTGCTAACCAGAGCGATAAGTTTTTCAAGTAAATTTGCCATAAATGGTATCTTCCATTTTAAAATTTAAAAAATATATATATATAAAAGCCGTCACGGCTACAGATAATTAAAACACCGATGACCCTATAAACCAATGTTTTCGGTGTTTTATCCTCTGCTTCTATAACCGTGCAGATTATATACACTAATCATAGCCCAATAAACGGCTAATTACTGATGAAGCTTCATGGCCTCACCTTATCAGGCTTGCACAACCTCGGATGCAGTTGCATCCGGTTTCTGCTTTTCCAGCAAATAATCAAGCCAAAGATTTGAAAGCTTTTCCTGTACCGTATTTTGTCTCAAGCGGGCGTTCAGGTGTTTGAAATCAACTTTGTCCAGATCCTGATCCTGGTTGTAACAGGAGTAGACAAAATACTCCTTACCGGATTCAGCATCAACATGCTTGCACAGGCATTGGGCGCAGATACCTTTCATCATACACTGCATGGGTGAGTTAATAGACCCGATAGCATGATGCGCCTTTTTTAAGTAAGGCTTCAGGACATCAAAACGGGCATCTTTAACTGCCGCCATCATGCGATCGGAACCGATAACAATCAGGTGATCCACATCCGCCAGGGAAATGGGCTGCTCGCCCAACTTGCCCTCGGCGTAAGCTACCATACACTCAAGGATATTGCCGACAAAGCTTTTATCCTGCGGACGCGTAGGCTGAATAGCTTCGACACCGGGGGTATTGTCTACCGACCAGATAATAATATCCGAAGCGGCTTCAATGTCTTCAATCTTGAATATATCCTGCCTGTATTTATAACCGGCAAAATAAATTACCCGGTTGCCGGCTGCGCGCAAGGCTTTACCGATAGAAAACAGCACGGCGTTACCCAAGCCGCCGCCGATCAACAGCACGGTTTGTCCCGTCGGTATGTCGGTCGGTGTACCGGTCACGCCCATGATCACCAAGGGGTCACCGACTTTCCACGTTGCGCACAGGCGTGACGAGGAGCCCATTTCCAGTGCGATCAGTGAAATCGTACCTTTTTCCTTGTCGACTTCGGCGCCGGTTAAGGCCAGGCCTTCTGCCGCGAGTACCGTACCTTCAACGACCGGTGCGTAGGCTTCAAAATTTTGCACTCGGTAAAATTGGCCGGGGTGGAATTTTTCCGCCGCCAGCGGGGCTTTAACAACGACCTCGATAATGGTCGGCGTCAGGCGGTTAATGGCAACGATAGTCGCGGTAAACGCCTCATCCAACCGGGCAAACAGGGCCTTTAATGCCGCATCGCGGTCTGCTTGTTGCGCAGGATTGAGCTGTGCCAATTCCTGCTCGAACAATTTAACCACATAAGGATAACCGTTTTTGGCGCTGGCCATCGCTTTAACCACATTACCGGCATAAACCGGATGATTGTCGCCATAGAAGCTGATAAATTTGCCGTCTTTTTGATAAGACGTCAGCGGCGCCGGCTTGCCCAACTTGGGCTCGGCGGTATCGTGCATGGCGACCAATTCCAGTTCACCACCGGTCCACTCCGGTTCATAGCGCTGGAAAAACCATTTGTCCATGACAAAGGTGTCCGGGTATTCGCTTTGATAAATCGTGTTCGGCGAGGTACCTGCGGCGATATACAAACCACGCAACGGCACGTTGACAGTCTGGCCTGAACTTTTCCAGCGCCCTTCTTCCAGCACCAGCTTTTCAAATTCCACGGCATTCAAATGCCCGTACTCGTCGGTTTGTGCGCTTAACGGGCTCATGCCTTCCGCCAGGGCTATGCCCTCCTCCAGCGCCTCGGCAATTTCTTCATGATTTTGCCGGTAAGCCGGGGCGTCTTTCATGCCTTTGCGATAGAACAGGGTGACTCCGCCCCACGCTTCCACCAGCGGCTGAAAGTTCGGCAGTTCGCCGTCCTCTTCGGCGCGCAGGCGTTCTGCACGAATGGTTTTGCCATGGGCAAGGAACTCATCGAGAATGGCGGTTTCTTCTTTATCGTAACGGCTGCGTACCACTTGCTCGCCATAAATAGCCGTCAGCGTTTCATAGCGATTCAGTATTTTTTCCACCTGGACGGGGTAATAGGCCATCAATTCCGTGGCGGTATCGATAGCGGTCAAGCCGCCGCCGATCACGCCGGCGGGTAAACGCACCTGTAAATTGGCTAACGAGGAAGACTTTGCCGCCCCGGTCAATTGCAGGGCCATCAGGAAATCGGAGGCTTTGCGGATACCGCGAACCAGATTGTTTTTCAGATCAATAACCGTCGGTTTGCCGGCCCCTGAGGCGATACAAATATGATCAAAGCCCATTGCCCAGGCATCGTCAATAGTGAGTGTACCGCCGAAACGCACACCGCCATAAGCACGGAAGGCTGCGCGTCTGAGCAGGGTCAGGTAGATCACTTTAAGAAAGTTTTTGTCCCAGCGCACGGTAATGCCGTATTCGGCCACCCCGCCAAAACCGGCCAGAATGCGCTGATCCAGTTCTTCGTAGAGCTCCTTAAAATCAACAATCGGCATTGGCAGGTTGGTTTCATCGCCGGTTAAAGCGACAGGCAATGGCTCCAGTTTTAAACCATCGATACCGGCAACGCCGAAGCCCTCATTCAACAGATAATGGCTCATCGTATAGCCGGCGGGTCCCAAACCTACCACCAGCGCATTCTTACCGTTGTAAGGCAGCATATAAGGGCGCTTGACATTCAACGGATTCCAGCGCGTCAACAGACTGTAAATTTCAAATCCGTAAGGCATGAACAAGACGTCGGTCAAGACATTGGTTTCAATCTGCGGAATGTTGACGGGATCTGTTTTCTGGTAAATACAGCCCTTCATGCAGTCATTACAAATACGATGGCCGGTACCGGGACACATCGGGTTGTCGATAATAATAATCGCCAGCGCGCCGATATTGTCGCCGTTACGCTTAACCAGGTGCATTTCCGATATTTTTTCATCCAGAGGGCAACCCGTTGTGGTCACGCCCAAAGGATCAACTTTGAAGGTATTGGTTTTCTTGTTGCGCATGCCTTTGGAGCACGAATCGGTATCGCGCTCGTGGCAATAGATGCAATGATTAACTTCAGACAACACCTGTCTTTCATTAAATCGCGGGTCGGTGAGTTTGAAACCGTCACGGCGACGACGGTGCTCAGGATCGCCCATCCAGGCAGTAAAATCTACGCGGTCAACGGTCTCGTGTTCAACCAGATGGTCGAAATCGCGCTTTTCCGGGAATTTAAAACTCAGCCAATCGGCAACGACATCGTTATCACTTTGTGCGACAAAGCTCCAGCGCTGCACAATATCCATCAAGCCATTGGTGACATCGGCCGGTGATTCCAGTTCGATAATGGCTTTGAATTCCTCTGCCGCCAAATCATGCGCGGCGAGCTTGCTACGCAAGGCTTCGACAACTAAGTCGGCATTTTCGTAGTCGCTGTCCTTGCCTTTGGCTAGCAGTTTGTAATGCTTCGACAACAGGCCGATAGCGGCGCCCACGCGGGCGACACGATGTTCGGGATCGCTGTCTTCATTGGCTTCAGGAAAACCCGCGTCAATCAACAGATCGAAACGGTTCAGGATAGAGGGAATATTCCAATCAGCGGTATCCTGCCCTTTAAAAACGACAGCCAGCTTTTCCACCACTTCGTTTTTATAAACAAAAATACTGTCTATTTCGTCTTTTATACTGGCGCTTTGCGCCTGATGATGCTCGGAGACGTTAAACAGCCTTGCCACAAATTGGCCGACATAAGGCCCCATGCTCACCAGCAAATCGGAAATTTCCTCAGGGCTAAGGCCTTCACCCTGATTTTGACGATAAGCGGCAAATTTATCGTACAAATCGACATCATGCTGCTTAACCGACGCATCAAACACATCCAGCAATTCTTTCAAACGAGCCGAATCATATAAATCGGGATAATTGAAGCCGGGAATTCCGAGCGTAAGGTTGTTTTGTTCCATAGTTCCTGGGTTTGATTAACTCACAGCCGTGCAAACAGGCCACATAAATCAGCCGGATATGTACTTATGAGAGGTTACTGAAAGGGAAATTTAACAGGCTATTGTAAGTAAAACAGGCTGTTTTTGCTACAGATAATCTTTTCTGGCACGATCGGAACACATAACGACCGGAAACGTGTTTTAGACGTATCGAGCGTAAATCGATACAGAACGGTACATGTGCATTTCGAATACCGTTCAAGCCTGTATTGCCGGTGACGAAGGGACTACAATGGCCGCCACGATATTCCATGTCACGGACGGTAACGTCTAACGATTGCTCCGCCATAAGTATTAACAAGCTCCTTTTTAACTCGAACATGAGGAATATCAACTAACAATATATCGGTTTGTTTGATACCTGTCGGCATGATATAAAGATGGAACTAATAACTGAAGGAGAATGAAATGACTGAATCTGTTGTGTTAACGGTTACCGGTATGAAATGTGGCGGCTGCGAAACCAATGTAACGGACAAATTACAAGCTATTGACGGTATTGTGTCGGTTAAGGCGTCGAGTAAAGATAAAACCGTCAGCGTCGATTTTGATGCTGAAAAAACCGGGCTTGATGCTATTAAGAACGCGATTACCGGCGCGGGATTTACCGTGCAGTCGTCCTAGCAATATCGATCATTTTTCCTGCTTAGCTGGTTTTTAAGGGTGTGGTGTTTATGAGTACAGAAGAAGCTTCTGAAGAGCTGCGGTTATCCATTTTAGGCATGCGTTGCGCGGGCTGTGTCAGTGCGGTTGAAGGTGCTCTGGCGAGCGTACCCGGCGTAACTTCGGTAAGCGTCAATTTTGCCGACCATTCAGCCATGGTTGCAGGCCATGCCGATCCTGAAGCATTGAAACAGGCGGTTAAAGAAGCCGGTTACGATGCTGCTGTGATGGAGGGACTGGAAGATCCGTCTGAACAAGAAGCACAGGAACTGCAACGCTACCGTCTATTGATAAAGAAAGCCGCCGTGGCAGCCACATTTGGCGTGCTGCTCATGGCGGCGGAACATTTTGGCTGGTTGCCGGAAATAGGATCGTTAACCGGCCAATGGTTCTGGCCGGAAATCGCCCTGATTACGCTCAGCATCCTGGTTTATTCGGGCTGGCATTTTTATAGCGGCGCGCTCAAGTCATTAACACTGGGCCAAGCTAACATGGATACGCTGATTGCCTTGGGCACAGGATCGGCGTGGCTTTATTCCTGCATAGTCATCGACTATTACGCTACCTTGCCTTCCCTGGCGAAACATGCGTATTTCGAAGCCGCCGTCATGATTCTGGCGTTTATTAATTTGGGAACCGCTCTCGAAACACTGGCCCGCGGCAAAACTTCCAGCGCTATCCGTCAATTGATCGGTTTACAGCCGCGTACTGCCAGAGTCATCAGAAACGGCGAGGAAATTGATATAGCCATTGACCAAGTCGGCTTGGGCGAAACACTGAGGGTCAGGCCGGGTGAAAAAATTGCGGTTGACGGGGTGCTGCTTGAAGGCCACTCCACGGTCGATGAATCGATGTTGACCGGCGAGCCGATACCGGTAGAAAAAAGTGTGGGAGCTGAAGTGGTTGCAGGCACCATGAACCAAAGCGGCAGCTTTTTGTTTACTGCAACCCGTATCGGTCGTGATACCGCATTAGCGCAAATTATTAACAGTGTTCGCCAGGCGCAAAGCAGCAAGCCTGAAATTGCCCGACTGGCAGATAAAATTTCCGCTATTTTTGTACCGGCGGTCGTTGTGGTGTCTATCCTGACCTTCCTGCTTTGGTATGCTTTCGGGCCCGACCCCGCATTGGGCTATGCCTTTGTGACGTCAATGACGGTCCTGGTTATCGCCTGCCCTTGCGCATTGGGATTGGCAACACCCATTTCCGTCATGGTGGCGGTTGGCAGGGCGGCACAATCCGGCATCCTGATTCGCAAGGGCGACGCCTTGCAGACCGCAGGCAAACTGACTTGCATCATTCTGGATAAAACCGGTACCGTCACTGAAGGCAAACCTGTTGTTTCAAGCATTGAAGCATTGGGTGACTATACAGAAGCCAGCGTTTTGCAATTGGCGGCAAGCCTTGAATCAGGGTCCGAACATCCGCTGGCAGCAAGCATCCTGACTGCTGCTGAACAGCGGCAAATCAAACTGGAAAAAGTCACGCAATTTGAAGCCATTGCAGGTTTCGGAGTGAGCGCGCTGTGCAATGAGCGCTCTGTGCTGTTCGGCAACAAGGCGCTGATGGATAAGAAAGGCCTCAAATTCACCCGCTACAACAACCGACTGGAAAAACTGTCGGCTTTAGGACAAACACCGATGCTGCTTGCAGTGGACGATAAAATTGTCGGCATCATTGCTGTTTCCGATCCCATCAAAAAAGATTCGGCTGAGGCTGTGCAGCGCTTGAAAGATCAGGGCGTGCGCATCATCATGGTAACCGGCGATAACCAGATAACGGCTCATGCCATTGCCAAACAGGCGGGCATTATCGAAGTAAGGGCGCAAGTTCTGCCTCAGGATAAAGCCGCTGTCGTTAAGGAATTGCAACAACAGGGCGAGATTGTCGGCATGGTCGGCGACGGCATAAATGACGCACCTGCCCTGGCTCAGGCTGATGTGGGTCTGGCGATAGGCACCGGCACCGATGTCGCTATTGAAAGTGCCGACGTGGTCATTTTGCAAGGCTCCTTGTTAAAAGTCCCTGACGTCATGGCTTTGTCCAGAGTGGCTGTGACCAATATCAAACAAAACCTGCTCGGCGCATTCTTCTACAACACCATCAGCATTCCTGTAGCAGCCGGCTTGTTGTATCCCATATTCGGCATTTTATTAAACCCGATGATTGCCGGTGCGGCGATGGCGCTATCCTCGCTAACCGTGGTTGCCAATGCCAACCGCCTGCGTTGGATCTCACTCGAGAATAAAAGAATAAATTGACCTGTGGCAACGAATGTTTGTTTAACAGTTGCGTAACAAAAATCTGTTGGTATAATACCTGTCTCGAAGTTACACAACTTCAGGCGCGTAGCTCAGTTGGTTAGAGCACCAC
>SXGU01418263.1_pt1 | contig 44353 bp, 38 predicted proteins | sample 3174531 | NCBI WGS metagenome assembly SXGU01 (sample SAMN11356863, study PRJNA531348) | freshwater metagenome | isolation source: freshwater sample F1-140 | place: China: Fuxian Lake, Yuxi | collected 2017-12-25 | reverse complement strand
TGGGGGCCAACAGGCTGGTTCACCGAAGCGCGCTTTGCGGGTGGCGGCGCACTGGCAGACATGGGCATCCACGCCATTGATACCGTGCGCTTCCTGCTGGGCGACCCGCAGCCCGCCAGCGTTTACGCGCGCCTTGGCACAGGCGCCAAGGGCACAAGCTTTACCATGGCGAGCATCGCCGCCGAGTTTTGCAAGCTACCCATCGAGAAGGCAATTGTGTCCAAGTCACGATCGCTCATTTGCATTTTTCTGAATTTGATGCGCCCGGAAAACTCCTTCATGGGTTCGAATAGCGTTTGTTGCATCTCTGGAAGGATACACTTGCAGCTCCAGACTTCACTTTAACTGAAATTATCCCTTTTTCATAAGCTGCACCCATTGCATCGCAAATTTTTATATTGCTTTCTACCATGCGCTGGCCTAGCAGATTCATTTGGCCAAGCGTTTTTGTGGACTCAAGGATCCGCTGGCAAGCAGCATGTGTGGTCTGCTAATGTGGTGTATACGCAAAAATAATATTTAGCGCATTTTATAAGCGACATCACCACTAACTCTCCTGAATAGTACCTGATTTTGAGCAACCAGAAAATTGACCATGCCTCCACTCACAGATAATCTCGTCGGCCATTGGCCGCTGACTTCTGACCTACTCGACCATTCTCCACTGTGCCATGCCACCACAGCGACTGACGTGCAACTGGGAAAAGTCGGCCCGAACCAAAACCCCAATAGCGCCGCCCGGTTCAACGGGACCACATCGGCACTGACCGTCACCGATCCCCCTAGTCTAAATCCGGGAACGGGAAGCTTCACAGTGACCGCATGGGTCCACTCCGATGGTACATAAGCCGATATCGTAGGGGACATCGTTGGTAAGTTCGACACCGCTACACGCAATGGGTACAATCTAAACATTCTTACTAGTAGCGGCGTCACGGCCGCAGCTCAACCCAATTACCGCCCTCTACAGTTTGGAATTGACAATGGCCGCTGCGAAAGAGCTTGGCGCGATCACTGCCGGCTAGGAAACGCAATCAAGATTTCTGCCCTCACAGTCAGCTAGGGAAATCTCTATGCCGGTACAGTCGAGCAGGAAGCAGCGCAAGTCGGCCGGCTTTGGCACTACGACGGCGGGCAAGAGTGGGTAAACTTAGGGAACTCAGCAAAATACAATGGCATTATCAGCATTGCTGAGTTTGAGGGTAGGCTTTACACCGGCACGTACTGATACAAGCTGAGCGCCTCCGGGCTAGGAGAGACCCTAAATCTCAAAACCTGGCGGACGGGTTTTTCGTATTGCCGATGGCATCGCATGGATTAACTGCGGCCACCCAGGGCTGAAAGGCTCAGCAATAGAGTCGATGGCCAAGGGCTATGCTACCGGCCAAGCGGATATGGCGTGTGCCTTGACGGTCTTTCATGGGCGACTCTATTGCACACAAAAATACCGCACGGGTGTCTACTGCTATGAGGGTGGCACAGAGTGGTCCTTGGCTGGCCTAGTTGATCAGCGGATTGTGAGCCTGACGGTATACCGTGACCATCTCTACGCACTAATAAATGGCAGTCCGGTTTACCGCTATGAAGGGGGTGATATTTGGACCAATTGCGGGACGACACCGGACTCGACACAAACTTATTGCTCCGTCATCCACCAAGGCAAACTGCACGTGGGCACGTGGCCCAGCGGCGAGGTCTGGCGTTATGAAGGTGGAACGGAATGGGTAACAACCAGCCGCACGGGTTACGAGATGGAGGTAATGGGCGGAGCCCAGTACAACGGGAAAGCTTACTGGGGTACCCTGCCAATGGCCAACGTGTATCGTATGGAGAATGACTGGATGGCACTAGTCAGCAATCTCGGTCAGGCCATGGTTGCGCTACGCCGAATCTGGTCAATGGCAACCTATGAGGGTTGTTCGCGGGTACACTACCAAGCGGACAGGTTTCGTCATTCGAGGTTGGAAAAGTCGCGTCGTGGGACCAGACATTTCCACCGGGATGGCGACATGTCGCCGCGGTCAAAGAGGGCGGACTACTTAAAACCTATCTGGATGGCACACTAGTCGCATTTTCGTCCCGGTTCCACGCTGCGGGGTTCAATCTCACGATCACCGAACCGGTGCGGATAGGATTCGGCACCTACGAGCACCTGAATGGAATACTCAGCGACACACGATCGTATTCTCGCTCACTCAGCCCTGCTGAAGTGACAAGTGTAGCGACACTATAATCCACAACACTTTGCGCTGGAAGCAAACATATATCTCATAAGACTTAACAACCCCCGAAGTAAGCCAAAAACTGCTTCCCTTTCAACATGAAAGACGAAACTGCTATTTCGCTAACACTTGTAACCCCGATCGACATAACCACCTGACATCAACTATAATCCACGTCCCCTATTGAAAATTCTCCGAACACATCTAAAACTATAAACTAGCTATTGTGCGGCATACGCATTTTTGCAATCCACTGAATATCCTCCTTATACTTAAAGAAATTAAACTGCAGATAATGGAGCTTGCGACCATTCTCAACTTGGACGGAATGCTCAGATCCAAGAGGGATATGGCAAATTTCGGATGCGCTGAACGGGACAGCGTCTATGCCAGCGGTAACGATACATTCGTTGTTTGTAAGCCCAAAGAATAACTGTTATAGCATGGGATGCAAATGTTTCAGTACCTCGCCGGGTCCATAGCTTTCCACCGAGCCCATACAGAACCGAGGGATGAGAGTTTCGGGCACCAATATCCGATTTATTGAATTTTCGCTTTTGATCAACTCTTTATAGTTCTTACAGTTCTCGTAATCAATGATGTACGGCAAATAATCTGATTTCGCTTCAAGATGCAGTATGTCTTGCCAGGTAAGTTTATTTACGATTTTAACATACTCTAACGAAGAGTCCCCTGAGCATCCAATCGAATAGGAATATCGGAAAGCTGAAATAAATACCGGCCATGGGGTCAGGAAAATATAATTACTGTCTGCAGAAATGAAACCGCTACCCCGAACAATAAACAAAACACTGATTGTTCCAGCTTTGGGCTGCAACTTCAGTCTCGAATTCGGCGCCTGCGCACAGGAAAAGGTGCGTACACCAAAAATCTCGCCCGAAAGAACCTGGGAACAGGAACTAAGAGTATTGCCCTCGAGTACCTTCGGAGTCACATCAGCGAATAATAATTGCGGCAATGGACAAGCGGGCGAACTTGAGGCAATTCGATAACAGTCAACAACGCAGAAGCTAATACGTCTAAAAAACTCTTTAGTACGCAGAATCTCTCCAGCCTTCTGTATAGATCGCACCAAGAATTTTCGCAGACCACTTTGGTCTACTAACATTGCGCAATATTTATAGCAAAATCTTCTGCAGAACTTGAGCCACACTGAAAGCGAAGCGTCTAATTAGGCATTCACACCTGATTGCCTTCGGGGCGTTCAGGATACTAATTACCGTTCCCGCGTTGAGGGTACCGTGCAGTCAGTGGCAGTTGTACTTGTTAGTCCATTTTTACAATCGATGCGGCGCGTTGGTTGGAGACGCTATAGGTGCCACGGGCCTAATCGGTACCCATGGTTATGAGGAGGTTATCAATCAAGGCACGGTAATTGCGGGCATCGCTAAAGGTGCGGACTGTGTAGCACCTTTCATTATCGGTCAAAATGCGGGTGATGGAAACAATAGGCACATGTGAGTAGGTGACCGAAGACTTAAAGCAAGGAATGGAACCAATTGCAGCTTGGCCGAGAAACATTTCGGTGAAGTTGATGTTGGGGGGCATAGGCGATTGAGACAACAATTCTTATCAACCCACGCCCCAGTCACCGAGCTTGTCCTTGCGGCCTTGCTCGTGCGGGAGCCTACCCTACTAATGCGCCCCAGCTCCTTGAAGTCCAGATGAACCACATTGCCCGGATCTTCGCCCACACAGCGCAGCACGTGAATTACGCCAAGCGAACGAACGCACCAGACCAATATCCCATCGCTAGTTCCTAGCCGCCAACAGCCAGCAACCTAAAAATTTACACAATGGGCGCTTTGTACATCGCATTTTCGAAACTGCGTGCACTGACCGAAGTATAGTCCTACCTAGAACGCATGAATGGCCTACCTGTGGTGTATTACGCCTATCACGAAAATCATGTAAGCCGCCCTAATCAGGTAACAGGCTTCATTAATCTTCCATTTGCGTACTATTTGGCGCGGCAAAAACCAGTTTATACCCAAGTGCGGGACTACTGCATATACAAATTCCCCAGAAACCGCGTGTAAATCGACGACCCACGTAGGACACACCATTAGTACCCTACCTTTACTTCTTGTGCAGAATTGATGCCTTCTGCGACAAGTGCGCCGACGGCCATGAACCATCTACAACCTCCAAACATAGATCCTGCCCTTGGTAACTCCATAAACAATAGCCCGCACTGAGAATTCAAGGAATTGCGGGTATCAAATCACAGATCAAATAGCCGGTGCCAGCTGTTTTGTGCTCTGCGATCGACAAAGAGGAGTCAAGGCCAGGGAAAGAATCTTGAACTACAAATCCACCTACGCATTACCCCTCGCATTTCCAACAACATATGACATGGAGCCGATAAAGTCACAGAAGCCAGAAGGACTAAACAAATACAGTTGCAAGATAGTTTCAAAACTACCACTACAAAAAACTGTAACACAAGTATCGGCACAGGGTATTGCCATAAATACGAAAGCCCCACAGTCGTATGGTCCGGGAGTACCAGCTAAAATAATTCGCATCTTAATTAAATATTGGCGCCACAAAACCTCAACCCAACAATCAACAAAGTACTGTCACCCGACGCACAACGACGGTCAAGACACGAAATTTGGCCAAAAGCAAACCTGCCTCATCACAGTCGGGGCATGCCCCAAAATTGGACCCACATACAATCGTCTCTATGAAATGAGCCTCGATCCCTGTAAAGAGGGGCCGCGTCGCCCATAACCATTTAGCGAGCAACTCTTTGCTTGCCCAAGCACAAAATGGCAACTCGGTCATCTCGGTCGGTTGGTAGGAAAAGGCACGGTAGTAAAACGGTGACGGGAACCAACAAGAGATGGTGTCGTATTGTGTTTCACTTTTACGGCAACATAGCTGCTACACCAAAGTTTGGGTCTTCCATTAACTGTTTTTTAACGAACAGCATACGTCGACCATCCAAGCAACCATGCCATCCGAAAAGCTTGCCTCGCGAGTTTCGTTGAGCGTCAAGTGCCCTGATCGACCAATTCCTAGGCACACGATGTCGATCAGCCGGTGATGCTAAAATATATGAGCAAATCGCATGGCTTCTAGATCGGACAGGCCCATTGAAAAGCGGCACATACAACGTCTTTGGCCGCCCATATGTAGTACAGCAAATGCCTAAGCTAATCACTACATACGATGGAATCCGGGAGGTACTGCCACCAAAATTTCACCCCTACTAAAACACAGAACCCACCTCCGGTCCGCGCCCATTTCAACGGACAATGCGTTGAGGGAGCTTGCCTGACTCTCAGGCACCGCAAAGATTACTCTCGCTTCCCTCTGGTATTCAACGATGCTTCGAAGCCCATCTGCCCCGTCACGAGCAGCAATCCGTCCCAACTACTGATAGCTGTCAAACAAAACTATATTATTGAAACTTTGGTAAACCAAGCAGAGTTTCCACGCGTTGCCTAAACATTTACTCTGCAGGTTCCGATCTAACACCAGCTAGCCCGCTGACAAACTAAAAGATTTAAATCAGGGCTTTCGGTCTCATTGCCACATCGGTGGCGACCAGCCTCAACCCACCAACTATCTCAATAATATATGCTCTGAAATGTGCTTCGCCTCTATCATGGCGAGCAACATGTGCATCTGCGCCTAACACCCATGCGCACTAGATGAATCAGATGCTCTTCCACCAGTGCACTTTACAGATTAGTTTCTACACTAACGTCTTTTGACTTTCTCGGAGATCCAAGAATTTTCGAGGTGGAGACTTTCGAAAAGCTGTTTCGGTTCAGATAACAGCGAAGAGATACTTGTTGCTCAGGCACAAGGCGAAAGTATTGCTTCCTGCGAAACACTGCCGCATTTGACCAATCTATGCCCACGGCAAAAGAGAGACCAACTAGTGACTAATCCTGCGCCAGAGCACTGCTGGCAATAAGGCAGGCAAGGCTATTTCTGCATGTTGGCTCGAGCGAGACACTACCAGCATGAGCCACGGCCACATCACTGGAAGCTGTGCAGTCTGATGCAAATTTCGCTGCGCAGTCAGTCCGCTTTGAAGGTGCACACGAGGTTACCAAAATTTTGCTGGTTAATTTCAGCAAGAATAAGCTCCTAAGCAATTGTTGGAAAGGTGTCGACGAATTCGTTTACCCCATAAATTTCTACAATTGAGCCTGTTGTTATTGAATATGTGCCAGATTATCGGGAACAAGCCGTAGTGCATTGCCAGAATATATCTTACGTAACACCGTATCAGGTAAGTGAAGGGAATTAATGCTATCTTGCAGGCGGTTATCGAAACAATCTCGCCCATAGAGCAGCCGATCTTGAAACTCGATCATAAACTCGGTGGTAAACCCCTTATCTCGGCTAAGGGCATTTAAAGCTGACTCCGCAGAAAGGTCTGCACAAAGATTTGGGTAATCTCTAAACATCTGCGACACCTTTCCCCCAGGCAACACTGGGCCATCTGGATAGGGCTCTAGTTTGGCGCGCTCATCTCCAGAAATATGACCCCAAAAAGCCGGGGCATGCCCAATGAAGGTGGTATCTGGACAGGCCCGCACTGCCCTCTCAAATGGATCTATTCCTCCGCCGTACCACCAGTTGGCACGCGGATATTTGAAGCCTGTATCAAACTCGTAGTCTAGATGTACCACGACGGGCAACTTGCGGATGCCGCAATGACGAAACAGCCGCAATGCATCTGGATTGTCATACATCATACGCAACTTGATTTCACCACAGACCCGCACACCATGAATCTCAAGCGCAGCGTCAAGTCGGTCAATGCATTCTGGCAGACGCGGGTCAGGTGCATAACATAAAACAATTTTGTCTCCGGCAGCTTGTTTATAGGCCAAGCATCGCGAGAACGGTATCGGGTATCCATTTGCACCAGTGCACAGTATGTTGTTGTACTGCTCAGGATTAAATTCAACAGGTGGACACTCCCACGATAGCATCCAAGTTCTGTCAATTCTATATTGGGCAGCGTTTAGTAGAAATCTATTAAGGTCGTGTTTATGCCATTCTGGGTGATTATGTGCATCAATAATCCGCATGCTGATAGCCTCCAAAAGCCAACAATCATAAGGTAACTCTTCATTATATTTTATCGCCCCTTTCAGCCCCACCAAAAATTAGGTGACAACTCACTTTGGGTAGCGATTGCATTCTCCTCATCTCACGCTCGCCCATTTTCGTGCATAATGAGACTGGAGGTATGTCACACAAGACAACCCTGCTTTCGGTTCGGCAAGACGCCGTGCAACATATTCAGTGTTCGCAAGTATAACCGTCGAACAGCCCAAATTCCAAGTACGCGCCGTGCCTGACATCAAACACAGTGATTAGGAATTTGGTCCGACAGGTAGCGTTCGCGGGCTGCGCCCCTTTATTATGAAGATTGCTTCCAACACACTATGCCTTCTTCTCAATCTCAATGCCGATTTGAGAAAGCTCGTTTCTGGCAATCAAGGCCAGATCCCAAAAATATGCGCCTATTTAAATAAATAAATTGACAATCCAGAAATACCCGATGTGAATCATGGTAATTGCCACTAAGCTTCATTTTCGCCACCAGCGACGAAAAGCCCTCACCTGTCGCTGGTGAGGCTCCCAAGCTTGCCAAGGGGAAATCGAGAGATTAGGATAGAGGTCGGTGGTGAGGTTTGTTTTTAGGGAGCCGAGAGAAATGCCAATTAAATTTGCTGGGGAATTAGAGGACCTGATGATTAGGACCTTGGGGGCAACCGGGGTGGTTCCACCAATTGCCGAACGAGTTGCTCGCCACCTGGTTGGCTCTAACTTAGTCGGGGTAGATTCACATGGCCTGATCCAGTTTCCCGGCTACCTGGAATTCTTGAAGCAAGGCAAAATAGCGACAGATAACCGGATCGAGATTATCCGCGACCAAGGGGCAATAGCGCTGCTGGATGGTCATCTTACTTTTGGAATGGTGGTTGTCGATCGGGCAATTGAGATAGGTGTTAACAAAGCCCGGGAATTTGGAGCCGGTGTAGTATCGGCCCGGAATTCGGCCCATATCGGCCGATTGGGCGAATATGTAGAAGACATTTCCCGGCAGAGCTTGATCGGTTTTATATGCAATAGCGCTCAAGGTATGGGTCAAGGTGTTGCACCTTGGGGCGGACGAGAAATACGACTGAGCACGAACCCACTGGCATGGGGAATTCCATCCGAGCGTGAGCCGATTATTCTCGATATGTCAACCTCGACCGTATCTGGGGGCAAGATTCAACTAAAGTTGCACGGCGGCGAGGAGCTACCAACAGGCTGGGCGATTGATGAGGCTGGCAAGCCTGTGACTGATCCTGCTGATTTCCATAACCCGGTGCTGGGCGCCATGCTGCTGGCCGCCGGGTACAAGGGCTATGGTTTAGCGCTGGTCGTTGAAGCTTTAGCCGGTGCGCTGAGTGGTGGGGGATGTGTCCGGCCAGAAGCCCCCTTGGAAGGGTCGGGGTTCGATTTTACGCTACTCGCAATTGATGTAGCCGCATTCTGCCCAATATCCGATTTCAAAAAGGTGGTTGATAACTTCGTTACGTATGTAAAAACGGCAACACCGCTTGACCCAGCTGAAGAAGTCAGAGTCCCTGGCGAACTCAGAACCATCGAACGCCAACGCCGCTTGACTGAAGGCATTTATATCGAAGATGAAACTTGGAACCGCCTCGTAGAGGCAGCACGAAGCGTTGGTGTTAAGTGGAGTCAATGACTTGCGGGGAGTTGCAACACCAAAAGATGAGGAGAACGACTTATCACGATAGTGGCTGATTCCCACTAACACGTCGGCACGTGCCATGAATTCCAGCAGAGCGCCGATGATTTATTATGCAATATGGATAGCTACAATGTTGATTGCGTCACGATTTGCTCGGTGGATCATTGCTTGGCCGTGGACAACCGCGAGGGCAACGATTTGATACTGCCCATGGCTCGTGTTCACCCCGACCGCTATTACCCTTTTGCCATCGCCAAGCCATGGTCGGGCGCCCGCGCAATGGCCAGCCTGCGTCGGGTTATCGGCGAGGAAGCCACAGGCATCAAGCTGCACCCACCCTTGCAAGGCTGTTTTCTATATGATCACCTGATCTAACTTTTCTTGAATGGGTCGATGCCCAAGCTGTGCCAGTTTTTTTCACACCAGAACCCTAGCCTTAGCTTAACCCATCCAGATAAACGAGCTAGTCCTTTAGCTTCACCACATGTCAATATGTGCCACATCGGCAGCATCGACTTCAAGACTGCCGCCCCATCAGTGGCCGGTACGGCCCTCAATAACTACCTCGATACTTCTAAGATTCTGCCGTAACTTGTAACACGGTATGTGGTACAGTTTATAAAGCAAGGCAGTGTTCACAGATCATAGTAAATGGAGAGCCAAATGAAGGTAGATTCTCACGTAAAATATGTTTCCAGCGACTGTCAGATCGGGACGACACTTGCTTTCGAACAAGAATTAGACTGCTTTGACCAGATCACAGTCGAAGCGTGGGTAAATTGCATCGATGCTCGGGCCGAGGGTATTCAGCAGGTTGTTGGTCAGTGGGCGTTGGCTGAGCAAATGACCGAGTTTGACGCTTACGATGCCGGGTATAGCTCGGACCTTGACACAACTGGATTTTTTGGTGCTGTGTTTGACGGGCGATATGTGTATTTTGTGCCGCAGCACGATACAGAAGCTCGACATGGTAAGGTACTGCGCTTGGACACGCACAGCGAATTCAAAGACCCATCAAGTTGGTGCGGTTACAATGCTGGCAACACGCAAGAACTAAACACCAAGGGATACTATGGCGCTGCGTTTGACGGGCGACACATATATTTTGTGCCGCGGCGCGATGCGCAGAATTTCCATTCGCGCACACTACGCTACGATACCCGCGGCGAATTTACCGACCCCCTAAGCTGGCAGGCTCACGATGCCGGATTGAGTTGCTCTTATCAGTCAGCGGCTTTTGACGGTCGTTACGTCTACTTTGCTCCCGGTCACACCGCTGTTCACAGGGACATAGTTTCGGAAAGGCCGAAGTTCGCTTCGCCTGCAGTTACGGGAATGGATCCCAATTATTATCTGGTTGGCAATAGCTTAGTCATGCGTTACGACACTCGCGGAGGATTCCACGAGAAATCAAGTTGGATAATTTACGACGCAACCGGCATCAACGGACTCAATTCATGTGATTATGATGGCGCAGTTTTTGACGGAACCTATGTGTATTTCGTTCCGCTAAGCACTGGCATCATTCTTCGATTTGACACACGAAAAGAATTTACATCCAGCCAAAGCTGGGAAGCGTTCGATGCCAACCCACTGGGTATTGAATTATGCGTGGGGGGCGTGTTTGATGGCCGGCACATCTACTTTGTGCCCTACGGCGTCAGCAAAACTGCAGTGCGATTTAATACTCAGGGAGAGTTCACAGATTCCACGTCTTACGAAACGTACTTGATTGCTAAAACGCTAGGCCCAAGAGTGAAGGGGTTTGATGGCGCGTTTTTTGACGGGAAATATATTTATTTCATACCATATTACGATGGCGGGGGGCTTTTTCACGGCGAAACCCTCAGATTCGATACGATTGCAAGAAGATTTGATGACTCAGACTACTGGAGTTCTTGTGACGCGACCACGACAAATGGATTGCAAACCAAGGGATTCAACGGTGGTGCCACTGATGGCCGGTACTTGTATTATGCGGCGTGGATGGATGGAGTGCAATTTCCTGCAAAAATCATTGGTAACGGACGAATTCTGCGATACGATACAGTGGCAATTGATAGAGGCGCAAGCTTTAGTCTTCGGTATGTAGATCTAGGCCACAACGGCGGTTTATGCGCATCGCTGCCGGGCACGCGCTTTTTGGTGAATACGGATCGCGGCTGCTTTAGCATTAGCGCAAATCAACCTCCGCTGCCGGGAAGACATTACATTGCGGGAGTATATGACGGCAATACACTCAAGCTCTACATTGATAACAAGTTGGTAAATGAGCAAACTGCTAGTGGTCGAATTTGTGTGAGCACCGCGAATCTGTGCATCGGAAAGATCCAAAATGGCCTTGGTGAGTTTCGTGGATCAATCGAGTGGCTGCGAATTTCAAATGTGGCGCGATCCGAAAACTGGCTTCGACACAATATTTGAGGGAACCAGATTTACAACCGCTACCTTCCAATCGGTGTTTTACCAAAGTTGCCAGTCAACGCATTGCGCCCGTATCACCAGTCTGGCAAGCCTATACCATTGCACGCGGCAGGAAATGATCGGAAACTGTCAATAAGCGCCTACGCAGGCTCAACCTTCCCGGTTCGCTTAGGTTGAACCAACGGAACCGATGGTGCGTAATCCACGCTATCAGTGGTGCAAATCAAGTCATCTGGCAGTTGCCAAATGCATAAATTGCTGCCGATTAGCGAAAACAATACTCAGCCGGCGGCCACCCCCTTTTCGCTTTGCTGTGAGTGGATCTGTACCTACCAGCCTCACCCCACCATGTCTATCTGCTTTCAGGAATACTATTACTTGACGTACTCGCGGGTGCTAAGGCACGACAGTAACTATTTGCAAACACGCATGCTTACAGCCACGCGCGGAGTATCCACAATTTGCTAGGCTACAAACAATCTTGTTCCGTTCAATTGTAATTGCAACCCACTACTAAAACAAGGTCTTTTTGTCAGACAGCAGCATCATGATCCGTAACTTGCGCACCGCATTTGAATACATACCTGCACTTCCACTACTCGCTTTGCCCGCATGTCTTCGCAGCCAGAGCCCCATTGTGACTAAGGCCAAGTGGGTAATCACCGTACTGGAGGCCACTCTTGTGCCGCGCGACAAGTCTGTAGTTGCGTGGTATGTTTGAAAACTTCAGGGATTGGTATTAGGGTGTCACTAAAAATGAGGTTGAAACGCGCTCTTGACAAGTACGCCGTAAAGCTAGATAATTTTGGGTAGTAACTGGCAATAGTAATAATTTAGTGTTTGATCTCTAACAGACAATATGGGGGTAGAAGATGCGGAAACCAATTTTCAGAACAATTGCAGAATGGAAGGACCGCACACATGGTCCCGATCGACCACGTAAGGGTTTCGTGATTTTTGATGAGGAGTCCGAAATAATCGCAAGTAATATAAATTCAGTAAAAGGAGGGGAAACAACAGCCGAGAGTTCACACATTGATCAGGAGGAAGTGTATATTGTCATAAGCGGAAAAGGGAGGGTTAGAGTCCATGATGAAGTAAACGAAGTTGGTCCGGGCACTGTGATTTATATTCCGCGCCACGCAACTCATCAATCCACGGGAGTGTCCGATGAGGACTTTGTCTTTGTGTGTGTGGCTATTTATTTTGACAGAAAGCCCACGTGAAAATATAACAACATTTGATCAAGGAGAATATAATAATGAATAGCGTTTTGGAAAAACTATTTCGGGTAGTTGGTCTGAGAAGCCGGAGATTAATGGGGGCGTCAATCTTTTTGTTTTTGTTGGTTCTGAGTGCATGCCAGCAAGCACCGGCTGTGGTTACGGAACAAGTGGAAGTGGAAGTGGAAGTGACTCGGATTGTTCAGGGTGAAACCATAACGAACACTGTTTTAGTAACGCCGACACCCGCTCCTGTGGACCCACTGGCGCGCGTCCGCGAAAAGGGACTTTATGTTGCTTTTGCAGGTGAAGCACCATGGAGTTTCATCACGCCCGAGGGTGTTTTCTCTGGTGCAGAAGCCGAGATGTGTATCGAATGCGCAAATAAACTCGGCATCAAGGAAGTATTTCCGGTCACAGTTGCATTTGATGGTCTTCTGCCAGGACTTCAAGCGCGCAGGTATGACGTGATTGTTGCCGGTATGTCCATCCGTGAGAAACGCTTAGAGGTGGCGATTTCCACCCAACTCTTGTACAAGTACGGTACGAGAATCGTTGGTAAAAAGGGAGATCCAAGGCTAAAAGAATTGACTAGTTGGACAAAAGTAGGTAAATCAGGGATAAAAGTGGCTGCAATACGCGGCTCGACAGAGATTGATGATACTAAGCAGTTTGGTGTCACCATGGTCGAATATCCAGATAACCTTGCAGAGCTTGCTGACCTCCTTGCAGGTAGGATTGAGTTGATGGGCTGGAATGACAATTTTTTTGGCGCGTATATGAAGGCTAACCCTGACACACCTATTGAAGCTGTGCCATCATGGGACTACGAAGGGGTTGTTTCGCTACCTGGTCACTATTTCAACTCTGAAGATGTTGCTCTTCGAGATGCGTACAATGACTGCATATCTGAATTAAAGACCAACGGAAAAATGGCTGAAATTCTTACAAAGTGGGGTTTTAGTCCAGACACAATCCCTGCAGCGGGACCTGGGTACCCACCGGGAGCACCATAGTAGATCGAATTCTGGGCACGGGGCTCCGCATACAATTTTGGAGCGGAGCCCTCTCTGGTATTGGTCAAAAGAATTGTTTAGTTAGCATGGATGGCATTTTTCGAGTGGGTTGGTTTTTGCTACCTGGAGCCGCAAATACCATTGCGATTGCAGCTGCCTCGTTCCCGCTAGCTTTGGTGGTTGCTGTTTTGGTTACCGTACCGCGGATGCAACATTGGCCGGTGGTAAGTCCGCTACTCGGATGGTACGTCGACTTTGTTCGGACTACCCCACTATTATTGCATATCTTTTTTGTCTTCTATGGGCTGCCCTTTGCGGGTATTCGGCTTGAGCCAGTTACGGCCGGAATTTTAACCTTAAGTTTGCATGTTGGAGCTTATCAATCTGAAATTCTAAGGACCGCGCTCAATTCAGTGCCCATCGGCCTGCTTGAGGCGGCCAGTGTACTTGGGATGTCCAATTGGGTGCGTTTGGTGCGGGTTGTTGGCCCCCTTGCACTCAGAGTCGCCCTTCCCGCCCTTGCAAATTCTCAGATAGAAATTGTACTTAATACTGTGGTTCTTTCCGTAGTAACTGTACAAGATATTTTTTTTAGGCGTACCATGTATATTTACCAGTTTTACTCTGGGCGACTTGAGAGTTTGCTGCTAGTGTCGACCTTCTTTATTTCTGTTTGTATACCGGCTGCATGGGCTGTGCGTTATCTGGAGCGCGTGGTAGCACTCCCTGGGGACGGTACACGGAATAACACAATCAAAACCTACCGATAGTCGAACCTTATGATTTGGTCCACTATTACCAGACTAGTTTCATATGGTGCACCACTCCTCAGTGGACTTCTGTATACAGTTGCTCTTGCCCCCGTGATTATGATGCTAGCGTCAATAATCGCAGTGTTTTTTACAGTACTACTCCACTCGCCAAGTGGCCTAGTGCGACAAACCGTCCATATTTTTGTGGCGCTGGCTCGTTCAATTCCTGAGCTTGTCCATGTTTTCGTTTGGTACGAGGCGTTAGCAATTGTGGGGATTGTGCTTCCTCCACTAACTGCCGGTATTGCCGCACTTGGAGTGGCATACGGAGCGTTTTTAGGGGAAGTTTTCCGGGGGGGTATCTTGGCTATCAACGACACGCAATGGGAAGCTGGTTACGTGCTTGGAATGCCAAATATACTGATTTGGCGGCGAATTATATTGCCCCAGGTAATCAGGCATATATTGCCAGTGTGGACTAGTTACTATGTGTCAATGTACAAGGCGACAGCACTACTTGGAATTATAACAGTGCCGGACTTATTATATCGAGCTCGAAGTGTTGCCACCCAGAATTTTCGAGTTCTTGAAGTTTACTTGCTCGTACTGGGCTTATACTATATCGTTGGTTGGGGATCACTCCAAATCATCAGGGTTTACAGTGATTGGCTACGCATAGACTTAGTGAAAAATGCGAAACACAAACTGACGAAAAGTTTCGAGAAAATTGTATGAAGAAACATCTATTACTAATTAGAATAGAAAAGCTCACCAAATTTTTTAATTGAGCGTGCGCAAGGCACCTGCGGGCAACCTGCTGGGATTTTATAGCAAGGGCTGTTCCGTCGGCACTCTCAAGATTGTCGAGAAGTATAGGCTACGGGTGCATGCATGGTGTTGCATCAATTCGCGGGTTTTATTCCCTTAAAACTCAAAGGTATGAGGTCTATATTGTGATCATTCAGCACCCTTCAATAGCCGCCCGCCTTGTAGGAGTTACAAAGTATTTTGGGGACCAAGCGGTCCTCGATGCAGTAGACCTTGAAATTTCAAATGGCGAGATATTAGTGATAATTGGGCCAAGCGGTTCCGGCAAAACAACACTTTTACGATGCATAATTGGATTAACCGAGATCGACTCCGGGATAATTGAAATATCTGGTGAGCTGACTGTGGATGTTAGGCAAGGGAAAAATGTTCGGGCTGCTCACACAGCCAACAATATTCGTCGCCAACACTTAGGTATGGTTTTTCAGTCGTTCAATCTATTTCCTCATCGAACCGCTCTCGAAAATATTACTGAAGCCCCTATTTTCGTTCGGGGAGTACCTAGGCAAGCCGCTATTCTAGAGGCAAAGCGCTTGCTATCTCAAGTAGGACTTGGCGATCATATTGACCACTATCCCGCCCAATTGTCTGGTGGACAGCAGCAGCGTGTAGCAATTGCAAGGGCACTTGCAATGAAACCAGAGATAATTCTTTTTGACGAAGTAACGTCTTCTCTCGACCCAGAGCTTGTTGGAGAAGTCCTGAGCGTGATGCAGAACCTTGCAGCAGATGGCCAGACCATGATTGTTGTTACCCACGAAATCGATTTTGCGCGTCACGTGGGGAGCCGCCTAGTTTTTATGGACAAGGGCAGAATTATTGAGCAAGGCACGCCACACCAATTGCTTGATGCGCCCGCACACCCGCGAACGCAGCAGTTTCTAAGAAATGTACTCCGCAGTAAATGATGAGTACCTGACGCTCTCACGCAAGCACAGGTCCTAGGTTGCAAAGCAAGGGAATCTACACAAGTTTCGGGTTTGGCACAATACACTTACCACTTCCTCAAGCTTGACACAATTGGTGTGTTCTTTGATTGACCCAAACACTGTGGAAGCTGGCAAATATCTTTTTCAGAAAGGTTGTTGGGCGCCTCGAATTTCACCCTCAAATAAATCTTAGTTCCCGCGTATTGGTTTTCTATAAGCTTAAGTTTGCAATTGTGGCGTCGCGCCCCACTTGCACATGAGCGCTTCATTTGCCCATCTGTGCAAAGAAGCCAACATTCTAAAAATCCCGAAGTTCGGAAGTGCGTTGGCCCCAAATAATCACGGCATTCAGTGTAACCCGCGCCTAAATGAGCTAGATAGGCGGAAACTATTCTCGCGTTTCCATTATTGTAAGGGATTTGGTCATGCTTGGATTATGAGACCGTGGGCGCACATGATATGTTTAGTACTTTCAATAGATTATCGATTTCAAGTGGACAGGGGTAACAAAAACTACCACAAATCGGTTTCTTATAGGCGCTTTGGGTGACCTGCCACAACAGCGCCCTGCGCAATAATCAGCGTGTGCAAAACTGGTTTAGGTAAAACTCAGTGATAATGGACATACTATCTTTTATGATGCCCTCAGCATCAGCAGTCTCCTGAAGACCACAAATAGCCGCCTAAGAAGCCTCCCTGCCTTATAAGCGTCAGACGAAACCACTTTCCTTAACCTTGTAACCAGTTAGCGTAATAGCTTTGGCCTCATCGTCACCCACGCAACTACCGGTGAAGGCTCCTGCCAAAAAACTTTCTCTTATTGCGATGCCTTAGAGAACTTGAAACTGCACTAAATTATCAATGAGTCCAATCACCATAAGACTGAAAAGCAAAAGTGGACAGCTTCATTTAGAAAACTGATGACACATGGGACGATACTAGCGCGTACACCTATTTGGCTATATCCCAACAGGGCTGCCCCTACGGATCCACGCATGCAATGAGCACAGCCGAAATAGTAGCATTTATAACCAACCATTAACTAGCACTTTCTCATAACTACCACACCTCTGCGGAGTATGCAAAATGAAATAAAGCTAAAAGATTGATGGCATATTTCCAGCATCAAATATTCGGGGCGAATTCTGTACTACACAAATAACATTGTTTCACAAGGAGGACGCCAATATGTTACCCATCAGAAGCAAGTGATACGACAGCTTGATGACCTACCTTGCCCCCAAGTAATAGCCCAACTGTACTGTCTATTCGCCAATGGATCCCAGCGTATATTCGTGATTCCGCCGCCTCATGCGCCATAAGCAAGACTATTTGATGTTCAGCTGGAAAAATGGACCCCAAGACTTCTGCAGCTGCGCCAGAGACAGTGGCGTGGCCAGATGGAAAAGCTGGAAATGGCGGTGTCGGAAGCGCAGGATAAAAGCCCGGTAGAAGCTGCTCGGGGCGGGCAGTCCAATAAGTGAATTTTGCATCCCAGCAAGCGACAAACGCATCATACATAGCCATTGATAGATACGCGGTCATTCGGGCTGTCTGAGGCAAACTGCTGCTGTACTTTTCGGACAACCCAAGAGCAAACTGTAACCAGTGGCCACTGGGCGTTAATGTCCCCATCCCATCAGCCCAAAACCGCACCTTACTCAGTTCACTAGATGTCAAATTTCTACCAAGCCCAACCACTTCGTCAGCATCAGCACGCCACGCCGCAGAACCCACACTAGGTGGTGCGGTTGGCCGAAATACTGAACCGTCCGACAACAACCAAGTTCGCCACCTACCCGCGGATGGCAAAAAAGGACTAGTCAGTTTGCGTAGGGGTTTCCAACCATGTTCACTGACCGGAATGGTACCACTCCAAACTGGTAAAGCATCCTTGCTAGCCATGTGCTTGATAAGGGAACCGGATATGTCGTGACCGATTTTCCTGTAATCTAACAGTTCTATTTGTGTGGCGCAATTTGTGTCCAAGTACCTGAGCGAAACAACGTTGAAGATTTCGCTAAACCGAGGCTGTTCAAGTGGAAAAAATGTCCCGAGAACAGCCTCCGCGGCTGCGGAACCAGCTAGAGCCATTGCAGAATTGCAGACTTCTCGATCAAACCCGTTATGAGCATGCGATTCCCGAAGATTGACGGGCTGACTACGCGCGTGATAAAGTCGTTCTGAAATAATAACAGCGTCATAAAAACTAACATTAAGAAGCGCAATAACTTTAACCGCATTAATTGGATCGCTTTTATACTTCCGAATCTGGAAAAACAATTCCTGATTCCATAATCGCACCAAAGCAGACCCTCCATAGGACATTATTGTGCTGTCAGGTCTAGGTATTGGCGCAGCCGCAATTACTTCAAATCCAGTGTCACCATCTCTATTACCGAGCACGGTGAATATTGGTAAGTAAGGTTCCTGTATTACCTTCCATTCGATGACAGATCCATTTAGTAGGCGTGTACTGGGCATCAACTCTATGGAAGCGAAAACTATCGCGATACCTATAGTGAAGACTATAACGCCAGTCACCAAACGCCTAGTTGGAACTAGCCAGAAGTTTGAGGCTATCTGTGCCAAATTTGAAATAACAGATTACTGCTGTATCGGAAAGTGAATCGCCAAAATTTGGTTCGCACTCACATTATGAAGCATGACAGATACCCCACGCACGTCAGTCACGCGTATCTCATCTGCTACTAGTGCATTGCCCAAACCAAAATATGCTTCAAGTGGAGGTCCAGACAAATAGCTGGCACCATGCACAACGAACTGGCTGGTTTTGCGACCAGCAACCGTTAAGTCAACACGAGCACCTGATCCTCGACCATTTTCGTCAACTAGTTTGACTGTGAGCCAATTACGGGAACTGATCATGTTCTCAAGCAAAATAACATCCAGTCCCACTTGAGTAATAAGTAAATCGGCATCCCCGTCTCTATCATAGTCGAAGGCTACGAGAGATCGCTGATCACCACCGACTTCACATCCTGCGCCCTTTGTGCTGTCATAAATTCCGTTGCCATCGTTCAGAAACAATACCGATTCTTGATCGAACAGAGATTTGCTATAAATGCTAACGAACTCATCAAAACCCTGCACAACATAAAGGTCTAGGTCACCATCGAGGTCAATGTCAACAAATGATGTGCCCCAGGCCCAACCTGTATCGCGTACTTTGTAAGTCGAGGCGTTGTCGGTAAATCTAAGGCCAGTTATGCTAGTTTGGGGCATCAGAAGTGAATTGCCTCTTGGTTTCTTACCAAAATTTTCCTCAGGGTCTGCAATATTTGTGATAAATAAGTCCAGCGACCCGTCTCCGTCAACGTCAGCTACAGCAATCCCCATGTCATTACCCACGTGGGTCACATCATTGGCCAATGAGGTATCTACAAAGTATCCGTGTCGATTTTCAAAGTATAGATCCGAGAGGTGATCAACAGCTTGATATAGGTCAAGATCTCCATCTGAATCAAAATCGTGAAAAATAGCCGTAAAAGAATCTTTGGAGATACCACCAAGACCAATCGCGTCGGTCACATCCGTGAAGCTAAATCCCCCATTGTTTCTGTACATGACATTGGTTCCCGGAAAACTTCCCCGGGCGGTTTTACCAGGAATGGTTGCCCCCATCTCCATAGTCCAAAATGAAACATAGATGTCGAGATCACCATCGAGATCATAATCAATTAGAGTGGCGCCACCAACTAGATAGCCAATCGGGTCAAAACCGGAGTTATCTGTGACGTCTTGAAAGGTTCCACCTTGATTATAGTACAACCGAGACTTCGGCAAGCGTCCCTCAGGGTCGACATCATTGAATAAAGCCAGATCCAGCCAACCATCTCCATTCAAATCAGCAAAGTGAGCTGCGCGACTAAGGCCGAGGTCACCCACACCAGCTTCCTCTGTCACATTTGTGAACCGCCGTCCTCCATCTGATGAATCTGGATCGTTGCGATACAGTTGGTTTGGTTGCCCTGCTTGGCCAAGCAGGTAGATATCTAAATATCCATCTCCATTGAAGTCGCCCACGGCCGCACCATTGCCCATGTTGCGCTGCATAATAGTTCCGCCTTCTGTGTCTGCGATTGTCTTCCCGTACCTGCCCCTAAACCTGAGGCCCTTAAGTGCGGCACGGTCGACACAATCGACCTTGTTGAATTGATTTTTATTATCTTCTAGAACTAAAATCGCAAATAATATAAGTAGGAGTAAGCCCAAGACTGCCGTTATAGTCATTGGCGTTGTATTCCGTTTGCAAACCATCTTCCTAGCATCCACAGGTAAATACCGAGCTGTTGTCCTCAGAACGACGATGTGGCTCTTTACGGAATAGGTACGACGAAGTTCATTTTGTGGTAGGCAACATGTACAAAAGTTTTGCTTTTCAACGCGATTTTGCATAAACAGCTAGTACAGGCCGCAAAATACTCCAGTGCAAAAGGCGCATCGAATTCTGGAAGGTAGTATTTCTGTTGTGGCAAGTGACCAATCCCCACACTAAAGCACTCGGCCACGTACTTGGTTTGGTTCTGCCTGGCATGGTTTTCGGGCGCTCCATACCCAACTCACAGCACAATTTATCAAACGCATACTTTATAATCAAAACTAAGCTCCCGCAAGGCGAGGAACAAGATAATAAATGCCTTGCCGTTGTCGGTTAACAACTTCATAGGTCTTAACGGAAACGCTTCGTATATCGTACAATAAAAACAGTGTGCGCTTGCAACCAACTTGTGATTTGCTCTTACAAGGAACACCCGGCGGCAAACTAGCTTGAGTTTCAGGGTGCATCTACTATTTCGGATACATAACTTAAATCAAGGTTCAGAACATGGTTTTTACATGGCCGAGAACCCTCGTAGGTTTCCGAGGCGAAACAGCTTTTGGATGATTAACTTGAGCCTTCATCCTCGTCATCGATGAAACCCCACGCATCGATTTCAACCATTAGTTCCGGCCGAGCGAGCCCATTGACAACAATCCCAGTCCCGCAGGGACGCAGTCCTTCAAAGTACTTTCTTATGACTGGGTAGACGAACTCCCGATGTGCCCGATCGGTCACGTAGGTGATGATTTTAATAACATCAAAAAGCGTGCCACCAGCCATTTCCATGAGCGCCTTGATGTTTTTACATGCTTGCTCAGCCTGTTCTGCTGGGTCATTCACACCTACTAGTTCACCTGTTAGAGTAAATGCAGTCTGCCCCGTCATGTACACGAAATTCCCAACTCGGTAGCACTGAGCTGCTGCACCAGCACTTCCCAGCATCCCCATCATGCTTGTATCCTCGAGTTTATATACAAGTCTCTTCTTACCCATTGTTTTGCCCCCTTTTGGTTTTTGGCATGCAATCCTAAAATTTTAGCTTGGTTAGGTTTGGGTAATTAGATGAGTATTCGTCTAGTCTAGTCATTATAAATTGACTCGAACAGTCTGGTACAAATCCGTTTCCGACCGATATGCTTGCATAAAAGAGTGAAAGCAATAGAGTTAGGCAAACAATGTTTATAGATCGCAACAAAATGAATTGCAGTGGTGAATTTCCCCACCGGACAGGCTCCATATACCGGGAAATAAGTGATCATTTCGCGCAAAAAGAGTTATCACAAGCTATAAACACAAAAACCACGCCTGCTGCAAAGGTTACTGACTGAGACTCCAGACTCAGCCATGGACAAACGCGGCGGTAAACAGTTCTGCGATTTCTACCACAAATTTAGGAACAGAAATACTCCACGGCAGCCCGGAGGATCTCCGCTGTACGATAAAGTTCATCTTCAGGCACAAATTCGCCTGTTTGGTGTGCCACTTTGATGTCGCCGGGCCCAAAAACTACAGGCACTGCACCAAGCGCTGCAAGCTGCGGACCCTCGGTGCCAAAAGATACTGCGCTGGGTGCGCGTCCTGACAACTTCGAAAGAAACGTAACCACATCTGCGGACGGCGCTGTGAAAAATCCGCGATCCATCCGAAGGAGTTTTATGCAGGCATCAAAAAGTGGGTCTTCATTTCGGCACTCGTCAATGAGAGCCTCAACTTTACGCAATACCATTTCCGTTGGTTGGCTAGGTAGGGGCCGCCACTCTAGGGTTAACTTCATCTGGCCGGGAATAATGTTCTTCGCTGTGCCGCCAACAGCCATACCTACATTGAGAGTACTGAAACTAGGAACAAAAATCGAGTCCGTATCTTCACGAAGCAGACCCTGTTCGTACTGCTGGAGCTTTGTCAGAAGTCGTGCGCCCCGAAAGATAGCAGAAACACCAGTGGCAGGATACGCAGAATGACCTTCTTTGCCATAAACGTAAATCTCTGCAAGGCAATATCCTTTGTTTGCATAAACGGGCCGAAGCGAAGTCGGCTCGCCAATGATCGCACGATATGTCAACTTTTCGCTATACCCGACCAGTCGCTTCGCACCGATACAGCCAAGCTCCTCATCTGCCGTAAACAGAAGTTGGAAGGGTTTTGTAAGGCGATTCTTCGTCTGTTCAGCCACCACAAGTGCGCACGCGATAAATGACTTTGTGTCACATGAGCCTCGGCCATATAGCCTTCCGTCGCGACCTCTCAGCGTAAGTGCTTCGGACCAGGTAGGGTCAAAGGGCACGCAGTCTGTGTGACCAACTAAAGTAAGTTCGGGTGTGCCTGAACCCACGCGGGCAACTAGATTTGCCTTCTCGACACCAGCATCATCGCTGTATTTCTGAATTTCGCAAGAAAAACCAAGTGCCGCAAGGCGACGTTCGAGAACTTGGATTAAGACAAGGTTGGTTTTTGAGGACGTCGAATCGATGGCGACCAGTTCGCTAAGAATTGCGGTTAGGGGAGAAGACATTTGATACATTTTACTCCGTATTCCTAATTCGTGACCTCACACAAACGTGTGCGTCAGCTTTGTGGTGGGTAGGGAGCTGTGCTGCAATTAAAATCCGTAAAGACTAGCGTCGCCATGTGCAGCATGAGAAATGGCAGGTGTAACGTATTTAAGCGTTAGCTACACCGGTGTTTAAGACCGACACAAGTACCAGCTCGCCAAATTGTTCGATAACACAAGACAAAACGGAGCGCTAGCAGGAAAGTAAGCTTAGTAAAGTGGTGCATCAGTTCTAGATTATCAAACGCCAGTTTGGGTAGCAGTCCGTCCGAGATCAGGTGTCAACAAAGACCATGAACCAGATCCCGATGCAAATAACTTGAAGACATTCGGATATTGCCCGCAAGCAGCTGCAGGCGACTGTATAAAACAACACTAGCTTACTCAACTAAACACCAGCGTGACAATTGATAACGATATTCCATAACACAATAGGAAAACAACAGGGTATAGCGACAACCCCTCGCGAAATACGCTCCAGCACAACTGCCTGCAGCCGCAGGCAGGCGCCACTACTTCAAATTGAGAGCTTACGCTGACTAATTCATACTGTAGTAAAGTTTTAAGATTCAGCCGCTCGAAAAACACTGGGGTGCTTCTATGGGGTGGGCCTCTGTACAAGCAGGGACCGCAACAGCCAACCGAATATAAGATGTTAGTTAGGGCAATTTATATATCGATGATGCGCCCCACATTAACTTCACAGACATCTTCCCCTACCAAAAAACAATAGGTACCAGTGCCTTTCTCGCAGCACTAATGTCATAAGCATCACGCGCGGCATGACGGGTAACAGCCCATACTAGAAAGCAATAGTTTTCCGCCGTGGCACCAACAACCGCAATCTGCGCCATATTCGCGCCACTCCATTAAGCTCGAGAACTAACGACTTAGCTGCCCGCTTTTCAATTCCGGTTCGCCGATTGGGCGTACGTCGGCACCTACATTGCCTCGGACCCGCGGCAGTCCATAATACTCCCAACATCACATAGTATTCAATACTGGTTCCATCCGCCTTGCGGTCTAGTTACAAAAACAGCAATCCTAGTCCTCAACCTGCCTGAAGACTACCTTTTGAGGTTACCCAGATTGCTGCAAGTTTTTCAGACCTCCCTAAAAACTTTAGGCACCAGACTTTGCGGCTCCACAACGCGCACTAATCTACCGGGCTCGGCCAAGTTGTAATAGCATGTTTTGATCCACTCATGATTGCGTACTTGGCTCGAGACCCGAGCCATATGAATGGTGCCGGCGAATTCGGTTGAACCATTTTCTAGTCGACCTAAAGTTATGGGGGCATCATTTGACGCAATTGCACCACCCCCGAAACGTTCAGCGACCAATGCTCCGTCAACAAAAAGTTTGATGCTGCGACCATCGTATACACCCACCAAATAATGCCACCCTGCGGTCAACGCTTTATGTCCAGCAACGCTCACTGGACCGCAGTTGGTATTCACGATGAAGGTCGGACCAGGAACCGAAGCACACAACCCGCCATTGTGGCCTAGATCGCAGTATCGCAAACTAAATGAGGCTCCTGTTCCGACGGTATCTGCTCGCAAGATTCTACCATGCCACTTTTCACCCATCCCATCCCATGTGGGAGCAGCATAAAAGTACCTTCCGTCAAAGGCGCCACCGTTGTAGCCAACGGTATGTAACCCATCGGTTGTTTCTGCATCGTAAGCATCCCAACTCGTGAAATCATTAAACTTGCCTTTGGTGTCGTATCGAACAAAGTGCGTATGAAACAGGTTTTGCTGTTCTCGCGTCACAGTACCTGGCACTCCTTGTTGGATGTACGGGATCAGATAAATATATCGGCCGTCAAAAAAAGCGCCATCAAACCCACCAGCACTAAGTCCACTAGTTCCGGCCACATCGTGAAAACCCCAACTTGAGTCATTACTAAAAGCGTCTCTTGTGTCATATCGCACCACTCGATCGTGACCAAACGGCACAAAAAAAACATATCTTCCGTCAAACAACCCACCCACATACCACTTACCTGCTGCAACCCGCTTGATAAAACCGGATCTACTCCAGTCAGAGGCAGCTCCAAAATCTCCCCGGCTGTCGTGGCGCAAGGCTACGCCCGTATTAAGTGGTACAAAATAGATATATCTACCGTCGAACACTCCACCATCAAAACACGCGGCATCCAGATCAAGTTGCTGGGTGTCAAAAATTCGGTAGGTAAACCTATCCTTGAAATCGCCTCTGGAATCCATGCGAATTATTTTTCCGCTGCGCTGATGCTCACCTAGTGGAATACCTTCATTGCTAGAATACCCTGGGCAAAGGTACAAGTATCGGCCATCAAAAATTGCAGACTGATGCGAGTGTGCCAATCCAATATCGTACGCTTCCCAACTAGCCCTGTCACTAAACTCCCTATGGGTGTCATAGCGCAAAATCCTGCTATGGTAAACTTTGCCGTCGTCGCGAGGTATAAATATCACGTATCGCCCATCAAATGCCGCGCCGTAATAACAAACCGTGTTTAGGTCCGAAATACCACGAGCATCGAATGCTTTGTAACTCCGCGGGTCTGAAAATTCTTTGTGGGTGTCATAGCGTAGAACATTGCTATGCACTGACTCGCGGTTGATCGTGGACCGGATAGGGCAAAAGTATATATAGCGTCCATCAAAAATCGCTCCATAAAACCCGAAACTATCAAGGTCGGTAGTTCTACTTGCGTCAAAAGCTGAGAATCTAGCGAAATTGCGACCTATTGCCCACTTTGAAACCAACGGTTGCACCGTCTCTGCGGCGTACAAGTCGCAGTGAACCCAAGCTTCAACCGTCACCGTCTGTTCAAGCTTCAAAACTCCGTCAGCTTTCAGTTTCCCGTTCCAAACCAGTGTGTTTGCCACCAGTCTCCGCGGCGTGACACCAGAGTCCCCACTGCCAACACGTATATACGTGTCCTGCATTCCCGATAATCGCTCTACCCAAACCCATGCTTGCAATTCCCCCGTAACTGGGTTACAAGAGACTATCTCGTGAGACAACAATTTTGTTGCTTCTGCAGTTAGCATTTCAAAAAACAATTTGTCCTCTGCAAGCCCCTGTAAATACGCGCTTTGTAACTTCAGAAGCACTGGAAAATCACTAAGCACCTCACCCATTACCCGAGCGTGATCAATGGTAACTTTGCACAAATAAGTTTTACTGAGCAAGGCTCTACCCCCTATCTTACGATTTCCACTGACGTCAAGTTCTATATGCGATAACTTTCCCGCGCCTCACAAAGCTAGATAGAGCAGGTGCGGACTATGTAGAGCTTTTAGGGTAATATCCAGGTCCCGAAGCTATTGGCTATGGAACAGTCAGGTTGTAGAACCTAGTATGGTACCCGCTCGTGTGCTGTCACCCACAACAACTAACCGAACGGTAAATATGAGGTTATACATTACGGTTGCGAGTTTCCAGCGTGTGATTGCGTGAAAACATCTTACCACAAACATAGACACTTTTTGTGTTGCGGCGCAAAAACAAACCTTACCGCGCAAGCCAGCTAGATACTTACAATTAGGGCTAGTGTGCAGAATTCGACGGGGCTGGTAAAAGTATGGGATAATAACCCTAATGACTAACACCTTTGCCAGTTTTTCAGGCTCTCTTAAGCATGCGGGCACCGAAGCGCCCCTTTGTATGGCGCTGGCCGCCACTCTGTGGAGCTCCCTCTTGGACTTTATCGCATGGCGAACGCAACAAAACTCTTGCAGACCTCTTCGGTACCCCCCATCTCCCACAGTGTACCAGCCGCATTTTTGGAGTTTGGTGTGACCGACGGCACCTTTACAACAGGCATTGGTCGCGGACCAACTCTTCGTTGCAAAGGCTGGCGCCAAGAAGGTATTCTAAGGATGCTGGAAAATACGGTTGCAAATGGCGAGTATCCGGAGAAACTGATAATTTATGGTGGTTCGGGGAAGGCAGCTCGTAACTGGAACGCTTACCACGGAATAGTGGCGGCACTGAAGACTCTGGCTGATGATGAGACGTTGATTATCCAATCAGGTAAACCTGTTGCAGTGTTTGGTACCTCATGTCACGCCCCTCGAGTGCTGTGTGCAAATACAAATCTTGTGGGCAAATGGGCAACCTGGCCAGTATTTCGCGCACTCGAGAAAGATGGCCTTATGATGTACGCGCAATATACTGCTGGTAATTGGGCCTACATTGGCACACAAGGAATACTACAAGGAACCTACGAAACCTTTGCTGCATGCGGAGCACTTTTACCATCCGGAAGTCTCTCTGGCAGTATTGTGTTGACGGCGGGATTGGGGGGAATGGGTGGCGCGCAACCCTTGGCAGTAAAAATGGCGGGGGGAATTTGCATAGCCGTGGAGATAGATCCTCTTCGCGCCGAGCGGCGGAAAAACCTTGGATACCTTGATATTATCGTGAATACACCAAAAGAAGCCCTACTGAGAGCCCAAGCCGCCGCACAAAGTTGCGAAACCCTTGGGGTTGCACTGATTGGCAATGCCGTAGAAGCATTCGAGGAACTCTACAAACTTGGCCTAAAACCAATTGCGGTCACGGACCAGACTTCTGCTCACGACCCCCTGAATGGATTTATACCCTCTGGCTACTCGCTATCGGAAGCTAGCGAGCTCCGCGAAAAACATCCTGCTAGTTATATGGAAAAAAGTTTCCAGTCGATGGCCCGACATGTCCGGACAATACTTGATTTTAAATTGGGAGGGGCAATCGTATTTGAGTACGGGAACAACCTACGCGGGCATGCGCGCGATGCCGGGGAGGGACGGGCGTTTGAAATCCCGGGGTTTGTTCCACTATTCGTTCGTTCAAGCTTTTGCCGAGGGCGCGGCCCTTTTCGCTGGATATGTTTATCAGGCGCGTTGGAAGATCTTGCAGTAACCGATGCATCTGCATTAGCGACCTTCCCGAACGACAAACTACTTCACACATGGATATCTTTAGCACAGGCAAAAGTACCAGTTCAGGGATTGCCAGCGCGTTCATGCTGGCTTGGCCTTGGTGAACGCGACCATTTTGGAAGAATCATGAACCAGCTGGTTCGCGAAGGCCGCTTACAGGGCCCGATAGCAATATCGCGGGACCATCTAGATTCAGGGTCAGTGGCACAGCCAACGCGTGAGACCGAAGGAATGCTTGATGGATCTGACGCTGTAGCCGATTGGCCATTATTAAATGCGCTGCTTAATGCAGCAAACGGCGCTGATTTAGTCACCATTCATCAAGGCGCCGGTAGTGGAATGGGTGGCTCAATTTCAGCTGGTATGATCATTATAGCCGATGGAACTGATGAAGCAGAAGATCGCATTGGCAGATGTCTGTTCTCTGATCCGGGAATTGGCGTTATCCGCCACGCAGACGCCGGTTACCAAGATGCCCAAACTACTGCAGACCTTATGGGCCTACACCTTCCGTGAGGAGAACATAACCTATATGGTTTTTATGTGTACAAAAGATGTCTATGGCTCTGCATTTTACACCTGTAGGCCCTGAGAATTCGAACGCGGTCAAATTCAAGTCAGAGAGATTTAGGAGTGAAGGATGACGCGGAACCCTTTAGCCTCGATACTACCCCTTAGAAGTGTTCAAAATTATTTGAGCTTGGACTTAGTACAATTGTTTGAAACTCAACACTCTAACTGAAATGACAATAGTACATACCGAAATATTTGCTGTCGCGCATATTCTTTTACTCAAACATCGCAACCAAGTATTATTAGGTTGTATTCCAATTCACCAATTACAAAGTTGCGCGAGATATCAGAATTGAAAAGTTTTCGTGCGCATCAAAGAAATTACGGTACTCCAGACAGCACCAGATATTTGATTCGTAATGCTACACGCGGTCTAACACCATACGTGCCCGGGCTCTCAGAAGAAGCAGTAAGGCAACGATATGTGGTTGACGCAATTGCAAAACTTGGAAGTAACGAAAATCCCTTCGGAGCCAGCCCACATGTCGTCGAAGCAATGGCTCGCGCATCTTCAAGTACCTCTTTTTACCCTGACCCAAACTGTACAGTGATTCGCCACGCAATTGCGGAAACACTAAACCTGCCACCAAGCCACCTCGTGTTTGGTAATGGCTCAGAAGAAATACTCTCCACCCTATGTCGAGCATTTCTAAATGAGGGGGAAGAGGTCATTCAGTCATCCCCAACATTTTCTGTTTATGCCAATTGCTCCACTGCAATGGGGGCGCGTATTATTGATGTCCCGCGCCGAACCAACTTCACAATTGACGTCGATGCACTCCTCGCCGCATTGACCCCTAGAACAAAGCTTCTCTTTCTTTGCAACCCAAACAATCCGACAGGAACAGCGATATGTACGGAGGATTTCGAACGCCTCACGTGCAATCTGCCTTTACAGACCCTCTTAGTTGTTGACGAAGCCTACTACGAATATGCTAGAACGCAACCAGATTACCCAGACAGCCTTGCCGCCCTATCTACACTGCATTCACCGTGGCTCGTCCTCCGCACATTCTCCAAAGCCTACGGCTTAGCGGGTGCCCGAATCGGCTATGGAATTTGCTCCAACAATGACATTGCCAAACAAATAGATTTGATTCGTACAGCATTCAATGTAAATCAATTTGCGCAAGTAGGAGCGCAGGCAGCATGGGCAGACACTGGGCATGTCAAACGCTCCGTAGAGCATAATGAATATCAACGTCTTTGGCTTACCAATAAACTGACCGCCATGGGTTTAGCGCCAGCCGCTTCCTACACGAATTTTTTATTTGTTGACACCGGTCGAGCTAGCGGTACTGTTTGTGAAAGCTTACTGACACAAGGAGTAATTGTAAAACCTTGGGGGGGGGCATACTCATCATTTATACGCGTGAGTGTGGGCGCAACTACACACAATGTGCATTTTTTACAGGGACTTAGCATGGTGTACGCTCAACCCCAATTTATTGCTGCGCCATGACCAAACCCACTCATTCAATATCGTCGCCCACCGCACTTGCACGTAAATTAGTGTCTGAGGGACAGCGCAGCGAAGCCGAATTTGTAATAGCTCAGCTGATCTGTGACAATTTCGGTGTATTGGTGCAAACAACTTCAATTAATTTTGATTGGACTAGTCTAAATTCTATAAATGGAATTGTGAAAACACAGGACGGCAAACAGTTTTTTTTTAAGTTTCATCAAGAAGAAGGAGATGAAGATACGCTGGATGAGTACTATCAAGCTGAAATACTTGCGAGCGCCGGCCTTCCAGTAGACATGCCCAGTATGGCCTGTCGCCAACCAGGCCGCCAAATACTTCTCTACCCTTTTCGCCGCACCCCCCAATTATCAGAGTTATGCCTTAACATTGAGCGTAAAAAACAATCTGTAAGCACGCTCTCACTTGTGTCCGCCCAGCGCACTCTTGACCGCAAAGTAGCGAAAGTTTATGGTGCAACCCTCCATCAAACTAACGTGAAATTTTGCGCTGAGGCATCCATTCACCAATTGTTTTACTACCGGCTAATACATACAGTTCAAGATCGGGTTCTTGGGGGGCGCTATGACCGGTTCTATGCAAATAAAACAGTGCGACTCCCTGGAATAATGTTGCCGTGGGACAGATTCGCAAATATGAATTGGGTAATAAACGGAATTCGCTACCAAAACTCCCTTTTCGATCTGTTTGTAGAAAGCCTTGCCAAATTGGCGCCAGCGCATTTAGTACACTGTGGAGCTGTTACTGGTCACGGCGACGCGCACAATGCTAATGTCTGGTTTGAGGCCTATGGTAAAGCAGGTCGGTTAATACTTTTTGATCCAGCATTCGCAGGAAATCACTTACCCTCTCTCCTTGCAGAGGTCAAAGCTACGTTTCACAATATTTTCGCACACCCATTTTGGTTGTATCATCCGGAAGAGGCTCACTCGAGATACAAAGTAAGCTTCACCATCGAGGGTGACACTATCGTTTTTAGTCACAATTGGCACTTATCACCATTGCGCGAGTTATTTTTACTCCACAAAACTAACGAGGTGTGGCGTCCCCTAATGTTTGCACTAAATACTCGGAATCTACTGCCTGTCGATTGGGTTCGCATACTGCGTTGTGCACTCTTTTGTTGCCCAACCCTCGTTACGAACCTTCTTGCAAACACACCGGCCAGCGGAACTGCGGTTCGTTCCCCAGAAATGTCGGCACTGGCTTTCGCAATTTCCATAATGGCTGGTAGTCAACCCAACGACAACGACAAGGACGCAGACATTTTCAGCCAGTTCATTGGACATATCACGCCCTCGACTCGAGGGCAATTGCCCGACCTAAACTTGGGAGCTGCAACGGTAAATTATTGTTAAAAGCTCCGCCACGAACTAGTAACCCAACAGCTTCAATGGTTTCAGACATTTGCATATCATCACTATAGTGTGCCGCAGTCTCCCTCACTTTTGCATGAACTGCCTCAAGCAGCTCCGAACTTTTCAAAGGCCGGCGAAAATCTAAGCCTTGCGCCGCTGCTAGAAGCTCAATCGCCACAATTCCGCTAGTGTTTTTTATCATCTCACCTAGACGCCGTGCGCCATAGGTAGCCATACTTACGTGATCTTCTTGGTTTGCTGCGGTTGGAATGCTATCAACACTCGAGGGATGCGCCAAACACTTGTTTTCCGAAGCTAAAGCCGCAGCAGTGATTTGAGCAACCATAAAACCTGACCTAACACCACTGTTCTCAGCAAGAAAAGGTGGAAGGCCACTCATGTTAGTGTCCACTAAAAACGCAATACGTCGCTCCGAAATGGAGCCTATTTCCGCAATTGCGATGGCAAGAAGGTCAGCAGCTATTGCCACAGGTTCGGCGTGAAAATTTCCGCCCGACAGAACCTCGAGGGTAACCGGAAAGATTATTGGGTTATCAGACACGGCATTGGCTTCGACCTCAAATATGGCGGCCGAGTGACGGATCGACTCTAGGACTGCACCCATTACTTGTGGCTGACATCGCAACGAATAAGGATCCTGCACGCGTTGCCTATTTTGGCCTGCCATCCCGATTGAGCTCCCAAAGAAAAGTTTCCTAAATGCCGCGCCGACTTCCACTTGTCCCAGGTGGCCCCGAACAGTGTGAATCCGATCATCAAATGGCACATAACTACCAAAAGAAGCCTCCACGGAGAGTGCGCCAGCCATGACAGCCGCGGAAAACAAGTTCTCAGCATCAAACAACGCTGTCAACGCCAGAGCCGTACACACTTGCGTTCCATTTATTAGCGCAAGACCTTCCTTAGGACCAAGTTCGACTGGACTATGACCCGCAATTCTTAGCGCTTCTATGGCGGGTAAAACCTTGCCAAATTGCCTCGCTCTTCCGATTCCAATCAATACTGCAGCTAGATGCGCAAGCGGAGCAAGATCACCTGACGCACCAACCGATCCTTTTGACGGTATGCACGGATAAATCTGATAGCGAATTAAGTCCATTATCATTTGGATAATGTGCCATTGCACGCCCGAATGGCCGCGCGCCAAACCTATGACTTTCAGAATCATCACCAATCGTACTACATCGTCACCAAGATCTGTGCCAAATCCCGTGCAGTGTGAAAGGATAAGGTTACGTTGAAGAACATTCAGATCCTCAATTCCGATCCGGACATTGGCTAGTTTACCAAAACCGGTATTTACCCCATAGATCGGTCCACCCATAGCGACTAGCTCATTCAGCCGCGCGTGACAATCATTGACTGCGTTTCGTACCTGGACTCCAAGAAGAAACGCACTTGTACTATTTTGTAGGTAGCGCAGCTCGGAGAGCTTAACCTTGCCGGGCGCAATAAGAATTCCCTCATCACCACGCTTTTCTATACTCACTGACATGTCTCCTCACCTTTTCTATTTCGTTTACTAGTCCGTCACTGCGGCCAATCTTACCTCAGGACACGGTATTCACCCCGTTACATAGAACTCCAGAATGGCCTTGGTCACAATGCGTGCGCCGCAAGACTTCTGTACGTGTCTTCTGCAACTACCTCCCTAAATTGCCGCTTTGCTTCCTCGCACCATCAACTATGTTGATACCCTCCCACAAGCCGTGTAGGTTCATCGCCCCAAATCATGCGCTCATGATTCCGATCGCATAACACCTGTAAATTCGGTATTGCTTAGAGCCTTCATAACTTTCCGCATATTTACAACCCCAAAGCGTGCGGGATGTGAAACCTCTCGAAAATCGCAGCTTCCAGATCGTCGGACGTTCCGACAATGCGTAAAGTGGATGCCTTGAGCAACACTGAACTCCCACACCAAATCTGGGATATCAATTATTCCAAGAGAACCGGTGAAAAGTTTGAGACCGTTGGCGGGTCGCTCGACTATATGCAGAAGTCGGCAAAGTGAATCAACATTAGTAATAATCCTTGGTAGACCCAAGAGTGGCCAAGGCGGGTCACTAGGTTGCATAGCCCTTTGTACCCCATTTTCCTCGGCTACCGGAACGACTTCTCAAGGAACAAATCCAAGTGCTCCCGTGAGCGCTCCGCGTTGGCGGCGCGCCGTGCCTAAAATAACTGATTGAGTTCTAGTACATCACGTACAGCGCCCCATCTAGGTAAGTCACCAGTTCCTTTCGACAATTCCTAGCTTGCATGTTTGAATGAGGGTACACCAACGCTGTTGATCCATCCAAGTGCTGCTGCGTACAATCAGCGCGGATCCAGTCAAAAACAGGTCTGAAGTTTTAGCGGACCACAGGCATTCCGGCAGAGCCTACAACGCGAACACTCTTGCAATAATTGTCTGGCCAGCGATCTCGCGTGGCAGCGCCGAGATTAATTTCCTCGTGCACTGGTATACTCTCAATTACGGAGAAACGTAGACCTGCTGTGCCAACTCCATCACAAAGCTGTTCGATTGCACCTCTCGTCCATGCTTCGCCAATTTGAGCCTTATGTACAGCACTGACAATGTCTTCAATACTTGGAATCTGCCCAATAAATGCAAGTGGGATGGAGTCGCCAGAACCAAACCAACGAAAGCTTATTTTCATGCCCTTGATGCATCTAGGCAAAGTATGTGTCGCGGGCTAACCCATACGCCATAGCTTGCGCCATTACTCGCGCGTCAGTCACTCCAATCTGATGGCGCGTTACAAGCTGTGCTAAATAGTTAGCATCAACGCGGCGCGAAAGGTCGTGTCGTGCTGGTATTGAACACAATCCCCGTGCATCATCCGAAAATCCAGCCGTGTTCCATATACCCGCCGTCTCCGTGGTTTGAGCGCGAAATCGCTTGATTCCTTCAACGGAGTCGTTGAACCACCACGGACAACCAAGACGCACTGCCGGGTAATGCCCACATATTGGCGCCAATTCCCTGCCGTAAGTGGCCTCGTCAAGAGTAAAAAGAACTAAACGAAATCGGGCGTTATTGCCAAAGGCATTGAGTAGTGGCCGAAGGCTCTTTGTGAACTCAATGGCGACCGGAATATCGCCCCCACGGTTAGGTCCGAACCGAGTTGCAACATCAATATTATGATTTCGAAACGACCCGGGGTGCAGCTGCATAACTAACCCGTCCTCAACCGACAACCGCGCCATTTCGATCAATAGATGCCCTCTAAAAATCCGCTCATCTTCCGGCTGCACCGCGGCTTTACACGCCCGGAGGAAAATTGCGTCGGCCTCACCTTGGGTTAACGTTCCAGTATAGGCATCCGGGGTTCCGTGATCTGTTGCAGTGGCGCCGAGCGCTCGAAAGAACAGACGGCGCTCAGCCAATGCATCAACAAACTCGGCAGCACTGCCAAGTTCTCTGTTAACAAGCTGCTGCAGTTTAGTGAGCTCCAACTGCCATGTAGGAGAATCAATTTCAAACAAAGTATCCGGGCGAAATGTGGGAATAACGCAACCACTCCACTCGGACGCTCGAATAGTGCTGTGATGTTCAAGAGAAGCCGTGGCAGAGTCGGTAGTTGCTAACACTTCTATGCCAAATCTCTCAAAGAGTGCCCTTGGTCGGAACTCTGGGGCACGAAGCTTTTCGCTTATCTCATCATAAATTCGGTCAGCAGAAGCAGCCGAGAGCCGGGTGCGCACGCCGAACACTTCGTACAGCTCATAATCGAACCACGCGCCAGATGGGGTCGCCAAAAATCTGTGGTAATGAGCAGCAAAGCATGACCAGATCTCGCGTGGATGATACTGGACCTCTAAGTCATCGCGCGCAGATAACCCAAGCACATTAAGTGGGATTCCAGCCGAGTAAAGCATGCGCACAAGATAATGGTCAGGCGTGAACAGCAAATCAGTGGGTTCAGGAAATGCACTATTTACTGCAAGTAACTGAGGATCTACGTGCCCGTGTGCACAAACCAGCGGCAGAGTCCGGGTTTCGTCAAACAAAGTTCGAGCCATGCGCCGTACTTCACGATCTGAATCAAAAAACCGATCAGGGTGAAGCTCAAGCGGTTCCACGCCTAGCTGCATATTTCGCTGCAAATCAAATCCCCGAGTTAGCGCTAAAACCACCATCGATAGGAATCACGGCCCCGGTAACAAAAGAACTAGCATCACTAGCAAGAAATTGCACAATTCCATCAAGCTCCCGTGGTTCCCCAAACCTGCCCATGGGAGTCTTCACAAGGATAGCCTTAGCTCGCGCCGTTGGCGATCCGTCAGTATTAACTAATAAGCTCCGATTCTGGGAAGCCAAAAAGAATCCTGGAGCGACCGCATTCACACGTACTCCCCCAGCACCAAGGCCGGCCAGTTCTACAGCCAGCCATCGCGTAAAATTCTCGACAGCCGCCTTTGCTGCCGAGTAGCCGCCAATACCACTCAATGGTCGGAACGCTGCCATCGACGAGATATTAATAATGCTGCCTCGACCCTGATCCGCCATCACCTGACCAAAAACCAACGATGGGGTAACAGTTCCATGAAGATTCAATCGCACAACATCATCAAATCCGCTTAAATCCATACTGAAAGGCGAAGAATAATTTGTGCGGGCATTCGAAAGATTCCCGCCCGCCGCATTAACAAGTATGTCGATTCCGCCGAGAGAGTCGACAATCCGACCGCGGGCACTACGAAGAGATTCTGCATCCAGAACATCACCGGCGATACCGATGTGCTTATGCTCCCCGTTAACCGCAGCAATTTCTGCAGCACGCCTACGTGCTGAATCGATAGACCGGCCGAGAATCACCACATGAACCCCAGCGCGAGCAAGCCCGTCGGCGATGCTCCCACCGAGTACACCATATCCCCCCGTGATTACAGCAACACGACCCATCAAATCAAAACTCATTACACTTCTCAAACCAAAACGAAGGTCACCCACAGCAACAAGAAGGTTTGCAAGAAGAGGTGCAAAGTATTCGGGGAATACACTAGCGTTGCTGAATTACGACTACTGCTATCAAACTAATTAAACTCTCAACGTTGATGAACATTGAATACCATATTCCCAGCAATAATTGTCTGCAAAACTGCGATAGTTTCTGCCTCCGATCCTTGGCGAAACACAGTAAGATTCGCAAGTGCGCCCACCCTCACGCTTTCGTAACCTGCACTTGTTGGTAAACCCAAGAGGCGGGAAGGGTTTCTGGTTACCATGCGTATAGCATGAGACAGTGTCACATCTGCATACCGGACTGCATTGGAAATGCAGACTGGTAGCATGCGAGCTGACCCCGCAAGGTACGGAGTGCCTAACAAAGTCAGACGTCCAGACTCTGATAACTCAACTGCGCCATCGTTAAAGTTTTTGTAAATACCAGAAGGCAAACCTGCTTCGGCAGTCGCATCGCTCACAAGAATACATCTCTCAACAGTTTTTGACCGCACAGCAGCACGCATAAATGCGGGAGGCAGATGATGACCGTCAAAAATCAGTCCAGCCCCGAGGCGATCTTCGGATAGTTGATCCCAAATATAGTTTGGGTGTCGGGCAATCTGCGCATCGGCACCATTGCCTAAATGTGTTGACCAGGTAGCTCCCGCATCAACAGCGGCGCGAATATGGTCACTAGATGCAGCAGTATGGCCAATAGAAACAACAACACCGTCCTTAACCAGTCCACGAATAAACGGGATGGATTCGTCATATTCAGGAGACATGGTCACAATTCTTATTCTTCCGCTAGCAGCCGCCTGCCACCGCCGGTACTCATCCAAATTGGGCAGTCTCACGTGTGACACTGAATGGGCACCCCTCGGTCCGTCTTTCGCTGAAATAAACGGGCCTTCCACATGAATTCCCACAACAGAGAGTGCGACCAGAGGATCTGCGTCACACGCCTTTGCAATTGCCTTCAGGCACCGGATCATGTGAGATTCAGACTGAGTGCAAATGGTGGGACACAGGCCCGCAACACCAAATTTCCACGCTGAACGCAACGCCAAGCCAACTGCCTCAGGGACAATATAAGCTCCGTTAAAGTCAAATCCATTACAACCATTAATCTGTAGATCAATCCAACCTGGAGAAATAATTTGCCCATCACCGGCACCATCTAAATGGGTAATTTCTACAATGAGCCCACTTCTTACCACCACTCTTACGTAGCTAAAACCACCATCGACAAGGTGGCCCTCGACCACTAGCTCATCCTGCAGGCTCTGATTTGTAGCCATATAGTCGCTAAAGGTTCTATAAGTGGCCGATCGGATTCCAACAATACATAACGTGTCTCTTCGCAGATCCTACAAAAATCTGTTACGAAGGGTTATGAATTTTGGCACCAAGAACCGAAAGCGCCAAAGACCAACTGCGTTCAATTACGAATTCCCTAGCAGAAACAATCTCCACAAGCGCCGTTTACCCTTTGACCCCGGTCAAAGTGACTCCATCCACTATATGTCTCCGCAGATACACGAAAGCGATCAATGTCGGAAGCATCGCAACTACTGCAGCTGCACTAGTGATACCAAAATCTACGGAGAATTGATTCGCAAATTTTGCCAATCCGAGTTCCATCGGGTAGTATTGCTGATCACTATTAAAACACACCACCCGACCCCAGTCGAGGTCCACTTCAACAACAAATAAGCTAAGAACAGTTGCTTGACTCTCAGCCGCCGAAACGATAATTCGAACTTCACTTTGGCAATCAAAAAGTTTTCGAAGGGTAGCCGCAACGTAACGAGCAGCAATACGCCCCAAATCCTGATAGCTGTCACATAAAACAATTTCGGTACTGCCGTGGTCTGACAAGCTCATATTCTCCTACTCGATTTAACGTTTTCAACTCCTTTGATTAGTCGACTATACGTCTCTCGCACCACATAACTATTTACCACCGTGTACCATCAAAAGCTGTCTGCTAGTGCGAGACAGTACTTCTTCTGCCTTCACATTGTGAACTTCGGAACATTCTTTGTTAGATTGCAAACCAAGCAACTTAAGTAGTGACCTACTCCGAAAAGTATATTCTGATTCAAAGTCTGGAAGACGAAGCTAGATCCAGAAATATAAAAGCCCGTGGATGTCTGCGCAAAACAGTAGCTGGGCAAACTTCCGAGATCGGCGCGCCAAACATGCTGGCAACTGCTTTTGCTTTCCGCAGACCAGGAACTACACAGACAAGGTTCCGAGCTGACATTATTGCAGGGCAAGTCAGCGTAATTGCATATTTTGGAACGGAGCCAATATCTACGAAACAACCATCGTTGACTTGCTGACTGCGGCAGGCTTCCTCTAACTCAACAACTTTCACGGTGAGCGGATCGTTGAAATCCGCAGCGCCTGGATCGTTGAATGCAATGTGTCCATTTTCCCCAATACCCATGCACACAAGATCAATAGGAAGTTCTTCCACTAGTGCACTGTAGCGTTTACATTCGGCTTCGACTTCTTTGGATTCACCTTGGATTCCGTGAAATGTTGGGCCGGAAACTTTCGACAAAAGGTTTTGCTCCTGGTAGTAGCGAAAGGAGGCACGGCTTTCAGGCAAAAGACCGACGTATTCGTCGAGGTGAAATACTGTCACCTTTGACCAATCGATACCTGCGGCGGATGTGAGGCCCGATAGTAGCTCATCCTGCGAAGGAGCGCTAGCAACAATAATGCGGGCTGAGCCGTTTCTTGATAGTGCCTGGCGCAAAATATGGACGGCCATGTTTGAGGCCGCAGCGCCCATAGATGCACGGTCCCGATAGATTTCCCCGCGAAGTAAGTCGACCCTAATTTTCCTCAAGGGGTTACGGATAGAACTTGCCTAATAGCTTCACGAAAAATGGGTTCCGAAGCACCCGATACAAAGTAATATTTGGGTTCATGTTCTCCTTCATCATAAGACTGAGCCAGAGGAAGGTAACCCAGAACCGAGTCCCTCAATCTAGCACCCGCCACCTACCCGCCTGGGTAAATCGCTTCTGCTTCAAGCTGGTATTCGACAAAAACCTCCTGTAGAAGGTCTGAAATATAATTATCTGAATGCAAGAAAAGAAAATGGGAAATTCTGTAATGTTGGCGGAAAGTTTCAAATGAGAACTAAACTTTTAGAGTGTACCATACCTCATACTCCCCTGCGTGGTCAGCTGCCAAGGAATGTTCTCGTCGACTGTGGTTTGTTCCGGCAACACTTACATCATTATCATATGCGACTACATCGCCGAGCAAAGATAACCATAGTGTGTTCCTGACCTGCAGCTACATATACTATTTATTCGTGGTAAACAAGCAGTTTTCTGCGGCACACACTACATTGTCTTTAGGTTACCCAAGTGCACTACGTGGCACTGTTGCACTATCAGGAAGCGTAGCTAGCTGTTTAGTAGGTGTGTTATCCTTTATCTGACGTCCAACCAACGGCACAGCAAACAGCAACACGCGCGAGTATAGGTGTTTTAGACACGTCATCTTTCCAATGAGTCATCATGAGGCACCCGTCTGTTCGAGGGCGTAGAGGGTTGTCCCTATTGAATTTTGGGAAGTATTCCCTCTCACAAGAGACCAAGTCTCTACCCTTTGAGACCCACACACCCCGAAAATTCTAGGGGCATTAATTTTTAATAACATTTGTGCCGGAAATTCGCAAAACTAGCGGGGGATATGTGAAACTATCTAATGGGGTACGATTTGGATTGGTTGGATGTGGTGCAATTGCAATACAGCATCTTGAGGCAATTAATACTATTGAGGGGGCACAGTTGGTTGCAGTTGCAAGTGCCTCAGTGCACTCAGCTCGGGCAGCTGGTGAGCGCGGCCACGTTCCGTGGATGACCTCCCTAGAAGAGTTAGTAACACGTGACGATGTTGATGCCGTTGCACTGTGCACACCATCTGGTCTCCACGCAAAGCAGGCCCTTGCTGCGCTTCGTCATGGCAAGCATGTCATTATCGAAAAACCAATGGCACTATCAGATTACGATGCAAATGCCGTCATCGCGGAGGGTATACTCCAACAGAGGATAGTTGGAGTAGTCTCCCAGCGGCGCTTTGAACCAGTTCTGCAGCAGGCCCATTCAGCGGTTGCAGACGGTGCAATAGGCCGCCTGATACTGATAGTAGGCGAAGCCCTTTTAAATCGACCACAAACATACTACGATAGTGGAACGTGGCGTGGCACACGCTCGCTTGATGGCGGCGTACTCATGAACCAAGCCATTCACATGATTGATCTTGTCCGCTGGATCGGTGGTCCTGTAAATAGTATTACAGCGAAAATTGCAACTCTCAACCATCAAATAGAAGTCGAAGATACCGCTATTCTTAACATCTGTTTTAGTAATGGCAGCCTCGGATTAGTATTTGCAACAACCAGCGTTGCAAAAGGTTTATCTCAAGAGCTTCGTCTTTACGGTGACCGCGGAAACATTCGGATTGTCGGAGATCAGGCGATTGAATGGAATCTGGTAGATGGAAAACCCCTAATTCCTGCTGCCAAGGCAGTAAATAGACCGCTTCAAACACTGGCGCCAGCCACATGGGGAACAGACGCATCGGGCCATATACTCCAGTATACGGATTTTGTTTCCGCAATTCTCAACAAGCAGGCTCCAAGTGTAACCGGAGAAGATGGCCGAAATGCCCTACAACTAGTAACAGCCGCCTACGAAGCGGATCAAACCGGTCGCTCCATTGTAATCCAACAGTACTAACAGATAAAGGCAACCACCACCGAGCTCTTGGTCACGCGTATGACGAGCGCTCACTAAGCAAGCATTCAACTAGAAACAGCAATGCCCATTAGTACCACAAGAGCTCTAAGATGACCTGACCTTTCAAAGAATTCAACTGACCCATCCTTGACGCCCACACAGGCGCTCACAAAGGATGTTCGCACCACAATAACCCGTTTCATTAAAGATAACTATCGGGGTCCTGCGTGTCAACGCGGGTTTGGGGATCTGGTAGTTGTACACTCCGACGTAACCGAGAAACGACAGGCGCAGCCTTTACGTGGCTAGTGTCACGCACCGCCCCCATGTGCCTTTTGAGGTACTGCACCCTTATTCCGGTCACAAACTTACTTGGCTTGGTCGGCCGCTGCTCAATACCGAATTACCAACCCGGTATGGAGACTTCATAATATCTAATGGACTGGCTCCCGTGAGGCAAAAAGGCTACCGGAAATTCCTTGCCGAGAGCGGTCATCCACCCATTGCTATTTATCATGCAGACGTAATGCATCACATTTCAGAAGTAACACCTGCTGTTAGCCGCCTCATCCTTTTTGATCGCAACGAGTATCGAGCGCGTAGCCAGATCTGTAGCCGCCAAGGAGTAAGTTCAACAGGTTTCATCGGCAATTTAAAACAAATAATTTTGTATCCCATAGGATCGCAAGCCCATCAAGCACCCCAATAATTAATGGGGTGCAGTAAGTAAGCACTAAATAAGGCGTGTAGCCATTACAAGAACTGTTGCGTTTCGAAATTCTGGTGAAACCATACCGCTTCAACTACAACAGTATTAGATGTTACACTACTCGCATCTATTGTCAGGAGAAAAACAATGACACACCCTCAAAGTGACCTTGCTATTCATGGTGGTCTAAAAGCCGTCACAACAGAGATAACGAATATTTTTGAGTGGCCGATAATTACCCACGAGGACGAAAACGCCGTGCTTGCTGTATTGCGACGTGGCGCGATGTCTGGAACAGACGAGACAATCAAGTTTGAAGAGGAATTTGCAAGTTGGCAGGGAACCCAATATGCACTAGCCTGCAACAACGGGACGGCGGCACTTCAAAGCGCGTTGTACGGCTGTGGAATTAGCGTCGGCGACGAAATAATTTGCCCTAGCATAACCTATTGGGCCTCGGCATTACCAGTTTTCGCACTTGGCGCCAGTGTTGTCTTTGCGGACATTGATCCTTTCACACTTTGTATAGATCCGAAAGATATTGAGCACCGAATAAGCGCAAATACCCGTGCGATTGTCGTAGTGCATTATTTTGGACATCCAGCCGACATGGACAACATTATGGCAATTGCTAACAGACACAAACTCAAGGTTATAGAGGACGTGTCACACGCCCACGGCGGACTTTACAAAGGTAGGAAACTTGGCACAATTGGAGACGTTGCCGGCATGTCTATGATGAGTGGGAAATCTTTTGCCATTGGCGAAGGCGGTATGCTAACGACCAATTGTCGCGAGATCTACGAGCGAGCTTTGGCCTTCGGGCATTATGAGCGTTTCAACGAAACAATTACCTCGCCAGAACTAAGCCCATACCGCAATCTGCCACTCGGTGGCTACAAGTATCGCATGCACCAGCTGAGCTCGGTGGTTGGCCGGGTTCAATTGAAATACTATGATGCGCGAGTCGCCGAAATCAGGCGGGCGATGAATTTTTTTTGGGACGAGTTAATAGACGTGCCCGGTCTGCATGCCCATCGGGTAAACGAGGAAGGGTACAACACCATGGCCGGTTGGTACATGCCCCACGGCCTCTATACGCCCAGTGAACTTGGCGGCTTGTCAGTTACACGGTTCGCTGAAGCCGTTAGAGCTGAAGGCTCACACTGCACCCCAGGGACAAACAAGCCATTACACCTTCACCCGCTCCTTACCGAAGCGGACGTCTACGGCCACGATCGACCAACGCGCATAGCACATGCCAGCCGCAATTTGATCCGCGAACAAGGATCGCTGCCAGTTGCCGAACAAATCAGTACGTTGACCTTCGGTATCCCTTGGTTCAAGAAATTCGACCACGGAATTATTTCTGAACACGCGAAAGCTTTCCGAAAAGTGGCAGCACAACACAAGTCGCTATTAGACGCTGATCCCGGTAATCCAATAGCACTCACAAACTGGACATCGGTCAATTCTGATTAGCTGCTCATTAGGTCTAAGTGATAGACAACACGTGTTGTATTCCGAAAGTGTTAATTTTGCCTTATTGGTGCCAAATTTTCGGATTGGAGAAACTGCTGCGATGACAAATTACATAAGAAATTTTTCTGACATCCAAATTTATAGTGACCAAAAATCTCAAAATCAGACCTGTCGCGATATCATGCCACAGGGGATCGTACCGCAGTTAGCCATTGGGTACAACATCCTAGAAGGACCTGGCCGAACTGGTTTGGGAAGTCATCCTGAATGGCATCAAGTTTTTGTCGTGGTTCAAGGAGCGGGTACATTGATGAGTGGCACTGAGCTTACTCCTGTTCAAGCGCCATGTGTTATTCACATCCCACCAGGAACAGACCACGATATGCTCGTAAAACAGGGTCAACGGATAGAGTACGTGTTTATTAATAAGTATTTGGGTGTCTCACTCTAGCCCAGATGTTTGCTTTGCAATATAATTAGGGACGTTCCCGGTGTTTACCGGAGTAGGGGCTGTAACTATTCAGTCTTGAAATTGCCTTTGACCCATGGGGTAATGGGTATTGCGCGCCAGCATGCAGATGTGGGCAATGCTCCGATCTGGTGGCGTGGATGTGCAGGTAGTAGGCACAGCCAACTACCTGCACGCGCCGGAGGCAATGGCAGCGCACCGCGGCGGCGTGCATGTGCTGTTGTAATTACCAATGGCAATGAACTCCACAGATGGCCAGCCGCACGCGCGCAGCGCTCTATGCCAAGTGGAAGAAAGCCATTACGCGCAGCTTCAATTGGACGGACTGACAGCCGCAGCGCACCCGCACAACCCTGCATTACCAGCATGAACATTGCATTCAGCGGCACCGGCTACATTTCCAAAATTCATGCGCTGGCTGCGCGCACGCTGGGTGCACAGTTGGTGGCGGTCGTCAACCACCGCAGCGCGAGCATGGCGCAGTTTGCGCAGCAGTTTGGCATTGCGCGCCAGCATGCGGATGTAGGCGAGATGCTGCGCGCCGGCGGCGTGGATGTACT
>SXGU01372817.1_pt1 | contig 44402 bp, 37 predicted proteins | sample 3174531 | NCBI WGS metagenome assembly SXGU01 (sample SAMN11356863, study PRJNA531348) | freshwater metagenome | isolation source: freshwater sample F1-140 | place: China: Fuxian Lake, Yuxi | collected 2017-12-25 | reverse complement strand
CATGTCGCCTTTGCGCCCACCCGCAGCACGAATGGAACGCGCCATCAAATTGGCCCAGTTTTCAATGTCTTGCGCGGTGTAGCCAACCACAATAGATTTTCCCGTCGTGCCGCTCGACGCATGCAAGCGCACGACCTGATCGCGCGGCACCGCAAACACACCGAAGGGGTAGTTGTCGCGCAGCGCAGTCTTGGTCATAAAAGGGAACTTGGCCAGGTCAGAAAGCGACTTCAGGTCATCGGGGTGCACACCCGTTTCATCAAAGGCTTTTTTGTGAAAAGGCACGTTGTCATAGGCATGGCGTAGCGACCATTTGAGGCGCTCGAGTTGAAGTGCAGAAATCTCGTCGCGGCTAGCCGTTTCAATTGCTTCAAGCTCGCCGAAGATTGGCTTTTTGACGGTCATCGGTATCTCCTCATGGTCGTATTTTTCGAATGTTCGGAAGTGCTTTAGGCCTGTGAGAGGCTGGCCGTGACTTCACCCTTGATGCGTGCTGACTTGCCACGAAACAAAGCAACAGTTTTCATTTCGCCAGTGTCGGTACGCGTGCTAATGGTGACGTCATAGACACCGGTCCGTCCGCCTAGTGAGCGCTCAGTTGCCTCGGCCACCAACATGTCGAAAATATATGAAGGGGCGAGAAAATCAATATGTGCAGAGGAAGCCACTGTGTTCTGGTTATAGCTATTACAAGAGTAAGCAAAGGCCGTATCAGCCAAGGTGAACAGCATGCCGCCGTGGCAGATGGCATGGCCGTTAACCATGTCCTGACGAATCACCATAGAAAGGCGTGCATAGCCTGGCTTGACTTCTTCTAGGGACATACCTAAAGCCTTCGCCACATGGTCGCGAGACCACATCGCCTGGGCTGCGTCTTGCGCTAGCTGAAATGCTTCTGAAGCAGACAGTGCAGGAGTTTGTTCAGCCATGAATATTTTTTCCTTGAAAAGCCAATTGCTGAATCAGCGGGGAAATGCGGTAGCGGTCTTCGCCATATAGCGCACCCAAGTTTGCGAGTACTTTGCGGATGCTGACCAAGCCAATCTGATCGGCCCAAGCCAATGGACCGAGCGGATAGTTCACACCCAAACGCATAGCGTCATCAACCGCAGACGGTGTGCACACACCTTGGTAGACCGCATCGGCGGCTTCGTTGGCTAGCATGGCCACAGTGCGCATAACGGCAAGTCCTGGGATATCGGATAAACGCGAGACTTGAAAGCCACAGGTTTGTAACAAGGCGCAGGCGCCCGCAAAGCCGCTCTCACTGCATTGACCTGCAGCTGTTGAAGCAGTCCGCGTGGCTTTGTTGTAGTCCAGCGCCAGGTCCATTAACACGGCGTTGGGTACGCCGTTATCAGCGGAACGTTGCGTGGCGCTGCGACCATCGGTGATGTACAGCACTGCGTCGTCGGCTTCAGCAATACGGTCATCGGGGGATGTGGCGCGCTCAAAAGTTACGGCAGCTGCTTTCAGGCGAGCGGCCAATGCAAGAGCGGCAGGTGCATCGCCACAAACAACTATGCGTGATGGTCTTTTGTGAGACGTCTCAGTCTGAGGCTCGGGCTTTTCGGCACCATCGCGGTAGTCAAAAAACCCGCGGCCACTCTTCTTGCCAAAGAAACCTGCATCCACCAGCTCTTGCTGGATCAGCGAAGGCAGATAGCGAGGGTCGTTGAAATAGGCGTTCCAAACCGAACGAGTCACAGCAAAGTTCACGTCCAGACCAATCATGTCCATTAACTCAAACGGTCCCATGCGAAAGCCACCTGACTCGCGCATAACCGCATCAATCGTGGCGCAATCTGCAGCGCCCTCAGTCCGTAAACGCAGTGCCTCAGAGTAATAGGGTCTGGCTACTCGGTTGACTATAAAGCCGGGGGTGGACTTGGCGTGCACAGCCGTCTTGCCCCATGCTGTGGCCGTAGCAAAAAGTATGTGGGCTACTTTAGCCGAAGTGGCCAGACCGCTGACGACCTCCACCAGTGCCATGAGCGGTGCTGGGTTGAAGAAATGCAAGCCCGCGAAACGCTCAGGATGTTTCAAAACCGAGGCGATAGCGGTAATAGAAATGCTAGAAGTGTTACTGCCAAAAATGCAGTCCACAGACACCAAGGCTTCAAGATCTTTGAAAAGCGTTTGTTTGACTGTGAGGTTTTCCACAACAGCTTCCACCACCAAGGCAGCAGATCCAAGATCTGACAGTTTGGAGGCGGACTGCAGGCGTAGGCCTGCAGCTTGAGCGGATGCGCTGTCCATCTTGCCTTTGATCACCATTTTTTCGAATTGGATTCGGATGCCATCAATGGCGCTCTGTGCGGCTTTTGCACAGGTGTCAAAGAGCATCACTGGGTGGCCTGCTGCGGCGGCAACCTGCGCAATGCCTGCACCCATAGCACCTGCACCGACCACTGCTACAAGGGCATCTTTGGACAAGGGTTGGGACATCGCTTTATTCCCCGGTAAAACGCGGTGCGCGTTTTTCCATAAAAGCAGCAACGCCTTCTGCAAAGTCGGGACTCCAGCCAAGCTCGCGCATAAAACCACCTTCCATGGTGAGCTGCTGCTCCAGTGTGTGGTTAGGTGCAGCGTGCATAGCAGCGCGTGTGCGCACCAGGGCCTTGGTGGGCATACCGGCAAGTTGTGCGGCAAGCTTGTTCACGGTGGTAACGAGCTCGGCATCTTCTGTCACTTGCCAGATCAGTCCCCAATCGAAGGCCTTTTCAGCCGGTAGTTTGTCTGCAAGAAGTGCTAACCCCATGGCGCGCGCCATACCCACGCGTTGTGGAAGAAACCACGTACCACCTGTATCAGGAATCAAGCCGATTTTGCTAAAGGCCTGTAAAAAGGAAGCGGACTTTCCCGCAATCACCAAATCGCATGCTAGCGCCAAGCTAGCACCAGCACCGGCCGCTACGCCATGAACCATGGCTACGGTAGGCACGCGCAGATTTTGCAAACGCAAGATCAGCGGTTTGTAATTTTGCTCAACTACGTTGCCTATATCCGGCGCTGTGGTCCCCATGGCCATATCAGGATCAGCCAGGTCTTGGCCGGCACAAAAGGCGCGGCCCGCGCCAGTAATGACAAGCACGCGAATGCTCTTATCGGATTGGATGCTATCGAGTGCGTCACGCAGTTCAAAGTGCATCGTGCCAGTAAAGCTATTGAGCTTGTCTGGGCGATTGAGCGTCAAGCGGGCCACGCCATCTGCAACTTCAAAAAGGATGTTCTGGTAGTTCTTCACTTGGTTTTTATCATTAGAAGGTTGAGGCATGCAATTGATCAAAGTAAATTATTTTGAGATCGGTAAGCTGCTCAAAGGACTACATGCCCAAGTAAGCCGAACGTACTTGCTCGTTGTGAATGAGTTCTTCACCCGTACCTGAAAGAGTCACCGCGCCGGTTTCCAAAACATAGCCGCGGTCTGCAATGGCCAAAGCGGCAAAGGCGTTTTGTTCCACCAGTAAAATGGTCATGCCTTGTGATTTAAGTGTCTTGATGACGTTGAAAACTTCTTCCACCAAGAGTGGTGCCAGGCCCATCGAAGGCTCGTCCAACAACACCATGCGGGGCCGTCCCATTAGGGCGCGACCAATGGCCAACATCTGTTGTTGACCACCCGACAAGGTGCCCGCAGGAAGTGATCGCTTTTCTTTCAAGATAGGGAACATTGCAAAAATCTTTTCCAAGTCACCAGCCACCTGGTGCCTGGGTTGGGTGTAGGCACCCAAGCGCAGGTTGTCTTCAATGGACAGTGGGCCGAAAACCTGACGTCCTTCGGGACTTTGGCAAATACCTCTGCGCATGCGCTTGTCGGAGCGCAGCTTGCTAATGTCTTCTTCATCAAAATGAATGCTGCCTGCGCTGATAGGCTGCACACCGGAAATCGCCCGCAAAAAGGTGGTCTTGCCTGCCCCGTTGGCACCAACCAAGGCAACCGTCTCACCTCTTCGAACCTCTAGGTCAATGCCCTTAAGGGCCTTTATGCGACCGTAACAACTTTCCAGCCCTTGCACCTTCAGAAGCAACGGTTGTTGCGACGCAGTAGCCCCAGACTGAGGGCTTAACAAGCTGCTGACGCCCAATCCAACGGGGTCCGGTGCCAAACTCACAATACGGTGAAACAATTCTCGGAACTCAGCCTTGGATTGGTCGCTAAATACTGGGTCGCTGTGGTTGCTAAAGGCCTGATCAATCTCGGCCCAGTCTTGAGACGTAAGCAACTTGCGCGCTAGCGGCAGCACGTGTTTTTCTTCGGTCTTGATGTGACCTCTAAGGCTATCGGTATAAAGCTTCACAGCTTTGGAAAATTCCTCTTTTGGCAATTGCCCCTGTGACACCGCGGTCAGTTTGGCGCGCAGCTGGGCTAAATTATCTGGCCCGTGGCGATGGTCTGCCTCGAGGGCATCCAGCACTTCGGAAGCTTCTGCACTGCGCAGGCGCAGCAGGCGAAATAAAAAATCGTCCTCTTTGGGGTGGTGCATACGGTCTACAAAGAGGGAGATGTAATCTAGCGCGGCTTCGAAAAAGGGGGTCTCGAGTGGTGCTCCGTCCTGAACGTCAGAGGCCACATGGTCTAAGCTAGCTGCCAGACGCCACATATTGCTGTGCTCTTGGCTGATGATTGTGAGTGCATCCATACTGCGGCTGTGTTTAGACGTGAGCGCCCAGATAGGCGGCGATCACATCGGGGTTGCGGCGCACTTCGGGCCCCGTTCCTTCGGCGATTTTTTTTCCATAGTCAAGCACCAGAATTCGGTCTGACAGGTTCATCACCATCTTCATATCGTGCTCAACAAGTACGACGGTTACACCGGTGTCGGCTACTTTTCGGATGAGGGCATCTACCTCGATGGTTTCTTTGGAGTTCAGACCGGCAGCGGGTTCGTCAAGAAATAAGAGACGTGGTTTCATGGCGAGTGCCCGAGCAATTTCTAGCCGCTTTAAAGCGCCGTACGACATGGCGTCTGCACGAGAATTAACGTAGGCATCAAGTCCAACAAACCGCATCAATTCTGCAGATTCTGCAAGGAGATCACGGTCGCGCGTTTTGATGGAGGGCCAGCGTAGGGCCGCTTTGAACAAGTTGCGATCCAACCGCAAATGGGCTCCAACCATCACGTTTTCAATCGCGCTCATATTCATGCAGATTTGCAGATTTTGAAACGTGCGAGCCAAGCCGAGTTGAGCTAAACCATCAGGCGACTTACCAGCAATCGACTGGTTATCCAGAATGATGCTGCCAGAAGTTGGGGTGTAGATGCCGGTTATGAGGTTAAAGAGTGTGGTTTTACCAGCGCCGTTGGGGCCAATCACTGCATAAACAATGCCCGCATCGATACTAAAAGATACGTTCTGAACGGCCTTGACCCCGCCAAAGTAAATAGAAAGGTCTTGAACTTCAAGCAATGCCATAGTCAGTCTCTCTTACCAAAACGCGCGGCAAGTGTAGGAACCAGACCCTTGGGCATGAAGATCATGGAGAGCATCAAAATTCCGCCGAAGACTACCGTTTCCCAGCCTTCGAAAGTTGCCAAAGCCTGCGGAAGAGCGGTAAGCAAAACGGCACCAAGCACGGAACCATAGATAGAGCCCATCCCTCCGATCACCACCATCGTGACCAACTCGATTGAATGGAAAAAGTCGGCGATGTTGGGTGTAACAAATCCAATGTACAAAGCGGTGATGCTGCCCATGATGCTGGCAAACATCGCCGACATGACAAACACCGTAATTTTGAAGCGCTCCACATTCACACCCACCACTTTGGACGCCACTTCGGAGCCGTGAAGCGCACGCAGAGCCCGACCAAACGGCGAATCAATTAAATTGATAGAGGCCCAAATACTGACACACAGCAGGCTGGCCACAATGGCATACCAGTGCTTGTCACCTGTAATTTCAAAGCCGCCAAAAGAAATGGGAGGTACGGGCATACCATCAGGCCCGCCGGTCCAGGCGGCTTCATTGCGGACCACGACGTTGATGATGATGCCTAGACCCAAAGTAGCCATAGCCAAGTATTGGCCTTTGAGGCGGAAAATTGGGCGAGCAAGAACTGCAGCCAGTGCGCCGGCTGCAACGGCCCCCGTTATCAGCGCCAGCATCGGATGCAAGCCAAGCTGCGCGGGCAGCGCCGCAGATGCGTAGGCACCTATACCAATGAAGCCGGCGTGGCCCAAACTAATCTGCCCAGCAAAGCCGATCAGTAGATTCAATCCCAGAACAATGACAGCGTTGATGGCCATGCGAATTGCCAAATCCAAATAAAAACTATTTGGTAGTAACAACGGTAGGACCAGCAGTACAGCACCGATAAGGTACAAACCATAGTATTGATTTTTGTTCATCACTAGACTCGGTCTGTGGCTTTGCCACCAAAGAGGCCGCTAGGGCGGAAGAATAAAATCAAGAGGATCAAAACAAAGGGCATTGCATCCTTGTAAGACGAAGAGATGTAGCCAGCGCCCATGGCCTCCAGCACCCCCACCAACAGGCCACCAACCACCGCTCCAAGACCATTACCTAAGCCGCCAAGTACCGCACCCACAAAACCCTTGAGACCCAGCAAAATTCCAACGTCGTAGGATGTGAGCGTAATGGGCGCGACCAAAATTCCGCCCAAAGCACCCAACGCCGCCGACATGGCAAAGCTCAAAAGCAGCACGCCATCGGTGTTGATGCCCACAAGCTCAGCAGCCACCCGGTTGTATGAAGTCGCCAACATGGCTTTGCCATGCAGCGTTCGGGTAAAGAAATACCACAAACAACAAACCACCAAGGCAGTTACCCCAAGCACCCATAAGCTTTGCGGCATCAGGGTGGCACCCAAAATATTGATAGGTTGCTCACCAGAAAAAGCCGGCAGACTGAAGGTCCCCTTACCTAACCAGATTTGCATCAGGCCCCGCAACACCAAGGAAGCGCCTATGGTGATGATGATCAGCGTGACCGGTTCAGCACCCTTGACGGGTTCGATAGCCACTTTTTCCATCACCAGTCCAACGATTGCTGGCAGCGCAATAGCCAAGATTAGCGATATGGGTAAGGGCACGCCTGAATGAGTGAAATAGACCGCGAGCATGCCTCCCAGCATGATGAATTCGCCCTGCGCAAAGTTGATCACATGGCTGGAGTTGTAGATGAGCGTGAAGCCCAAGGCAGCCATGGCATAGATGGAGCCAACAGTGATTCCCGAGAACAAAAATTGCAGAAACTCAGCCAACATCAAGCTCCCACTTGGTGCGCCCTGCACTTTTCAATTGTCTTTTGGCCATGCTTCACAGAAGCCTCCTCTTGTTACACCTTTAATGCTTTACGCCTAGGTTGTGAGTCATTAACTAGGGAAAATTCTACCATTCAGAATCGATTACTTCAAACTAAAAAGATACAAAAATCATTTTTTCTTTATATTTTTGTATCGTGTTAGGGTTTACACTTAGTTCAAAATATAGTTTTTTTATTAATGGAGCAACTTGCCAGATGCTTTAGATATTTAATTTCAAAGGGAAATGATGGCTAACTGACGAATAAAAGCAAATGCGATTACGCAAGCTCTTAAAAGACACACATTTATTGCAATGAGCAATTTTTTTGAATCACTTACCGCGTGGATCCCAGCCGCTTAGACAAGGCGATGGATATGCGTTTGAGTTCAGCCAAGGCCAAGCTATCTGGCCCCAAGTCGGATAAGCCCTCCACACCAACAATTGAAACAGCCATGGTGATGTTGTTCTTAAAGTTGAACACTGGAGCGGCAAGGCCCAGCACTCGACTGGAATAGTCGCTGTCTCGAACAAAGGAATACCCTTTTGAACGTACATCCTGCAAAACGCACTCCACCTGCTCAAGAGTCTTAAATTCAGCAGATCGGCCCATCCTCAACTCGCGCTCCAAAAGCGGACGAATAGTGTCGGCAGGCATCCAGGCAGCAAACAAACGACCGGTGGATGTGGCCAAAAGGCTGACCGTATTGCCGGTAACGACATTCACAGTAATGGGACGATGCGGCCTTTCCCATCGCACAATCACTGGGCCAAATTCGCCCCAAACGGACAAGGCCGTGGTTTCATTAGTCAGGTCTCGAAGACCGGAAATACTATTGAGTCCGAGCTTCACACGATCTAATCGATCGACCGCAGCAAGACCCAAGGGAATGGCCAAAGGTCCAAGATCATATTTCGAGTTTGCATTGTCTTGTTGCACAAGACCCGATCGCACCAAGCTCACCAAATAGCGGTGAGCCTTGGAGGCAGGCATATTTGCAGCTGCAGCAATTTCCTTGAGCATCAAGGCAGTGCCGGATTCCAACAGAACTTTCAAGACCCCCACCCCAATCTCTAGGGATTGAACACCATGGCTGCTCTTAAGTTCGTCCTTCATATTGTCCCAATCAAGCGGCGCTCAGGGCTCCGACATCCAAATCCATTCCGTATTTAAAGCGGCTGACCACTACCTGCGACCCCATTGGCTGGAAACCACTGGATAGTCGAACATTGGCATCGAGGTGCAGCTCCGAAAGTGGAAGCAGCTTGCGGTACAAATCGCGATACAGCGGGCGCGCACGTATGCCGGGCCAGTTAACCGGCAACAAACTTTCAGGCAGCAGCGGGTCGCGCAGCAATAGCCTGCGAACATCATGGATCAGCAGCGTGCGAATAAGAAAGGCACTTTCTTCCGACATACCCACCGAACCGCAAACATCCAGCGCATCTCGGATGGCTTGGTACTTCTGCAGAAAACCCTCGTAGGAAGATGCCAGTTCTTCCAGATTCCAGGCTTTTTGCACCATGTCAACATCGGATGCACAGTCCGCGGCACGCGAGTTAACTGCAACCATCGGCATTAAATTTGCAAGCACTGCTTGAAGCCCCTCAGACCCGAGGTTTTCCATAACTTTTTCAAGATCGGCGGTAGGGTGCACAAAGCCGCCAGTTGTAGTTTCGCCAAAACCGTGCCAAAAGAGAGCCCTTCGCAACTGCTCTCTCACTCGGATATCTAGTTCAGCCACAATCAGGATTAATCTCCATCGCCGGTCCCAACCAGGAATGTCGGCTGCATAAATTTGCTTGGAGGCCTCCTCAAACCGGCTACGCCCTGAAGAAGTCAGCATGTAATCCGTCTTGCGCCCAAATGCCTCAGACAGAAGCCATTCCTCCTTGACCAAACGATAAACCGCTGTTCGCACTAGACGCTCATTAACGCCAAGAGGCTGCAATAACTTGATCATGCTGCCCAACGAGACTCGCCCTCCTCGGGGCAAGATCGAATCACCAAAGACGGTTGTAATCAATGAGCCTGCTTGGAGACGGCTCTTTTGCCGAAATCGCTCCAGCCGTACTTCAATCGCTTTTGAGGCAGAATTTTTCACCATAAGCGAAGTTTAGTCGCCATTGCGCATGGATTGCGGTCTAAAGGAAATCAACGAGAAAAGTACGAAGTGAAGGATGGACAAAAAAGACAAAAGCCAAGAGGGTTTGATACACCCCTTGGCTTTCACATCTGACACAACACCGGCACAAGGCCGGTTTAACTCAAACTTTGGGTGCAGCCAATGCGCCCCAGACCGCTTCAATGCCCATGCCGATGGCCAGCAGATTGGTGTCTGAGCCCAATGGGCCGTCAATCTCCATGCCTACGGGCAAGCCACCGGCTGTTAATCCCGCAGGGATCGACAGGCTCGGAATGCCAGCGTTGGTGCAGGGGTCTGTATTACGAATGCAGGTGCCAAAAGTGTCTTTGGCCTTTTGCTCAACACCACCGACGGTGTAGCTGAGTTTGTCGGAACCTTTGGCCGCATCGATCTTTGGCGCTGCCAAAAGAGTCGTTGGGAACAACACGCACTCCACGCCTTGCGCAGCAAAATAGTCTTTGTAGAGTTTTTGTAGCATTGCGCGCCCACCTGTACCAGGGACCATGGCAGCCGCATATGCGCCATTACCACCGGGGGCGGGACCAAATACATCGCCCGCAATCGCACCAAAAGCACCTTGCACGTCAGGGCTGGCCAAACCGGCAATGACTGCTGCAACAGTCTTAACTGGAGCATTGTTGGCACTCAAGTAGGCAGGAATTGCTGCGACGGGTTCGTGCAATGCAATCGGGAAAGATATTGAGCCGTTGAGCTCCATGATGCCGGTTAAATCACCATCCACAAACACCACACCCGCATCTGCCAGCTTTTTCTTGGCGGCTTCGGCTACAAACTTCACGCTGTCATCCAGCCCCGTCCAGAATGCGGCGGGAAGACCAATCCTCAGACCTTTAAGGGCTTTGGCAGTGGGTACTGCTCCGCCAGTGATGACTGCATCTAGCAAAGCAATGTCGGCAACAGTGCGGCCCATGGGGCCCACAGTGTCGCGCGTGGTGCTAATGGGCAGCGCGTCATTGACGCCGTCGGCGTAGCGGCGACCTTTGCCAGCCCCATCGCCCACTGATGGGCGAAAGCCTGCAATTCCGCAGAACGAAGCGGGTACGCGTGTCGAACCACCGGTGTCGGTGCCCAGCCCTACTGGCGCAAAGCGTGTAGCAACTGCTATGGCTGTACCGCCAGAGGAACCGCCAGGAATACGGCTGGTGTCATAGGGGTTTTTGCCGGCACGGTTGGCTGCTTTGGAGATGGGGTCAATGCCCAGCGTGAAATTAGTCGAGGTGATACCAAAAGCCCACTCGTGCAGGTTAGATTTGCCCAAAATGATGGCGCCTGCATCGAGCAGCTTTTGCACCGAAGGAGCATTTTTTGTGGGCTGGAAGTCGCGCAGCGAAGATGTGCCGCCCGTGGTGTGCATGCCCTTGGTATTAATGTTATCTTTGATCACAAATGGCAAGCCAGCCAATGCGCCCAGTTTTTTACCTGCAGCTCGGTCGGCGTCCACTTGTTTGGCTGCAGCCAGTGCACCCGTCTCATTGATGAAAATCATCCCATTGAGGTCCGACACGCTCTTGGCTCGGGCAATCAATGTGGTGACATAGGCTGTAGCAGTCAGGGTGCCAGCTGTCATTGCGGCAAGTGCTTGTGTGGCAGTGAGGTTGACTTGTTTCGCGCTACTGAGGAGGGCTGCGTTGCTGCTAGCGCCCCAAGCGCTCAAGCTTGCGGTGCTGCCAAGTACTGCTGCCGCAGAAACGGCACCCGTGTTCTTGAAAAAATGCCGACGTGAGGGTGAATGCTTCATGACTTTTCTCCATAATTTTTTGAATTCACACACAAGGCTTTGTGCGTGGACTCATCGTAGGAAATCAAGTCATTCGGCGGTATCCCTCAAAGCGAGGATACAAAGAGGTCCTTAATTCAAGAGTTTGTGTGCCAGCCCAGCCCGGTTGCTAGCCCCAGTTTTCCTGAAGGCGCTCTCTAAATGCGTCCGCACCGTGGTGGTGGCGATGTTAAGGCGGCGGGCGATCTCTTTGTCAGACAAGCCTTGGGCAACCAAATGGGCTGTTTCTTGCTCGCGTGGGCTGAGCCGGATGATGCCAGCCGCTGTGGCGGTACGGGGGGCTAAACTTACTCGGGCTCTTGACAGTGCGCTGGTGAAGGCGGGCTGGATCATGTCGAGCATGCGTAAGTCATCTTCAGAGAAGTTGTTTCTTCGACTATCGCGCCAAATGCGCATATCACCCAGGTTGTGCCCCTCATGCCAGGCGTACAGGTTGACGCCCCAGCAGAGGCCATCTTTTTTAAGAAAGTCGTTATAGAACTCTGTCTTGATCAGCTCTTCTTGCTTGAGCACATCGGTGGACCTGACCGCAACTTCATACCGCTTCATGAGCGGAGTAATGGGATCATTGAACTGGTAGTAGGTCTCGTACTGGCTGATGTTGGCAGGGTCCATGTTGATTTGAATGGCTTCACCAAACGACGCACTTTCGTCATGCCACACAAAGCTGGCGTAATACTGCGCTTGCAAGAGCTGCATAACCAAGTCGCCCACGATCTCGCGAATCTGACCTTCGTGGTGCGATTCAGCAAACGCCAGCATGATTTTTGACATCAGGCCCATTTGCTTGCCTGTCAGATGCATATGAAGCCTCGGCTTGAATGGGGAATGTGAGTGGTTAACACTGAAGTATTAAATCCCGAATGACCAGCGGATCCTATAGGGTTTTACCTATCCTCATTATTAAGGATGTGACAGCGTATTATTTAAAAGTGGCATTTTATAAATAATTTCTCGACCGCCTGCCCGCTGAAATACCTTAACTCCATTTTCCTGAGCAGGTTACGGCTCAAAAGCGTAACCAACAAAAACCTCGAAATGTCATGCTTCAAGATTTCAAGAGAAAATGTGGGTCGGAACACCGGTGATACCCAAAAAGCCTAACGATTGAGGCCTCTTGCGGCTTTTTTCATGGCTTTTTTTATGCAATTTTATAAATTGCTTCCTGGGCTTTTGACAGTCATTTACTGGGGCTTACTGCATAAAATTCATCGCAGTGGCTGGTAGCTCGCAGATTTTATTCATGTGCGGCGCCAGTTTGATGCATCCCCCTTTGAACGGTAAAACGTGGAGACTTCCAAAATGTCAGACGAAGCAACAACGCCCAACGGGTCCTCAAGAAGGCGCACAGGCCGCGGAAGCGGCACGATTCGTGTCGCGCCCTCCACCACCAAATACCAAAATCTCAAGCACCGGTTTACACCCACTCCGATGGTCTCTGAGGATGAATTGGAGTCCATCCATAACGCCTCGCTGACCATTTTGGAAGAAATGGGTATGGATTTCATGCACGAAGGTGCGCGTGAAATACTGAAGAAAGCCGGAGCCGATGTGCGTGCGGGTTCCGAGCGCGTGCGATTTGACCGCAATATGATTCTCGAAGCGATCAAAACGTGTCCCTCCGAGTTCACACTGCATGCGCGTAACCCAGAGCGCAATGTCCACATTGGCGGAAAAAACCTGGCATTTGCCCAAGTGGCAAGCCCCCCTAACGCCTCCGATATGCAAGGCGGGCGCCGCGCTGGTAACCAGCGCGATTTCCGCAACTTGGTCAAGCTGGCCCAACGCTATGACGTGATCCATTGCTCTGGCGGTTACCCCGTGGAACCTGTCGATTTGCATGCTTCGATTCGGCATTTGGATTGTTTGTCGGATATTGCCAAGCTCACCGACAAGCCTTTTCACGCTTACTCCTTGGGCAAAGAACGCAATGAAGACGGCTTAGAGATTGCGCGTATTGCCCGGGGCATTACCAAAGAGCAAATGGACCGGGAACCTTCTTTGTTTTCGATCATTAACAGCTCGTCGCCTTTGCGTTTGGATACTCCGATGCTGCAAGGCATCATGGAAATGTCCTCACGCAACCAAATCATTATCCTGACGCCTTTTACCTTGGCAGGCGCCATGGCACCGGTAACGATTGCGGGCGCTTTGGCGCAACAAAACGCCGAAGCCTTAGCGGGCATCGCTTTCACCCAGTTAATTCGACCTGGAGCCCCGGTGGTTTACGGTGGATTTACCTCCAACGTGGACATGAAAACGGGTGCGCCCGCGTTTGGAACCCCGGAGTATATGAAAGCGGTTTTGGTCGGCGGGCAGTTGTGCCGCAAATACGGCGTGCCGTACCGCACTTCCAATGTCAACGCGGCCAACACCGTGGACGCCCAAGCGGCTTATGAGTCGGTATTTTCGCTCTGGGCCTTGACCCAGGCGGGTGGCAACTTCATCATGCATTCCGCCGGTTGGATGGAAGGCGGGCTTACCGCCTCTTTTGAGAAATTTATTCTCGACTGCGATTTATTGCAAATGGTGGCTGAGTTCCTAACACCCTTGGACGTCAGCCCTGCAGGCCTAGGGCTTGATGCCGTGCGCGAAGTCGGACCCGGTGGACATTATTTTGGTACGGCCCATACCCTAGAGCGCTTTGAAACCGCGTTTTACTCCCCCATCATCTCGGACTGGCGCAATTTTGAGACCTGGGAAGAAGCCGGTAAACCAACCGCTTACGACAAAGCAAATTCAGTTTGGCAAAAGGAACTGGCCGCTTACGAGCGCCCGCCCATGGACAAAGCCATTGAAGAAGAACTGGACGCTTTTGTGGCAAAACGCAAGTCTGAGGGCGGCGTGCCCACTGACTTCTAACTTATAAAAACATTTTTCTTTTTTCTGATTAAAGGATGCCGGACGTGAAAACAACAGCACAAGTGGTAGTTATCGGTGGCGGAGTCGTGGGATGCTCCGTGCTTTACCACCTTACCAAACTCGGCATGAAGGACGTGGTTTTGCTCGAGCGCGACCAACTGACGTCGGGCTCCACCTGGCACGCAGCCGGTGGATTTCATACGCTCAACGGTGACCCCAATGTAGCCAAGCTGCAAACCTATACCGTCAATTTGTACAAAGAACTCGAAGAGGTCTCTGGACAATCGTGCGGCTTGCATTTGTCCGCTGGTTTGATGTTGGCCGACACCCCAGAGCGCATGGAGTTTTTAAAGCACACCCAAGCCAAAGGCCGCTACCTAGGAATGGAGACGGAAATTATCTCGATGGCCGAAGCCAAAAGCCACTTTCCTTTGCTCGATGAAAAACACTTCTTGGGTGCGCTTTACGACCCTAACGAAGGCCACTTAGACCCATCGGGAACCACCCACGCCTATGCCAAAGCGGCTCGTTTGGGCGGCGCAACCATTGAGTTGCAAACCATGGTGGAAAAATTAGAGCCTCGCGCCGACGGCGGTTGGAATGTGATCACCAACAAAGGCACTATCGTGGCTGAACATGTGGTTAACGCTGGCGGCCTTTGGGCGCGTGAAGTCGGACGCATGGTAGGTATTGAGTTGCCGGTTTTGGCCATGGAACATATGTACATGATCACGGAAGATATTCCAGAAGTCATGGCGTTCAATAAATCCAGCGGTAAAGAATTAGGCCATGTGATTGACTTTGGCGGCGAGAGCTACCTGCGCCAAGAGCGCAACGGCGTCTTGCTCGGAACCTATGAGCGCGCTGGTAAGCCTTGGTCTCCAAAAAATACGCCTTGGTCGTTTGGCCAAGAGTTGCTGCAGCCCGATATTGACCGCTTGCTGCCGTCTTTGGAAATTGCTTTCAAGCACTTTCCTATTCTCGAGAACACCGGCATCAAACAAGTGATCAACGGGCCCTTTACCTTCGCACCCGACGGTAATCCCTTGGTGGGTCCGGTCCAAGGTTTGTCTAACTTCTGGTGTGCCTGCGGTGTGATGGCAGGATTTAGCCAAGGCGGCGGTGTCGGTTTGGCATTGGCTAACTGGATGGTGCACGGCGACCCTGAATTTGACGTTTGGGGCATGGATGTCAGCCGCTATGGTGATTGGGCCAGCCGCACGTATACCAACGCCAAAGTGCGCGAAAATTATTCACGGCGCTTTCGTATTCGTTTTCCGAACGAAGAATTGCCAGCAGCGCGTCCTTTACAAACCACCCCTTTGTACGATCGCATGTTGTCTCAAGGCGCGGTCATGGGCGACAGCTGGGCGATGGAAACACCACTCTGGTTTGCCCCCAAAGGCAGCAAGGCTGAAGACATTGTGTCTTTCCACCGCTCTAATGATTTCGAACACATCAAAGCCGAATGCAAGGCTGTTCGTGAAGCCGTTGGCATTACCGAGATTGCCAACTTCGCCAAGTACGAGATCACCGGAACCGGCGCTGAAGCTTGGCTGCTCAAGGTCATGACCAACTCCATGCCCAAAACTGGCCGTTTGGTTCTGACGCCCATGTTGAACCACAACGGCAAATTGATCGGTGACTTTACGGTTGCCAAGGCCGCTGATAACCGTTACTTGATGTGGGGTTCTAGCCAAGCGCAGGTTTACCACATGCGTTGGTTTGAACAAACGCTGCCTAAAGATGGCTCCGTTGTCATCAAACCTTACGGTATGAAGCTCGTTGGCCTATCTATCGCTGGCCCCAAGGCACGTGACTTGTTGGCTCGGGTGTGTGATGAAGATGTTTCTAACGAAGCATTCAAGTTCATGGATTACCGCGAAATGGTGGTTGCCAATGTGCCCACCATGACCAACCGAATTACCTACACGGGTGACTTAGGCTATGAGATTTGGGTCTCCCCTGAATACGAACTTTGCCTTTATGAAGCCTTGATGGAAGCTGGTAAAGACCTTGGGTTGCGTAACTTTGGAATGCGTGCCCTGCTGTGCCTGCGCTTAGAGAAAAACTTTGGCACCTGGTACCGCGAGTTCCGACCCATTTATGGCGCGTTTGAAGCTGGCCTCGACCGCTTTGTTAAATTTGACAAGGGCGACTTTATTGGCCGGGCAGCTGCTTTAAAGGAAAAAGAAGAAGGCCCCAAACTCACCCGCGTTTATTTGGTCGTTGATGCAACGACTGCCGACGTAATGGGCGATGAGCCGATCTGGCACCAAGACAAAGTGGTAGGCTGGGTCACTTCAGGGGGCTTTGGTCACTACGTCAATCAGTCATTGGCACAGGGCTATGTACCAACCGAATTGCTAAGCGGCCCTGATGTGAGCTTCCAAATTGAAATTTTGGGAGATCGACGGTCTGCCACGTTGCAAATGGACCCACCGTTTGATCCCAAGGCTTTGCGCATGCGCATGTAGGAGTTGTCCTGATGTCTCATTACTCGGCATGGTCTTTGTTGCGCAATGCGCTCACCGGACATAAGCATTGGGAGCGGGCCTGGCGAGACCCGCAACCCAAAAAAACCTATGACGTGATCATTGTTGGAGGCGGTGGGCATGGGCTCGCAACGGCGTATTACCTTGCCAAAAACCACGGCATCAAGAATATTGCCGTGCTTGAAAAAGGCTATATCGGTTCGGGTAACGCGGGGCGCAACACCACCATCGTGCGCTCCAACTACATGATGCAAGAGAACACTCCGTTCTACGAGCACTCCATGTCCTTGTGGCGCGACTTGTCGGCCGACTTGAACTACAACGTGATGTTTTCACCACGGGGCTATTTGTACGTGGTGATGTCTCCGAACGCGCTGGACGCACAAATTCGCCGCGCCAACATCATGCGTCTGAACGGAATTCGCGCAGAGATTTTGACGCGTGAAGACGTGATGAAAGAAGCGCCTTACCTGGACTTTTCTGCCAACGCCCGCTTCCCCATTTACGGCGCGATGCTCCAACCCGATGCCGGTACGGCGCGGCACGATGCGGTGGTCTGGGGCTACGCTCGCGCGGCCAGCGATCTCGGCGTTGACATCATCCAAAACTGCGAAGTCTTAGACTACGAGTGGTCGGGCGAACGCATCACGGGCGTGAAAACCACCCGCGGCGATATCAGCGCAGCCAAGGTAGGCATTGCGGTGGCGGGGAACACCTCGCCTTTGGCGCAAAAAGCCGGCTTAGCGTTGCCCATTGAGAGCCACGTCTTGCAGGCCTATGTCACCGAGTCCATCAAGCCCATCGTGAACCACGTTGTGGTTTGGTCGGCATCGTATTTTTACTTTTCGCAGTCGGACAAGGGTGGCTTGGTTTTTGGCGGACACATTGACCGCTACAACTCTTACGCCCAACGCGGCAATCTCGCCAACGTGGGCGAAGTCTCGCAGGCCCTGGTCAGCGCGATGCCTAGCGCAGCGCGTTTGCGCGTATTGCGCCATTGGGGCGGCATCATGGACATGACACCAGATGGCAGCCCCATCATTACGACGACTCCTGTAGATGGCCTGTACCTCAATGGCGGCTGGTGTTACGGCGGCTTTAAGGCCACCCCCGCTTCAGGTTGGTGCTTTGCGCACACGATTGCCAACGACAAAGCGCATGACTTTAACGCCGGTTTCACCATGGACCGTTTTGCAAAAGGCCGGTACATCGATGAAGCCGGTACCGGTCCTTACAACCATTTGCAATAACACGCAGCCCTGACCTTAGCGACCTCCAAGAAAGCGCAGCACCATGCTCAGAATTGACTGTCCCTATTGCGGCAAACGCGACCACGAAGAGTTCAGCTACTTTGGCGACGCCACAAAACCTTACCCCGGCTTGGAAGTAGAAAACCATGACGCCTGGGTCGATACCGTTTACACGCGGAACAACTTTCGCGGAATCCACACGGAGTTTTGGCAACACACATTAGGTTGTCGCCGCTGGTTGGTGGTTAAACGCCATACCGTGACGCATGACATTGAGACGGTCATCCCTGCGTCAGAAAGAATACTGCCATGAATGCTACCCACAACACAGGCGGCGCTTACCGCCTCGCTACTGGCGGGCGCATCGACCGAAGCCAAAAAGTAAACTTTACTTTCGACGGAAAATCCGTTGAAGGGTTTGCGGGAGATACCGCTGCCTCAGCGCTCATTGCCCACGGCCAACACTTGGTTGCCCGGTCTTTCAAATACCATCGTCCGCGCGGTTTTATGGGTGCAGGCGTTGAAGAAACCAATGCCCTGTTGACCGTTGGACAAGACGGAACGCGTGAGCCCAATATTGCAGCAACGGTTTTAGAAATTGAGCCCGGACTGAAAACCCGAACTCAAAACGCCTGGCCTTCCGTGAAGTTTGATCTGATGGCGATCAACTCGGTGTTGTCACCCGTGTTTGTGGCGGGCTTTTATTACAAAACCTTCATGGGCCCGACCCGTGGGGCGTGGATGCTTTACGAACACTTCATTCGCAAAGCAGCGGGTTTAGGCGCTAGCGCCATTGATGCGGATGTCAATCGCTATGACTGGCATAACGATTACACCGACGTTCTAGTGATTGGCTCTGGAGCCGCTGGCTTAAGTGCCTCGCTCAACGCCGCCCGCGCAGGGGCCGACGTCATGCTTGTGGAGCAAGATTTTGAGATGGGTGGCGACTTGCTCAACCACAGCGTTGACAGTGCGCAAGCGAAATGGCTAAAGCAAACGCTGCAAGACATTGATGCTACAGGCAAAGTCAAGCGGTTCTCCCGCGCCACCGCGTTTGGGGTGTACGACGGCAATACCGTTGGAGTCATTGAGCGCTCTGCGCCGGGCGTCACTGATCCCTCCTTTGGGGTCCCTCGCCAACGTATGCGCACCGTGCGGGCTGCTGCCATCGTGATGGCATGTGGTGCGATTGAGCGGCCGTTGGTTTTTTCGGGCAATGACAAACCCGGTGTGATGTTGGCCAGCGCGGTATCTGCTTACGTGAACCGCTATGCCGTTGCTCCAGGAAAGAACGCGCTGTTTTGTGTGAATAACGATGCGGCCTACTTTGGGGCTTTTGACTTAGCGCGCAGTGGTGCAACCGTTCACATCGCAGACCTTCGTGCGTCTGTTAATGCTAGCCTGCTCAGCCAAGCCAAACAGCTGGGTGTTACCGTCTTCGCCAGCACAGCAGTCACCGAGGTACAAGGGGGCTTACACGCTAAGTCATGCACGCTGTCAAGTTATCACGCTGCAAGCGCAACCGTTCAGGGCGAGACAGTGCGTTTAGATGTTGATCTGGTCGCCATGTCGGGCGGTTGGACTCCCACGGTGCATTTGAGCTCACACCGCAACATCAAACCCATTTACCGCAGTGATATCGCTTGCTTTGTACCTGGCACTTTTGATCGCGCCCAGTTTGGTGCAGGCTCCATGGTCGGTGAACAAACGTGGAATGGCGCGATTGAATCGGGATCGCTTGCCGGTGCGAAAGGCGCTGGCGTCTTAGGTTTAAAGGTCAGCGGACAGACCCAAGGCTTTGACGACTCCACGTCTATGGCGTTTATTCCCGTGGGACCTTTGCTCGGGGCTAAGTCGAAAGGCAAAGCATTCATTGACTTTCAAAACGACGTCACCGTCTCCGATGTCGAACTGGCAGACCGCGAAGGCTACCAATCGGTAGAGCACCTCAAGCGTTACACCACTTCGGGCATGGGAACCGACCAAGGCAAGACATCAAACTTAAATGCCTTGATGCTGATGGCAGCCAAACGCGACATGGATATTTCTGCCGTCGGAACAACCACGTTTCGCCCCCCCTACACCCCGGCTTCTTTGGGCGCCTTGGCGGGTCGCAATATTGGACCCCACTTTCAGCCTGAGCGCCGAACATCCATGCACGATTGGCACCTTGCCCACGGCGGCGTCAAGATGGAAGCGGGCTTGTGGTTGCGCCCACTGTGGTACTCCACCCACGGGGCGAGCTTGTCTGAGGCCTACAAAGTAGAGATGGACTTCGTTCGCGAAAAAGTCGGAATCGCTGATACATCGACATTAGGAAAAATTGATGTTCAAGGCCCCGATGCTGCGGAGTTCCTAGACCGCGTGTATGTCAATGGCTTCTCCAAACTGGGCGTTGGCAAAGCCCGCTACGGATTCATGTTGCGTGAAGATGGCATCGTGATGGATGATGGAACCACCAGCCGCATCAGCCCAACCCAATTTTTTATGACCACCACCACGGCACAAGCCGCCCGGGTCATGAGCCACCTGGAGTTTTTGTTGCAAGTGGTCTGGCCCGAGTTGCGGGTCACCGTGGCATCGGTGTCAGACCAATGGGCCGCGATGAGCGTAGCGGGTCCTGAGGTACGCAAAGTCTTAGAAGCCGCGTTTCCTAATGAAAATTTCAACACCGAAATTTTTCCTCATATGGGCGTACTCGACACGGTTGGTTCCGGTGCGCTCGCGGGTGTGCCTTTGCGCATTCTGCGGCTAACTTTTTCAGGCGAATTGGCTTATGAAATCTTCACCCCCACCCACCTGGGTTACCGTGTCTGGGAACACCTCATTGCAAGTGGGGCGCCATGGCAATTGCGACCCTACGGCCTTGAGGCTTTAGGATCTTTACGGATTGAAAAGGGCCACGTGGTAGGCTCTGAAATGGATGGTCGCACGACCTTAGATGACTTGGGTATGGGAAAAATGGCCAGCAAACTCAAACCCTTTTGGGGTGGAGCGCTACGCCAAAGCGAAAACTTACAGCGCACCCACCGGCCCACCCTAGTGGGTTTGGAAGCCATTGGCAAAGACGATGCACCGTCCAACGGCGCTATCTTGTTCTTCGCCGACGATGCGATTCAGGGCCATGGCCGCGGTCACATCACCTCCACAACCTTCAGTAAATCCGTGGGCAAAGCCATTGGTTTAGGCCTTTTAGAGGGCGGGACCGCTCACATTGGCAAAGAAGTTATTGCAGCGTCCCCAACCCAAGGTCGCCAATACCGACTGCGGGTGGTCGAACCTTGCTTCCTAGATGCAGAAGGAGTGCGTTACCGTGTTTGATTCGACTTTAATTCGCAGCCCCTTCACCGGGCACCACGCAAAATCTCAGCCTGATAGGCAAGGTCAGATTCAAGTGCATGTCAACGCACAGGTCTTACCCAGCGTCACGCTCATCAGTACATGGGTACGCGGAGAAGCCAAACTCGCGGAGGCACTGACGCAAGCATTGCAAGTTTCCATTCCACAGGTCACTGGAAAAACAGTGCAATGCGGTTTGGGCTTATTAATGCGAATTGGGCCGCAAGAATGGATGCTCATTGGGAGCACCGATCAAGATGTCCAAGCCACCTTGCGCTCACATATCCATTCGGACGTAGGGTCGATTACCGATTTGAGCCACGCCCGTTGCCGGATCCATGTCAGCGGCACCAAGGCAAAAGAGGCATTGGGCAAACTCTTCGCTCTTGATTTTCGCAATGCTGCGTTCGCCCTGAACAACGTCGCGCTGACTGGCCACCACCACGTACCCTGCACAGTTCACCGCTTGGGGGAACAATCCTTTGACCTGTATGTTTTTAGCACCTACGCCTTTGGGCAACTGGAGTCGCTCATCGATGCGTCGCGCGAATTTGGAGTGGAATTAAGTCTAAATTAAGACAACCAACGGATTTATCTGAATCCCTTTAAGATAGCGGATAGTTTCACGCTACCTAAAGTAAATATGACAGATTCGTTGGTCTCACGTTATTTTCTGGGTGCAGTCGTCACCTTAGGCCTTGTTGCTTGCTCGGGGAAAAATGAAGCTGAAACAGCTGCGGCAGTTTCAGCACCTCTACCCAGCGCATCGAGTGCATCTGCCCCAGCCCCCAGCCCAGCCGCATCGGGATCCTTACCCGCCGCCCCACCCGGCCCGCCTGTAAGCGTAACCACCGTCAAAGCCGAAGTCCGCGATATGGCCGTGGTACTGAAAGCCACCGGCACGGTGATGCCCTTAACCAGCGTGGATGTAAAAGCCCAGGCCAGCACCTTGGTCAAAACGGTGCATATTAAAGAGGGGCAGTTTGTCAAAGCGGGTGACTTGATGTTCACATTGGATGCGCGAACTGATGAGGCCAATGTTGCCAAAGCCCGCGCCCAGTTGGCCAAAGACCAAGCCACTTTGGCCGATGCCCAGCGCCAATTTAAACGCTCTCAACAGCTTTTTTCTCAAAACTTTATTTCTCAAGGTGCGGTTGACACCACCCAAGCCGGTGTCGAAGCCGCCACAGCCACAGTCGCCGCCGATCAAGCCGCTATCGATGCCGCGCGGGTTGCTTTGTCCTACGCTCAGGTTCGGGCACCCCATTCTGGGCGGGCTGGGGCTATCAATGTGTCATCCGGTAGCGCAGTTCAAAGCAATATCAGCACACTCGTCACCATCACCCAACTCGACCCCATCGCCGTGGGGTTTAGCTTGCCGCAACGTAACTTGGTCGATGCCATCGGAGCGCTCAAAGATGGAGGGGCCAGCGTGACGGCCACCTTGGCCGATAACGGCGGTAGCTTCAAGGGGAAACTGAAATTCGTGGACAACACGGTGGACGCTGCATCCGGCGCTGTCAAGGCCAAAGCGGTTTTTGCCAATAAAGAAGAACGCTTGTGGCCAGGCGCTTTTGTAGAGATCTCACAAACCGTGAGCACCCTCAAAGAGGCCGTCATCGTCCCACAGGCTGCCATCATTCAAGGCGCTCGCGGCACGATTGTGTATGTGGTTGAAGACGGCAAAGCCGTCATGCGCCCGATCAAACAACTCATGGGCCAAAGTGGCGAGGCTGCTGTTTCGGGGCTTAAAGTGGGTGAAACCGTTGTCTTAGATGGCAAACAAAATGTACGCCCCGGCTCGATGGTCGTGGAGCGGTCTAAAGATGCGAAGGCCAATGCCCCTGCAGGGGCGGCGTCTGGTAGCCGCGCACCATGAACTTCTCAGAACTATTTATTCGCCGTCCGGTGATGACGGTGCTGCTCAACGTCGCTATTGTCGGCGCGGGTGTGATTGGGTTGCAGAAAATTCCTGTAGCCGCTCTTCCGAGTTACGACACCCCCATCATCAACGTATCGGCTTCATTGCCTGGCGCCAATCCGGAAACCATGGCCAGTTCGGTGGCCTTGCCGCTAGAAAAGCAGTTTCAAACGGTTCCTGGTCTCAAAACGCTTAGTTCATCCAGCACGCTGGGTAGTACCTCTCTCACCTTAGAGTTCGAAGAAGGAAGAAATATTGATGCTGCTGCGGTTGACGTTCAGGCCGCCCTTTTACGCGCCCAACGCTCCTTGCCGCAAGACATGACGTCACCGCCAGCGTACCGAAAAGTCAACCCCGCGGATGCGCCGGTGCTACTAATTTCTCTGACCTCTCCGTCGCTGACACCGGCAGACCTACAAGACTATGCCGAGCATTTAATTTCCCCCACCTTGTCCACGATTAACGGTGTGGCGCAAGTCAATATTTACGGCTCTAAACGCTACGCGGTGCGTGTGCGTGTGCAACCTGCCGCACTGGTGGCACGCAATATCGGCCTTGATGAAGTCAGCGCGGCGCTGCGTGCTGCCAACGTAAATACCCCCGTGGGAACCCTCGAAGGCCCCAAGCAGACGCTGGTGTTACAAGCCAATCGCCAACTCAAAAATGCGGCTGATTTTGCAAACTTAATTATCAGTAACAAAGGCGGCACACCGGTTCGCCTGCGCGACGTTGCCAAAGTAGAAAACAGCATTGAGACCCTCAAAAGTTGGGCGACCTTCAACGGAGAAAACTCTATCACCTTGGCCATTCAACGCCAACCGGGTGCCAATACGGTGCGGGTGGTGGACTCTATTCGTTTAGCTTTGCCTGCCCTGCAAAGCCAAATGCCGCAATCGATCAGCTTAACGCCCATTAACGACCGATCCCTTTCTGTTCGAGAAGCCTTACACGACGTGACCCTGACCTTGATAGGAACGATTGTCTTGGTGGTGTTGGTGATATTTTTGTTTCTTCGCCGATTTGTCGCCACCGTCATTCCTACGCTGTCCTTGCCTATTTCTTTGATGGGCGCGGTGGCGCTCTTGTGGGGAATGTCTTACAGCTTAGACAATATTTCCCTCCTCGGTCTCACGCTTGCGGTGGGTTTAGTGGTCGACGATGCGATTGTGGTTTTAGAAAACATCATCCGCCATGTTGAAGATGGAGAAGATCCGTTTCAGGCCGCTTTGGTGGGTGCGCGAGAAGTTGGATTCACGATTGTTTCTATTTCAACGTCATTGATTGCGGTTTTTATTCCTATTTTCTTTATGCCTGGCGTCATTGGATTGTTGTTCCATGAGTTTGCAGTGGTCGTGGGTCTAGCAATTTTGGTGTCCGCGTTCGTATCTCTCACCTTGGTCCCTATGTTGGCAAGCCGCTTCTTAAGCGATGAAGCCCATAAAAAACCACCAGGCGCTTTGGTCCGTTTATTTGAGCGTGCATTTGATAATACGTTGGCCGGCTACACACGTGTTTTAGATTTGGCACTGAACCATCGCAAGTTCATTTTGCTTTTGGCTGCAAGTACCTTTGCTGCGACTTTTTGGTTAGTCAGCGTGATTCCCAAAGGGTTTTTCCCCGAAGAAGACATTGGTCAAATCACGGTATCTACCGAGGCCAGCGAAGATATTTCATTCACCGCCATGGTGCAGCTTCAGGAGCGGGCAGCCGCAATTATTCGTGCCGATCCCAATGTCAAAGCAGTGAATTCTTTCAATGGAGGTGTAGGCGGACAGAATTCAGGACGCATGTTTATTACGCTGCATCCTCACAATGAACGACTCCCCATCAAACAAGTGATTGAGTCTTTGCGAAAGAAACTCCGGGGGGTTGCAGGTATCAACGTGTTTATGCGCCCGGTGCAAAACTTGCAACTCGGAGGGCGCCAGAGCAAGGCCCAATACCAGTACATTTTGCAAAGTGTGAAGGCAGATGAACTAAGTGCCTGGGCCACCAAGTTGCAAGAAAAGCTGCGTTCTGACCCCTTATTTCGCGATGTAACCAGCGATTCACAGTTGCGCGGCCTGCAAGCGCAACTCAAAATTGACCGCGATCTGGCCAATACACTGGGAGTGTCGATTGACTCCATCCGCTCTGCCCTTTTTAGCGCTTTTGGTGAGCGCCAGGTATCTACGATTTACCTACCAACCGACAGCTACCAAGTCATCATGGAAGTCGCACCTGAGGCAAAACAGGATGAGCAGGCGTTAAATGGCATTTATGTGCGATCCTCTTTCGGCACCTTGGTTCCCCTGTCGAGCTTTACCACGGTAGAGCGAACCGTCGGCCCAACGTCAATCAACCACGTGGGTCAACTCCAAGCCGTCACTATCTCCTTTAATCTTGCACCGGGGACGGCTTTGGGCGATGCCACCGCAAAAATCGATGCCGCCTCTGAGGCGATTCAAATGCCGTCAAGCATCATCACCAGTTACGGGGGCGATGCCGCCGTGTTTAAGAACTCGCAAAGTAGCCAATTGATCTTGGTTATCGCTGCGCTTATCGTGATTTATGTTTTGCTTGGGGTTTTGTATGAAAGCTACATCCACCCCATCACTATTCTTGCGGGACTGCCGTCGGCTGCCGTCGGGGCATTGGCGACTTTGATGCTGTTTGGGCAAGACCTGACCTTGATCGCCACCATTGGTATTGTTTTGCTGATCGGTATTGTGAAAAAGAATGCCATCATGATGATTGACTTTGCACTAGAGGCGCAGCGTCACGGCGGGATGACGCCCGAACAAGCGATTCGCGATGCCTGCATTCTTCGGTTTCGACCCATCATGATGACCACGCTTGCCGCATTGGTGGGCGCATTACCGATTGCGATAGGCATTGGTGCTGGTGCTGAATTGCGCCAACCCTTGGGACTTGCAGTGGTGGGTGGCTTGGTTTTTTCTCAGGCAATCACGCTTTTTATCACGCCAGTTTTGTACTTGGCACTCGACCGCTTTAGTGGCACAGGGCCGATTGTGGACTCCGAGGTCGCTATTTCTTAGTCTCAATCATTATTGCCAATGGCGATGTCCGCCGCCATGGCCAAAGCGGGCTGATGGGCCAAAGGGGAATCGAACCGGCGGGTGATAGGGTTGGTAATAAGGCTGGTAGTAATACGTCCGCTGCACCGGAACGGCGATGTAAGTGGGTACGGGCTGAACGACAACCGCTGTTGTTACCTGGGGAGTGATCACGGTTCCTACTGTAGCAATTTGTAGCGCAATCGTGGGGCCGGGGTCGTTTGGCGTTTGAACGGAATACTGCTTGCCAGCATATTCGTACACCACATTGAAAGCGACTGTTTTATTCTCATAAAAATTTTGTACCGCGCAGCGCTGAACATTCTCAATGCGAACCGCTGGGTTTCCTTCCAACCGGTCCCCCAACACGGCCCCACCTATGGCGCCAATCGCAGTGGCAGCCCCGCGCCCTGTCCCTTGGCCTGCGGCATTGCCTAGGACGCCACCCGCGATAGCACCGATTAACGCACCTGCCCCACTATTGGGCTGCTGAACACCTATTTGCTCCGTTGTACAGACTTGCCTGGGAACCGCCATCTGTTGAACCACTGGGGTTGAAGAGATGACTCGGCCAAGCTCCTGCGCTCCGACACCCGTCGCGCTAGCTGCCGCTAAAAAGACAAAAGTCCATTGCTTCATAGGAAACCTTCCAAAGAGTTACGCCAACAACGCAAGAAAGCTCCCTGTTGTTGACACGCGGTGCGAACTTTACAAAATGGTAACAATCCAGCGCACCATCAAAGGCGGCGGCATCCGTGGATAATCTCCCCATGTCAAACCGCTCTTCGCCCCATCACCGAGAGACGCTCAGAAAAACACCATCATTGTTTTTTGCTTTAGTCGGCTTTTTTGTCTTTCTCGCTCTGATTCCAACACTTTGGCCGGAATTAGACCTTCAAGCAGCCGCTCTATTCACCGGAGATGTACCCGAAATTGCAGTGAAACATTGGTGGTGGGTTGAAACGATCAATCGGTATGTGCCACTGGCTTTTCGAATCATGGTTTTTACAGCGTTGGTGCTTTGGCTGGTTGCAAGCTTCAAGGTGCAGTGGTCGCGTTGGCGATTGCCGCTGGCATTTATCGTACTTTCGGGCCTTTTGGGGCCTGGCTTGCTCGTAAACGCAGGGTTTAAAGACCAATGGCAGCGCGCGAGACCATACCAAGTAGAAAATTTTGGCGGAACCCAGAAATTTAGCCGCGCCGGAGTGGTGACCGATCAATGCACTAAAAACTGCTCATTCGTCAGCGGTCATGTGGCCTGCGGCTTTTTCTTTGCCTCGCTGATGTTGCTGCATCGGCGCCGGCAAGTCATTTGGGCTTTGATTGGAACCAGTGCGGGACTGCTTATAGGCTTTGCAAGAATGGCGGATGTGGCGCATTGGTTGAGCGATGTCTTGTGGGCTGCGCCGATTACCTTGATGTGCAGTTGGGTTATTTGGAAAATTTTGAATCGACTTTACCAACCCAAGCCCACTTTATTTATTTAGACGAAAGCAAACCATCGAGCGCACTTGGAAAGCGCAGTCGCAGGCCGAGTTCTTTTTTCATTCTTTGGTTCACCAACCTGCGCGACTCATTCATAAAGCTTAGTTGCATTGCAGAGACTTCCTTTTTGAGTTCTTCTTTTGCCATGCGTTGGGGTCGCGGAAGGCCATAAAGGTCTGCAGCGGCATCCAAATATTGGCCCATTTTCATATCTGTGTCGTCATTGATGTTGTAGCTGCGTTGGGATTTTCCGCGCCACAAAGCCAAGACACAGGCTCGCGCCAAGTCATCCGCATGGATATGGTTGGTGTAAACGTCTTCATCTTTACGCAAGACAGGTGCGCCTTTTTGCAAACGCGTCAGAGGTGTTCCACCTTCCCGGTCATTGGCATAAATCCCCGGCACCCGAAGCACACTGGCTCTGACGCCTGCGGATCGCCCAAAAAAACGAGCCGTTGCCTCCGCATGGGCTCTTCGGTGCGCTCGGGGCGTGGTCGGATCGATGGCTGCTGACTCGGTAACCCATGCCCCTTCGCAGTCGCCATAAACACCGCTGGTAGACGCATAAACCAAGGCCTTAGGCGGTGCGCGCAAACGTGTGGCCTGCGTAAAGGCGACTAAACGGCCATCCGACTTCCCCTCTGGATCGGGAGGAGCCAAATACAAAACACGCTGGGCCATTCCCGCTATGCGTCGCAATTGCGATCCCTGGTCTAAGTTACCTGATAAAGCAAGGATTCCCACTGAGCGCAAGAGCGGGACACGTTGGGCACTGGACGTCAAAGCCAGGACGCGAACCCGTGGGGCAAGCAGTCGCGCCACGCGAAGACCGACATCGCCGCAACCGACAATGAGCACTCGGCTTCTACGAAACCGAGAAGGCAGCACACCTAAGGGGGATTGGATTGAAGGCAAAATATGGGCTTGCAAAAAAACAATGGCCCTAAGGATACCCATAAAAAATGACCAGCAGCGCAACCGCTTTTTCCATCTCCATAGAACCTAGCAAGATGGGCTTTTTTTGCACCTCCGATGAAACCATTTTGGCAGCGGGCATCCGACAAGGCGTCGGGCTGCCTTATGGCTGCAAAGATGGCGCTTGCGGCTCTTGTAAATGCAAGATGACTTCGGGTACGGTCACACACGCGAACTTCCAACGCAAAGCCTTAAGCGAAGAGGAAGAAGCCAATCAGTTTGTTCTAACCTGCTGCGCCAAACCCCACAGCGATATCGTTTTGGAATCCCGCCAAGTCACGCAGCTGGGCGCACTGCCGATTAAAAAAATGCCAACCCGCGTAAGTAGTTTGGTAAAAAAATCCCCCGATGTGGTACTCATGCATTTGCAGCTTCCTGCAAACGACACTTTTGCATTTCGAGCGGGCCAGTACATCGAATTTATTTTGCGTGATGGCTCACGGCGCAGTTACTCCATGGCGAACGCCCCAAACAATGGGCCCAGTGTGGAATTACACATTCGCCACATGCCCGGGGGCCGTTTCACCGATCTGGTTTTTGGCTCGATGAAGGAAAAAGACATATTGCGCATGGAGGGGCCATTTGGCTCCTTCTATTTGCGCGAAGACTCAGACAAGCCAATGGTCTTTTTAGCTTCAGGAACTGGCTTTGCACCGCTCAAGGCGCTGTTGGAACATATGCAACACACAGGAATTATTCGCCCTACGACTTTGTACTGGGGCGGGCGTCGGCCCTCGGATTTGTATTTGCAAGAATGGATCGCCGCGCAGTTGGCCCTCATGCCAAACCTGACCTTTATTCCTGTGGTTTCCGACGCGCTTCCCGATGACCAGTGGACGGGTCGAACCGGCTTCGTTCACCAAGCCGTGTTGGATGATTTTGCGGATCTATCAGCCTACGAAGTCTATGCCTGCGGCGCGCCAATTGTGGTGGACTCTGCAAGGAAAACGTTTTGTGACAAAGCCCATCTCCCAGAAGATGCGTTCTTTGCTGACTCGTTTACGTCGGAGGCGGATAAGAAGCAGGCTTGAGCTCACTCAATACAACCGCAAAGACAACGATAGCCGCACCTAAGGCAGCTCGCATCGTTAATACTTCGGATAGCCACAGCCACCCAAACAAGGCGGCAAATACAGGCTCCATGGCATAAATCACCGCGGCCTTATCGGCTGAAACGTGGCGCTGTGCGAGGGCTTGAAGAAAAAACATGCCGGCAGAAGCCACGACACCGAGGTAGAGCAGTCCTGCAAAAATTTCCCCGTCCACACGGGAAGGCAGTGTGCTAATACCTTCCGTACCACTGCTCCAAACCATCCAAAGACAACCCATCAAAGCCATCCAAAACATCTGTGCGGTCGCCAATTGGGAAGGGACGTGGGCTTTAGCCCGAGCGGATAACAAGATCACGTAGATGGCATAGCCTAAAGCGCCTAATACAGTGGCTACGTCTGCCAAAAAATGCGATCCCCCATCGTAAGACATCAGTCCAATTCCGGCACACGCTAGCATCGCAGCAATCACCACCAACCACGAGGGACGCCCGCCTAACGCCATCCCCAGCAGCGGCACCATCAATACGTTCAAACTGGTGAGAAAAGCACTACGATTAGAGGAAATAAATTCCAAACCGAACGCTTGGGCCACATAAGTGATGAGCACCAAAGCACCCAAAACACAACCGGCGCGCCAAGTGTGGGGAGGAACGCGCAAGGCAAATGGCGTCATACACACAGCCGCAATTAAAAACCGAAGCGCGGAAACTTCAATCCCAGTCAAAGATGCAGTCGCCACCTTTAAGACTGGAAAAGTTAAACCCCATACCAAGGTGGCAAAAAGGAGCGCAATAACGTAGCGATCGAGCCGCACAGGCGATCCGACAACGCGCAAACTATTCTCCTAAATACGCTGCACGTACCTTGGGGTCATTGAGCATTTGCTTGGCATCTCCCGTCATGGTGATGATGCCCGACTCCATCACATAGCCACGGTTGGCGATTGATAAGGCGCGGCTCGCGTTTTGCTCAACAAGTAAAACGGTGACGCCTTGGGCGAAAACATCACGAACCACTTCAAAAATTTTATCCACCATGATGGGTGACAAACCCATAGAAGGTTCATCCATTAACAAGACCTTCGGGCGGCTCATTAAAGCCCGGCCCATGGCCAGCATCTGTTGCTCGCCGCCAGACATGGTTCCGGCAAGTTGGTCTTTGCGTTCTTTGAGGCGAGGAAAAATCGCAAACATTTTTTCAATGTCGGCTTCAATTTCTTCTTTGTCATCGCGGATGTACGCACCCATTTGCAAATTCTCAATGATCGACATCCGTGTGAATACGCCGCGACCTTCTGGAACCATCGCCAGTCCCTGCTTTACCAAATCCCAGGGGCCTTGCCCGCGAATACTTTGGCCCAAATACTCAATATCACCGGCAGCTATGGGTAAGGTGCCCGTAATTGCCTTCATGGTGGTGGTTTTACCGGCACCGTTCGATCCAATCAAGGAAACCAGTTCGCCCTCATGCACCTCAAAATCAACGCCTTTGACGGCTTGAATCCCACCGTAGGACACCTTCAGTCCCGTTACCTTAAGCAATGTTTTGCCAGTCATATTTTTTCCTTGTCAGGCTCGGCGTAAACGCAAAGCACTTTATTATGTGGTGTCAGTGTCCGCTAGTGCCTAAGTAGGCTTCAATGACTTTTTCATTTTTCTGAACGTCAGCAGGAGTACCTTCAGCGATCTGTTTACCGTAATCGAGCACCGTGACACGGTCACACAAGCCCATGACAAGCTTCACATCGTGTTCGATCAACAAAATAGTGCGGTTGTCATTGCGGATACGGTCAATCAACTCACGCAGCATGATTTTTTCAGTGGCATTCATACCCGCTGCAGGTTCGTCCAATGCAATCAACTGAGGATCGGTGGCCAGTGCCCTGGCTATTTCTAAGCGACGTTGATCGCCATAACTTAGAGTTCGCGCGCGGTAATCGGCAAATTTACCGATGCCAACGTACTCTAGGAGCTCATGCGCTCGCTGCGTAATGGCTGCCTCTTCAGCTTTAAACGAGGCGGTTCGAAACATCGCGCCCAGTAACCCAGAATGGGTGCGAACGTGGCGTCCGACCATCACGTTTTCCAAGGCAGTCATCTCCGCGAACAAACGGATATTTTGAAACGTACGCGCAATGCCCGCCTTGGCAACGGTATGCACTGCCGTAGGCTGATAAGCCTTACCCGCCAGTTTAAATGAGCCCGTGTCGGGCGTGTACAAACCGGTCAGCACGTTGAAAAATGTGGTTTTTCCTGCGCCATTGGGCCCAATCAATCCGTAGACTTGGCCACGTTCAATGGTGATGCCAACGTCGCTTAAGGCCTGCAAACCTCCGAACCGCTTGGATACACCTGAAACATGGAGCACGGTATCTTTCACCGAATTTTTTACTGTTGTCGTCATGGTGATTCCGATCAAGCTTTGGCGGCTGGTTGCAAAGATTTACCGTGTTCTGGCGTTGGCCATAAACCACGGGGACGCAGCAGCATGACGCTGACCATGGCCAAGGCAATCAGCAATTGGCGCAAGATGGAAGCATCTAAACGACCCCCAGTCAGCGATTGCAAAGGTCCCGCCACATAGCGCAGAACCTCAGGCAAGGCAGAAAGCAGTACAGCTCCCAAAATCACTCCCGGTAAATGCCCCACACCGCCAAGAACAACCATCGCAACAATCATCACCGACTCCATCAAACTGAAAGACTCAGGTGAAATAAAGCCTTGGAAGGATGCAAACATCGCGCCGGAAACACCACCAAAGGTGGCTCCCATGCCGAATGCGGCAAGTTTCAAGTTACGCGTATTGATGCCCATGGCTTTAGCGGCCACTTCATCTTCTCGAATCGCCATCCAAGCCCGCCCAACGCGGGACAGTTGTAAATGGTGAGAGATCAAGATGCTAACTAAAACCAAAGCAAGGAACAGGTAGTAATAAAGCGTCACGGACGCGAATTCAAAGCCGCCGACCACCAACTTCTTTCCTAAGTCGAACCCAAAAAAGTGCAGTGAATCAATCTGGTTAATCCCTTTAGGGCCGTTGGTGATGTTGACAGGGTTATCCAAATTATTCAAAAACACACGAATAATTTCACCAAAACCTAGGGTAACGATCGCAAGATAATCGCCGCGCAAACGCAGGGTGGGAGCACCCAACAAAACGCCAAATGCACCTGCAATTCCCGCAGCCAAGGGGATCACAACCCAAAGTGGAGAATGCAAACCTTGCGGAAACATAGCCGCAATGGCTGGGAAGGTTTCTATCAAATGCGGGGAATTCAGCAGGCCAAACATGTAAGCGCCTATCGCAAAAAAAGCGACATAGCCTAGGTCTAACAAACCAGCATACCCAACCACAATGTTCAAGCCTACGGCAAGCAAAATATACAGAAGCGCCATATCAGCGATACGCACCCATGCGTTACCGAAACCTTGCAAGATCATCGGTAAAACCAGTAATGCCAGCGCAGCCAAAACAATGACCAAGAATTTTTGTTGTTGTTTCATAGTGATGGCCTCCTTAAGCGCGGTCTGCTACGCGCTCACCTAGCAAGCCTGAGGGGCGCAAAGTAAGAACGACGATAAGCACAATGAACGCAAAAATATCAGAGTAATGGCTTCCCAAAATTCCGCCGGTGAGTTCACCGATATACCCTGCACCAATGGACTCAATCAGTCCCAACAAAATAGCACCGACCACCGCACCAGCTAAGTTACCAATGCCGCCAAACACGGCGGCAGTAAAAGCTTTTAAGCCTGGCAAGAAGCCCATTGCGTGCTGCGCTGTTCCGTAATTAGAGGCGTACATCACACCGGCAATAGCGGCCAAAACCGCACCAATCACAAAGGTCGCTGAAATAACCATATCGGGTTTGACACCCATCAGGCCCGCAACGCGTGGATTCTCAGCGGTTGCGCGCATTGCGCGGCCGAGTTTGGTGTAATTCACCAACCACATCAACAGTGCCAAAGAAACTGCGGTTACGCCCAGTATCATGACCTGGGTGGGCGTGATCACTGCGCCAGCGATATTGATAGGCGTTGTAGGAAGCAAGGTGGGGTAGGACTTGTAGTTAGGTTTCCAAATGATCATGGCTAAGGTTTGCAGCAAGATGGACATGCCGATAGCAGTAATCAGAGGAGCCAACTTCGGGCTATTGCGCAAAGGGCGATAAGCCACTTTTTCAATCACAAAATTCAGTGTTGCCGCCACGACGCAAGAAATAAGGAGGGCGATCAGAAGAATGACAGGGCCAGGCGTACCAGGCATGGCCTCTTGCATCACACCAATGATGCTCCAACTGGTTAGCGCACCAACCATCATCACCTCACCGTGAGCAAAATTAATCAAATTGATGATGCCGTAAACCATGGTGTAACCCAAGGCAATAAGCGCATACATGCTGCCCAGCACCAGGCCGTTGATGACCTGCTGTATAAAAATATCCATAAAAAAACAACTCCGAAGTTCTTGTGTTTGAACCGATTTGGCCGCGAACACTGGTGGCGTCACGCCATTGATAGCAATATTTCGACCCATCCCGATGGTTTAGGGTCTACCGGCTGTCGCAGACCGAGATTCTAACGACCTCGTCAGAGCAAAGCGACTCTCTGCGGTATGGGTTTACCCTTGAAAAAGGCTTATTTGTAAAACTGTTTACGCTTTTCATGCGCGATCAGTTTTTCTGCTATTACTGCGGCGTAGAGTTGCGGTTACGCGCTTTAAGTTCACGCAATTTTTCTGAGATACGGATTTCCAGACCACGCTCAACCGGACGGTAAAACTGCAGATCTTCTAAACCTTGGGGCAAATACTGCTCCCCGGCCGCAAATCCACCCTCTTCGTCGTGAGCGTAACGGTAATTTTTACCGTATTCCAAATCCTTCATCAGTTTCGTTGGTGCGTTACGCAAATGCATAGGAACAGGCCGACTCCCATCTTTTTTAACCCAGGCCTTCGCCTCGTTATAGGCTTTGTAAACCGCATTGGATTTGGGCGCTACGGCCAAATACACCACGCATTGGGCCAATGTGAGCTCGCCTTCGGGAGTACCCAAACGCTCGTAAACATCCGATGCATCTAAGGCCATTCTCAAAGCCCGGGGATCGGCCAAACCAATATCTTCACTCGCCATTCGAATCATTCGTCGGGCCAAATACCGCGGATCTGCACCACCATCGAGCATGCGAACGAACCAATACAGTGCTGCATCGGGGTCTGAACCCCGCACGGATTTGTGCAACGCCGAGATAGAGTCATAAAACTGTTCGCCGCCCTTGTCGTAACGACGCATACGCTCACCCAAGACTTTGAGCAACCACTCATCGCTTATGGCCTCGATTCGATCTTGCTTGGCTGCAACCGACAAAGTTTCAACCGTGTTAAGTAGCCGCCTTGCATCGCCATCGGCATAGCCAATCAAACGGTCAACCGCTTGGGCTTCTATCTCAGGCAACGCCGAGTGTGCTTGGGCGGTGGTCACAATCCGTTTTAAGTCCTCTGCAGCCAAAGGCTGCAATACATAAACTGCGGCCCGAGACAACAAAGCTGAATTCACCTCAAAAGAGGGATTTTCTGTGGTGGCACCAATAAAGGTAAACAAGCCACTCTCCACATGGGGCAAAAATGCATCTTGCTGACTCTTGTTAAAGCGGTGAACCTCGTCTACAAAAACAATCGTTCCGCGCTGTTCGAGACCTCCACGGGCCGTTTGGGCCTGTTCAACAGCCTCTCGGATTTCTTTGATCCCTCCCAAAACTGCACTGATCGTGATGAACTGCGCATCGAACGCATCTGCCATCAGTCGTGCAATTGTTGTTTTCCCTACCCCTGGCGGGCCCCACAAAATACAACTATGCGGTTGACCAGATTCAAAGGCCAAGCGCAAAGCCATACCTTGGCCTAACAAATGCTGTTGACCAATGACTTCGCCCAAAGTCTTGGGGCGCAAGCTTTCAGCCAAGGGCTGGTGCTTACTGGGGGTGGAAGGAGTCGCCACGCGCTAATCTCGATTAAAAAAGTAAAGTGTAGGCGAAGCCTTTTCAACAACGGCTTGCGAATTTTTTAACATGACTCATCGGCCGAATAAGCGGCTTGATCCATTTGAACCGCCTCAACCAATTGCGTTTCAAGCAAAGCAACCGCTGGTGCTAGCGTTCCAGGTGCACGGTGCAAAGCGATTTCAATTTCCGGCAAGCGAGGCAGTTGATATTCAGCACCAAATACACGCCATTCAGGCGGGACCATGCTTTGCGCTACAACCGTCAGTGCCAACCCACTGGAAACTGCGATTTTCCCTCCCGCAAAACTTTGGCTTGTATAAGCAATCCTCCAAGGAATGCTATCGGCATCTAAAGCAGCAAGAGCGTGAGCACGAAAGACACAACCATCAGGAAATAAAGCCAAGGGCAAAGGTGTTGATTCGAAGGCGCGGTGTTGGCGAGAACCCGCCCAAACCAAGTGTTCGGTTCGCAGCACCTTGCCACGTCGGCGGTTAGGCTGGCGGGTTATTAAAGCGACATCCAAGTTTCCCGCTTCGACCCGATCCAATAGTTCACCACTCAAAGCGCCAATCACCTCCAGTTGCACCCGGGGGTAGGCATGCGCAAAATGGGTTAATACGCCGGGCAAAAATTGGTGCGCGTAATCATCGGGCATACCCAAGCGGACATGGCCCTGGGCGTGGGGTTGGTTCAGTGCCACCAAAGCTTCCTCATTGAGGCGAATCATGCGGCGGGCATAACCCAAAAGAATGTCCCCCTCTTCAGTGAGAACGATCTTCCGGCTGTCACGCAAAAGCAGTGCATGACCAGCTAGGTCTTCCAGCTTTCGCAACTGCATACTGACGGCCGACTGGGTTCGGCATAGGTACTGAGCGGCTCGGGTGAAGCTGCCACTGTCAACCACGGCAGCAAATGCCTGCAGCAACGCAAGATCAAGGTACTTCAACATTGTCGGACGCCCCTTTTATCAGAATATCTGATACAGAGCATAACAATTATTCGTTTGCATTCATCTTCTGAGGCTCCTACATTGAAGCTGCGCTCCCACTTTGGGGCGAATTTTTGCGATGAAAACTTAACACATCATTACGAGGAGACAACGAAAAATGACAAATCAAATCACCCCTGAGGTAACTTCATTGGGTCTAGACCGCAGGCAACTGCTTGCAGGATCTGCGGCTGTTGGACTTGCGACTGCCTTTTCAGCCTTGCCTGTTCAGGCACAAGACAAGCCTAAAAAAGGCGGTGTTTTACGGCTTGGCATGGAAGGCGGCTCCGCATCTGACAGCCTCGATCCAAGAACCTACGCAGACTCGATCCCCATTTCCTACAGCTTGATGTTTTGGAATCAATTGGTCGAGATTGATTCCAAAGGCAATGCCACCCCTGAATTGGCAGAAAGTTGGGAGTCCAAGGCCGGTGCCGCTGAATGGATTTTCAATATCCGTAAGGGAATCACTTTTACGTCCGGTAAAACGCTAGATGCCGATGACGTGATTTATTCGATTAACTTGCACCGCGGAGAAACAAAATCGCCAGCCAAAGGCATCTTGGAACCCATCACAGAGATCAAAAAACTCTCTTCGCACCAAGTTCAAATCACGATGAAAACTGGCAATGCGGACTTGCCGTTTGTATTGTCCGATTACCACCTACTGATTGTTCCAAATGGAACCACTGATTTCTCTAAGCCCGATGGAACTGGAGCTTACACCTTGGTTGAATGGCAACCTGGGGTGCGTATCGTGGCCAAGCGCAAGGCTGGCAATTACTGGAAGGCCGGAAGGGGTAACTTTGACAGCGTTGAGCTTCGCTACATCGGAGATGCGGCAGCTCGAACCCAGGCCTTGGTTACGGGCCAAGTCGATGCGGTTAACCGGTTAAATCCCAAAACGGTCGCCTTGCTTTCTAAAAATAAAAATATCAATATCACTCGAACCAAAGGCACGGGTAACCGTTTCGGATTCGTCGCATTGGTCGACGTTGAACCCTATAAAAATCACGATCTGATGCTCGGTCTGAAGTACGGAATTGATCGCCAAAAAATTATCGACAACGTGTTTTCTGGTTACGCTTCGATGGGTAATGACCAAACAGTGGGGCCAGCAGACCGTTTTTACAACGCAGCATTGAAAGCCAAGTCGTACGATCCTGATCGTGCCGCATTTCACTTTAAAAAGGCGGGTACGTCCGCCTCCCTTGAAGTACAGGTGTCGGAGGGCTGCTATTCAGGCTCAACGGATTCTGGCGTGATGTTCCAAGAATCTCTCAAGAAAGCAGGAATTTCAATGGAAGTCAAGCGGGTTTCGGGGGACGGGTATTGGGACAACGTTTGGATGAAGGTTCCGTTTTGCTCTGTCTTTTGGGGCAACCGGCCTACGGCAGATTTGCAAATTTCCACCCAGTTTTTGTCAGGTGGCGCTTGGAACGACACCCACTTCAAAAGTCCAGCACTTGACAAATTAGTGATCTCCGCACGCGTTGAACTCAACGAGAAAAAGCGCAAAGAAATGTATGCCGAGAGCCAACGCATCATTTCAGAGGACGCCGGAATGGTGTGCTTTGCGGTGGGTGACCAAATGGATGGCAGCAGCACCAAATTGCGCGGCTTGGAATCGCATGCGCGTTATGACATGAACGATAACCGTTTGGCTGAAAAGGGCTGGTTCGCCTAAGCCTCTACCGTCGTCACTGACCTTGGCGCCCCGCAGATTGGGGCGCCAAGAATGAATCACCGGAACTTTTGAGCATACACACATGCCCAGTGGAGAAACTATTTTGAAAATTGGATTTATTGGCCTCGGAAATATGGGTTCCGCAGCAGCGCGAAACGTACAACGTGCAGGCCACAGCCTCGTTGTTTTTGATATTAACCCAGATGCAGCAAAAAAATTTATGGATGAGGGTGCGCAATGGGCGGCAACACCCGCAGCCGTTTTAGATGCGGTTGATATTGTATTTACGATGGTTTTCGGGCCCAAAGAAATTGAACAAGTGGTTCGTGGACCACACGGCTTTTTGAGTACGCAATGTAGGGGCAAAGCTTGGATTGACATGACCACCAGCAGCCCAAAGCTGATGCGTGAATTAGGCGCAGAATTTGAAGCTACAGGTGGCATGCCTGTAGACTCCCCTGTCACAGGATCGATTGACTCCGCTATCCGCGGGGACATGATCCTCTTCGTAGGCGGAACTGACGCTGCAATCCATTTCGTGGAGCCCGTTTTGAAATTAGTCGGGGAAATCCGCAGGGTAGGTGCTTATGGAAATGGCTATGTTGCCAAACTGGTAAACAACCAGCTTTGGCTTATCCATGCAGCCGCAATCGGAGAGGCCATGGTGACAGCCAAACTCGCAGGCATAGAGCCTGCAGTCTGGTGGAGCGCCATGAAAGGCGGCGCCGCTGAAAGCTTTGTCATGCAGCATGACGTACCATCCATTTTTGCGGGGCACTACGACCCATCATTTCGCCTAGAGTTGTGCTTAAAAGACTTGGGCCTCATCGATGAGTTGGTGCAACAAATGGGTACACGCAACGAACTCACCCGCGCTACTCACCAACGTTTTGAACTCGCACAGGCGCGTTACGGCAAGGCCGCCGGAGAGATGACTGTGTGTAAAGTGCTTGAGGATGACGCAGAAATTAATCTGCGTGTTGCTGGGGACTGGACGCCTCCCTGGGAAGTAAAACACCCCTCAGAGCACTGAATTGAGGGCGCTGAATTGCGCCCTCTATCTACTGTCGAATCACATCAGCACCCGCGGGGGGCTTAAAGGCAAATATAGCTGCGTCTAAGCCTGCGTTTAATTCAAGAGAAGAAAAACGAAGAACAGACTGCTGGCCAAAACTGTCCTCCATTTCAAGCACTGCCAAAGTATTTCCCTTAAATCCAATTCGGACACTGCGAAGAGCGTTGTCTTTAGAACGTGGTGTGGCGAGCACCCATTGCAAGCCTTCACTGCTCTTGTCGTTCGATGAGATTTCTGCTATCAAAAACTCTGCTTGCAAGGCACGCAAGTCTGGCGCCGAAGCGATCAAAGCAATCGGCGTACTTCCCATGACTTGGGCTTGTTTACGGGCAGTCACTTGGTTGAGGTCAACATCAAAGAGCCACACGGTTTGGCCGTCGGCAACAATCGATTGTTCAAACGGTTTTTGGTACAAAAACCGAAACCGGTTGGGGCGAATAAACTCAAACGTCCCGCTTGAAGTTTTAACCTGCGCTACCTGACCGGCCTTGGCAGGTGATGTCGCCGTTTGGACAAAGCTGGCTCGACCTGACTTCACTGTTTTGATAAAAGACTCTAGGCTTTCGAGGCCTGAGGCTTGTGCAGAAAATGACAGGCAAGTTGTGATCAGCGCGATAGAAATTGAGATTCGCATGGGTTGTTGGGATTGGGGTCGCAGAGAATCCGTTTTACGCTACTCAGCGCGTGACGGCACCAAAATTTCACGCTGCCCGCTACCACTCATCGAACTCACAAGGCCCGCTTTTTCCATGTCCTCGACCAAGCGAGCAGCGCGGTTGTAGCCAATTTTCAAATGCCGCTGGACCAGCGAAATACTGGCTTTGCGATTCTTCAAAACAATTTCAACGGCCTGGTCATACAGGACATCTTTTTCACTTGTGCTACCGCCATCAGCGTCAAACTCGTCGCCTTCGACGGTTCCACCCTCAAGCAAACCTTCCACATAGTTGGGCTCACCGCCCTGCTCTTTCAGGTATTTCACAACGCGGTGTACCTCTTCGTCGCTCACAAACGCGCCGTGCACTCGAATGGGTAAACCGGTTCCACTGGGCATGTACAACATATCGCCCATACCTAAGAGCGCTTCGGCCCCCATTTGATCTAGGATGGTTCGGCTGTCAATTTTGCTACTCACTTGAAATGCAATGCGAGTAGGAATATTGGCTTTGATTAAACCGGTGATGACGTCGACACTGGGGCGCTGCGTTGCCAAAATCAAATGGATGCCGGCGGCGCGGGCCTTTTGTGCCAAACGGGCAATCAGTTCCTCGATTTTTTTACCGACCACCATCATTAGATCAGCTAACTCGTCAATCACCACTACGATATGAGGTAGTCTTTGCAGGGGCTCAGGCGCTTCCGGCGTCAAACTAAACGGGTTGTAAATAAACTCCCCTGATGCAGTCGCCTCGTCTAATTTGGCATTGAATCCAGCCAAATTACGCACACCCATTTTGCTCATGAGTTTGTAACGCTTATCCATTTCAGCCACGCACCAGTTCAAACCGTGGGCGGCTTGGCGCATATCGGTTACCACCGGAGCGAGTAGATGCGGAATACCTTCGTACACCGACATCTCCAGCATCTTGGGGTCAATCATTAAAAGTCGAACGTCGCGGGCTTCTGCTTTGTAGAGCAAACTTAAAATCATGGCATTGATACCCACCGATTTTCCAGAACCCGTGGTTCCAGCAACCAAAACGTGTGGCATCTTGGCCAAATCGGCGACCACAGGATTTCCAATAATGTCTTTACCTAATCCCATCGTGAGCATCGATTTGGCTTCGTTGTAGATCTGAGACCCCAAAATTTCAGACAAACGAATAGACTGGCGTTTAGCGTTTGGCAGCTCTAGGGCCATGTAGTTTTTGCCAGGGATGGTCTCAACCACGCGAATAGAAACCAAACTCAAACTGCGCGCCAAGTCTTTAGCCAAACCAACAATTTGCGAACCTTTGACGCCGATGGCCGGTTCAATTTCATACCGCGTAATGACCGGCCCGGGTTGCGCGAGAACCACGCGCACTTCAACACCAAAATCTTTGAGTTTTTTCTCAATCATACGGCTGGTCATTTCCAGCGTTTGGGCAGATACGGTCTCTTGACGCAAGATGGCTCCGTCTAACAAGGCCACTTGCGGCAGTTTGCTGTCAGGCATTTCAGAAAACAACGGCTTTTGTCGTTCTTTGGCGACCCGTGCACTCGGTGGCAAATCCATCAATACAGGTTCAACCAGTACGGGCGGAACGTGGATGTGCACTTCCACCTCATCCCGACTTTCAGCTAACACCTCTTCGCGTTCCCGAACTGCTTGTTGGCCCAGCTCTATGTCTTGCGCCAACTCACGCCGTTCGCGCAGTGACTCCCAACGCGCATCCAACCAGGCACCGATTTGCTCAGCCAGTCGAACCCATGAAAAGTTAAATGTCCAAGACATGCCCAGCAGTGCCAAGCCAATACACACCAAGCCCGAGCCCGCAAAGCCCAAACTTTGCATCGACTGAAGGCCCAAGACATATCCCAAAACTCCACCACTGTGGCCGGGCAACTGGCCTTCCAATCTATACATCCGCGTCCACTCCAAGGCGGCGCTGGCATCGATCATCAACAGTAAACCAAACCAAAAAATAAGATTGGGGCTTTGCCACCACGTCCGAGTTGCGGGATCTTGGCCATAAGCGTCTTCAAGTCCGGTATTGGCCCGCAGTCTTTTTGCGAGAAGCGACAACCAAGCACGCGCCGCAACAATGACGCACAACCAGACCGAATACCCAAGCAAGAAATAACTCACATCGGCAATCCAAGCCCCCAGGCGTCCACCCCGGTTCACTAAAGCAGCACCGGTTCCTGAGGTTGTCCAAGCCGTGTCTTGGGGGGTGTAACTGATGAGTGCAACCACCCAAAACAGCAAAAAAACCAAGCCCACGACCAAAACGCCCTCATTGGCAATACGCTCCCAACTGCTCGGGGGTAGCGCAGGCTCTGAACGATTGGTATGCAGCGTATGGATCAAATAGGTCATTGGCGTCGAAATTCAGGGCCCATCAAGGGCAAAAACAACAGTAGGAGAGCTTACCCCAAGGTCAACAACCGACCACCAAAGGATATGGGCAAGGTCGATTTCTTACAATAAGCTTTTGCTATGAGAGTCTAGCGGGTAACGCCCCCTAATTCACTCCCCTCTTTTACGTCGGTTCTTTCAAAAATAAGGCTCATTTCATGTCCAAGTCCCTACACGCCAAAGTCCTAATTTTGGGCTCTGGCCCTGCCGGCTATACCGCCGCGGTTTACGCCGCCCGAGCCAACCTGAACCCGGTTCTCGTCACCGGTATGGCGCAAGGTGGGCAACTCATGACAACAACCGATGTCGACAACTGGCCCTCTGATGTCCATGGTGTTCAAGGCCCGGAACTCATGCAGCGGTTTTTGGAACATGCGGAACGCTTTAAAACCTCCGTTTTGTTTGACCACATTAATAAAGTTGACTTCAGCAAACGGCCATTCACCCTCACGGGAGACGAAACAACTTACACCTGCGACTCGCTCATTATTGCGACCGGCGCCTCTGCAAAATACATTGGACTGCCCTCTGAGGCCGCATTTATGGGACGTGGAGTTTCTGGCTGCGCAACCTGCGATGGGTTCTTTTACCGAGACCAAGAGTGCTGCGTTATCGGCGGAGGCAACACCGCCGTTGAAGAAGCACTCTACTTATCCAATATTGCCAGCAAGGTCTACCTGATTCACCGCCGAGATAAATTTAAGGCGGAACCAATTTTGGTTGACAAGCTGATGGAAAAAGTAGCCGCCGGAAAAATCGTACTTAAAACCTTTCAAACACTGGATGAGGTTCTTGGCGATACGTCTGGCGTCACTGGCGTTCGGCTTAAAAGTACGAAAAGCGGGGAGACCGAAGATATCGCGCTTCAAGGTTGTTTTATTGCCATCGGACACGCGCCCAACACTGATATTTTTCAAGGTCAACTCACCCTAGAAAATGGCTATATCGTCACCCAAAGCGGACTCAAAGGCTTTGCCACGATGACGAGCGTGCCAGGGGTTTTTGCCGCTGGGGATGTTCAAGACCATGTCTACCGCCAAGCCATTACCAGTGCCGGGACAGGTTGCATGGCCGCATTAGACGCGCAAAGGTTTCTAGAGCAGGAATAGGCTGCTCGCTTTTGGATATAATCGATCGCTTTGCTGTCGTTAGCTCGTGAGGGTCTGCGACGAGTCAATGGGTTACCGCCACCCACATTTTGGCGAGGTGAGGCATTTGCTTTATGCAATTGCCGTTTAAAAGTATCGGAGTGTCCTTATGGCACGCGTATGTCAAGTCACGGGTAAAGGCCCGATGGTAGGGAACAATGTTTCCCACGCCAACAACAAAACCAAGCGCCGGTTTCTACCAAACCTGCAATACCGCCGTTTCTGGGTTGAAACAGAAAATCGCTGGATCCGTTTGCGAATCTCAAACGCAGGTCTGCGTTTGATCGACAAAAACGGTATCGATTCAGTGCTCGCAGACCTGCGCGCACGTGGCCAGGCATAAGGAGCAAGACCATGGCAACCAAAGGCGGACGCGAAAAAATCAAGCTGGAATCTACAGCAGGCACTGGTCATTTTTATACGACCAGCAAAAACAAGAAAACCATGCCCGAGAAAATGTTGATCAAGAAATTTGATCCCAAAGCTCGCAAGCATGTGGACTACAAGGAAATGAAGCTGAAGTAATGACAAGGGGACAGATCTTTAGCTCTGTCCTCTCATGCTAGAGCCAGGGGACAGACCTTCAGGTCTGTCCTCTCATTTCGAAGGGCCCGCTTCACGCGGGCTTTTTTGTGTCTGTCTGAACCGGCCAACCGCCTGCACGGCCAGGCTTGCGGCACGCAGTTCAACCCGAAATTTTGACTTTGAACGTGCTCACCACGTGCTCCAGGCTGCTTGCCTGGTCGCGCAGCGCATTGGCGGCAGCGGCCGCCTCTTCGACCATGGCTGCGTTTTG